>Ga0265295_1000116_pt1 | contig 160853 bp, 136 predicted proteins | sample Munlansysbiofilm_FD_192503 | JGI IMG/M metagenome (GOLD analysis project Ga0265295, IMG submission 192503) | Leachate microbial communities from a municipal landfill in Southern Ontario, Canada - Methane capture system biofilm | ecosystem: Engineered > Solid waste > Landfill > Unclassified ...
TGCGACGGCTCTGCATGGGCAACCATGGCTTTTACAGAACCAGACACAGGCTCAGATCCTAAAATGCTTACAACAACAGCAACACCTGACGGAGACGACTACATCATCAACGGATGCAAGCGTTTTATCAGTATGGCAAACAAGCCAGGATACGGTGTTTTCATATGCAAGGATCTTTCCCTTAAAGGACAGCCCCATGACTCAACAGCATTCATAATCGACAAAAAATCCCCTGGAATCAGCTGCTCAGGTCATTATGAACTTACAGGCCTTGACGGTGCAGACACATGCGACATCTACTTTAATAACGTAAGAGTTCCCAAAGAAAATATTCTCGGCAAACCAGGACAGGGCTTCAACGTTCTACTAAGATGGATTTCAGGAGAAAGAATCCAGCAGGCAGCAGGAATGGTTGGTGTTGGACATCAGGCATATCTTGAAGCAAAAAAATATTCCCTTCAGAGAATAGTAAATGGAATGCCAATGGGATATATGCAGGGTTTTTACTGGATGCTTGGGGAAATGAAAGTTAAAATTGATGCATGCAGGCTCATGGTTCACAATGCTGTTTTAAAACAGGATGCAGGTAAAAATTTTGATTCTGCATCTGCTGAAGTAAAAGTTTTTACAACACCTCTTATCCAGGAAGTTACCAGAATGGCTGTTCAGTTCCACGGTTCATACGGATATTCCAAGGAATATCTTGTTGAAAAACTTTTCAGGATAGCAATGCATCAAGGTGTTGTTGCCTCCAGTCTTGAAATCAACAAGACAATAGTCGGTATGACAGCTCTAATGAGCAAATAATATAAACAGGCTAAAATCATCACGGACTTAAAAGTTTGTGAAGCGATATACGGACAAGAGGAAATAAAATGAAAATTATCGTAACTATAAAGCAGGTCCCAAATGTTACAAAGGTAAAATGGGATGCGGACGGCTCTCTTATTAGAGCAGGCCTTCCAACTATAATAAACCCTGTTGATAAACATGCCATAGAAGCAGCTCTTGAGCTTAAAGAAAAACACGGCGGAGAAGTTGTTGTAATATCAATGGGTCCAGGCCAGGTTGAAAGTGCATTAAGAGAAGCTCTGTGCATGGGAGCAGACCAGGCTATTCAGCTTACAGACAGAAAATTTGCAGGTGCAGATACCTGGGCAACATCATATGCACTTGGATGTGCTATTAAAAAAATCGGCGATTATGACCTTGTGATTTCAGGTGTTGAAGCTATGGATGGAAACACAGCACAGGTTGGCCCGCAGATGGCGGAATTTCTTGGTATTCCTCTTCTTTCCTATGCTCTTGGAATAGAATCAGACGGCAAAAAAGTTCAGATTCAGCAAAAACTTGGAGATTTCGAACGTAAAATTGAAGCAGATTTCCCGGCCCTTATTACAGTTGAAAAAGAAATCAACGAATACAGGGTAACACCAATGGACAAAATTCTTGAAGCCTTTGAAAAGGAAATACCTGTATGGGAAGCAGATGACGTTGATGCAGATATTGTTCATCTTGGCCTTAAGGGATCACCTACCAAACTTAGAAAGGTATTCTCTCCAAAGATTGAAAAAGGCAAGGTTCAGATGCTTGAAGGAACCCCTGAAGAGATAGCCCGTCAGGTGGCAGACAAACTTAACGAGAAATTTCTTATATAAAAGGTGAAATAATGGCTACAAAAGCTAATATCGAAGAACATAAAAATGTCTGGGTATTTGCCGAGCAAAATAACGGCAAACTTGCCAAGGTGTCTTTGGAAATGCTTGGAGAAGGAAGAAAGCTTGCAAACAAGCTTGGAGTTGAGCTTGCTGCCTTTCTTATTGGAGACAATGTAAAAACTTCTGCAGAAACTCTTATTGCTTATGGTGCAGACAAAGTTTTTCTTGCCGAAGACCCTGAACTTAAAGAATACCGCACAGAGCTTTACACAGAGATTATCTGCAAAAAAGCAATTGAGGAAAAACCTGAAATTCTTATTATTGGTGCTTCTGCAATAGGAAGAGACCTTACTCCAAGAATTTCATTCAGACTTAATACAGGATGTACAGCAGACTGTACAGAGCTTGACATTGACGAAGAAAAGCGTCTTCTTGTTTCTACAAGACCGGCTTTTGGCGGAAACGTCATGGCAACAATCATCTGTCCTGAACACAGACCACAGATGTCTACTGTAAGACCCGGAGTTATGGCTGTTCCAGAAGCTGATGCTTCAAGAAAAGGTGAAATTATAAATGTTCCTGTTGAAATAAAGCCTGAAAATATAAAAGTCAGGGTAATTGAAAGCAATGAAAAGGAACATGAAGGCGATAAAATTGAAGATGCTGAAAAGGTTGTGGGTATAGGAATTGGAGCAAGCGATCCTGAAAGCGTAGAATACGTTAAAGAACTTGCCAAGGTTCTTGGTGCAAAAATCGGCGGTTCAAGACCATGTGTTGAAAAACATATTATTCCACACGAAGTACAGGTTGGACAGACAGGTAAAAATATCCGCCCTGAACTTTACATTCCATGCGGAATCAGCGGTACTGTTCAGCACACAACAGGTATTACAAATGCAAAATACACAATTGCAATAAACAAGGATCCAAACGCTGAAATATTCAAGTTTGCAAACCTTGGAATTGCAGGTGATGCAAAAGTAATTCTTCCTGCAATTATTAAGGAAATCAAAAAGTACAAGGCATAAAAAATTTTAAGCCGGGTTTTGGCCCGGCTTTGTTTCTCTTTAATTTATTATTGGCTGAAAATGGAAATTTTGTTTTTATTTTGCAGCTATTTGATTTCTAAAGGAATTAAAACATAAATATTTCCATTAGTTGCAAGATGACCTGCTGCTGTTTTTGCATATTCACCGCACCCGAAAAAAATATCTCCCCTGAAATATCCTTTTATTGCTCCGCCTGTATCCTGAATAAGCATGAATCTTTTAAGATCAGTCCATTTTTTTATTTCACCGTTTCCTGATACAACAGGCTTTTTTGTTTCAATATAAACAAGAGCACCTCTTGGATAAATTTTTAAATCCGAAGCAATTGATCTTCCAGGGGTAAGCTCCCTTGAAAGAGCACCATATGGCCCTCCTTCAACAATTTCAAAAAAAACATAACTTTTATTATAGGAAAGAATATCTCTTAATTCATCGGGATTTTCTTCAAGATATTTTTTTAAACTCTGCATGGACATTTCAGCTAAAGTCATTTTATTTTGATCTATAAGATATTTTCCTATGCTTTTGTATCCGTGTCCGTTTGTGCCTGCATAATGAACCCTTAATACATCACCGTTTTCAAGATAAACTTTTCCAGACCCCTGAATCTGAAGAAAAAACAAATCAACCTGACTGTCTAACCAGACAATTACTTCTCCTTCATCTTCAAGTGCTTTTTCAAAGGCAATTTCCTCATTTGTAAAATATGGAATAATTTTATTTCCCTCTTTTCTTGCAGTAAGCCTTTTGTTTCCATATGAAGAAGAAAATTTTTCAAGTTCAACATAAACTATGTTTTCAGGAAGAAGATAAAGCGGATAAATATATTTATCTGTTTTTTTTAAACTTCCTTTGAGTTCAGGCTCATAATATCCTGTAAATAAAAAGGATTTATCTTTATTTTTGGAAGTTGGAGAATAAATTGTAAAGTTTTTGGAAATATAGTTTTCAAGTTCTTTTGAACAAGGATTAGATTCAATAAATATTTTAAAATTTTTTAAAGACTCTTCAAGCTTTGTTTTTAAAATTTTATTTTCCCCGAAACTAAACTCCTTATTATCATTAAAAGCACTATAATATGACAAAGACATATCAATTGCCCTTAAAAGTCCGTCATAACCCATGTCATCATGAAAAACCGGATAATTTCTTTTTTTTACTTCCTTAAAAAAATCTTTTTTCAAATTTTGTTTTGAAGCACATGAACAAAAACAAAGTACAAAAATTAAAAATATGGTAAAGCGTTTCATAATTCTCCGAAAAAAAATTAGTATATGTTCAGCTTAAATTAGAACTCATGCTTAATTCTTTCTGAGTCTTAATTTATAATTTTATTTATTTTAAGCCTTTTAAAAAAAACCTCATCATAATTATCAAAGGCATTTTTCTTAAACTTGTTCAAAATTTTTGATGAATATGCACCAGGTGTTAACACATATTGATTATTTTCATAAAAAAGAGCTGCATCAACGCTGTTATGAAGATTTTTCATTAATTTTTCTGTCTTTTTTAAGTCAAACTCAAATAAATTTGAATCAAATACAATAATATTTTTATTTTCCATGTAAAAAAGACCTGAATAAACACATGAAAAAAAAGAATTTTTTATAAATGGAACAATTACAGGAAATGAAAATTCATCAAAAACTTCAGGATATTGAGATACAACAACTGCTTTTTCAAAAAATCTGTTTGCATTTTCAAGCTCATAATTGATTTTTGAAATATTTTGTTCTTTATTGTGAATAAGAACAATGCCGTAATTATTCATAATTAAAATTCATTGTTGAAGGTATTTGTCAAACGTCCTATTATCTGCGATAACTTTTATATCACCGGAGTCATAAAATGGAAGAAAAACGTGTAATTCTAAATGAAAATGAAATATCCAGAATGCTTACAAGAATGGCCTATGAAATTCTTGAAAAAATTTCAGCTCCTAAAAATCTTGCAATTGTAGGAATTTACACAAGGGGAGCTTTTCTTGCAAAAAGACTTAAAAAAATAATGGATGAAATAGCAGGCTTTGATTTTCCAATTGGAGAAATCGACATAAACCTTTACAGGGACGACTGGACAAGGATATCTGCCCAGCCTGAAGTTAAGGAATCAAAAATTTATTTTTCAGTTGATGACAAGGAAATTATTCTTGTAGATGATGTTATTTTTACGGGAAGAACGACAAGAGCTGCAATAGATGCACTTCTTGATTTTGGAAGACCAAGCAGAATAATGTTTGCGGCACTTATTGACAGAGACCACAGGGAACTTCCAATTCAGCCTGATGTTACAGGAAAATTTATTGAGACTGAAAAAAATGAAAGAGTAAATGTTTTTGTAAAAGAATCAGACGGCAAAGATTTGGTATTTATAACCGGAGAAAATTAATGGGATTAAAGGAACATAAGAAAAAAGCATTAAAAAAATTAAATATTGCTGTTGTAACTGTTTCTTCCTCAAGAAGCACAAAAACTGATAAAAGCGGTGAATGGATTGAAAAAAGAATAAAAAAAGAGGGTCATGTTCTTTTAAAAAGAGTTGTTGTAAAAGATAATTTTACAGAAATAAGTTCTGCTGTAACAGACCTTGTTTTTTATGACAATCCACACTGCATAATCACAACTGGAGGAACAGGACTTTCAAAAGACGATATCACAATAGAAACATTATCGCCGCTTTTCACAAAGGAGCTTACAGGTTTTTCAGCAGCCTTTACATCAATAAGCCTTGAACAGATTGACTCTGCTGCTATTTTATCAAGAGCAACAGCTGGAGTTATTGGAGAAACTATTGTTTTTTCAATTCCCGGAAGCTTAAATGCATGCAGACTTGCCTGCAAGGTTCTTATTTTCCCTGAAGTTGAACATATTGTACATCACATAAGATCTTGAAATAAGGAGATATCATGGAAGAACTAAAAAAATTTATTGAAGAATGGAAAGATTCAGGAGCAAAAACAAAAGACAGTTTTATTATTTTCAAAGATTTTCTTGAATCAAAAAAAGATGTTGAACTTGAACTAAATTCAAGGCCTGGAATAAGCTATTCATTAAGAGGAAAGAAAAAAGGACAGTCAAGGCCATTGTTTGTTCTTCTTGATGTAATTGATGATGATCCTTTAGAAAGATGGCTTTCAGTATGTTTTTACGGAGACACAATAAATGACCCGGATGAACAGGGTGACTTTGTTCCGGGAGGTCTTCTTGGTGAAGACGGTCACTGCTTTGATCTTGATGAAGGAACAGATGAAACAACCTTATATATTAAAAAAAGAATAGAAGAAGCATACGAGCAGGCAAAATAAATTATTAAGCTGTAAATCTAAAAAAGCCTGATTACTGTCAAAGCGGATGCTTTATTTTTTTTAAGCCGGTTTTAAGAAAGTAAGGCATCCGCCCGGTTTAAACTTAAAAGCTAAATTCTTAATTGACTTAAAAACTGGAGATTTTAATAACCATGAAAATAAAAAAAGCAGTGTTTCCTGTTGCAGGACTTGGAACAAGATTTCTTCCTGCAACAAAGGCAATGCCAAAGGAAATGCTTCCTGTTGTTGACAAGCCTCTTATTCAGTATGCAGTTGAAGAAGCTCTTGAGGCCGGAATTGAGCAGATTATTTTTGTTACAGGACGAGGTAAAAGTGCTCTTGAAGATCATTTTGACTATTCATACAGACTCCAGAACACCCTTCTTACCAAAGGAAAAGACAAGCTTTTGGAAAGCGTTATAAATCTTGTTCCTGAATCAGGCACAATTATTTATACAAGGCAAAATGAAGCAAAAGGACTTGGACATGCAATCTGGTGTGCAAGGGATATTATAGGAGATGAACCTTTTGCAGTTTTACTTGCTGATGACCTTATAAAATCAGAAAAACCTGTACTTAAACAGATGATAACTGAATTTGACAGGGTAAGGGCCTCAATTGCAGCAGTTGAGGAAGTTGATCCAAAGCATACTGACAAATATGGAATAGTTGATGCTGATGAAATGGGAAACAGCCTTGTAAAAGTTAAAAAAATGGTGGAAAAACCAAAGCCTGAAGATGCTCCTTCAAATCTTGCAATCATTGGAAGATATATACTCACTCCAAAAATTTTTGAAATTTTAGGAAATACAGATAAAGGTGCAGGAGGAGAAATCCAGCTTACAGATGCCATGGTAAAATTAATGGAATCTCAGCCTGTTTTCGGCTACAGATTTAAAGGCCAGAGGTTTGACTGTGGCAGCAAGGCAGGTTTTCAAAAAGCAAATTTTGCATTCTGTATGGATCAGCCTGAAATTAAAGACGAGCTTCTTGAATTTATAAAAGACTATATTAAATGATTAATATAAAAACAGCCGCTGAAAAAAACCGCCTTTTTTATCTATTATAAAGTCAGATTAAAAATTTAATCCTCAAAATACTCAAGGTATTTTAAAGGTTAAATTTGTGATTTTTCTTGAAAAGAAACAAAATTTTATTTTTCGGCCAAGCATTAAATAAAAAGGCTGATATCCTTTCAGACATCAGCCTTTTTATTTAAAACAAAAAATTTATTTTATCAGCAGACTTTTATCATCCAGTTAAAAGGATCTTCCTTTTTTCCATATTGAATGCCTGTAAGATTTTCAAAAAACTTTGCTGAAATTTTTCCAGTTTTTCCGTCACCCACAACTATTTTTTCATCCCCATATGCAATTTCTCCAACCGGAGATATTACGGCAGCTGTTCCGCTTCCAAAAACCTCGTCAAGTTTTCCGTTTTTATGGGCTTTTATTACATCATCTATGGCAATTCTTTCTTCGCGGACTTTATAGCCCTCTTTTTTTGCCATTTCAATTACAGAATCCCTTGTTATTCCGGGAAGAATACTTCCTGTAAGTTTTGGAGTTATAATTTCTTTATCAATAACAAAGAAAATATTCATTGACCCTACTTCTTCAACGTATTTTTTTTCTATTCCATCAAGCCATAAAACCTGATTATATCCTTTTTTTGCTGCTTCTTCAGAAGCATAAAGGCTTGCAGCATAGTTTCCTGCTGTTTTTGCCTCTCCTACTCCTCCTGGAACTGATCTTACATAATCCTTTGTAACCCAGATTTTAACAGGATCAAAACCTGCTGAGTAGTAAGCTCCAACCGGACACATAATAATAAAAAACCTGTAATGATCAGAAGCTTTTATTCCGACATATTCATCTGTTGCAATTATCGCCGGCCTTATATAAAGAGAAGTTCCTTCCTTTGATGGAACCCAGTCCTTATCAATTTTTATAAGCTCCTTTAATGAATTTAAAACAAAGTCCCCGTCAAATTCTGGAATACACATTCTTTTTGCGGATCTGTTCATTCTTTTGAAATTTTCATCTGCTCTGAAAAGAACTATTTCGCCTTTAGGATTTTTGTAAGCTTTAAGCCCTTCAAAAATTGCCTGGGCATAATGAAAGACAGAAGTTGCCGGAGAGACTGTAAAAGGGCCGAAAGGTACAATTCTTGGATCATGCCACCCAATTCCTGTTTCATAATCCATTATAAACATATGATCTGTAAATTTTTTTCCAAAACCCAGCTTGTCCTGAGCCGGTTTTTCCTTTAGTTGATTAGATTTGATGATTTTTAAATCCATGGCCGCTGCTCCGTTAATTGGAAATTGACTTAAATTTTATTAAAACAATATAAGTATTTTTTAAAAAAAATTTCAAGACCTGATTTGACATTTAATAAATTAATGGTATTTTCATTTTTTATTATTAATTAACGGAGATACAAAATGACAGAAAATATAAAAGCGGAAATTCAACCAATTGAATTGAATGAAAACAGCACCTTCCAATTTAAATGCCATCCTGGAGTAAGCTGTTTTACAAATTGCTGTAGAAACATAAATATAATGCTTACTCCATACGATATAATCAAATTAAAAAACAGAATGCAAATTGATTCTTCTGAATTTCTTGCTGTTTATACTGAGCCAAATATGCTTGAAAAAACTGACCTTCCTGTAATTTCAATGCGAATGTTAGATGATGAAAGAAAATCATGTCCTTTTGTAAGAGATGGGGAAGGATGTATTATTTACGAAGACAGGCCTACAATATGCAGATATTACCCTGTAGGATTTGGTGCATTAAGCCATAAAATGCAGGAAAATGAAGACAAAGATTTCTTTTTTCTTATTAAGGAACCAATGTGCAAAGGCCATCTTGAAAAAAATGAAATGACAGTAAAAGAATGGCGTCAGGATCAGGGAATAGAAGAAAGGGACAGAATAAATTCAGGGTGGATGGATCTTGTTGTTAGAAAACAGACAACTACAACCACAATGAAATTTACTGAAAAAAGCAAGAAACTCTTTTTCATGGTCTGCTATAATATTGATTCTTTCAGAAGATTTGTGTTTGAAAGCGGATTTAAGGATATGTACAATCTTGATCAAACACTTCTTGATAAATTTGATGATGATATAGAACTTCTTCAGTTTGGATTTGCCTGGCTTAAAGCCATGTTTTTTCAGGTTGATCCTTTAGGTATTTTTCAGGTTGATCCTGAAAAAGCAGAGCAAAGAATCAAAAAATAAATTTTTTAATTTTCAAAAAAAAAGCCGCAAAATTTAAATGCGGCTTTTTCTTTTTACAACTGCTCTAAATAAGATTTATTATTTGTTATTAAAATAATCCTTTGTGGTTTTAACAATAACAGGTGTAAGAGCAATAAGTGCTATAAGGTTTGGAAACGCCATAAGACCGTTAAAAACGTCTGCAATTGTCCAAACAAGGCTAAGCTTAAGCATTGCACCAATTCCTGCAAAAAGTACAAAAGCCGCTCTATATGGCATTATTGCTTTTTCTCCGAAAAGATATTCAATTGATTTTTCTCCGTAATAACACCATCCAAGAATTGTTGAAAAAGCAAAAAGAACAAGTCCTATTGTTACAATATATTCTCCGCCTGGAACAGCTGAAAGCTGGAAAGAGTATGTTGTAAGGTCAGCACCGTTTTTACCTGTTGTCCATGCACCTTTTAGAACAATAACAAGGCCTGTCATTGTACAAACAATAATTGTATCAATAAAAGTCTGGGTCATTGAAACAAGTGCCTGTGTTACCGGATGCTTTGTCCTTGCAGCAGCAGCAGCAATAGGAGCACTACCAAGACCAGATTCGTTTGAAAAAACCCCTCTTGCAACACCCATTCTGATTGTAAGCATAACAGCAGAACCTGCAAAACCGCCTGTAGCAGCTGTAGGATTAAATGCATGGTTAAATATTATACCAAATGCTGAAGGAATATCAGCAAAGTTTACTATAAGAACAATAAGGCAGCTTACTACATAAAAAAGAACCATAAAAGGAACAATAAAACCTGTGACTCTTCCTATGCTCTTAATACCGCCTATTACTACAAGTCCAACAAAAATCATTGTAACAAGACCTGTAACCCAGAAAGGTACATTGAAGTTTGCATTAAGGGCATCGGCCATGGAATTTGACTGAACCATATTTCCAATACCAAAAGCTGCTATGGCTGCAAAAACAGCAAAAAGAACACCCATCCATTTCCAGCCGAGTCCGTTTGTAATATAATACATTGGACCACCACTCATATTTCCATTTGCATCCTTTTCCCTGTAAACAACAGCAAGAACAGCTTCGGCATATTTGGTTGCCATACCGACAAGTCCTGTTATCCACATCCAGAATAATGCACCAGGACCCCCAAGGGCAATAGCTGTAGCAACACCTGCTATGTTACCTGTACCGACTGTTGCAGACATGGCTGTCATAAGAGCCTGAAAATGAGAAATGTCGCCTTCTTCTTCATCGTCATCAGCATCCTGCTTTTTGATAAAAGCAAGATATAAAGATTCACCAAGTGTTGTAAACTGAAGTCCTTTTAATCTTATAGTAAGCCATAGACCTGTTCCAACAAGCAATACAAGCAACGGTGCACCCCATATCCATCCGCTGAGCATTCCCATAAAATTTTCCAGAGATTTCAGAAAAGCGTCCATAAACCTCTCCCCTTTTTTAATTTGGTTTACATTAATGTCAAATATATTATCATAAACAACAATTATTCGGGGAAAACAGCTCTTTTTCCTAAAAAATTTCAGAAATTTAAAAAAGCAATTAAAATATCACTTTTATAACTGAAACTTAAAAGAACACTGTTTTCATTCACCAACTAAATAATATGCTCGAAACATCTAGCTCTGTAAACTTTTTTTTAAAAATCAATTAAATGAAAGGCTTGACATGAAAAAAATTATTATTTCCTTTTTTATTATTGCATTTGCAGCAGGAGCAGGGGCTTATTTTTACTTTGCAAAAGCTCCTGTTCTTTTATCGACAATGCCTGAAAATATCCTTCCAAGGGATACAACTTTTTTTGTGCAAATAAAAAATATTGAAAAAAATATGGAAAAAATAAGTAAAAATAAACTTGGAAAAAATATTGAAAAAATAAATTTTATTTCCACTGCACAAAAAATTAATCTCCCTAAGGAAACTATAGAAAAAATTCAATCAATAAAAACAAGCCTTGATTCTAAACTTAATAAAAAAGTTTTTTATAATTTTTTTGGGAAAAACTTTTCTTTAGCATTAATTTCAATTGATTTTGATAATTTTGAAACAAAAAAATTCAATCCTGAAATTTTTGATGCTGTTTTTTTAATTGAACCAAAAGCAAACGCCAAATTTTCTCAATTTATTTCAGAAACAATTCCTGAAATAGAAAAAAAAGAGGATTTTAATTACAAAAATACAACTATTTCAAAAACAAGATATAAAGACAGTTTTGATTTCTATAACTTTATAAAAAATGAGTACATTGTTATTACTTTTAATCCTGAAACAGCAAAAAAAATTATTGATACAAAAAAAGATGAGAACTCACTTGCCTCAACAAAAAAATTTGCAAAAATAAAAAATAAAATTAATTCCAAAACAAGAGATTTTTTTGTTTATTTTAACTCAGATGAAATAATATCAAAACTTGAAACTTTATCAAAAAACCCTGATTTTGATTTTTTGAACAATTTTAACCAAAGACTTAACAAAGATTTAAAATCATTAATTTTTTGTGGGTTTGACAAATCAGACTCTTTTTATGAATCAATTTCAGAAATTGAATTAAATTACACAAATTCCATTCCAAAAGAAAATGCCAAAAAATTTTTATCAATGGTTCCATCTGATCTTGTAAGTTTTTCATGGCAGAACAATTTTGATCTTAAAAAAATACTTAATGATTATTTAATTGACCCTGAAAAAATAAAAGACTTTGAAGAAAAACTTCTCATGGACTCAGGTATTGACAGTGAGACATTTTACAATGGATTTAAGGGTGAATTAGGACTTATTTTTATTGATACTGATACAAATGGAATGTTTCCTATACCTTCACTTGCTTTTGTATTTGATAAAAATGCAGGAAGTTTTTTTGACAAATATTTTGATTTTTTACAAAAAAAACAAAATAATGCCATACCAGTTCAGGAAAAAACAATAACAAATACAAATATCAAATCAATTCCCCTTCCCCTTGGAAAAGCAATTGAGCCTTCTTGGGGCTATTTTAATGATTATTTTATATTTGCTATGAATTCAGAGGTTTTTACCCAAATTATTAATGCTGCAAATTCTGAAAATTCCATAGAAAACAACAAAAATTTCAAATTCATAAAAAAAGAACTTCCTGATGAATTTCATATGATTTCATTTCTAAATACAGTAAAATTAATGGAAAATATCAAATCTTCTGGAGACTCCCTTTTAAAACTTGCAGCTTTTAAGGCTCCTGATTTAACTGATAAAGGAAGCATAGTTCTAAACGAAATTATTTATCCTTTGTGCGACGGTCTTTCCATATACGAAACCGTTGGAAGTTCTTCTGTATTTGATGAAAATAAATTACACGGAAAATCAATAACAAAAATATCTAAATAGTGATTGGCCGAAAACGAAAATTTTTTGTTCAGTTCAAGGAAGATGAAAAATTTAACCTTTAGGATACATTAAATATTTTGAGGATTAAATTTTGAATCTGACGCAGAAATGGGCAAAAAAGGCCGTTTTCGTTCAGCAACTAAATAAAACAAAAAACCCTTTTAAGCACAAAACTTAAAGGGGTTTTTACTAAAAAAAATTTAGAACCTAGATTAAGCGATTTTAAATTTTATTATATAAAGCCATATTGTATCAGGCCGTATTTTTGCTGCTATGAGTGATGCAATTTCAGCATAAAACTCGACAAAATATAAATCCTGCAGGGTTTCATATTTTAGATCTAATACTTAATTCATTAAAATTTTTTAAATTTAAAAATATGAAACCTCTGTTCAAGTTGAAACAATTATTTTTCAGGATAATAAGTAGCTGCTGCATTATCAGATTCCCACACAGTTACCCTTGAAACACTTATGTCTTTATTTTCAATTCTTTTTTCAATTTCATCTGAAATAAATTTTGCCAGAACTTCAGAAGATGCATTGATATTTTTAAAAGGCTCAAGTTCATTCAAATATTTATGGTCAAGATATCCAAGAATTTCCCTTAAATAATTTTTTATTATGCCAAAATCTATTACAACACCAAATTCATTGAGCTTGTCAGATTTTATATAAAGTTCTGTTCTCCAGTTATGGCCGTGGAGATTTTCACATTTTTCAGTAACATTTGATAAACGGTGTGCTGCTGCAAAACTTCCAGTAACCTTAAGTTCATACATATTTTAAAATCCTTTTAAAAGATTTTTTAATTTATTTGTAATCTTGTTTTCATCAAGCTTGTTAAATTCCTTTAAAAGCTTTTCCTGCTTCTTGTTTATGCTTGTTGGTGTTTTTATATGAAAAATAACTATCTGATCCCCTCTTTGTCCAGTTCTAAGAGATGGTACACCTTCATTTCTTAATCTTATTTTATCTCCAAACTGGGTGCCTTTGGGGATTTCTATTTCAAGCTCACCGCTTATGGTTGGAATTGTTATTTTATCTCCAAGAGCTGCCTGAATAAAAGTAATATCAACATAGCAGATTAAATCTGTACCCCTTCTTTCAAAATGCTTATGGGGTTTAACTGCAATAAAAATATAAAGATCTCCGCTTGGACCGCCTCCGGTTCCTGATTCACCTTCTCCGGTAAGTCTTAGTTTTGATCCATTATCAACTCCTTTAGGAATTTTTAAGGAAACTTTTCTTTTTTTCTGAACAACGCCCCTTCCCTTGCACTCTTTGCACGGCTCTTTTATTATAGAACCCTTTCCCTTGCAATATGGACAAGTTGACCTTACTGTAAAAAACCCCTGGGATTCAGTATACTGTCCAGAACCTCCGCAGGCAGGACATACTTCAGGAGAAGTTCCAGGCTCGCTTCCTGTGCCTGAACATCTTTCGCATTTTTCATTTTTGAGAAGCTCAAGTTCCTTGTCTGCTCCAAAAACTGCTTCTTCAAATTCTATTTCAAGATCATATCTTAAATCAGATCCCCTAACAGCACCTGACCTTCTTCGCCTTCCCCTGCCAAAACCGAAAAATTCCTGAAAAATATCTCCAAAATCAGAAAAAATATCATTAAAATCTCCAGCCCCTGAAAAACCTGCACCATTTAATCCTTCATGGCCGTACTGATCATAAATTTTTCTTTTTTCAACATCAGATAAAACTGCATATGCTTCAGATGCTTCCTTGAATTTTTCCTCTGCTTCATTGTCTCCGGGATTTCGGTCTGGATGATACTTCATTGCAACTTTTCTGTATCTTTTTTTTAAGGTGTCTGAATCAACATCCCTTTCAACCCCTAAAATCTCGTAATAGTCTTTTTTTGTTGTCATTATAAAAAACCTGAGCTTTATGTTTGTTGTTTAAAGTTTAAGTTTGTGCTAAATGTTTTGCCGTTCTCAATTAAAATTGGCTTCCGACCCTGATTTTCCGGAAGCCAAAATTTTATAATAATAATTAATACATAAAACGGTATTGTCAATGAATAAGAATGAACGCAAGTTTATAAAAAACATGTTTGATAAAATTGCACCCTGGTATGATTTTCTAAACAGGTTTTTAAGCCTCAGGCAGGATGTGTCTTGGAGAAAAAAAGCAGTAAAATCTCTTGAACTAAAAACAAAAAATCCTAAAGTACTTGATATGGCCTGCGGAACCTGTGATATAGGCCTTGAAATTTTAAAACAAAATAAAACTGCCCAAATTACAGGAGCAGATTTTTCATGGGAAATGCTTAAGTTTTCCAAAAAAAAAATAGGCATTAAAAATAAATCAGATAAATTTTCTCTTGTTTCCTCCAATGCCCTTTTTTCTCCTTTTAAAGATCAAACCTTTGATGCGGTTACAATAGCATTTGGAATAAGAAATATTGTCAACAGAAAAAAAGCTCTTGAAAATTTTTATTCAAGCTTGAAAAAAGGCGGTAAAATTGCTGTTTTAGAGCTGACAACTCCTGAAAATAAATTTTTAAAAACAATTTATCTATTCTATTTTTTAAAAATACTTCCTGCAATAGGCGGACTTTTTTCAAAAAATTATTCTGCATACACTTATCTGCCCCAATCTGTTATTAATTTCCCATCTTCACAGGAATTTTTAAAAATTATGGAAAGTGCAGGATTTAAAAATTTAAAATACAAAAATTTTACTTTTGGAATATGCACCCTTTTTACAGGGGAAAAATAAATTAAAGCCCTGATAAATTCATCAGGGCTTAATTGACTGTTAACAGAAAATAAAATTTTACTGTCTTTTTAAACTTAATTTTTCATCTTTATTAATGTGTTTTCAATATTTTTTTCATTTTTAAAAGGATAATCTATTGAAAAATGAAGGCCTCTGCTTTCTTTTCTTTTTCTTGCACACTTTATTATAAGCTCTGCTACAAGTGCAATATTTCTGAGTTCTATTAAATCAGGAGTAACTTTAAAATCCCAGTAATACTCGTTTATTTCCTCCTGAATTGCCTTTATTCTTCTTTTTGCCCTTTCAAGTCTTTTGTCAGATCTTACTATTCCAACATAATTCCACATGAAAAGCCTTATTTCATCCCAGTTATGTGAAACCATTATGGCTTCATCACTGTCTGTTGTTCCTGATTCATCCCATACAGGAACATCTTCAATTGGAATATTGAAATCTGTTGAATTAAGAGCATCTTTTGATGACCTGTCAGCATAAACCAAAGCTTCAAGAAGAGAATTGCTTGCAAGCCTGTTTGCTCCGTGAAGCCCTGTACATGCTGTTTCACCAACAGCATAAAGGTTTTTTATATCTGAATGGCCGTTAAGATCTGTTGCAACACCTCCGCACATATAATGGGCAGCAGGAACAACAGGTATATAATCTTTTGTCATGTCTATATTGTATTCAAGGCATTTTTCATAAAGATTTGGAAATCTTTTCTTAACAAATTCAGGATCTTTATGTGTAATATCAAGAAATACAGAGTCATCTCCGGATTTTTTCATTTCATGGTCTATTGCCCTTGCAACAACATCTCTGCATGCTAAATCTTCAAGAGGGCTGTATTCCTTCATGAATTTTTTTCCCCTTGCGTCCCTTAATACTGCACCTTCGCCTCGTACAGCCTCTGATATTAGAAAGTTCTTGGCCTTGGGATGAAAAAGACAGGTTGGATGAAACTGTACAAACTCAAGATTTGCAACACTTGCTCCGGCACGATATGCCATTGCTATTCCGTCTCCTGTTGCAACATCTGGATTGCTTGTATAAAGATAAACCTTTCCGCTTCCTCCGCAGGCAAGAACGGTTTTTCTTGCACTGAAACTTTTTACTTTATTTGTGGTTTTATCAAGAATATAGGCTCCGCTGCATTCTCTTTCACAGGTTGTTACAATAACGCCCCTGTTTATGACTGTTGATTTGGTAATAAGGTCTACTGCAATATGATTTTCATAAACATCAATATTTGGATGTTTTTTTACCTTTTCAACCAAAACATTCTGGATTTCTCTTCCTGTCATATCAACTGAATGGACTATTCTTTCAGCAGAATGGCCTCCTTCTCTTCCAAGATCAAGTTTTGTTTCATCTGTTTCAACCCGATCAAATTTTACTCCCATATCAATAAGCTCCTTAATCATATGGGGGCCTTCAGATACTACCATCTCAGTCACTTCAAGACTGCAAAGACCGTCGCCTGCTTCTAAAGTATCCTTTACATGAAGCTCAAAAGAATCCTTGTCATCAAATACTGAAGCAACTCCTCCCTGTGCCTTTGAAGTATTTGTTTCAAATATATCTTTTTTTGTAACAACACTTACCTTTCCTTTGTCTGCTACTTTAAGTGCAAACATTAATCCTGCAACACCGCTTCCTATAACAAGAAAATCTGTTTTTATTTCCATTATTAATCTTTCATATAATTTTTATTTTAGTATAACCTGCTTGTTTTTTTCTTTTTTGTACTCAGACCTATTATAAAACCAACAAGCAAAACAGCAGAACCTGCAAGAAATATTTTCAAATTCCTTTCCATAAGCTTAGATTCAAGCTCTGAAGCTGCAATATTTCTTTCTTCTAAAAGTTTTGATTTTTCATCATATTCTTTTTTAAGCTCAAGATAATTTGCTGCTTCTTTTTTAAGAGTTATATATTTTTCATTTAGCTCTTCATAATCTTTTCTTACTGAATTAAGCTCCATTTTTAATTCTGAATTCTCTTCCCTTAAAACTTTCAACTCTTCCTTATTTTTTTCATTTTCAGAGGAAAGTTCTTCAAATTTAGAAGTAAGCTTAGAAAGTTTTTGGGAATTTGGCTGCTCATCTTTTAAAAATCTTGTCAGAACATAACCTTCAAGACCATTTTTTCTTTTTACTTTTGTCCATTGATCTCCATACTCAATCACATCAAGCCTTTCTCCAGAGGGAACCATTGCTACAATTTTATGCTGGGTTCCCATACCCGTTCTCATTGTCACTTCAAAGGAATCTGTAACATAAAGAAATGCAGCAAAGCCTTTTGTCGTCAGCGAAAAAAATATAAGAAATAAAATAATTTTTTTCATGTCCTTTTCCTTTTTATTTAAAATTATTTTTATTTAAATTTTATATGTAAAAATAGAATTTCTTGAAAAAATTTTAATTGTCAATATGATATTATCGCTTTAAAACCAGAAATCAAAAAATTTATCAAGGCAATACAAAATGATAACCTATGATTTAATCTGTAAAAACGGACATAATTTTGAAGGCTGGTTTGATACTGCTGGAGATTTTAATTCCCAGCTTGAAGCCGGTCTTATATCGTGTCCCCTATGTGGCAGCACCTGTATATCAATGTTATTAAGCCCTGTTGGCTATATAAAAAATTTAGGGGCATCGGTACATAAAAAAAAAGCCAATGCAGATGAAAACATTAAATCACTAGACGAATCTTTGCAAAAAATTTCTGCATATTTTGAAAAAAATTTTGTAGATACAGGCCATGATTTTGCAAAAACTGCACTTAAAATTCATTATGGTGTCGAAGAACCAAAAAATATAAGGGGAAGTGCTACTTTAGAAGAAAAAATAATGCTTGAAAAAGAAGGTGTTCAATTTTCAGATATTTTTATTTTAAAAAAGAATGAAGTTAAATGACAAAAAAAAATAATAATAAAACTAAAAATTCAAAAACTACTCCAAATTCAAACAATAATTCAAAAAAATTTTTTATTTCTGTTTTTGTTTTAATTTCAGTCTGCCTTATTTCCTTTACAGCTCTTTATTTTTTATTTCCTCCCCAGAAAAAAAAATTAAACGATTATACAAAACAAAAAACACAACAAAAAATTTCTGCAAAAAAACCTGTTCTTTATACCCATGGAAAAAAAGCACTTAAAACAAACAAGGATTTTTTATATGAAATCTATGATAAAATTGAAGAAAAAACCCTTCCAGACAAAAAATCAGACTACAAAGGTCTTCCTAAAATCTGCATAATTATTGATGATATAGGTTTTGACAAAAAGAATGCCTATGAGCTTGCCGACCTTGGAATAAACATAACTCTTTCTGTTCTTCCCTTTACTCCCTATGCAAAGGAAATAATAAATAATACTTCACTTCCAGAAGTTGAATTCATGCTTCATATTCCAATGGAACCTGTTGAATACCCGATTATTGATCCAGGACAAGGTGCTCTTTTATCCTCAATGGACCCTGACACCATAATTTTCACACTTAAAAATGATCTTGATTCCTTTCCATTCATAAAGGGAATAAACAACCACATGGGATCAAAACTTACTCAAAATTCAGATATAATGAACCAGGTTTTCACCATTATAAAAAAAAGAAATCTTTTTTTTGTAGATTCTCTTACAAATCCAAACAGCAAATGCATTGAATCTGCAAGAATGTTTAAGGTAGATTTTGCTAAAAGAGATATTTTTTTGGATAATATTCAAAAAGTGGAATATATTGAAGGCCAGATTAAAAAATTAAAGATAATAGCAGCTCAAAAGGGTTATTCTATAGGTATAGGTCATCCATATGATACAACAATAAAAGCACTTAAAAACAATATTTATGAAATAAAAAAAGAGTTTGAATTTGTTAAGGCCTCATCTGTTGTTAAACAAATCCAATAATGCTATAAATTTTATTTAACCTGAAATACAAAAGCAGAAAAAATATGAAAAGACTCAAAATAAAAGAAATAAACTCAAATGATAATCCTCCAGACAAAGGATTAATTGCAGGCTGGGTAAGAACAAGAAGGGATTCAAAAACATTTTCATTTATTGAACTAAATGACGGATCATGTCTTTCAAATATTCAGGTAATTGCTGATTCAGCAATTGAAAACTATGAAAACATAGCAAAGCTTACAACCGGATCTTGTATTTCAGTTTTTGGAAAAATAGTTGAATCTCCGGGAAAAGGGCAGAAATGGGAAATTCAGGCCGAAAAAATTGAAATTTTCAATAATTCACCTGAAGACTTTCCTTTGCAGAAAAAAAGACATTCAGACGAATTTTTAAGAACCATAGCTCATTTAAGGCCAAGAACCAATAAATTTGGTTCAATATTCAGAATAAGAGCAGAACTTTCACAGGCTGTACATTCTTATTTTTACGAAAAAGGATTCAAATATATTCATACTCCAATTCTTACTGCCTCAGACTGTGAAGGTGCAGGCGAAATGTTTTCTGTTTCATCAGATGCCGTAAAAAACGGATTTTTCTTTTCAAAACCTGCAAACCTTACTGTTTCAGGCCAGCTTGAAGCAGAAATGATGGCACTTTCCCTTGGAGATGTTTACACATTCGGACCTACTTTCCGTGCAGAAAATTCAAATACATCAAGGCATGCCGCAGAATTCTGGATGATTGAACCTGAAATGGCATTTTGTGATTTAACAGAAAATATGGATGTAGCAGAAGATTTTATTAAAAATATAATTAAAAGAACAAGGATAAATTGCAGTGAAGATATTGAATTATTTAACAGATTTGTGGATAAAACTCTATTTGAAACTCTTGAAAACATACTGGAAAACCAATTTATAAGAATTACATATGAAGATGCTGTAAAAATTTTGAAAAAATCAGGGAAAATATTTGAATATGATCCTGTTTACGGAGCAGATCTTCAAACTGAGCACGAAAGATTTTTAACAGAAACAGAATTTAAAAAACCTGTTTTTGTATACAATTATCCAAAAACCATTAAACCTTTCTATATGAGGCTTAACAGCGATAATGAAACAGTTGCTGCAATGGACCTTCTTGTGCCTAAAATCGGAGAACTGATAGGAGGAAGCCAAAGAGAAGAAAGATATGATATTCTTTTAAAACGAATGAAACAATGCTCTATAAACGAAAAAGATTATTGGTGGTATCTTGATTCTAGAAAATACGGAAGTGTATATCACAGCGGTTTTGGAATGGGTTTTGACAGAATAATGATGCTTGTTACAGGAGTTTCAAATATAAGAGATGTCATACCTTTTCCAAGAACACCTGGTTCAATAGAGTTTTAATTTAGTAAATTTTTATTTTTAGATATAATTTTTTTATGATATAAAAAACAAAATGCCGTTTAGAATAACTCAGGAGGTCACCCAAGATGGATGTTTCCAAAAAGGTTCTTATAGTAGACGATTTTTCGACAATGCGTAGAATACTGAAAAATATATTAAAACAAATTGGTTTTACAAATATTTCCGAAGCAGACGACGGAAGTACAGCATGGGAAGAGTTACAAAAAAATTCCTTTGATCTTATTATCTGTGACTGGAATATGCCTAAAATGAGCGGCATTGAACTTTTAAAAAAAGTAAGAGCAGACGAAACATATAAAGATATTCCTTTTCTTATGGTTACTGCTGAAGCACAAAAACAAAACGTTATAGAAGCAGTTCAGGCAGGAGTTTCAAATTATGTTGTTAAACCTTTTACTGCTGAATCTATTTCAGAAAAACTTGAAAAAATCATTTCCTGATTTTTTATAAAAAAAATTTAAAGGCCTTTTTTTAAAGGCCTTTTTTTTTAAAATTTAATAGTAAATCTAGATTGAATTTTTCTATTCCTTAATAAACTTAATACTTATTTTATAATTTCCTGTATCAATATCATCTGGAATCATATCACCATTTTCAATCAAAAGAGTTACAACTTTAGAATTTGAAGGATCACGAAACATTCTTTTAGATCTTCTGTCCCTTAATCCTGTATCTAAAACAACCGCATTTTTTCTTGAATTCCTTATACCAATTACCTTAGCTTTAAGTTCTCCATATCTTGGAGAGCCTCTTCTTTTGTCTCCATGTTCCATAAACCTCAAATCAAGAGGCCTGCCAACCTTGATTTCCATTTCTATCTCCCTAAAAAATATATTATATAATATAACTTTATGATTTCATTATATTTTTATTATATAATCGTTTTTTCTCTTTTAATACTTTAATAAAAGATTTTTCAATACTTATTTTTTATTTTAAAATTTTTTTCTATTGGTTAAAAAACTCATCTTGCTGGCCAATTTTAATAATTTCCTCTGTTTCAAATTTAAGATAGGATTTAAGATCTTTTAATGAATAATTAATAAGCCTTTTAGTACCGGTTAAAGTCTTTTTTTGTATCTGAGCTAATTTTTTGGAAACCTCAAGAGCTGAACTTTCAAGATTTTCAACAGGCACAACCAAATCTGCAATTTTATTTTCTAAAGCTTCTTCTGCATTTATCACAGGCTGCATCATTAAAAGTTCACAAGTTTTAGCCTGACCTATCAAATTGCTTAGAAAAAAAGGACCTCCGCCTTTTGGAAGCATTCCTATTTCCTGATAAACATTGTGAAAAACTGTATTTGTAGAAATTATTTTATAATCACATGCAAGGGAAATATTCATAAAAACAGATAAAACATCACCTTTACACACATGAATTACAAATGCGTCCATACTTACTATATCAAGTATTGTCTGATCTATGATATTGCAGAAACGGTGGAGTTCATAACGGTCCATGGTATTTGTAAATCCAAAATGTCCTATATCCATATTAGGACATTCCATAAGGAAAAAACGCAGATATTCATCACTTCCAGATTCGCTGTAGGAAGACTCTATGACAACTGTCTTGATTTCCTTGTCTTTTGAAACTTCAATAAAATAATCATGAAGAAAATCACGGTTGTCAAAACTTATAAAATTATGAAAAAAATTACCTGAAAATTTAATCCAGAGGCAGTTTTCTTTTAATTGTGAAACCATGAAATCAGGATAATTTACTCTGTATTTTTTAGTTTCCATTTTACACCTCTTTTATAATTTTTTATTTTTAAAAAAATTTGGCATTAGCTTATTCTATAAAAAAATCACATTAAAAAATACCCAAGATTATTTCAAATAAACTGAGAAACAAAATTTGAGAGCTAAAATTCCATTTTAAAAAAATCAAAAATCAATATAATTGACATAAAAAACAGTGTTTAATATCATAGTTAATGTTTTAATATAATTTAAAGCTTTAAATTTAACAAACATACAAGGTTAAAAATGCCAGATATAAATTCATCAATTTCAGAACTTACACTAAGAATGCTCAAGGCAGTTGAAAATTTAAGTGAGCAGGAAAAAAAAGAATTTCTAATGCTTATAGGCGAACAAAGAAGATTTTCAAGAAAATCTTATTTGACAGAGGTTTCCTACAAAACAAAAAACCAAAATTTTAATGATTTTATACTTGATATAAGTCCTGGAGGAACATTTATTGAAACAGAAAATAATTTTTTTACAGGCCAGGAACTTTACTTAAAAATAAAATTTAGTGATTTAAAACCTTTTGAAATAAAAGGCTGTGTTGTATGGCACAGTTCAAACGGAATTGGGGTTAGATTTATTTTTGAAACAATTGAACAACAACAGGAACTTATTAAACTTATAAATGAAATATAGATTGTATCTATCTATCCCAATTTACAAGGAAATTCAATGGAATCAGTATTAATAGCCTCCAAAGAAACCAAAGAACTAGAAATAATTAACAATGTCTTAAAAAAACATTACAAATCCATTTTAATAACATCTTCTGATATGATGAAAAAAAACCATACAAACTTTGACATAATGCTTCTAGATCATAATTTTACCGAGCATTCTGCAATAGATTTTTTAATGGATATAAATATTCATAAAAGCGTACCTGTACTTTTTCTTACACCGGATAATGATCCGCAATGTGCAGTTGAAGCTTTAAGAGCTGGAGCATTTAACTATATTGTAAAAGCAGGAAACTATATTTCAATTTTAAATATTGCAATAAAAGATGCTATTAATAAATTTCAGGAAAGAAAAACACTTAAGGAAAAAATAAATGAACTTCAGGACAAAATAATTGAATTACAGGATAAATATGAAAAAAACAACAGAGCACAAACAATAGCTGATACAAATGAAAATAAGATAGAGCCTGCTAAAAAAGAATTAAGCCTTGTTGAAGAAATAATATCCAGATTCAAAAAAGGCGAAATAAACCTCCCTGCCCTTCCCCAAATAAATATTGAATTTAAAAAATTAATATCAAAAGGTGCAAATATAAATGAACTTGCATCTCTTTTAAAACAGGATATAGCAATTTCCTCTACTTTAATTAATATTTCAAATTCAGCCCTGTATAAAGGGGTTGAAGAAAACAAAACACTTGAAAATGCAATATCACGACTTGGACTTTCAACAACAAGACAATATGTGGAAGTTATTTCAAACAGAAGCCTTTATACGGCAAAAAACAAAAAATATTTTGCATTAATGGAAAAATTATGGATGCATTCCCTTTCCTGTGCATATGCATCAGAACTTATTGCAAACACGCTTAATTTAAAAACAGACAATGACACATTTACTCTAGGACTTATACACGACATAGGAAAACTTGTTCTTTTGCAGATAATTGGAGAACTTGAAATTAAAGGAAAATTTACGCAAACCTTAACAGATCAGGGTCTTAATGAAACCTTAAAAAATTACCATGGAAAATTCGGTGCTGTTTTGCTTAAAAGATGGTCTTTTCCGGAAGAATTTATTCAAGTTTCAATGTATCATGACTCAATTGAAGAAATTAAAAATCCTTCAACAGATTTTCTTATTGTGCATTTTGCAAATCTTCTTGTAAATTCAATTGGTTTTTCAATGTATGAACAAGAATTTATTGACCTTGAAAATTCAAGGTCATGCTACGAACTAAGGCTTAGAACTTCTGAAATTGAAGACTTGAAAATTAAGGTTATGGAATATATGGGTGTTTTTAAAAATGTATTATAGTTGCTGAACTAAAACTACCTTTTTTACCAATTTCTCCATCATACTCAAAATTTAATCCTTAAAAATTAACTATTTCAAATCTTAAATTTTAACATTTTTTAATAAATACTTAAAAATTTATCTTATATTTCCCCTTTGGAGGATTAAAATACCCATGATGAAGATCTTTATAATTTTTTTTAAGGTGTTTTATTAAATTTATTATACCAAAAGGTATTAAATCTTTTGATAAATCACCAAACATCTGCCTGAAATAAAGTTTTGGATCATAATTCAAATTTCTCCACTGAATAAAATCTATTTTTAAATTTTCAATTATTTTAAACAGTTCTTTCATTTCAGGCTCTGTGTCTGTAAAGCCCGGCATATTAAGATAATTTACAGATACAAACTTGTGTTTTTTCTTTGCTGTTTTTATTGTTTCCAAAACATCTTCAAATTCATATTTTGGTCTGAAATATTTTAGATAATATTTTTTTTGAAATGAATTTGTACTTACTCTTATACTGTCTAGTCCTGCATCAAAAAGCTCTTCCATTTTTTTGGGAAGACTTGCATTTGTATTCATATTAAGAGTGCCTTTATCTGTTTTTGACCTGATTATTTTTATTGCAGGCAAAATAACATCAAAGGCAAGAAGAGGATCACCCTCACAGCCCTGGCCAAAACTTAAAACACAATTTTCAACATTTTCTATATGACTTAAGGCAATTTCTGCTATTTCTTCAGGTGATGGTGTAAAATTTATTCTGTTCTGACAGCTTGATATAAACTCGTCTTTTTGAAGTGAAATGCAGCCAAGACAATTTGCATTGCAAACTCTTGAGGTTGGGAGAGGTGCTTCATATCTTTTAAGAAAAAAATTTTTTGCAGCAGGACATCCCCATTCCAAAGCACATTTCTTTATATGATAAATAAGTCTGTTTTTAGGATATTCCTTTATTTTTTCCATTAAACCTTCTTCTACCTTTTCTACAGGCATTAAAGAAAGGTCCTGACGATCTTCCTTGTCTACCTGATAAACAGCACTTACAAAATCATCGTCAAGTCCTCCAACTGCTCCATAGGAAAAAAGCGGAAGAGGTTTTGCATCTTCATTTTCATCAAATGCAGAATTAAGTGTAATAACATATCCTGGTGAATTAAAGGCAGCTACTGGAAAAAGTTTTTCATTTTCATTATATGGATTAAATTCAACTATTTCATATTGTTTTGTTTTATTATTAAATAAAATCGGAGCTCTGTCAGGCAGAAACATAAGTTCGCTGTAATCTGGAATTTTTATAGAATTTTTTTCATTTAATATATAAAGGTCATTTCCTGCCATTCCAACTGCAGAATATCCTTCAAGTTCAAATATTTCACCTTTTTCATTTGCCACAACAGCACAAGCTCTGTATTTCATAAACAATTGTCCTTAAACAAAATAAAAATTAAAAAACTTATTTGTTGTGATGTATTAAAATAAAATTATTAGTGCAAATAAATTTTTTTAAAAATCCGGAGTATCTTTTAATTCCGGAGGATCCAAAAGTGAGGGTTTTATTTTTTTTATCATTTTTAAAAGGTCATCTGACATTTTTGAATTGTAAAATGAAAATACTTTTTTTATCTGTTCTTCCTTAAGTCCAATTACATCTTTTAAATTTGCATTTTGAAAATCTGTATTTTCAAGGTCTGCCATATCAAAATCTGCTCTTTCAAGATCTGATCCCCAAAAAATTGAATTTTTTAAATTAGAATTTGCAAATGATGAATTATTCATTTTTGATTCAGTAAAATCAGTATCTGAAAGATCAGTTTCAATCATTACGCAATTTGTCATATTAGAATTTCTTATATTGGAATTTGAAAGATCAGCCTTCCAAAAATATGCTTCCTTAATATCTGAACCTGAAAGATTTGAAAACGAAAGATTTGCATCTTCAAAATTTCCCTTTGAAAGTTTTGAAAATCTCAAATCAGCCCAGCTTATATCAGCTCCCCAGGCATAACATCCTGAAAGATTTGTTTTTCTTAAATCCATATTTCTCAAAAAACAATTGCTTATGTCTATTGAACTTACTCCAAAACTGTTAAGCCTTCTTAAATTTCCTCTTATTCTTCTTGAGGCTTCTTCACTGTTCCATCCCCTGAAGTCGTCAATTTCATCCTGATATCTTCTTTTTTCAACCTTGTTTTTTCCTTTCTGCTGAAGCCAGAAAATAACAACACCAAGCATAAAAATATCAAAAACAACACCATGTGCCTCGACCATAAGATCCCTTAAAAACAATACATTATAAAAATCATAAAAAAGGGTAAATCCTGTTACTAAAAAAAGTATTAAAACAAAAACAACTGCTGTTATTAAGACAGGATTAGTAATTATATCTTCATAAACATGATAAACATTTTTTATTCTTTCTGTCTGAAATACAAATGTTAAAAACTTTATAAAAGGATTCTTTCTTTTCATCATAGTTTTTTGCTTTTTTTTATATTGAAATTTTTTTTAAATTTACATCTTATCAAAGATAAAAAAATAAATATTGTATTTTATTATATAAACTTATATTGTGTGATGCTTTTTAAAATTTAACAAAAAGAGAAGGTTATGAAAGAACTTAAAAGTTTTCAAAAAAAATATCTTAAAGCTCTGGCACATGATTTAAAGCCTGTTGTTTTTTTAGGACAAAACGGTGCCACAACAAATTTTATTGAATCTGTAGATCAGGCTCTTGAAAAACATGAACTTATTAAAATTAAATTCATAGATTACAAGGAAAAAGAATTTAAAAATCAGATATCTGAAACCATAGTAAATGAAACAAAAGCTTTTTTTGTGTCAATTATAGGACATACACTTATTTTATACAGGAAAAGCAGTAATGAAAAAAACCAAAAAATTAAAATTCCTCAAAATGAATAAACATCAGCTTTTTTATATTTGAGATAATAAGAATTTACTTTTTTTACATAATTTCGAGTTTCAGGATAAGGGGGTATTCCATTATATTTGGCTACAGCTCCAGGACCAGCATTATAGGCTGCCAAAGCAAGATTCAAATTTCCTTTGTATGTATCCAAAAGATTTTTTAAATATTTTGAACCAGCCATTATATTTTCAGACGGATCAAAGGGATTTTTCACCTTATATTTTTTTATAATTCCAGGCATAAGCTGCATTAATCCCTTTGCTCCCTTTTTTGAAACAGCATTTTTTATAAAACTTGATTCTGCTTTTATTACAGCCTTGATAAGTTCCTTTTCTAGTGAAGTTACTACTGAAACATATTTTAAAATATTGTTTAAATGAGTATCTGTAACAAAAAATCCTGAACCTTCATTTGATTTTGTTTCCTTCATATAAAACTTGTAATCAGATGATACAGGGGTATTGGTAAAAGATAAAATTCCATTTTCATCAACATACACATAAATATCAGAATAAACTTTTGAACATATTATAAACATAAAAAAAACTAAAAAAAACAAATACTTAAACATTTTTTAAACAACCTTTTTTAAAAAATCAGAAGAACTTAAGCTGATTATCTCTTTTTACACTATTTTTTATAATATTTTTAATTGTTTTTTCATTTAATATATTATCTTCAAGGTCATTTAAAAACGGAGAGGGAATTGTTTTTTTATTTTTCCCGAAAATTAAAGCTTTTTCAGGCCTTAAAACATAAAGTCTTTTTTTAGCTCTTGTAAGACCTACATAAAAAAGTCTTCTTTCTTCATCTGATTTTTCTTTTTTAGACTCTCCATTTTTTATAAAAGGAATATTTCCGTTAAAACAATTTGGAATAAAAACTGCCTCAAATTCAAGACCTTTTGAAGCATGCAGAGTCATAAGTCTTACCTTTTCACCTTTAATTCCAATATCTGAAATTTTCATAAGTTTAATACTTGTTAAAAACTCACTTAATTTATTAAAATTATTAGAATATTTTATTATATAATTAATTTTATCCATAAATGAATAATCATTTTCAAATTTATTTAAATCAGTGTTTTTTATTAGATAATTTATAATTTCACTTATTTTTTTATTTTGAAGATCATTTCTTAATATACTTAATTTATTAAAAATTTTTTCATTAATTTTAATATTTTCTTCAATATCGTTAATTTCAGTTTTTATGCCAAAAGGCTTTAATATTAAATCCGAAATATCCAGCTCATTAAAAATTAATTTCATGTATGAAAAAAGCTTTTTAAATCCGGTTTCTTCACTCAAATTTTTTTCATTAATGTTTGAAAAAGGAATAAAATTTTCTTCTAAAACTGAAGAAATAACAGATGTTTCTTTTTTAGTTCTGCATAAAACTGCAATATCTGAAAATGAAAAACTGCTTATATCCTTAAAATTTTTTTTATATGTAATTAAAGAGTCTGTTCCTCCAACCAGATTTTGAATTTCATCAGCAATAAACTTTGCCTGAAGCTTTTCACAGTCTGAAACAATTATATTTATAAATTTTTCACCTTTTATACCTGAATAAACCTTGTTTCTTTTGTTTTTGGATTCACTTTTTTCAATTATCTGAAAAGAAGCATCAATAATTGTTTCACTTGATCTATAATTTTTTATTAGATTTATTTTTTCAACATTTTTAAAATCATTTGAAAATCTTGTTTCAAAATCTGTCAAAGCTCCCCTGAAACCATAGACCGACTGATCCATATCACCAATTGCAAATACAGAACTTGAATCATCTGTTATCCTTTTGATAATTTCATATTGAATTTCATTTAGATCCTGGTATTCATCTATTAAAAAATAAGAATATTTTTTCTTTATTAATTCTTTAAATATTTCATTTTCAGTTTTTTTAAAAAAATTTAATAAAATATCATCATAATCTATTAAATTATTTTGATTTTTTACTTTTTCATATTTATTTATAACCTCAAAAAATTCATAATCATTTCTTGTTAAAAAATCAGGTGACTGCTTTATTTTTGATAAAAAAGCATAAATTTCTATTAATTTTGTTTTTTCAAGATATTTTTTACAAAGATTTTTTAAAATATATTTTTTTACAGTCTCATCTATTATATTAAAATTATTATCTTTTTCAAAACTTAGAGCAAAACTGTGAAATGTTCCTGTAAAAGGTTTTTTATTATATTTTTTATTTTCAATTCTTTCCTTCATTTCATTTGCAGCCTTTATTGTAAATGTTATGGCTGCAATATTTTCAGGATTGATTTTTTCTTTATCACAAAGATGAAAAAATCTGTTTGTCAGACAAGTTGTTTTTCCTGTTCCAGGACCTGCTGTTACAATAATATTTTTTGATTTTGAACTAACTGCCTTTAACTGCTCAATATTTAACTCTTTTTCTTCAATTTTTTTTATATTTTCATTATTTTTATCATTAAAAAGCTTTTTTGCCTGACTGAATTGATCATCATTTTTTTTATATTCAAAAATATTAGTATCTTTATCTATATTTTTAAAAAAGCTTACCTGTCCTTTTGAAAGGTATGAATCAAGTTCCTTTTCATCAAAAATTTTTACCTTTCCAAATTCTCCGTCATAGCCTGGATTTATATTCAAATTTCTGTTTCTCATTCTTTTTATTGATTCAGATAAAAGAGGAATATCAATTTTATCAAGGGTTTCTTTTTCACAAATCCATAAAGCATCAAATTCAGAACCTGCATTTTTTATAACCTTTTCATATAAACTTTTTACTTTTTTTGTATTTGGACCCACTTTAGATATTTCAGATAAAATATCTGTAAGAGGAACTATACTTTTAAAAGGCGGTGAATTTTTTTTTATATTTTCAATATCTGTTCTGTTTGAAAGTTCAATTATTCTGTAATAAACCCCAAGTGTAAGTTTTTTACCGCATACTGGACAAATTCCCTTATTTTTCAAAGTTTCCATTGGTGAAAGACAAACATTGCACTTTCTATGGCCGTCAAAATGATATTTTCCTTCTTCAGGAAAAAATTCATATGTCCCCATAAATTTATTTTTGTCCTTATTTTTCAGTGCATTTTTTATTTCATAAAAAGACATTTCACAGTCAAATATATTTGCTTCCCTTCCAAGTTTTCCAGGCGAATGTGCATCTGAATTTGAAATAAGGGTAAATTTATCAAGATCAGAAATAAAAAAATTCATATCAGGATCAGAAGAAAGTCCTGTTTCAAGAGCAAAAATTTCTGAAGTTAAATCTTCATAGCATTCTTCTATTTTATCAAAACCAGATTTTGAACCAAAAAGGGAAAACCAGGGAGTCCATATATGAGCAGGAATTAAAAAACCCCTTTCGTCTGTTTCAAGTATAATTTCTAAAAGATCCCTTGAATCAAGTCCAAGAATAGGCCTTCCATCTGACTTGATGTTTCCTATTGAATCAAGTTTTGAATTAAATTTTTTAACTGACTCAAGTGATGGAAAATAAACAAGATTGTGGATTTTCCTTACTTTTCCGTTTTTTTTATAAATTGAACTTATTTCACACTGAAGCATAAATCTTATTTTTTGATTAAAAGATTTATTAACATAATCATCTAAATTCTTTTCAATATCTTTTTTCAATACAAAAAGGCCTGTAGATTTATCCTCTAAAAGCTTTGATTCAAGTTCATTAAACCATGCAGGATGGGTAAAATCACCAGTTCCAACAACATTTATTCCTTTTTTGGAAGCATAAATATAATTGGTTTCAAGATCTGAATTTTTTGCTGTTGCCATTGAATATTTGGAATGTATATGAAGATCTGCCAAAAATTTCATATTATTATTGCCTTATAAGACTGTTATTATATATTCTTTATGTTTGTACCTTAATTGAGCGTATCATAATTTTTAATAAAAAAATTTTCAATGAATCAAGACCATTATATTTAAAAATCACTCAATTAAGGCTCTATTTAATAATTAAACTCACCTGTAAAAGGAGTTAACCATGGGTCTTCTAACCTCAACATCTTCCTTTTTAAGATATAAGATTGATGATGAATCACAAGAACTTTCTTTAGAAAAAATCAGGCTTTGTCTCAAAGAAAACCAGTTTCCAGAAATTGCAGATTCTGAAATGTCTGAAGCAGTTTCTGGATGGACAAGCTATGAAAACCACTTTGATCCAGACTTTGAATCAGATCATATAAAATATGGAAATTATATTATTTTCTGCCTGAGAATTGATAAAAAAACAGTTCCAAAAAAAATAGTAGACAAATATATAGCCATAGAATCAAAAAAAATAATGCAGGAAACAAATAAAGATTATCTTTCTAAAAATGAAAAAAGAAAATTAAAAGAAGATATTCTTTTAAGATTAAGCCTTCAAATGCCTTCTATTCCAGATATTTATGATGTTTTATGGATGCCTGAAAAAAAAGAAGTTATTTTTTTTACAACCCAAAAAAGTGTTAATGAAATTTTTGAAACACTTTTCAGGCTTACATTTAAAACTTCAATTATCCGTCTCTTTCCCTACACAAGAGTTTATTTTGACGAGGGTATTTCTGATATGAAAAAAGATGTTTTTTACGCTTCATCACATATAAATATTCAGGAGTCTTAAATGATAGATATTGCTGTAGCATATAACAAATACAAATTTGCAGGATTTGAATTTTTAACATGGCTTTGGTTTATAACTGAGACAGAGCCTGATATTATTGAAAATATTTCACCTGATATAAAAGATTTCTGCATTGATGATAAAATTGTTATTGAAAATTTCAAAGAGGATTCAACAGAAAAAATTACCATAAACGGAGACAAGGCAAACCTGGATGAAGGCGTTCTTGCTATAAAAAAAGGAGCTCTTGTTACAGAGCTTAAAATTATTTTCAAAACAGGTGAAGATATTGAAATTAAATTTCTTATAAAAGGTGAAAGTTTAGATATAACCGGATTCAATGTTTTAAAATACAAATTTTCAACTGCACCAGAAGAAATTGAAGGATCTGTTATAGAAAAAGTATACTTTTTAGAGTTATTGACAAGCCTTGTTGATAAACTTTTCCAAAAATTCATTTTGCTAAGAATTTCAGATGAATGGAAAAATATTGAATTGTCAAAAATAAGTCAATGGATTGAACAAAGAACAAAGAGATATTAACATGAAAAATAAAACAATAAAAAAAGTTCAATTTATAAAAAAATTATTGTAAATAAAAAAACAAGTAAAAACAAAGATTTAACTAAGTAATACACATATTGACAAAGTATAATAATAAAAGGTTTTAAAATATGAAAATAAAAATAGAAAAACAAAAACTAAAAAAAGTTCTAGAAAAAATTCAAGGAATGACCAGTCAAAAAACTTCTCTTCAGATAACTAAAAATGTAATTATTGAAACTGTATCAGATAATGAAATTTCAATTAAGGCTACTGACCTTACTTCGGAATATTTTTGTACTTTAGAAGCTGAAATAGAAAATAAGGGTATTATTGCTGTTAATTCAAAAAAATTTTTTGATATAGTTAAATTTTTTCCAGATGATTACATTCCTATAGAAGAAATAGATTTTCAATGGATTAAAATAGGTAATGAAGATGTATTTTTTCATTTGGTTGGAGCATCCCCTGAAGACTTTCCTGATATTTCTATTAATTTTAATTCAATTTATTTTGAAAGTGATTCCTCTTCTTTTAAAAAAATGCTTACAGCTGGAAATTCAATTCACCCTGAAACAAATGAATTAAGACCTTTTATTTTAGGTATTAATTTATATTTTTTTAATATGGATAATTATTCTTCTATAAAAATGTTTTCAACAGATACAAAAAGAATTGTAAAAACTGAAATAAGAAGTGAAAATTTAATTCCTGAAAATTTAAATTCAAAAACTGTTCTTATTCCAAAAAAAAGTATTCCTGATTTAATTAAATTTATGGATGAAGAAAAAGTAAACCTTTCTTTTACACCAGAATTGTTTAGTGTAAGCCAGGGAAAAGAATTTTATTCTGTAAATATTCTTGAAGGTGATTTTCCAGACTGCAACGGTCTTATTATTCCAAATGAAGAATTTGGGATAGAAATTGATAAATATATTTTAAATGATATTCTTCAAAGGGTTTCTATTGTTGCAGATGATAAAACTCCGATAGTTTATTTTAATTTTTCAGATAATACTTTAACCATTGCATCTAGTAACCCTGAATTAGGTGAAGCAAAGGAATCAACAGCAATTGTTTTTGAAAGAGAGGGTTTTGAAACAGCATTTAATGCCAGGTATATTCTTGATATTATAAAAGATATTGAAGATGATTTAATTTATATGTATTTAAAGGATAAAACTTCACATTGTATTATTAAAGGTATTGAAAATATAGATTATGCAGCTGCCATAATGCCTATAAAAATTTAAAAATTTAAGGATAAATAATGTCAGATATAAAAAGAGAATATAACGCAGGAAGTATAAAAATTCTTGAAGGACTTGAAGCTGTTAGAAAAAGACCTTCAATGTATATTGGAAATACAGATGAAGCAGGTCTTCATCACCTGGTATATGAAGTTGTAGATAACAGTATAGATGAAGCAATGGCTGGATACTGTACTGAAATAGATATTAAGATTCATACAGACAACAGTGTAACTGTAATAGATAACGGCAGAGGTATTCCTGTTGATTTACACGAAAAAGAAGGTGTTCCTGCAGCTGAAGTTGTTTTGACAAAACTTCATGCTGGAGGAAAATTTGACAATGATACTTATAAAGTTTCAGGCGGTCTTCACGGTGTTGGTATTTCTGTTGTAAATGCACTTTCAGAACAGCTTGATATGACTATCTGGAAAAATGGAAATATTTATAACCAGAAATTTTCAAAAGGCAAAAAAATTACAGAGCTTGAAATTATAGGTTCTACTGATCAAAATGGAACAAAAATTCATTTTTCACCTGATATAACCATAATGTCTACCAATAATTTTAATTATGAAGTTTTATCAAGAAGAATGAGAGAGCTTGCTTTTCTTAACAAAGGCATAAAAATTTCCATTGAAGATGAAAGATCAGATGAAAAAAACAGTTTTTTTTATGAAGGCGGAATAAAAACCTATGTGGAATTTTTAAACAAGCATTGTTCAGCAGTTCATGATCCTATAATCATAGAAGGAACTGACGGAGATGTTTATGTAGAAGTAGCAATTCAGTACAATGACACTTTTAATGAAAAAATTTATACCTTTGCAAATAATATTAATACTTCAGAAGGGGGGTATCATTTAAGCGGATTTAAAGGTGCTCTAACAAGAACTTTAAATAATTATGCAAACAGTGAAAGTCTTCCAAAAAATCAGAGAACCAAAATATCTGGAGATGATGTAAGAGAAGGTTTATCTGCAATAATAAGTGTAAAATTAAAAGAACCTAAATTTGAAGGACAGACTAAAACAAAACTTGGAAACAGTGAAGTTAAAGGTATTGTAGAATCGCTTGTAAATGAAAAACTTGCTATTTATCTGGAAGAAAATCCTGCAAATGCCAGAAAAATTATTGCAAAAGCAGTTGATGCTGCAAGAGCAAGGGATGCTGCAAAAAGAGCCAGGGACCTTGTAAGAAGCAAATCAAATATTGGAGATACTACTCTTCCAGGAAAACTTGCAGACTGTCAGTCAAATAAACCTGAAGAAAAAGAACTTTATCTTGTGGAGGGTGATTCTGCAGGGGGTTCTGCAAAACAGGCAAGAGACAGAAGATATCAGGCTATTTTACCCCTTAAAGGTAAAATTTTAAATGTTGAAAAAGCAAGGTTTGATAAACTTTTAAAATCAGATGAAATAAAAAATATGATAACAGCTCTTGGAGCTGGAATTGGAAAAGATGATTATGAAATTGAAAAAATCAGATATCATAAAATTTTTATTATGACTGATGCCGATGTTGACGGTGCACATATAAGAACACTTCTTTTAACCTTTTTTTACAGACACATGCCTGAAATAATAGAAAATGGTTATCTTTATATAGCACAGCCTCCGCTTTACAGAATTGGTAAAGGCAAAAAAGGAATTTATCTTAAAAATGAATCAGGTTTTAATGAATATCTTGTATCAAGATTTTGTGAACTTAAATATGTAGAATCAGGCGAAGATAAAAAAAGATTAACAGATGAAGAAGCTTTTGAATTTATTTTAAAACTTATAAGTCTTTATGAAAATCTTTCTTCACTGGATAATATGGGTTTTGAAAAAAGAATTGTAAAAATTATGCTTGATGAAAAAGTATCTGATAAGGAATACTTAAGAGATAAAGAAAAAATGAGTCTTTTAAGGGATAAGTTTCAAGAAAATAATTTTATAATAGATGAATTTATCTGGAATGAGGAAAAGGAAATATTTGAACTTATTCTAACTCCGCCTGAAGTTGAAGAAGATCATGAAAGCGAAGAATCTTCAAGGGTGAGAGAGAAAAAGCCTGTAAGAATTTCAAGAAGGCTTGTTTTTTCAAAGGAATATCAAAGCATATTGTCAGACTGGGGAATAATTGAAAAATATTATAATCTTCCTTTTTATATTGGATCAAAAGAGGGAGTTTCTGTTGTAACTTGTGATACTTTGAGAGATTTTTATAAAAAAGCAATGGAAGAAGCTAAAAAAGGTGTTTCAATTCAAAGATATAAAGGTCTTGGAGAAATGAACCCTGATCAGCTGTGGGAAACTACAATGGATCCTTCAACAAGACAGCTTCTGCAGGTTAAGGTAGAAGATGCTGAAGCAGCTGATGAAATATTTTCTCTTCTAATGGGCGATGAAGTTGAGCCAAGAAGAAATTTTATTAAAACACATGCTCTGGAAGTTTCAACTTTAGATTATTAAATTAACGAGGTTTTATTGTGAAAAATTTAAAGCTCTCTTTAAAAATTGGTTTAAGTCTTGGAACTATTCTTTTTATTGTTGCTGTTTTATTTGGTGTAACAATAATTAAAATGAAGTCTATACAAAATGAATCCCTTATTCTTCAAAATGAATTTATGCCTGATGTTTCAATTTATACAAACATTGAAAGAAATCTTAATAATACAGTTTATTCAATGCGCGGATATATTTATACAAGGGATAAAAAATTTCTGGGCGATGTTGAAAACAATTTTACAAATGTAAAGAAATACATGGAAGAAGCAAAAAATTTATCTGAAAAAGCCTTTAATATCCCAGGAATTAAAGATTCTGCAAGAGTTTTGAATAATCAGATAAAGGTTTTTGAAGAATTTATTGAAGGATCTTCAGAAAAAATTGAAAATATTCAAATTCATAGAAATAAATTAAATGAAGCATCTGAAATATACAGAACCAATTGTCTTGATTTTTTGGAATCTGAAAAAGAGATGTATTATAGCGAGGTTTCCAGTAAAAATCCTGATAAGGATAAAATTTCAGAATATTTTGACAAGATTTCATCTCTTAATGATATTATTTCTTTTGGAACACTTCTTGAAAAAAAGGCTGAAAAAGCTTTTGCAGAAAGAGATATATCTCTTTTAAAAGAATCTGTAAATATTTTTGATCTTATCTTAAATGATGTTGATATGCTTGAATTGTCAACTTCAGACAATGATTCTCTTGATAAAATAAAGGGTATAAAAAAAGGAGCTGTTACATTTAAGGAATCAGCAAATATTCTTATTTCAAGTTGGGAATCTCTTAATGTTTTCGAGTCAAGGTTAAGTGATTCTGCTGAAAAAATACTTGAAACAGCTTCGCTTTCAGTACAAAAAGATATAGAAAACACAATAAAATCAGTAAAAAATACTGTTGATAAAATTAATCTTGCTTCTAAAAGAATTTTAATGGGTTTTGTCTTAACTTTTTTGATAAGCATTGGTTTTGGTTTTTTTCTCACCAGAGCAATTACAAAACCTGTATATGAGAGTCTTTATTTTTCAGAAAAAATGGCAAAAGGCGACTTTACTGCCGAATTAAATCTTGACAGAAAAGATGAAATCGGAAAATTGATGATGTCTTTTAACAGAACAAAAGAAGATCTGGGTATAATGATGTCTGATATTTCTGATACAGGCAATTTATTATTTGAATCCTCAGATGAACTTAATAAAATATCTGAGTCTGCTAAGGATACTGTTTTAAAGCTGGTTGATAAATCAAAATCTGTAACAATTGCAGCAGATAAAATGAGAGATAATATGATGAATCTGACAGAAACAACGGATTATACATCTTCAAATGTAAATATGGTTTCTGTTGCAGCAGAAGAAATGAATTCAACTATAAATGAAATAGCCATAAATACTTCAAAAGCAAGAGATATTACAAGAAAGGCAGTTGAAAGAAGTGAAAATACCAGCAATCAGGTTATGGAATTAAAACAGGCAGCAGATGAAATAAACCGGGTTATAGAAGTCATAACTGATATATCTGAACAGACAAACCTATTGGCTTTGAACGCAACAATTGAAGCTGCAAGGGCTGGAGAAGCTGGTAAAGGTTTTGCTGTTGTTGCCTCTGAAATTAAAGAACTGGCATCTCAAACTACAAAGGCTACTGAAGAAATAAAAAATAAAATTTCTGGGATTCAGAATAATACCGATATTACGGTAAAAGGAATTGAAGAAATAAGTTCAGTAATTTCAGGAATTGATGAGATAGTTTCTACTATTGCTTCAGCAGTTGAAGAGCAGTCTGTTTCAACAAATGAAATTGCAAAAAATATTTCTCAGGCTTCAACAGGTATTGATGAAGTAAATGAAAATATTAAGGAAAGCTTTGAATTTGCAAAATCAATAGCATCAGATATTTCTGAAGTGGATGTATTTGCTGATATGATAACAAATAGAACTAACAGGTTATCTGAAAGTGCTGAAGTTTTGGGAAAATTTGCAAATAAATTAAGAGAAGCTGTTACAAAATTCAGATTTTAATAAATTTATTTTTAATTGTACTATAACGGCTATTATTTGTTCTTTTCAAGTTAGATAAAATTTTTAATCTTAAGGATTTATGGGGGATTTAGATGGTAAAGATTTTCAATCTGACTTAGAAATGGGTAAATTAGTCCAGTCACTAAATAAAAAAACTGTCTATTAAGGACAGTTTTTTTATTTTATGATCTTCTAATTTTAAGTTGAACTGAAAAAGTTTAAAGACTGCTTTCAATTATAGATTTTGTTTTGTAAATAAGACCATTAATACTGTTTTTATCCAAATCTTCAACATTGATTGGTTTATGAATTATTAATTCAGCCCTTCCAGGTAAAAGATCAGTTGTTTTTGATGGAAGAATTGAATGTGTTCCTTTTATTGTAACTGGAAGTACAGGTATTTTCATTTCAAGGGCAAGTTGAAAAGCGCCTTTTTTAAAGTTTTTAACTCTTCCGTCAAGACTTCTGGTTCCTTCAGGAAAAAACAGGATGGATTTATTTTCCTTTATCAGATTTTCTTTTGCATTGTTTATTCTTTTTATTGCTTCATCAGGCTTTGATCTGTCTATGAAAATATGTCCTGCAACTTCACAAAAATAACCTATTACAGGAACTTTTCTTAGTTCTTCCTTCATTACCCATTTAAAAGGAATTCCAAGCCATCCATACAATACAAATATATCATACTGGCTTGAATGATTTGCAACAATTATATAAGATTTATCCCTTTCAATGTTTTCCTTTCCTTTAATTTCGGTGAAAACCGGAGTTGCAAAAAGGCTTAATCGAGACCATATAACAGCTAAAAGATCCAGATATTTTGGACAGAAAAATGCTGTAAACGGTATAAAAATAAAAATAGCAAAATTCATTATTATGAGAAAAGGAACAAAAAAAAGCCATTTATAAGGCTGGTATAGATAGTAAAGTAATTTTAATAAAGGTGATCTGTATTCTTTAAATTTTAATGAAATATCAGTAAATATCATAATTTATCCTTTATATTATGCCAGAATTCGTTAACTGATTCTTTCCAACCGGAAATCAGTTTGATAATATCTGTATTTTTATCTTCAATAATTTTCTTTGCTTTTAAGTAAGGATCTTTAGAAATTATTTCATTAAAATAACTTCCAAGCCTTTCATCTTTTGTTGGATCCTTGGTTGGATTAATTTTTAAGGCATAAATAAGATCCGAGTAATGTGCTGCTTTGGACCATTCAAGCCCTAATTTTTTACCTATCTGCTTATACTTTTCTTCAATATCTTCTTTTTCTTTTTTTAGTCGTGAAAGAATACTGGACAGATCTGCGTCTTCATTAAGTCTTTTATTAAAACCCTCCTTTGTAGAAATTATTGAATTTATTGTTTTTTGAAAAACTTTTGAAAAATTTATGGATGATCTCCATTTATCCATTTTTTCATGCAGATCATCTGGTACGCTTAAAGTAACTTTTTTTGCCATTATTACCTCCGTATTAAAAAAATAATACGTATTAAAATTTAATTATGTATTATTTAACAGAAGAAAAAGCTATGATCAATACTAATGAACTGGTATATGAATAAATTTTAAAAAATAATCATGATTTTTATATTTTACTAAAAAATTTTATAATAAACTTAATAATTTATGTTGGATTAAAAGGATATTTGAATATGAATAAACTTAAAGAATTAAAAATAGTTTTTGAGTCTGAAAATGATATTGAAATGATATCTGAATTAATAGCAGACTGTTTTTACAAAAATAATGTAACCGGAGTTGTTATTGAAAGTCCTGTAGAACTGACAGATGAATGGGGTGAAGATCCTGTTGTAAGTGAGAATTTTTCTGTATCCGGATATATAAATTATCTTGAACTTGAAAAAATTGAACTTATAAAAAAAGATGTTTCAGATATTTTAAATTCTTTTAATGTAAAACTTGATTTTCAAACAAGAGATATTTTAGAAGAAGACTGGTCTAGTTCATGGAAGGAATTTTTTTATCCTGTTGAAATTTCTAAAAATATTGTAATAAAGCCTACCTGGAGGGAACTTGAAAAGGATTATAAAATAATAATTAATATTGATCCTGGAATGGCCTTTGGAAGTGGATCGCACGCAACTACAAGTCTTTGTGTAAAAATGATTGAGGAAACAATTGAAAAAAATGATAAGGTTCTTGATATTGGATGCGGTTCTGGAATTTTAATGATTGCTGCACAAAAATGCGGAGCTTCATTTGTTACAGGAATTGATAATGATGTGACAGCAGTTGAAATTTCAAAAGAAAATATGAGGCTTAATAAAATAGATGACTCAAAATTTAGTGTTTTTACTTCCAATCTTTTAAGCTGCGTAAATTCAAAATTTGATCTTATAACAGCAAATATTCTTGCTGAAGTAATAGTTGAATTAATTCCTGACTTACAATCAGTTTCAAAAGAAAATACCAGATTTATTTTTTCCGGAATAATTGAAGAAAAAAAAGATATGGTAATAAAAAAAATGGAAGAATTTAAAATAAAGCCTGAAAAAATTTATAATGACAATGGATGGATTGCAATAAGCGGTTCATATTAAATTATTTTAAAAATATATAAGAGCGGAAATATTAATGAGATATAAACAAATGTATTTAAATATTAACAATCCTGGAAATTATCTTGGTAATGAAGTTAATAGTGTAAAAAAAAATGAAGAAGAAGTTGATTTAAATTTTGCACTTGCATTTCCAGATCTTTATGAAATTGGATCTTCGCATTTTGGAATTCAGATTTTATACGACATATTAAATAATCATAAAGATATTTATGCTCAAAGGGTTTTTGTACCCTCCCCTGACATGAGAGATCAGTTAAAGGAAAATAAAGTATCAATTGGAGGACTTGAAACTAAAAAGCCTTTAAAAGAATTTGATATTATAGGTTTTTCTCTTTTATATGAATTAAATTACACAGGTATTCTTGAAATTTTGGATCTTGGAAATATTCCTTTTTATTCTTCTCAAAGGGATGAAACTTATCCTCTTGTAATAGCAGGCGGTCCATGCATGGTAAATCCTGAGCCTGTTGCAGATTTTTTTGATTTTGTTTTTGTTGGAGACGGAGAAGAAGCAATAATTGAAATTTCTGAAAAAATTATAGAGTGGAAAAAAAATAAAAACAGGAAAAAATACGATCTTTTATATTCAGTAAAAGATATAAAAGGTGTTTATGTTCCTATATTTTTTGAAGATAAAAATAATGAAAATCTTTTTTTGGACAATGTTTTTCCAGATTATAAAAAAATTAATAAAAGAATAGTATCAGACCTTGAAAATGCACCTTTTCCAGTAAAACCAATAATTCCTTATGGAAGACCTGTCCATGACAGACTCAGGCTTGAAATTTCAAGAGGATGTACAAGAGGGTGCAGGTTTTGTCAGGCAGGAATGATTTACAGGCCTGTAAGGGAAAGAAGTGTACAAAAACTTTTAGAGATTGCAGAAAAATCCATAGAAAATACCGGATATGAAGATTTATCTCTTTTATCTTTAAGTACCGGAGATTATACATGTTTTCCTGAATTATTATTTTTTCTTATGAAAAGATACATGAAAGAAGCAAGATCTGTTTCGCTTCCTTCAATAAGAGCAGGAAGACTTACCAAAGATCTTATGGAAGAAATTCAAAAGGTAAGAAAAACAGGTTTTACAATAGCACCTGAAGCAGGTTCTCAAAGGCTTAGAGATGTTATAAACAAGGATTTAAGTGAAGAAGAAATAGTAGGAACAGTAAAAAGTGCCTTTGATATGGGATGGCAGATTATCAAGCTTTACTTTATGACAGGTCTTCCTAGTGAAACTAAAGAAGACCTTGATGAGCTGATTTTGCTTGTTAAAAAACTTAAATTTCTTCCTGAAGCCAGAAGAAGTAAAATAAATGTAAGCCTTACAACATTTATTCCAAAACCTCATACACCTTTTCAATGGGAAAGACTTTTAAGCCGTGAAGAGTCAATGGCAAATTTTTTATATCTTAAAAATAACCTGAAAATTAACGGTGTAAATGTCAAATGGCAGGATCCTGAACATACAAGACTTGAAGGACTTTTTTCAAGGGGAGACAGGTCACTTTCACCCTTAATTGTAAAGGCATATGAAAATGGATGTCATCTTGACGGATGGACAGAACATTTTAAATATGAAAAATGGATTGAATGTATAGAAAGTCTTGGAATTGATATTGATTCTTTTATAGGAAAAAGAAATACAGAATTAAGTCTTCCCTGGGATAAAATTGATATTGGAGTTACAAAAAAATATCTTTTATCAGAACTTGATAAATCTAAAAATGCTATTGTTACCCAAGATTGCAGAATAAGTAAATGCAGTGGATGCGGAGTATGTGATTTTAAAACTATTTATCCAAAGGTTTTCGACAAATCAGGTGTTTCAGATGATTTATATAATGATTTACAAGAATTGGAAAATTCAGATGAAAATATTTTCAGACTAAAAATTTTGTTTGAAAAAACAGGGAATGCAGCATTTTTCGGACATCTTGAACTTATAGGCATTTTTCAGAGAGCATTTGACAGATCTAAGTTAAAATTTGATTTTTCCAAAGGTTTTCATCCAAAACCAAAAATGAATTTTAAAGATGCACTCCCCCTTGGTATGGAAAGTTATTGCGAGTTTATGACAATAGACTGCTATGACACAAATATTGAAAATCTGCTTGAAAATCTTAATAAAACTCTTCCAAACGGTCTTTTTGTTAAAGATATTGAAAAAAGAGAAAAAAAATATAAATTTTATCCAAATTATATATCTATATATGAAGTAAACTTGAATAATATTGAAAATTATGTAAATAAGATAAATGAATTCAATTTGTTAAATGATTATAAAATAACTCTTTTAAAAAAGAAAAAACCAAGAATTTATGATCTGAAATACTGGTTTTCTAATATAGAAATAACAGGCACAGATAAAATAAAAATGAAAATTTTATCTGAAAATGGTAAAACATTACGACCTGATATTTTTCTAAATTATGTTTTAAATTTAAGTAAAGAAGAAACAAGAAAATTAAAAATATATAAAATTAAAGAAATGGACAAAGTTTAATGGAAAAAGAGCTGATTATTAATGCATCTTTGCATGAAACAAGAGTAGCTCTTCTGGAAAACGGTATTTTATCAGAACTTTTTATTGAAAGGGGGATTGACGAAAACATTGTCGGAAGCATTTATAAGGGAAAAATCCAAAGAGTACTTCCTGGAATGCAGGCAGCTTTTGTTGAAATAGGACTTGAAAAAGCAGCTTTTCTTTATGTAGACGATGTTATTCAGACAGATAATTTAAACCTTGAAAGTGAGGAATTTTTAGAAAAATTCAATGGTGATTTATCTGAAGAAACCGATGAATCTGAAAGATATACTGTTTCACCGCCGGAAGAGGAAAATTTTAAAATTCAGTCAGTATTAAAAGAGGGACAGGAAATAGTTGTCCAGGTATCTAAAGGTCCAATGGGAACAAAAGGTGCCAGGGTAACAACACATATTTCCATACCAGGCCGTTATCTCGTTCTTATGCCTACAATTAATCATATTGGCGTTTCAAGAAGAATTGGAGATTCCTCTGAAAGGGAAAGGCTCAGGCATCTTCTCGAAACAGAAAGAATGAATAATTACGGTTTTATTTTAAGAACAGCAGCTGAAGGTATAGAGGAAGAAGCTGTTATAAGGGAAATGAGATTTCTTGAAAAATTATGGAAATCCATTGTTGAAAAAAATAAAATTAAGTCTGCTCCAGTCTGTCTTCACAGAGATCTTTCAGTTACTTTAAGGGCTGTAAGAGATCTTTTAACCCATGAAGTAAATATGGTTGTTATAGATATAAAAGACGGATACAAGGCTGTAAAAAATTTTTTAAAAAAGCACATGGTTGATTTTCCTGTAAAATTAGAGCTTTTTCAGGGTAAGGAACCAATCTTTGATGCCTACAATATTGAAGGTGATATTCAAAGAGCTTTAAAAAAGAAAGTATGGCTTAAATCAGGTGGTTATATAATAATCGAGCATACAGAGGCTTTGGTTGCTATAGATGTAAACACAGGCCGCTATGTTGGAAAACAGAATTTTGAAGAAACTATTTTAAAGACAAACCTTGAGGCTGTAAAAGAAATAGCTTATCAGGTAAGGCTTAGAAATTTATGCGGAATTATTATAATTGATTTTATTGATATGGAAGAAACTGAAAATCAGGAAAGAGTTTTCAGGGTATTAAAGGAAGTTTTAAAAAAAGACAAAACAAAAACATATGTTCTTCCAATGACAGAGCTTGGCCTTATTCAAATGACAAGAAAAAGGGAAAGAAGATCCCTTAATTCCACACTTTGTCAGTCATGTCCTTATTGTGAAGGCAGAGGCTTTTTAAATTCAGGAAAAACAATATGCTATAATATTGTAAGAGATGTTAAAAGAAAAGCTGCAGATATGCAGGGAGAATCTTTTACAATCAGATGCAATCCTGAAATAGCTGCACTTCTTCATGGAGAGGAAGCAAAAATTCTTCATATTATAGAAGATTTTACAGATAAGCCTGTTGTTGTTTATCCAGTATCAACCTATTTCAGGGAACAGTTTGATATTATAGAAAATACAAGAAAACCTGAGTCATGGTAAACAGATGACAAAAATTTTTTTGTCAATTTAAGGTCTGATTAAAAAGTTATTGGTTTTTGTTATTATTCAGACATTTTAAATTTTCATTTTTTTTAAATGAACAAAAAATTACAATTTTTTTGATAAAGCAAAATCCTGTATAAATTAATGTTTTTTTATTTATGTGATGGAAAAAATTGACAAATCAAATATATTGTGTTTATTTGTTCAGGTTAATGTTGAAGATAAATGATTATAATGTAACAAATATTAGAAATTACAAGGAAATTTATTATGAAACGCACATTTCAGCCCAGCAAAATTAAAAGAGCAAGAAGACACGGATTCAGACACAGAATGTCTACAGTTGGGGGAAGGGCCATTATAAACAGAAGAAGAGCAAAAGGCCGTAAAAAACTCTCAGCTTAATAAATCAAAATTTGAAAAACTGGTATTTTGTTAATCAATATAGATACCAGTTTTCTTATATTTGAAGATAAAAATTTAAATATTTAAGATATACTTTGGCAGAATACAAATTTGAAAAATCCAGGCGTCTTTTAAAAAGACATGATTTTTTAAGACTTGCTGATACTGGAATTGTTGTTCACTCCAAATATTTTATTGGTATTTGTGATAAAAAAGAGAACAAAAACGGTTTTGGCAGGATAGGTATTACTGTGTCTAAAAAAGTTGGAAATTCTGTTGAGAGAAACAGAATTAAACGTCTTGTCAGGGAATACTGGAGGCTTAATCAATACTCATTGAATTCAATTCCTGATATAAATGTAATTGCCAAAAAAAATGCCTCGTCCATGGATTCCAGGGAATTATTCAAATCTCTTTTTATTCTTTTTAAAAAAACAGGTGAAAAAAGAAATGATTAAGAAATTTTTTCTTTTGCTGATACGTTTTTATCAGCTGGCAATATCCCCTTATCTTGGAAATAATTGCAGATTTTATCCAACCTGCTCTGCCTATTCTTATCAGGCAATAGAAAAATACGGGATAATCAAGGGTTTATTTTTATCAATCAAACGAATACTTAAATGCAATCCTTTTCACCCTGGAGGTTATGATCCTCTTTTATAAAGGATTGATTTTTTAAAACTTTTTAAAATTTTAATGAGGAAATATGGAACAGCTTCGTCTTTTACTCGCTGTAGTTTTGTCTTTTATAGTTTTTTTCGGTTGGAATTATTTTTATTCTAAAAATCAGGTTCAACCTGAAAATACTTCTATTGTCGAATCTATTGATAAACCTGAAAATATAGAAAAAATAAATAATAATTCTATTGTTAATAACAATATCAGTTCTGAAGAAAAAACTGATATTATAAGAAGTCTTCCTGTTGATGAAAAAAAATATATAATTAAAACAGATAATTATATTGCTGAAATATCAAGTATTGGAGCAAAGCTCGAAAGTTTTCAGCTTAAAAATTACAAAGAAAGAAACAAGGAAAATTCACCCTATAAAGAAATGATAGACAATGATTTCATGTCTGGGAGTTTTTTTTCTGAACTTAAGTCAGGAACTGGTATTGATTTAAAAAAAGCCAATTTTTATTCAAAGCAAAATTCAGGAGAAATAAATGTTTCATCGGAAAAATTTGATCTTGTTTTTGAATATCAGACCCAGTCAGGATTAAAGTTAAGAAAAAAATACATTTTTTATAAAGATTCTTATCTCTTTGACTGTGATATTACTCTAATAAATAATACTGGCAGTTCTTTTTCAAATCAGCTGAGTGTTTCAATAAATTCTGAAAAGCCAGAAGCAATGCAGATTGGTTTTGTTGGACCTACAGTTTATCAAAATAATAAACTTAATCAGATTAAAATAAAAAATATTGATGAAGAGGGGAATTTTAACTCAAAAATCAACTGGGGAGCTTTGGAGTCAGTTTATTTTATAACAGCAGTAGTTCCTAGTTTTGATGAAAGTATTATTTGTGATTTTTCAGTTTTAAAAGACAAATATTCAGGTTCTAAAAAAGAATATATTAAAGCAGATTTTATTTCTAATCCTTTTACCCTTCAAAATGGTGAGAAAAAAATATTTAATTATCATTTTTATGTAGGTCCAAAAAGTATGGATACTTTAAAAGCAGCTGGATTTAATCTTGAGGAATCTGTTGATTTTGGTTTTTTTGATTCTATATCCAAGCCATGTTTATGGGTATTGAATTATATTTATAAAGTTATTCCAAATTATGGGATTTCAATAATTATTTTAACCCTTCTTGTTAAAATAATTTTCTGGCCTCTTGGAACAAAGAGTGCAAAATCAATGGAGCAGATGAAAAAAATTCAGCCCTTGATGAAGGAAATTAGAGATAAATATAAAAATGACAAACAAAAAATGAACCAGGAAGTGATGAATTTATATAAAGTTTATAAAGTAAATCCCCTGAGCGGCTGTTTACCTATTCTGGTTCAAATTCCCATATTTTTTGGGCTTTACAGAATGTTGTTTAGTGCCATTGAGTTAAGGCATGCACCTTTTATGCTCTGGATTCAGGATTTGTCTGCACCTGACAGACTTTTTGATCTAAGCTTTGCTATTCCATTTATGAAGGAGCCCTATGGATTGCCTCTTCTTACTATAATAATGGGTGCATCAATGTTTTTACAGCAGAAAATGACTCCGTCTGGAGGAGATCCTACTCAGGCTAAAATAATGCTTTTTATGCCGATTTTTATTACTGTAATTTTTGTAAATCTTCCTGCAGGACTTGTTCTTTATATGCTTGTTAACAATATTTTCTCAATGGGACAGCAGTATTATGTATCCCGTTCCCTTTCTAAATGATGGAGGTTTTTATGGCTGTTCATAAAGAATATGAAGGCAAAAATGTTGAATCAGCAATTGAAGCTGCTTCAAGAAGTCTTGGTGTTTCGGCTGATAAATTGAATTATGAAGTAATTGAATATGGAAATAGCGGCTTATTTGGTTTTATTGGTGTAAAAAAGGCAAAGATTAAGGTTAAAGTTTCTTCAGGGGATAGATCTGAAGAAAATGTTAATTCTCTTGTTGATGAAGCTTTTTCATCTGGAGAAACAAAAAAAAAAAAGAAATCATATTTTTCTAAGCCGGATAAAGAAAAAAAGAAAAAAAATGAGTTTAAAAAAGAAGTTATTGAAGAGAAACAAAATAAAAAATCAGAATATGAAGAAAAAAAACAGGATTTAAAAATTGAAGAAGAATCTGTTGTTGAAGATGATGTTTTTGATTCATATGAAGAAGAAAATGAATCATTAGCAGTTGAAATTTCTGAAGAGGCAGTAGAAAAAGGACGGGAAGCCCTTGAAAAAATTCTTCCTCTTTTGGCTGAAAGTTTTGAAATTTCCCCGGAAATTAAGGCAAATGAAGTAATTTATAATTTAAAGGCTGAAAATCCTGGAGTTGTTATTGGTAAAAAAGGTCAAAACCTTGAAGCAATTCAATTTTTAATAGATAAAATTGTTAATAAAGTTTCAGAAGGAAGAATCAGGGTTCTTATTGATATTGAGGATTATCTTGAAAGAAGAAAGCAGAATCTTCAATCCATTGCTCTTAGATATGCTGATAAAGTAAAAAAATCAGGCAAGCCAGCTACGATTGGCCAGCTCTCTGCGTATGAAAGAAGATTTATTCATATAGCACTTAGAGATGACAGAAGAGTAAGAACCCAGAGTATGGGTGAAGGTTATTATAGAAAACTTGTTGTTTTTCCATCTAGAAGGCCTAAGGGAAAACGCAGAGTTACAAAAAACAATTAAAGAATTGAACCGGAATTTTTGCTCAGGGAAATTCCGGTTCCTATAAAATCTAATGATAAATTCCCTCTTAAATTCACATACAATTGCAGCAATTTCTACCCCGCCAGGTAACGGCGGAATAGGAATAATTAGAATTTCAGGTCCAGATTCCTTTGATATTGGAATAAATCTTTTTAAGTTAAAATCAAAAAATAATTATACAAAATTAAATAAAGATAAACTTAAATATAGATATCTTTATTATGGTGTAATTCATGATTCTGAAAATAATATAAATATTGATGAAGTTTTAATTGTTTTTATGAAATCTCCAAATTCATATACTGCTGAAGATGTAGTTGAAATTCAGTCCCATTCAGGCAAATTTGTATTGGACAAAATATTATCTCTTGTTCTAAATTTCAAAGCTGTTCCTGCAGAACCAGGAGAGTTTACAAAAAGAGCTTTTTTAAACGGAAGAATTGATCTCACAGAAGCTGAAGCTGTTATGGATATAATAAAGTCTTCAAGTGAAGCTTCCCATAAAATTGCCAGAAGCCTTTCTTCCGGAGATTTAAAAAATAAAATTTTAATTATAAGGGATAAATTTGTAGAAATTGAAGCTTTAATTACAGCTTTGGTAGATTTTCCAGATGATATAGAAGACAATTTTGATAGATTTGTTTTTTTTGAATCTTTAAATGAAATCAAGGAAGTAGTAAGTACACTGATATTTAATTATGATAATTCCCACCAGGTAAGAGATGGTTACAAAATAGCCATTGCAGGTCCTCCAAATGCAGGCAAATCAAGTTTATTAAACAGACTGATTTCCAAGGAAAGAGCTATTGTAACTTCTATTCCAGGAACAACAAGAGATATAATTGAAGAATCTTTGAATTTAGATGGGTTTCCTTTTGTTGTTTCAGACACAGCCGGTATACGAGAAACAGATAATGAAATTGAAAAAATTGGAGTTTCAAGATCATTAGATCTTCTTAAAAATTCTGATCTTATTATTTTTCTTGTTGATGGAAGTAAATCTTTTGATTTTCAGAACAATGATCTTTTTAATGAAATTAAAAAATTTCCTTATATTTTTGTTGTAAATAAGACTGATCTTTTTAGTTCAAATGTTTCACGTGAAACATTTTTATTTAATGATAATAATCCTGTTTTTATTTCAGCATCAAAAAATACAGGGATTGATGAATTAAAAAAAAATATTATTGAATATTTTAAAAAAAATTTTACTTCAACAGAATCATATATAGTTCCTAATAAAAGGCAGTTTCATATTTTAAAAAAAATTAAAATCAATATTGATACAATTTTAAATTTAAGTGATGATTCTTTTGAAATAGAACTTATTTCTTATGATTTGAATAATTGCATTAAATTATGTTCCGAACTTATAGGAGAGACTGTTTCACCTGATATTTTAGATAAGGTTTTTGGTGATTTCTGTATTGGAAAATAAAATTGATAAATTAAGTTAAAATTGTCTTTTTGTCCATTTTGCCGTCAAATTTAATATTTTAGACAAGTTAATCATCTTTTTTTAATTACTCAGCAAAAACTGTTGTCAATTATAGAATAAAGAATATTTTTTTTATCTGTTTCAAGGTTTAAAAATTTAACACCAAAACCTGGAATAATAACTTTTTTTTCAGGTAAATGTGTGTTTGACCAGACTACTTTTGCATCTAGCCAAATATTATTTTTTAAAACAGAGTTAAAATTAATTTGAATATCTTCATTGATATTTATTTTATTTTTACAAATTATGAATGCTCCCATAATACTGATATCTTTTGTTTCTGCTATAAAAATTTCATTTATTCCATTATTTCTTTTAATTTCAACAGGAAAATTTTTATTTATTCTATCATATTTTCTAATATTTGGAGATGAACTTGCCTTGTAATTTCCAATTTTTTTTTCATTTAAATTATCAGATGATTTAGTCTTTTCAATAACTTTAATTATAAACCAGAAAAGAATACCAGTTAAAAATAATCCACTCATAATTTTAAAAATTAAGGAATCCATATTATTTATCTCTTTTTTTGGAATTTAGTTGATTTATCAATTTATCAAAAAAATATTTATTATACTATAAATTTTATTTAAAAATTGTTTCACGTGAAACAATTAAGAAGCTTGAATAAAGAGAATCTGTTTGATAAAAGCTAGTAGTTGTTATTATTGAAAATAAATTTTCTTTTATAAAAATAATTTAAGGAGTAAATTTTGGATTTTACAAAATATTTTAAAGCCTATGAAGAACTTGCTGATTCTGTGAATAAAGCATTTAGAAAAATAGCAAATGAATTTCCAAATGAAGTGAATTGCAAGCCTGGCTGCTCTGACTGCTGTTATGCGTTATTTGATTTAACTCTAATTGAAGCTGTGTATATAAGTAAAAAATTTAGAGAAATATATACTGATGATATAAAAAGGCATCAAATAATTGATCGAGCAGCAAAAGCAGACAGAGAAATTTACAGGCTTAAGAAAAAAGCATTTGATGATCAGAAAAACGGAGCATCAGACATTGAAATAATTGGCAGAATGGCAATGGAAAGAGTAAGATGTCCGCTTTTAAACGAGAAAAATGAATGTGATCTTTATGAATACAGGCCTTTAAATTGCAGGGTATATGGAGTTCCAACAGAAACAAGCGGTACAAGCCATATATGTGGAAGAACTGGTTTTATCCAGGGTGAAAAATATCCGACTATAAAAATGGATAAGCTTTATGAATATCTTTATCAGATATCCAATGAAATGGTAAAAAATATGGATACAAAATATACCCGTATGGGTGATATGCTTATGCCTGTTTCAATGGCAATTGTTACAGAATTTGATGATAATTATCTTGGAATTGGAACAGAGGAAGAAGATAAATAGAATTTATTTAATTAAAAAAATTGCCGGAAGCTAAACCCCGGCATTTTTTTAAAATTTAGTTTCTAAAAACAAATTTACCGCCAATATGACCAGCTATACCTGCTGCAGCAAGCATAATAATATGTAAAATCAGATAAAAGCCGCCGTCAGCTTCTGGAGAAAAACTTTTCCATAAAGCAATAATTGTACTTAGTAAAGCAACTGTACAAGCGGATAAAATTTTAGCTTTGAAAATATTTGTCATGGCCTTTTTGTATCTGTTTATCCATTCTATGTATCCTGTATAAAGAACAACGGGCATAAAAATAAAAACAAAACTAATATTATAGTAAGCAGCAGTGATAAGTGATTCATTGTTAAATACTGAGCCTATAATAAGAAGAAAAACAGCAGCAGGAATAACACCATTTGGTATATGAACTGAAATTGGATGCAAATGATGATCTAGAATTGCCTGGTCAATTTTTTCTTTTAAAGTATTATTTTTTATATCTTGAGTTTGAGTATCAGAAAAAGTCTTGTTATCTTCTATTTCAGGTGATTGGTTTTCGTCTGTATTATCATCTTTAATTAAAGTAAAAGCAGATTTATCAGCACCACAGACAGGACAAGTATCGGGAGGTTCATCTCCCTTATGAATATATCCGCAGACTCCGCATTCCCATTGTTTCATTTAGTAAACTCCTTTTATTTATTTTTTGTTTGGTTAATAAATATAAATTTAAAAATAGAATGAAAATTCTGGTTTTAACCTTATATATATATTATGTTCCAAAAAATATTTTGGAAATTTTTGAAAAATAAGTGAAAAAAGAACTAATAATTTTTTTAACAATAACAATTTAGAATTCAAAGTAAAAAAAGTAAATGAAAGAAATAATATCTGCTTTTAAGAATAATAATATATTTAAAGATTTTAGCAATAATGAACTATGGCAGCTTGCAGGTGAAATGGAAAAAGAAGTTTATGTGTCAGGTGAAAAACTTTTTTTTGCTGAAGAAAAGGCTTCTAATATCTATATTCTTATTGATGGTCATTTTTTGATTGATCTTCCTGATAAAAGAGCTTTTACCCTTATGAATTCAGGTGATATTATAGGCACTGAACCATTTCTTGATAAAGACTATTATGTAACAACATGTACTTGTCTTTCAAAAAAGGGTGTCTGTGGGGTTTTGACAGGTAAAACTCTTATTAATGTAGAAAAAAGATATGCATCAATCAATTCAAAATTAATAAGGCTAAAAAACGAATTTCTGTCTAAAACAAAATATTTTAAGAGATAAAAATGGAAATAAACCCTTATTTATTTTCGATATATGGATTGTTTATAGTTTTTTCAGGTCTAGCTTTGCTTTCATTTGCTGTTTCTAATATACATAGAGTAATATTTTTTTTTGAAAATTTAAAACTAGATAATTTTAGAAAAAAGCAAAAAAAAATTTATCTAACTCAAAATATAAGAACAGACGTAAAAAAATTATTTTACCTATCAGATAGTGGTAATGGTTTATTTTACCTGCCGGATCTTATAGAAAAAGCATTGATGAAAGGGCAGGAAAATCCATGGATAATAATAGATTTTTTGTTAAAAAAGAATATTATATGCCCGGATGAAACAGGTAAATTCTTTTGGAATGATAAATCAGATTGTTGGAAACAAATATTTAAAAAGTGAATAAATGGAAAATATTTTAGTTTCTTTTATAGAAAATACAGGCTTTTATTATTTGACATACAAGCATTTTATAATGCTTTTGATAGCATTTTTTTTTCTATATCTCGGTATATTTAAAAAATATGAGCCTTTACTTTTAGTCCCAATTTCTTTTGGAATGGTAATAGGTAATATCCCTTCTCCTGCATCTATGTCTCTTGGAGTTTATAGTGAGGGAAGCGTTTTGTATTATCTTTATCAAGGGGTGTCTCAGGGAGTTTATCCGCCTCTGATTTTCATAGGTATTGGTGCAATGGCAGATTTTTCATATATTTTATCGAGACCTATTCTTATTCTTCTTGGAGCGGCCGCACAAGCAGGGATTTTTATTACTTTTATAGGAGCTTATTTTTTAGGATTTTCTCCTTCTGAATCAGCTGCTATAGGGATAATAGGCGGAGCAGATGGGCCAACAGCTATCTTTCTTACATCTAAGCTTGCACCTGAGCTGATCGGTCCAATAGCCGTTGCTGCATATTCATATATGGCTTTAGTTCCTGTTATTCAACCTCCCATAATGAAGCTTTTAACAAGCAAAAAAGAAAGAATGATTGTTATGAGATCTGATTTCAGGGAAATCTCTAAAAAGGAAAAAGTAATTTTTCCTGTTGGAGCTCTTGTTTTATGCTGTCTTATAGCTCCTGGGGCCCTTCCTTTACTTGGAATGCTTTTTTTAGGAAATATCCTAAAAGAAGCTGAAGTAACAAATAGACTTGCTGAGGCAGCAAAAGGCCCTTTAATCGATATTGTTACAATTTTGCTTGGGATAAGTGTTGGTGCAAGCACCCAGGCAGATGTTTTTTTAACAGGAAAGTCAGTTTTGATTTTTGTTTTGGGAGTGATTTCTTTTGCAGTTGCCACAATGTGTGGAATTTTGTTTGCAAAATTAATGAATATGTTTTTAAAAGAAAAGATAAATCCATTGATTGGTGCTGCAGGTGTTTCAGCGGTACCTGACTCTGCAAGAGTTGCACAATTAGTTGCATCAAAGGAAAATCCGGGTAACTATATACTAATGCATGCAATGGCCCCAAATATTTCTGGCGTAATAGGCTCAGCTATAGCTGCTGGCGTTATGTGGAGCCTTATTGGTAAATTTTAGTTTTAGTTAAATTAATTTTTTTATAATCTGAATGAAGAGTTTCATATTTTAAATTTAAAAAATTTTAATATTAAGTTTATTACTCTAAAAATATGAAACCATGTGTATTTTGTAAATTTGCCAAATTTTATGCTTTAAGTTGCGTGAAGTATAGGAAAAGTATAGCCTGATAGATTCTGGAGATATATGCAACAAGCTGTAAAATTGGTCAATCTAGGTATAAATAAAATTGTTATTAAATTAAACATTAAAATAAAAGTCTGGAGGGTTTTAAATGATTAAAGAAAGAATTGAAGATAATATTCTTATAGCTGTTTTAACCGACGGTAAAACAAATTCAATCGATTTTGAAACATTAAAGCAGATTGATGCCTGTGTTGAAAAGGTTAATACTGATGACAATATAAAAGGTCTTGTTCTTACAGGAGAAGGTAAATTTTTTTCAAGCGGATTTAATCTTCCCATGTTTTTAGGTTTTAAAAATGTTGATGAAGCAGTAGATTTTTTTAATCAGGAAGAAGAGTTTCTTGTAAATTATTTTATGTGTAAAAAACCTGTTGTATGTGCGATGAACGGTCACTCAGCTGCAGCAGGGATGATTTTTGCAATGGCTTCAGATTATAGAATTGTTGCAAATCATCCTAAAATTAAATTAGGGATGAGCGAAATAAAAATTGGACTTCCACTTACTCTTGCACAGTCACAAATAATGAGATTTGGTCTTGATACTGATAAAAAATTCAGAAATATAATGTATTTTGGTGAAATGTATGGGCCTGAAAAATCAAAAGAACTAGGTCTTGTAGATGAAGTTGTTGAATCTGATGATCTTCTTAATAGAGCCAAGGCTATAGTATCGCTATGGATTGATACCCCTAATCGTCCTTTTATAAGAATGAAAGAAGTTCTAAAAAAAGAATTTGCAGAAAAAATCCAGAAAAGACTTAAGGAAGAAAACTGGCAGGAAGGAATGAGCTGCTTTTTTCAAAAAGATGTAAGAGATATTCTTTCTTTTGTTCAGGCAGGACTGGATAGATAACTTTTTTAGATAATATAAATTGTATCAGGAAAAAAATAATAACCTGATGCAATTTATGTATATAATTTTTATTCAATTACTAAGACCTTATAGGCCGTGTAAATAAACCTTGTTTATTTTAACATGAATCGAAGTTTCATATTTTTAAAAGTAATAAATTTTATATAACAAAATATGAAACCATGTGGGCTTTCCAATTTTTGCCGCATTTTATGTGGTAATTGCATCAGGCATAGCAAAAGTATAGCCTGATTCAATTAACACATTGTAGGCAGCAAAGTTGAAAATTGTTATTAGGTTTAAATAAAAATATGATCTTTTTAAATGGCCTGTAGGCTCAAATTGGACTAGAATGGATATAGATTTAGTTCATGTAGAATATAAAAAAACGGAGAAAAGATGGATTTACAAGATTGTATTGTTTTTCTTTTGGCTAAAAACTCACAGGCAGGATACAAATTTTGGGCTGATTATATTTCTGAATATAATGTAACAACAGTGCAGGCAATGTTTCTTATTCTTTTGAATCGTCAAGATGGTATAACTTCTCGTGAAATGAGCTCTCTTGTCAAACTTGATAGTGCAACTGTTTCAGGGATAATTGACAGACTTGTTGCTCTTGATTTGGTAGAGCGAAGGCCAAGCATGACTGATAGACGTTCAACTTTAATTTATTTAAAAGAAGAAGGTCGAAAAAAAGGAGCTGTTTTAGACAAATTATTTGAAAAAGCACACAAAGATTTTTTATCATCATTTACAGATGAAGAAGAAAATTTTTTAAGGAATATTTTGAAGAGACTTTTAGAAAAGCATTCAGGGCTGGTTTAATTATATCCAATTAACCATTTTTTTTAATGCTAAATTCAGTAGTTTTAAATAATTTTTTATTTAGTTGCTGAACGAAAACGGCCTTTTTTGTCCATTCTTAAGTCAGATTCAAAATTTAATCCTAAAAATGCTTATCCTAAATATTAAATTTATTATCCTTAAAAGTAACAAAAAATTATAGTTTTTGTTACTCAATAATTAAAATTTGTTTTTACTAAAATTAGGTTTTTTAAAAAAAACAAAAAAATAAATTTCTAATATTGATTTTATAGTGATTTATCTTGTATACAAGTTAATTGTATGGAAGATAAATTTTAAACCAATATATAAAAGGGAGATAAAAATGATCCTTTTCAATCCCAAAGAGCACAACATAAAATACAGCGATGAAAAAACACGCGGCATGATGCAGAAGGTGATTGACTATTTTGAAGACAAAGGTCTTAAGTCAATTAAAAAAGACTGGCATGAAAAAGTCTGGAACCATGATTTTGTAAAATTCATGAAAGAAAACCAGGTAATGGCCACCCTTATGACTCCTTCAGGATACGGTGCAGAAGATTCAAGATGGGATACTTTCAGAAACTCAATGTTTGCTGAAGTTTCAGCCTTTTACGGAATTACTTACTGGTATACATTTCAGGTTTCAATGCTTGGACTTGGGCCAGTATGGATGGGTTCGAACGAAGAAATCAAAAACAAAACAGCCAAGCTTCTTCAGGACGGTGAAGTTTTTGCTTTTGGCCTTTCAGAAAAAGAGCACGGAGCTGACATATATTCATCTGATATGATGCTTTATCCTCAGGAAGACGGAACTTATAAGGCAAACGGCGATAAATACTACATTGGAAACGGAAACGAAGCAGCCATAGCATCAACCTTTGGAAAAATTGCAGACAGCGGAGAATATGTATTTTTTGCAGCAAACAGCAAGCATGAAAAATATGAATGTGTAAAAAATACTGTTAATGAGCAAAATTATGTTGCTGAATATGTTCTTCACGATTATCCAATCACTGAAGCAGATATAATGGAAAAAGGTCCTAAAGCCTGGGACAATATGCTCAATACCATCAACGTATGTAAATTTAACCTTGGATGGGGTTCTCTTGGACTTGCAACCCATGCTTTTTATGAAGCAATTTCACATGGTGCAGGAAGAAATCTTTACGGCAAATATGTAACAGATTTTCCCCATGTAAGAAGAATTTTTGTTGATTCATACAGCCGTCTTATTGCAATGAAAGTATTTTCTGAAAGAGCAATAGACTACATGAGATCAGGAAGCGAAAAAGACAGAAGATATCTTCTTTTCAACCCAATGGTTAAAATGAAGGTTACAAGGGAAGGTGAAGGCGTTGTTCAAGCTCTATGGGATGTTATTGCAGCCAAGGGATTTGAAGCAGAACCTTTCTTTGAAATTGCAGCACATGAAACCCCAATGCTTCCAAAACTTGAAGGTACAGTTCATGTAAACATGGCTCTTATAGTTAAATTTATGAATAACTATCTTTTTAATCCTGGTGAATTTCCTGAAATTGGTAAAAGACATGATACAGTCAATGACGATTTTCTTTTCAATCAGGGACCAACAAAAGGTCTTGGTTCAATTCAGTTTCATGATTACAATAAGGCTTATGATTCAGCTGATACTCCAAACCTTGCAGTTTTCAAAGAGCAGATAAAGGCATTCAGAAATTTCCTTATCAAGGCAACTCCGGATAAAAATCAGGCAAAAGACATTGATTATCTTCTTAATCTTGGAGATATTTTCTGTCTTATTCCTTATGGTCAGCTTATTCTTGAAAACAAGGATCATATGGGTGTAACTGATGATATGCTTGATCAGATTTTTGACTTCATGGTAAGAGATTTCTCAAAATATGCAACAGAGCTTATGATGAAGCCAAGCAACAGCGATGATCAAAGGGAGCTTGCAAAGGCAATTCTTAGATCCCCTGTTCCAAATACAGAAAGATTCAACAAAATCTGGGATGAGGTATACAGCCTTAAAGATGCATACAAAATGAAAGACCAGGATTTTTAAGTAAATCTTCTCCAAATAGGGTTCCTAACTTAAGGGGCCCTATTTTCAAATTAAAAATTTTTTTATTCTTAAGCTAATTGAAATTTTATCCTCCTAAAATGAAACAAATCTCAAGTCATCTTACAAGCACTAAAATTAATTCATTAATTAGTTTCTGAACGAAAACGGCCTTTTTTGTCCATTCTTAAGTCAGATTCAAAATTTAATCCTCAAAATACTAAATGTATCTCTGCAGTTAAATTTTTCATCTTCCTTGAACTGAACAAAAAATTCTCGTTTTCGGCCAATCATTAATTAGTAAATTGTTACAAATTTTTTAATCCTATCAATATAAGAGCCTACATTAAATATTGCATAACAAGTAAACAGGAAATTTTATAAAATAAGGTTTTAAAATTGACTATTAAATTGTTTTGAGCAATTATTAGCTTAAATTTTTAATTATAAACAAATCAATTTTACAATCAGGATTTCGACATGAATAAAAAAATTGCAGTAATCGGGCTTGGCTATGTCGGCCTACCTCTTGCCGTTGAATTTGGTAAAATTTATGAAACAATAGGATTTGATATCAACCAAAAAAGAGTTTTAGAGTGTCAGGCTGGAAAAGATTCAACTCTTGAAGTAACAAAAGAAGAATTAAAAGCAGCAGTAAAGCTCAAATATACGTATGATCCAAAAGATTTAAATGATGCTGATGTTATAATTGTTGCTGTTCCAACTCCGATAAACGAATCTAAACATCCGGATTTGACTCCACTTGTTAAATCCTCTGAAACAGTTGGTAAAAATATGAAAAGAGGTGCTATCATTGTTTATGAATCAACTGTTTATCCAGGTGCGACAGAAGAGATCTGTGTTCCTGTTTTAGAAAAAGAATCCGGTTTGCAGTGGAAAAAAGACTTTAATGTTGGATATTCACCTGAAAGAATAAATCCAGGAGATATGGAAAGAAGGCTTCCTGATATTAAAAAAGTTGTTTCTGGAGATACAGAGGAAGTGGCTCTTCTTTTGAATGATTTGTATAAGTCGGTTATAAGGGCAGGGACTCATCTGACAAAAACAATAAAAGAAGCTGAAGCAGCAAAAGTAATAGAAAATACCCAAAGAGACCTGAATATTGCCTTGATAAACGAGCTTTCTCTTATTTTTGACAAAATGGGAATCGATACTTTAAATGTTCTTGAGGCAGCAGGAACAAAATGGAATTTTCTTCCTTTCAGACCGGGGCTTGTGGGAGGGCACTGTATAGGAGTCGATCCCTATTATCTCACTTTCAAGGCCCAGACCATAGGTTATCATCCAGAAGTTATTCTTGCAGGAAGAAGAATAAATGACAATATGGGAAAATTCATTGCGGAAAAAACCATAAAGGAAATGATAAAGGCCGGAAGCAATATAAAGGAGTCAAAAATAGGAGTCTTTGGTCTTACTTTCAAAGAGGACTGTCCTGATCTGAGAAATACCAGGGTTGTTGATATTGTATCTGAATTAGAGTCTTACGGTGCTTCTGTTCTGGTTCATGATCCCATTGCAGATTCAGGAGAAGCTCTCGAAGAATACGGAATCAACCTTTCATCATGGGAAGAGCTTGGTGTGCTTGATGCTATAATTCTTGCAGTTTCCCATAAGGACTATAAGAAAATTTCAATTAATGATTATAAAGCCAAACTTTCAAAAGCAGGCTGTTTTATAGATGTTAAATCAGTTCTTGACCCTGAAAAAGCCATAAATGAAGGTCTGAATTTCTGGAGATTATAATGAAAATCTGCATAATTGCCGGAGCAAGGCCAAATTTTATGAAAATTGCTCCAATAATTCGAGAAATAAAAAAACATGACCACCTGAACTATATTCTTGTTCATACAGGCCAGCATTATGATTATGAAATGTCAGATGCATTTTTCAAGGATCTTGAAATTCCAAAGCCTGATTATTTCTTGAATGCCGGCTCAGGAAGCCATGCCAGGCAGACGGCCGATATAATGGTTTCATTTGAAGATGTATGTATTGCTGAAAAGCCGGACATTGTCCTTGTTGTTGGTGATGTCAATTCTACAATGGCGGCTGCAATTGTAGCAAAAAAGCTTCTTATCAAAGTTGCCCATGTTGAGGCGGGTTTAAGGAGTTTTGACATTTCAATGCCTGAAGAAATTAATAGAATGGTCACAGACTCAATAACAGACTATTTTTTTATAACTGAAAAAGCAGCAGGGGAAAATCTTATAAAAGAAGGAAAATCACAAAAAAATATTTATTTTTCAGGCCATGTAATGATTGATAATCTTTTGTATCAAAAACAAAAGCTTGTTAAGCCTGAGAATCCTTTTTTTGAAGAATTTAAAAAGAAAAATAATAAATATTTTTTCATGACCCTCCACAGGCCGTCAAATGTTGATTTAAAAGAAAGGCTTGAAGAAATTTTTGAAGCCTTAAATGAAATTTCAGAGGAAGTGCCTTTTGTTTTTCCTGTTCATCCAAGAACAAGAAAAAAACTTGATGAATTTAAAATTAATGTATCAGGAAATATTTTTCAGTTAAATCCCCTTGGATTTAAAGATTCTCTTTATTTATGGAAGGATTCCTCAGCTGTTTTCACTGATAGTGGTGGTCTTCAGGAAGAAACAACAGGTCTTGGAATTCCATGCTTTACTTTAAGGGAAAATACTGAAAGGCCGGTTACGATAGAAGAGGGTACAAATACTCTTGTTGGTAATAAAAAGGAGAATATCCTTTTGGCATATAACAGCCTTAAAAGCGGAGTTATAAAAGCGGGTAAAATTCCAAAATTCTGGGATGGAAAGGCAGCTGAGCGTATAATAGATTTCTTAATAAAGTCTAAAATATATTAGAGATAAATTGTTATTTCTTGACATTAAGTTAATTGATATATAAATCAGGGTATCATTTTAATTTAGTCAGTATTATATAAATATAAGTCTTGCGATTATTTGTCTATTTTTTAATAAAAACAATATTTTTTAGTAAAATTCGTGTATAGTTAAATAACTTTGAAAAGTTTTTATAATAAAAAATTTTTTTAAGTTTAGTAAAAAATTTAATCTTTACAAATTTGTGGTTCTTTTGAGGATTAAATTTTAAATCTGACTCAAAAATGAATAGATAAAAAGACAATTTTCGTTCATCAGCTAACTAGACGAAATTGCTAAAAATGAGGCTGAAATGTAACTCAGAATGCGGAGCTTTTTTTAACTCAATTAAACATTAATATGTATGTATATAAAAATATTGTTTTTGATCTTATTTTAGAATAGACTTATCTCTAAAAAATAATCACAAATTTTTTACAAAGAAAATTTCTTGAATATGCCAGATTTAAATTCCCCAAACGAAATTAAACCAGAACAGATTTTTGATGCTTTATTTAGATATAAATGGATAATTATAAGTTTTATTGCAGCTTCACTTACTTTAGGTTTAATAAAAACCTTTCTAACCACAAGAATTTATGAGGCATCAACTTTAATTCTTGTTCAGCCCCAAAAGGTTCCTCAGAATTTCGTAAGATCAGTTGTTTCAATTGGTATTGAAGCAAGAATCAGCACAATTTCACAACAAATAATGAGTAGAAGCAATCTTGAAAAAATAATACAGGAATTTGGCCTTTTTGCTGAAAATAAAGATATGTATCTTGAAGATAAAATAACAATTTTGCGAAATAAGATTGATGTCAATATAACAAAAGCAAAGCAGGGTTCTGAAGCTTTTACAATAAAATACAGAGGAAGCGATCCAGACAGGGTAATGAGAATTACAAATACTCTGGCAGGTTATTTTATGGATGAGAATCTTAAATTCAGAGAAGCTCAAGCTGTTGGAACAAGTGAATTTTTGGATGTTGAACTTGAAAAGACCAGGGAACGCCTCGAATTTATGGAGAAAAGGCTTACAGAGTACAGAACAAAGCATATGGGCGGACTTCCAGGAGAGCTTGATAGTAATCTTAGAACTCTTGACAGACTCCAAAAGCAGCATGAAGCTAAAAATGTATCTTTAATCGAACTTAAAAAGGAAATTTCAAGTTTAAAATCTCAAATGGATTCACAAAAGAGTATTGTAATACCTTCCTTTGATTTTGAAGGAAATTATGTTTCAGCAGATGAAGAAAATTTGGCTAAAATGAAAGAAACAATGGACATTCTTTTATTGAAATATACGGACAAACACCCTGATGTTTTAAAGCTTGCAGCAAGAGTAGAAAAACTTAAAAAAAAGATAGAAGATGAAAAGGCTAAAAAGAGGGCAAAAGACTTATCTTCAGAGGAAAGTGACGAAAAACATTTGTTTGGAGATGACTTTGGGCTCTCAAGCTTAAGAGATCGAATTAATGAGAATGAAAAGCAGATTAAAATTTTGGAATCAGAAATTAAAGATATTGAAAAAAAAATGCAGATTTATCAAAAAAGAGTTGAAGATACTCCAAAAAGAGAGCAGGAAATTCAGGCTCTTCAAAGGGATTACACCAACATAAACGGAATTTATAATTCTTTGCTTGACAGAAAACTTGAAGCTGAAATTTCAGTTAATATGGAAAAGAAACAAAAGGGAGAGCAATTTAGAATCCTTGACCATGCAAGAATTCCCCAAAAACCAATTTCACCTGATGTTAAAAAAATTTTTATTTTGTTTTTCGGAGCAGGACTTGTTCTTTCAGGAGGCTTATCCTTTATTATTTTTTTATTTGACAGCAGGATAAGGACAAATAGAGAAATAGAAAAAGATTTTGGCCTAAATATACTTGCAGAAATTGCCCCTATAAAAAAACCAGGTGATGAATTAAGAAAAAAACTGGCATTGACCGGCTTTGTTTTTTTATCATTATATATTTTGGGAATAATCAGCTGTTTTTTTGTATTGAATTTTTATGGAATAGATAAAACTATAAATTTAATTAAATTTTATATTTAAAGAATTAGTTTAAGATTATGTATTCAGTTAATCATATCATTAAATTTGTATTTGGTTTGATTTAAGCTTTTAAATTACGGAGTTTTAAGTGGGTAAAATTTATAAGGCACTTGAAAAAAAAGAAGCAAACTTTGTATCTCCATCAAGTTCTGAGCAGAACTTAAAAAAAGATTTTGATTTAGATCTAAGTTTTGATGATAATTTTCAAGAATTTGAAGAAATAAATTCAAGTACACACGAAGGGAATTTATTTTCAAAAAGAGAAAATGTATGCTCAACTTTAATTACTGTAAGCAAACCGCATTCTGTAGAAGCTGAGCAGTTCAGACTTTTAAAAAATTCAATTTTATTCCCTGATTCTGGAAGCCCTCCTAAAACAATAATGGTAACAAGCACAGATAAAGGAGAAGGCAAATCTTTTGTTGCATCAAATTTGGCTGTGAGCATAGCAGTCAGTATAGATGACTATGTTTTGCTGCTTGATTCAGATCTAAGGGATCCTTCTATTCACGAAATATTTGGAATTGAAACTCCAAAAGGACTTTCTTCCTATTTAACTGGTGAATGCGATTTAAAGTCAGTTCTTGTTAAAACTTTTTTAAAAAAGCTTACTCTTGTTCCAGCAGGTCCTTCACCATTGAACCCATCAGAACTTATTTCTTCCGAACAGATGAAAAAACTGGTTCATGAACTTAAATTAAGATATGATGACAGATATATTATAATAGATGCACCACCTCCTTATATGACATCTGAGGCAAATGCACTTGCAACCTATGTTGACGGTGTGATTATTGTAGTAAAACAAGGTCATACCAGAAAAGAAAGACTTCAGGATCTTATTGATATTTATGGTAAGGAAAAGATTCTTGGAGTTGTTAAAAATTTTGCTACAGGAATGTTTGGTTTGGATTACGGTTATAATCACCGTTATTATTATTCAAAAACAAAAAGGAAATGATTTATTTAAATGCTTAAATTATTAAAACAATATTTTCCTATACGTAATGTTTTGTTTTTTGTGTTGGAAGGTCTTGTTATTTTTTTGACTTTTCTTGCTCTTACAGTTTTTTTAACTGTTTCGCCATCCTATCTTTTTGATGTTATTCTAGTTTTAAAAATAATTTTTGCAACAATAGTGTGCATTATATGTTTATATTATAATGATCTTTATGATTTTCAGCTGGTTAAGACACTTCCTGAGATGTCCATAAGGCTTTTGCAGTCCCTTGGAATAGCTTCCATAATACTTGCTATTATTTATTATGCTTTTCCAATGGCAATAATTGATGAATATGTTTATGTGTCAAGCGTTCTTGTTCTTATTGTATTTATTACAGGATGGAGATTTTTTTATTTAGGGCTTTTAACCAGCGGTATTTTTAATGAAGATATTATTATTGTAGGTTCAAGTAACTTAGCTTTTGATATATATCAAAATATAACAGAAACCATTGATTGTGGTTATAGTATTAAAGCTGTTTTTCCAGATGCTGGTGATAATAACACTGAAAAATTTGGAGAAGATATTACTTTTTATTATAATATCAATAATCTTTATAATACAGCAACATCCGGAAAAATAAAAAAAATTGTAGTTGCCATGAAGGAGCAGAGAGGATCTTTTCCATTAAGAGAACTTGTTCAATGCAGAAGTGTAGGTCTTGAAATAATAAATGGATTTTCATTTTACGAACAGCTTACAGGAAAGATATTAGTGGATAAAATAAATCCTTCATGGCTTATTTTTTCAGAAGGTTTTAAAAAATCTATAACAAGAAAATTTTTAAAAAGACTTACAGATATATTTGGTTCAGTTGTAATGTTGATCTTGCTTTCCCCTTTAATGGTTTTAATTGCTATTTTAATAAAAATTGATTCTAAAGGGCCTATAATTTTTTCACAGGACAGGGTGGGTAAGAATAAAAAAGAATTTATGATGCATAAATTCAGGTCAATGGTAAATGATGCTGAAAAAAATACCGGTCCTGTGTGGGCAGGAGAAGATGATCCTAGAATAACAAAAATGGGTAAATTTATAAGAAAATTCAGGATAGATGAACTTCCCCAGCTTTGGAATGTTTTAAAAGGAGAAATGAGTCTGGTTGGTCCAAGGCCAGAAAGAAAGCATTTTACAGACAGTCTTGAAAAAGACATTCCCTTTTACGCACAGAGATTTCTTGTTAAGCCAGGGCTTACGGGGTGGGCTCAAATTTCATTTGATTATGCTGCAACAGTAGAAGATTCAATGGAAAAATTAAATTATGAGCTTTTTTATATCAAAAATATGACTACAACTCTTGATTTGTTTATTTTGATAAGAACCGTAAAAATTGTGCTGTTTGGACGTGGTTCTAGATAATAATATTTTAATTTTAAAGGATTAAAATAAAATGCAGTCAAAAAAATGTTTAGTTTCCATATTTTTTATTTTTATTTTTTCTTTATCTGTTTCAGCAGAAGTTTTATCTGAGTCAAAATATTTGATAGGCGAAGGTGATATATTAAGCATAAGAGTCTGGAAAGAACCTGATCTTACAATAGATGCAGCAAGGGTAAGGCTTGACGGTAAGATCACATTTCCTCTTCTTGACGATATTCAGGCTTCAGGCCTTACAACAATGGAGCTCAAAGACATAATTCAGAAAAAACTCGGAGAATTTGTTGAATCTCCAACTGTGACAGTTACTCTTTTAGACTCAGCAAGTAAAAAATTCTATATTCTTGGCGAAATTGCCAAAACCGGAGAATATCCCATTTTGAAAAGTTTAAGTGTAATGCAGGCCTTTGCCCTTGCAGGAGGTTTTACAGAATGGGCATCCAAAAAAGAGATACTTCTTTTCAGGTATAATAAAGGTGTAGAAGAAAAAATAGTGATTAATTATAAAGACATTGTAAAAGGGGATATGTCTAAAAATATTCCTGTAAGAGCAGATGACATAATTGTTGTTCCTTAAAGGACTGGTAATAAAGTGAATAAAAAATTTTTTTACCTGATTTTAATTTATTTTTCTCTTTTTTGTCACTGCGAAGCTTTAACACTTTTTACTCCAAGCTTTTCAGTTACAGAAGATTATACTGATAATTATAATCAGGATGAACTAAACAAAGACAAGGAAGAAGATTTTTCAACAAAATACAGGCTAAATTTTTCTCTTAACTCAGAAACAAGAACTTCACAGATTGGTTTTTTATACAATCCTACTTATGTTGACAGTCACAAGCATGACGACAATGATTCAATGGAGCATTTATTCAATCTTGATTCAGTTTTTAATATAACAAAATTTACAGACATAAATTTTTCAAACACATTTACATCAAGCAAAGACAGAAGCCTTAGAACAGGGAAATGGGAAGATCACGATACATATTCTGCAAATTTGGGATTAAACAACAGGTTTGCAGAAAACAGCTCCCTGGGTGTAAGGGCTTCTTTTTCAGGTGATAATTATGATACTTTAAATTCAGATGATCACAAAACCTATAATATAAACACCTATATTTCATACTGGTTCAGTGTAAAATACGGTTACAGTGCAGGCTTAAGTGCTGAAAAAACCACATATGAAACAGATGAAGATAAAGATACTTATTCAGGAAATATAAAGTTTTCAAGAAAAATAACAAAACATTTTGATACATATATAGCCTATAAGCAGTCATATTCAAAAGAAGACAATGAAATCCATAAAATTTACAATCCATCAGCTGGCTTTGACTGGAATATTTCTGAAATGTCTAGAGCTTCTCTTGGTGTTGGTGTTTTATTCAATAAATACAGTGATCAAAAAGATTCAAACGATCTTTTTGTTGATGCAGATATTTATAAGCTTTTTGATTTCAGCAAAAGAAGTTCTTTGTCTGTATATGCTTCAAGCGGATATGAAGAGACAAGTGAAGATGCTGCAAGCCTTGGTTTTAATATTTATTATCAGGGGGGATATAATTATAGCTATCTTCTCTCCAGAAGAATTTCACTTGATTTGACAGGTTCATATAAAACTGAGGATTTCAAGGAAGAAGTATCTGACAGAAAAGACAATACACTTGAACTTTCTACAGGTCTTGGCTGGACTGTTTTTAAGTGGATGAATGCAAGGCTTTACTATTCATATACAAATTTTGATACAGATTCAAAATCACGTGGAGATTATGAAGAAAATGAGGCTGGAATTACAATGACCTTAATTCCATCTATCCCTTCAAAAATTGTAAGCAAATAATAAGGACTAGAAGATAGAAAGACCTTATTACTAGCAAGAAAAATTAAACTTTTTAAATATAAAGTAAATTTTTTATGAAATATAAAAAAATTTTAATTGTATCTTTTATAATGTTTTTTTCTATTTTTATTCTTAATTTTGCAAAAGAATCAAAAGAAATATCTCCTTTAAATAATTTTTCAAAATTTCCTTTAAAAATAGGCAAATGGCAGGGTAAAAATGATTTTTTTGACCAAAAAGTTTACGATATCCTTGGTGTTGACGACTCTGTTCTTGCTCATTACAAAGATGCTGAAAACAGGTATGTTCAGTTGTATGTAGGTTTTTACAGAAGTCAGAAAGAAGGCGATCTGATTCACTCCCCGAAAAACTGCATGCCAGGCTCAGGCTGGAATATCGTAAACTCAGGACTTGAAGAAATTAATTTAAAAAATAATAAAAAAATCAAGGTAATAAGGCTTAATCTAAAAAAAGACAGTGAAGAGCAGATAGTTTTGTACTGGTTTCAGTCAAGGGGCAGAATCATCTCTTCCGAATACTGGCAGAAAATCTGGCTTGTTATTGATTCTATAACAAAAGGAAGAACTGACGGTTCTTTTGTAAGAATTATTTCCCCTGTTAACGAAACAAGAGAAAAAACACTTGAAACCTTAAAAGAGTTTACAATAGATATTTATCCATATTTAAACGAGTACATCCCGTCATGAAATTAAATTTAAAAAAAGAAGTTATTGTTCAATCTGCAATAATTACAGCGGTTTTTTGTGCAGTTTTTTTCAATACAATTCTAAAACTTGTAAAAGACTGGTCAATAGACGATAATTTTTCACATGGTTTTTTAATTCCGTTTATTTCCGCTTATATGGTCTGGTTTAAACTTGAAGAACTTAAAAAAACAGAAATAAAGACTTCAAATTTTGGAATTATTGTTATCATTTTTGGAATGCTTGGCCATATTGCTGGAAATCTTGGAGCAGAGCTTTTTGTAATGCGCGTTTCAATGATAATAACCCTTGCAGGTCTTATTATTTATTTTTTAGGTCTTACTCTTTTTAAGAAAGTATTAATTCCTGTTTTATATCTTTTTTTAATGGTTCCAATTCCTTCAATAATCTGGAATAAGCTTGCATTTCCTTTGCAGCTTTTTGCGGCAGCAGGTGCTTCAAATATTGTTCAGATGCTTGGTCTTTCAGTTTTAAGAGAAGGAAATGTTTTACATCTTGTAAACACAAGTCTTGAAGTTGTTGATGCATGCTCGGGCTTAAGGTCTCTTACTTCGCTTCTGGCTTTAAGCGGTGCTTTCGCATATATTTCTCCATTGAAAAATATTAGTAAATGGCTCTTGTTTTTTTCAGCAATTCCAATTGCAGTTGCAGTTAATATTTTAAGGCTTATAATTACAGCCTTTGCAGCGGTTTATATCAGTCCTGAAACAGCACACGGCATTTTGCACGACATGTCTGGAATTGTTGTGTTTGGTGCGGCTCTTTGTTTTACATATCTTGTTTATATTCTTCTTAATTATATTGAAAAATTTAAAAAAGCATAAATATGGGCAGTCCTTTAAAGAAAAAAATATTTCTAACCTTTGATGTTGAAGACTGGTTTCAGGTAGAAAACTTTAAGCAAAATATAAGTTTTTCATCATGGAAAGAACGTGATTTAAGAGTTTTTACCAACACAATAAAAGTTTTAGATATTCTTGACTCTTTTCCTTTTAAGGTAAAAGGAACTTTTTTTATTTTAGGCTGGCTGGCAGATATTGTTCCCGATCTTGTAAAAGAAATTGATAAAAGAGGACATGAAGTTGCATCGCATGGGTATAATCATGAGCTTTGTACAAAATTTAATGAAAATGAACTTTTATATGATTTAACAAAAAGCAGGGAAAAGCTAGAATCTTTAATAAATAAACCTGTTACAGGTTACAGAGCACCAAGTTTTGCGGTTACAAATATAATATTGAAAACAATAAAAAAAGCCGGTTATTTATATGATTCAAGCTACAATAATTTTTCAATGCACGGAAGATATGGAAAGCTTGATATATCGTCATGGAAAAAAAAAGAGTTTTTCTTTGAGGTTTCAGATAAGTTTTATGAAATACCTTTAAGCAATCTTTCAATAGGTAAAAAAGTGATACCACTTGGCGGAGGAGGTTATTTCAGACTTTTCCCAACGGCTTTTTTCAAGGCAGGTATGAAAAGTGTCTTAAAAAAGGATAATGCCTTTGTTTTTTATGCACACCCCTGGGAGTTTGATCCAGATCAGCCAAGGGTAAATGAAGCTTCAAGAGGATTTAAGTTCAGGCACTATATAAATCTTGATAAAACAGAAATGAAATTAAACTCAATAATAAAGTCTTTTAAAAATTATGAATTTTCAGCTCTCAATTCCTGTTTCAATTGAACTCTGTTCCAAAAAAGACAAGAATTCATGGAATGATTTTGTTCTTAAAAACAAAAACTCGAATCTATATCATTTTTTTGAATGGAAACAAATTATTGAAAAAACCTACGGTCATAAAACATATTATCTTAAAGCCGTTGATAATAGTGGAAAAATAAGGGGCATTTTACCTCTTGCATATTTAAAAAGCCTGATTTTTGGTAAAAAACTAATATCTCTTCCTTATTTTGATATTGGAGGAGTTCTTGCAGATAATATTGAAACAGAAAAAAAACTGCTTGAATTTTCCATTGAACTTTTTAAAAAACTTAAAGCAGACTCTCTTGAAATAAGAGAAAAAAAAGAGTCTGTATATTTAAAGGAAGCAATTTTTAATAAGGATGAATTTGAAAAAAAAGAGTATTTTATAAAAAATACTTCAAGTGACAAAGCAAGAATGGTTTTAAATCTTCCACAAAAAGCGACATATCTTTTTAATTCCTACAAATCAAAATTTAAAAATGACATAAAAAAACCTTTCAGAGAAAACCTTAAGTTTAAAATCGGGGGAAAAGAGCTTTTAGATGATTTTTATTCAATTTTCAGTGTAAATATGAGAGATCTTGGTTCTCCAGTACACTCAAAAAGTCTTTTTGAAAATATACTTGATCTTTTCAATGAAAAAGCAAGAATTGGAATTGTTTATCAAGAAAAAAAAGCTTTAGCCTGTATATTTACAATCGGGCATAAAAAAACTCTTTCAAACCCATGGGCGTCTTCATTAAAGGAATACAGATATTTAAACACAAATATATTCCAGTACTGGAAAATGCTGGAATATGCCTGCTTAAACGGATATGAATATTTTGATTTCGGAAGATCTGCACCTTTGGACAACACTTTTAAATTCAAGAAAAAATGGGGCGCAAAACCAGAAAAACTTTTCTGGTACAATTTTTCCATGGAAAACAGCAGCTTGGAGTCTGAAAAATCAAAATTCGGCGGCATGGTAAAATACTGGCAGAAAATTCCTGTTTCAGTGACTCAGATTGCAGGTCCGCAGATAAGAAAAAATATCGGTCTTTAAATGAAAATATTATATCTTGCACACAGAATTCCATATCCGCCAAATAAAGGGGATAAAATAAGATCTTTCAATGAAATAAAATATTTGTCCCAAAAAAATGAAGTTGACCTTATTTGTCTTGCTGATGATAAAAAAGACCTTGTCTATGTAAAAGAGCTTGAAAAAATATGCGGCAAAGTATCAGTTTTTTTTCTTGATAAAAAAACTGCTCTATTAAGAGGTTTTTTATCGCTTTTAAAAAACAGACCCATATCAGCCGGTTATTTTTATCTTTCTGGTCTTCAAAATGTTTTTGATAAATGGATAAAAGAATCTGACTATGATGCAGTTTTATGTTTCTGTTCTCCAATGGCAGAGTATCTGTTTAGATGCAAGTACCAAAAAAAAATAAAAGACATCCATCTTGCAATGGATTTTTGCGATCTCGACTCTGACAAATGGAATCAGTATTCAAAGAATTCTTCCTTTATAAAAAGAAAAATTTACAATAAAGAATCAAATCTTTTATCTGAGTACGAAAAAAAAGTTAATAAATTTTTTGATAATTCCTTTTTTGTCTCTTCGCCAGAAGCAGAACTTTTCAAATCAAAATTTCCTGAATGCAAAAATGTATATTCAATACCAAACGGTGTTGATTATGAATTTTTCTCGTTTGATGAAAAAAGAGAGAATGTTTACCTTAAAAAAAATGCCTTTTCACCTGTAATGGTTTTTACCGGGGCTATGGACTATTATGCAAATATTGATGCAGTTTTGTGGTTTGCTAAAAAAATTTTTCCTGTAATAAAAGAAAAATATCCGGACTCAATTTTTTGCATTGCAGGAAGTAATCCTTCAGATGAAGTTTCAGAGCTTGAGAAAATCAATGGAATCATTGTTACGGGATTTGTTGAAGACATAAGGCCTTATTACCAGCATGCGGATATAAGTGTTATTCCCTTAAGAATAGCAAGGGGAATTCAGAATAAGGTTTTAGAGGCAATGTCAATGGGAAAAGCTGTTGTTTCAACCTCAAAGGCACTCGAAGGCATAAACGCTACAAAAAATGAAGTTTGTAATGCTGATTTTGAACATGACTTTGCTCAAAAAATAATAGAGCTTTTTGAAAACAGGGAATTAAGGGAAAAAACAGGAAAAAATGCCAGAAATTTTGTGGAAAAAAATTTTTCATGGAAAGTTTCAATGTCTGATTTAGAAAGAAAATTATCTGCAGGAAAAAAAATATGATAAAAAATAAAACCATTTTATGCTTTGCAAGCGGTTATGATGCACCGCCAACGGGAAAGCATCACATCATGCATCTTCTGGAAAAAGAAAATATAGTTTTATGGGTTAATTATCATGCCTCAAGAACGCCTTCAGCAAGCGGTTCAGATTTGTCGTACATGGTAAAAAAGTTATTTGAAATATTTAAAGGAGTTAAAAAAAAGAGAAAAAATCTTTATGTTTTAACCCCTTTGGTTATTCCTCTTCCCTCTTCTGATCTTGTAAAGAAAATAAACAGAAAACTTCTTATTTTTCAGATTAAGGCTGTTTTAAAAAAAATAAAAAAAGGGCCTTTGCAAATTTGGTCTTTCACACCAGATATTTCTTATGTTTTAGGCAGTTTTAATGAGGAAAAGGTTTTGTATTACTGCGTTGATGATCATGCAGCTTTTTCCGGATATGATAAAGACCAGGTATTAAGGGATGAAAAGGAACTTTGTGAAAATTCTGATCTGGTGCTTACAACTTCGACAGCTCTTCAGAAAGCAAAAAAAAGTTGGAACAAAAACACTGTGCTTGTACCACACGGAGTGGATTTTCAACATTTTAACAAAGCTGTCACACAAGATTTACCCTGTCCTGAAGAAATAAAGAATATACCTTCGCCAAAGTTTGGTTTTTTCGGTCTTATAAGAGACTGGGTTGATCTTGACCTTGTAGCATCAGCTGCAGAAAAACGACCTGACTGGAATTTTATTTTTATTGGCGATGCAGACTCAAATGTGAATTTGACAAAATATAAAAAATTTAAAAATATTTATTTTCTTGGAAGAAAGAAATATGAGGAGCTTCCTTTTTACTGCAGATATTTTGATGCAGGACTTATCCCATTTAAGGTAAATGAGCTTACCTTTGCAGTAAATCCCATAAAACTCAGGGAATATCTTTCAGCAGGTCTTCCTGTAATTTCTACTCCAATGCCTGAAGTTAAGCTTTACGAATCTCTGGTTTATATTGTTAAAAATACGGAGGAATTTATTGTAGCCTGTGAAGAAATTCTTCAAAATAAGGACGCAAAAGCTCTTGAAAAAAGGTGTAATGCAATGAAAGTGGAAACATGGAATCAAAAGCTTGAGATAATTTCAAAAAAAATATCATCATCATTTTAGTTTACAGATTTATGTTAAAGAAACACAGAGAGAGCTTAAATTTTATTTTTTGAAGAAAGAATAAATGAATAAATGATAAGTAACAGAGTTTTTTTTAAAAATTTGTTGGCAAACTGGACAGGGCTTTCTGCCAATCTTGTTGTAATGTTTTTTTTGTCCCCATTTATTCTTCATTCCATAGGTATAACTGAATACGGTATCTGGCAGCTTCTTATTGTTCTTACCGGATATATGGGCATAATGGATCTTGGCATAAGGGCAAGTACGGGGCGATATATAATTCTTTATCTTGCAAAAAATGACATTAATAAAGTTGATGAAACAATTAGAACAGGTCTTGGAATATATTCTGTTCTAAGCGGTTTTATTCTTGGAGCAGGGTTTCTTCTCGGTATTTTTTTCCCTGAAATTTTTGAAGGGATTCCAAAAGCTTATCATAGGCTTATAGCTGTTTTATTTCCGATTTTTGCTGTCAATCTATGGATTTCTGCATTAAGAACCGTTCTTTCAAGTCTTTTGGCTGCATATGAAAGATTTGATTTATCAAACGGTTCAGAGCTTGTAGTGCTTTTTTTAAGAACAATTATTACAATAATTGTTTTAAAAATGGGGCTTTCTCTTATAGGGCTGACAATTGCTGTTATAGCAAGCAATATAGCAGGGTTAGTCGTTAATATAATTTTATGCAGAAAAATTCATGAAAACTTAAGAATCTGGCCTCTGCTTTTAAAAAAAGAAAGAGTAAAAGAACTTTATAATTATGGTATAGGCGCCTTTATGCTTGCAGTGTCAGCAAAAGTAATTGGCCAGACAGATCTTGTTATTGCCGGAGCTTTTATTGATGTAAATTCTGTTGCAGTATACAGTGTTGGTGCAATGCTTATTTATTATTCTGACAGTTTTACAAAAAAAATAAATGGAACACTTTTCCCTTCTCTTCAAAAAGCGGTTACAACTAAAGATTTGGAAGAAGTTAAGTTTATTATGTACAGGCAGACAAGACTTTACCTGAGTGTCGGGATTTTATTATATGTCGGATATTTTTCATTTTGCCAGGATTTTATAAAACTCTGGATGTATGATCCCAAAACCTTTTCAATGGAATCAGTTTATAAAGCTTCAGTTGTAATGCAGATACTTGCTTTTGCAAAACTTATACTTCTTCCTGGTTCATTTAGCAGAAGTATTCTTTCAGCTACTGATAAAATCAAGTTTGCAGCAAATATGATTATAGTTGAAGCTTTTATAAACCTTGGTCTTTCCCTTGTTTTTGTTCTTGTTTTCGGACTTGGTTTAAAGGGTATTGCTCTTGGAACTCTTGTTTCAAATCTCACTATTCAGGTTTTTGTTCTCCCTTTTCATGCATTTAAAAAAGTAAAAATAAGCTGGATTGAATTTCTTTTAAAAATGGGATCAAGAGGTTTTTTAAGTGCAGTAATTTTTTTCGGGATATGCTTTTTTGTCCAGAAATTATTTATAATACAATCATGGTCTGGATTTTTTGTTCAGGTAGGATTTTCAGTTTTACTATACATTCCTCTTGTATTTATTTTCTTGCTTCATGAAAAAGATAAAAAAACAATTTTACAGATGCTGAGAAAAAAATTTTTAGCAATATAAACTGATGGTTGGGAAAATTATGAAAATTAAAAATCCGCCGGCACTTATCCTTGGATCAGGTGGAAACGGTTTAGGCATCGCAAGATCACTTGGGAAAAGGGGTGTCTATACAATTATTATTACAGAAAATAATAATAACTGGGATTGTAAAAGCAGATATATAAATGAAGCATTTTTGTTTACAGGTTCAGAAGAAGAACTTATTGAAATGCTTTTAGTAAACAAAGATTTACAAAAAAATAATCCTGTTCTTTTTCCTGTAAGAGATGCAACTGTAAATGCAATAGCTTCCAGATATGATGAAATAAAAAACTATTATAAAATTTTGCTTCCTCCAGCTGATGTTATAATATCTTCCCTTTGCAAAACCGGTTTTCAAAAAATAGCAATGGGTAATAATTTTTTGGTTCCAAAAACATTTTCTATTAAAAATGAAGAGGAACTTGCTGAAATTGCAGACAACATAAGCTTTCCCTGTATATTGAAACCTGAACTTAGAAACCATGAATTTATTAAAAACGGAACCCAGAAAGCATTTATTCCCCAAAACAGAAAAAGTCTTTTAGATTCATATAGATTATTTTCTAAAGCCTCCCCAATGGCTGTTGTACAGGAGTATGTTCAAGGAGGCGATGATAATCTTTATTTTTGTTTTCAGTATTATGATAACAAAGGCAACTTAGCTGCTTCAATTACAGGAAAAAAAATAAGGCAGTGGCCTTTAAAATGTGGAAGTACATGTTCATGCAGGGTTGTAAAATGTCCTGAAGTTGAAAAACTTTCCGAACAATTTTTTAAAACCATAAATTATATAGGTCCCTGTTCAATGGAATTTAAAAAAGATTCTGTAACAGGTAAATATTATTATATTGAACCAACCATAGGAAGACTTGACTGGAATAACAGCTTTGCTGAAGGAAACGGAATTCCACTGGCGTATATTACATATATAGATGCAATTGGAGAAAAAATTCCCAAATTTAAAAAAAAGTTTTTCAACAGAAAATGGATAAGATGGAAAGCCGATTATAAAGCAGCAATGGAGCAGATCAATGCCGGTGAGCTTGACTATTTAAAATGGATAAAATCAATAACACCGCCTATAGTAAATCCGTTTTGGAGTATTACCGATCCTTTGCCAGTAATAAGTTCTTACAGCGGCAGGTTAAAAAACAAAATTAAAAAAATTTTAAAACAAAATTGAGATAATATTGCTGAGTATGAAAAAGTTAAAAAAAAAATTAAGAAAAGTTTGGCTGGTTGAAAATTATGATATTTATGAAAAAAAGCTGGGACAGGAAGGAAATTTTCAAAGAAAATTTGTATTCAGAGAAGTAAAAGAGGAAAAAGATATTAGCCTTGTTGCTCAACAGTTCAAAGGTCATTTTGGGAAAAATGGAGCAAAAGTTCTTTTACAAAGAATAAATAATGGCAAAATACTGATCGCCGGGTTTGAAACAAAAGAGTCTGATAAAATCTGTTTTATATCCTGGCTTTCTGATTCAGAGCCCGATTTTTTAGAAATAAAGAAAAAAAAGAAGCTAAGAAAAAAAACTTTATATAGTTTCAGAACACTTGTTCCTGAAGAATTCAGAAATAAAAAAGTTGGACGCGAGGGAATCTCTTATGCACATGAACTTGCTGTTAAAAAAGGTTTTGAAGAAATATTATGTATTGTAAAAAAAGACAATATTGCTTCTAAAAAAATGTTTGAGAGCCTTGGATGGCGTAAAAACGGGGCTATTATAAGAAAAGTATTATTTAAAAAAGAAACCTTTAAAGTTTTGTAAAAATTTCGGATAGTAAATATATGGAAAATATTTTTAAACTAAATGTTTGCCTTGCATCAGAAGAAAGCGCATGGGTTTCTCTTCTTAATTCTGAAGGAATTTTTTTTGAAAAATTTTACACAAAATCAAAATTTTTTCCTTTAGTAGTTATAGTCCCTTCAAATGCACCAAAAAAAATATGTAAAAAAATTCTTTCAGACTTCTACAACAAAAATTTATCAGTTATTTCTGATTCAAAATATTTTAATAATAAGATTATTGGTGAAAAGGAATCAATAAAGTTTCCTTATGACAAAGAAAACTTTTGCGGACTTAGAAAATCTGACTTTTCCCTTTCTTTTGATTTAAACACTGTATCAAAGGATAAAAGCAAGGCTTTTCTGCTTCCCTTTTCCTTAAAATCTAAATGGACTTCAAAAAAACATGATAAAAGATTTATTCAAATTGGTGAAAAAGAAAATATTTTTGAAGAAATGTGCAGTATTAACAAAAAGAATCTTTTTCATGTAATAAGAGAACTTATAAAAAAAGCCTTTTTTTTCCAAGGCCTTCCTTATGTACATAAATGGTATTATCCAGAAAATTACAGAACTGTATTAAGCATAAGAGGGGATGCTGATGGAGGACCAGAAAAAAATTTAAGAAATTGGCTGGAAGCATTAAAACCCTATTTCTCTTTTTCTTCGGTTTTTTTTTGTGTGGAAAAATATGAAAGCAAGGCCAATCTTATAAAAGAAAGCCATGAAGCAGGTATTGAAGTAGGTAGTCATAACTTCTGGCATATAATATTTAAAGATTATTTAACCAATTTTATTTCTTTATCCAAGGCAGAAAAACTAATATCAACCTATGCTAAAAAACCTTCAGGCTTTGTTTTTCCTGCTTATTTCTGGCATAAATCAATGTATAAAGCTCTTGAAAAAAAAGGGTATTTATATTCTTCTTCATTTGGTTTAAGTCATGATTTGCTTCCCTATTATCCTGTAATAGGCAAAAAACAGGGAAAGGTTTTAGAAATTCCCTTTCATTGTCTTGGAGACAGATTTGTTAATTTTGGAATGCCTCTTGACTCAGAAAAAACAAGGTCTTTTTTTAAAAAACTGATTAAAAAAAAGTATGATGCAGGAGAGCCTTTTTTTTTTTACGGACATCCGGATATTGAAGGCAGAATGGGGAATAATACCGATCTTTTAGAATTTATAATAAAAGAAGCTTTGTCTTATGAAATGGTTAAACCCGTAAAACTTTCAGAGTTTTCGAAATGGTGGAAAATCCGTACTGAAAGTAATGCAGAACTTTTTTTTGATATGGAAAAAAACAAAATAAAAGTTGCTGTAGACTCTATTGGAATAGATATTGGACTTCATGTAAAAATTGAAACCCACAATGAAGAGACATATATATGTCCTTTTGCTGATTGGGTTAAAATAAATGAACTTGAAAACTTCCCCCCAATTTTTATTCCAAAAACCTATGAGGTTGGCGAAATTATTTTTAATGATGAGGATAAAGAAAATAAAAAATTTTTTTATTTTAATTGGAAAAAAAGAGCAAACTTCAAAAGATTTATCAAGGCTTATTTAAAAGTATATTTTTATTTTTTGATTAAAAGTTAGGTTGTTTATTTATTTCGTTGCTGAACGAAAACGGCCTTTTTTGTCCATTCTTAAGTCAGATTCAAAATTTAATCCTCAAAATACTCAATGTATCCTAAAGGTTAAATTTTTCATCTTCCTTGAACTGAACAAAAAATTCTCGTTTCGGCCAATCACTATTTAATAAAAATTTATGGAAAATTAAGATGATAAAAAAAATACTAAGGAAAACAGGAGTTAAAATTATAAGAAAAGCTGGTTATTCGACATATACAGCACCAAAATTTTTTGATTGTTTTGTAAATGATTTGTTTAATCTTAGAGAGGTTTCTTTTAAAGATAAAATATGGGCTTACCAAAGGGGGTTTTTTAGTGAGCAAATTAAAAGATATAATTTAAATGATTCAAACTACAAAGACTATTTATCAGATTTTGATTATATGAAACTTCAGCCTATAAATAAAATGACGGGCTTTATAGACGATAAGTTAAAGATGAGGTATGCATTTGATAAATTTGCAGATTATATGCCTAAATATTTTTATCTCATTTCTTATGGAAAGGTTTATCCTCTAATTGATACTTATTCAGATGAGAATAAAGGCTTAAGTAATATTTTTGATCTGGTTGAGAAAGAAGGAAATCTTGCTTTAAAACCGTGTTCAGGGACAGGAGGTCAAGGCTTTATAAAGCTTTCTTATAAAAATAAAGATTATTTTTTAAATAATAGGTTAAAGTCAAAAAAAGATGTTGAAGAAATGCTTGGAAAGCTTAAAAATTATTTGGTAACTCAATATCTTATTCCACACCAAGATATAAGGAAAATATATGAAAATACACCCAATGTTATTAGGCTAGTTGTTATAAATGATAGGGAAAATTCACCTCAAATAACAGCTGCATCCATCAGATTTGGTACAAAAGTGACTGGAATGATAGATAATTCAGGGGCAGGAGCTGTTCATTGCGGTGTTGATATAGAAAGCGGAAGAATTTTTAATCCAAGAATTACCTCAAAAAACAGGGTTGTCGAACTTGAAAGGCATCCGGAAAGCAATGTTCCAATAAAAGGATTGGTTCCTCATTGGGATTTTATAAAAACAAAGGTTAAGGAAATTTGCTGCAGTTTTCCAAATCTTATTTTTGTTGGATTTGATATCGTGGTAACAGACAAAAGTTTTAAATTTATAGAAATAAATTCTCATCTTGGGAGCAAATTTATTCAAACATTTTACCCTTTTATGAAAAATGAGTATTCAAAAAATTTTTTTAATGAGTTATTAACAAAAAAAAGATTATCTCATAAAAAAAAGATTATTAAAATTTAGATGTATTCAATTCAACTATTATTCATCTTTTTGTATTAAAAAAATTAGGAAAGAATTCACCAATGAAAATCCTGCACATATCAGCACTTCCTCTCTGGTCAATGGACGGCAGGGGAGGAATGCCTTCTCTTCTTGAAACAGTCAGGGGTCATGCTAAAGCAGGCCATGAAATTGAAATGATTTTACCTGAGTATGATTTATTCTCAAATGAATTAGAACCTATTGATTCAACCAATAATCCTGGAATAAAGATTCATATAGTAAAATGTCCCTGGCTTTATCCAATAAAATCTTTTCGAAAAAAAATAATTAAAAAACACGGTAATGAAATTCCATACATATTAAGGTGGATAATAAATCTGTCTATATTTAAACTTTTTACGATTTCTCTTGTTTTAAAGGGATTTAAAATAAAAAAAAATTTTTCTCCAGAGCTTATTTATAGTCATAATCAATATTCATCCATGGCAGGTTTTCTTTTAGCAAAATTTTGGAAAATACCAAACGTCACAAGACTTTATGGAACATTTCTGGCGGATCTCATGAAAAAGCCTTTTGTTTCATTAAGATATCCAACAGCTGCCGCAGGATATTTTGTCCCCTCAAATTTACTTATCTGTGCAAATGACGGAACAAGGGGAGATGAAGTTGCTGGAAAATTTAAAATTAACCCTAAAAAATTCAGATTCTGGCAAAATGGGATAAAACTTCCTGAAAAGTCAGTGAATATTGATAAAGAAGTATTCATTGAAAAATATGGCAAAAATTTAAAAAAAGACAGTATCTGGATAGTATCATGTTCAAGACTCAGCAGTTGGAAAAGAATAGACAGAATGCTTTATGCCCTGAAATACTGCGTTCAAAAAAACACAGACTGCCAGCTTGTAATTGCAGGAGAAGGACCTGAAAAAAAATATCTTGAAAAACTTGCAAAGGAAATCGGGGTTTCAGATTATGTTGTCTGGCTTGGCTCTGTTGCCCATGATGAAATCTGGTCTTTAATGAATATTGCAGATATTTTTATGATTACAAATGATGTAACAAACAGATGCAATCCTCTTTATGAAGCTGCATGGGCAGGTCTTCCTGTTGTTTCTGTAAAGGATCCTTCAACAAAAGATCTTTTAACTGACGGTAAAAATGCTTTTGTTTCAAAAAAAGACAATCATGAGGAAATGGGAAAAAAGCTTTTAAAACTTTGTTCAGACAAAGATTTAAGAAGTAAATTTGGCAGGGAGCAAAAAAAATTGTCTTCTCAATTTAAAACCTGGGAAGAAAGAATGAAAGATGAATGCAGGGAACTTGAAAAAATAGTATCACCAGGAAAAAATTAATTTATGTTTTCAATCAAGACAGTTATTTTTGCCGGACTTTTTGGATTATGCACAATTGGTGCTCTTTTTGCTCCGCATCTGGGAGTTTTCGGATATATTGCTGATTACTGCATTGGACCTGCAAAGCAATGGTGGGAAGCACCTCTGGCAGGACTTGGAATCCGTTACTCTCTTACTCTTGCCCTTGCAACTGTAATGGGATTTATTCTTCAGAAGGATAAAATGAAATTTGGAGCAGCAGCTTTCCAAAATCAGGAAGTTTTGCTTTTATTTTTTCTTGCTATTGTCTGGTTTTCTCTTTTAATCGGAGATGCAACTGTTGGAAGATACACAACAACAGACCATCCTACTGTAAAATTTACTAAAATTATGATTTTTATATTCCTTCTTACCCACATTATTACTGATTTGAAAAAGTTTGATAATTTAATCTGGGTTTTTGTTTTATGTGCTTTAATTTTAGGTCTTCAGGCCTGGGATCTTCCAAGAAGAGCCTTTGTCAGGGGCAGGCTTGAGGGAATTGGCGGAGCAGATTTCTCTGAGTCAAATTTTTTTGCAGCTTTTATGGCTTCCATGCTTCCGCTTATTGGGGTTCAGCTTTTAAGAAGCAAAAAATGGATTCCAAGAATTATCTGTTTTTTTTCTGCAGCATTTACAGCAAATGCTGTTGTTTTATGCAGAAGCAGGGGAGCTTTTGTAGGAATTGCTGCAGGAGTTTTTGCTGCAATTTTCATGTCACCAAAAGAGTTTAGAAAAAAGATTATTGTTCTTCTTGTTTTAGGTGTGATCGGCGGTTTATATGTAACTGATGAACAATATCTTGAAAGGCTTACAACAATAGTTGTATCTGAAGATGAAGAAAGGGACGAATCTGCCAACAGTCGTTTTCTTTTATGGGCTGCAGGAGTTCAGATGGTTTCAGACAAGCCTCTTGGAATAGGTATTGGAAACTGGTACCAGACAATTGGTAAATATATTCCTGAATATGAAGGAAAGGATTCTCATAATACATATGTAAAATGTTTTGCTGAACTCGGCGTTCAGGGGATTTTAGTATTTATGATTTTTATATTTACTAGTTACAGACAGCTCAGGTGGCTTAAACGTGAGTCGGAAAATCTTAAACAGGAAAAAGCTCATGATTTGAAACTGATGTGTTTTGGAGTTGCAGTAAGTCTTACAATATATCTTACCTGTGCTTTGACAATAACAATGATTTATACTGAAATGACCTGGATTCTTCTCATGCTTCCGTGCTGTATAAGAAGAAGCTTTGAAAATGAGCTTATATCATTGGAAAAATAGGAGTCATATTTAGCTTAACTGAACTATTGGAGTATCAGTTTACTTTTGCAAATCACTATTTAAATAAAAAAGAGAGTTCAATATGAAAAAAATTCACTCTTCTTTGTTTAAGATTGCCCATGTAAAATTTTTTGCCTTTTTTATGATTATTATTTTTTCAGGGGAAATAAGTGCTGCTGACTTAGAAAAAAAAGGCAATCTTTTGGCTAGTCATGCACTAAAATACTGTAATACAGGAAATTATTCACTTGCAATAATCTATATAAACAAAGCGATAAAAATTCAGCCAGAAAGAATGGAGTTTATATATCAACGAGCACTAATTCTTGGAAAAGCAGGTTATTATCCTTACGCAATAAATGAGTTGAGCAGATTTGTTAATAATAAAAGTTATTCTCATGCAGTAAGGTTTCGGGCAGACTGTTATTTTGCCATGAATCAGATAGAAATGGCTGTTAAAGACTACGTGACTTTTTTAATAAGATCTCCAAAGGATGCAAAGGTCTGGGCTTATTTTGCTGAAGCCTTATATATGGCAGGAGATAAAAAAGGAGCCTTAAAAGCAGTTTATGCAGGATTAAAAATAAAGTCACATTGGGAAAGAAGGTTGCTTGAAATAAAAGAAAAAATTTTGCTTAATCAGCCAATTGAGCCTCATAAACCGCTTTCAAACTAAATTATTGCTTAACGAAAAAGGTCTTTTTAAGTCTATCTCGGCATCGATGAAAATTTAGTCCTTTTAAATTCAGGATTCAAATGAAACAAACAATTAAACCAGTTTTTATTCTTTCCGAATTAAAACCCGGAGGAATGGAAAGAGTAGTATTAAATCTTGCAAAAGATTTAAAAGAAAAAAAACATGACCCGTCTGTAATATGCATTCAGGGATATGGAGTTCTTGCAAAAGACTTAAAAAAAAGCAAAATTCCTGTAAAATCCATTGGAAGTTATAAAAGTCTTGATTTAAAGGCTGTTTTTGTTCTTGGCAGATATTTGAGAAAAATAAAGCCTTCCATAATAAGTATCCATGACTATTCAAGTCTTCCCTATGCAGTTGCAGCGTCTCTTCTTTTTTACAGAGTTCCCCTTGTTTTTACAGGACATGGCCTTTTGTACGAAGGCTTTGATAATTTAAAAAAAAGATGCAGATTTTTTTCTCAATTTTTATCAGGCTTTTCAACGGTTTCACAAGAAGTTGCAAAAAGGCATAAAAAATTTTTAAATTTAAAAAAAAATATTGAAATAATTCCAAACGGAGTTCCCTTTATAAAAGCCAGTAAAACAAGAGAGCTAATAAGAGAAGAACTTTATATAAAACCAGATGAAATTTTTTATCTTGCAGTTGGAAACCCAAGACCGGAAAAAGGTTTTGAAGATCTTATAGATGCAGCTTCACTGATTTTAAAAAACAATAAAAATTTTAAGTTTAAAGTGCTTGTTGCCGGAACCCTGAACAAAAGTTTTTACTTTGAAATGCTTGAAAAAAAAATAAAAGAAAAAAAGCTTGAAAATATTGTAACTTTTCTTGGCTTTAGAAGTGACACACCAGATCTTTATAAGGCGGCCGATGTTTTTGTTCTTTCAAGCAGAAGTGAGGGAATGCCAATGGTAATTCTTGAAGCAATGATGTCAGGACTTCCAGTTGTTGCAACAAAAGTAGGCGGGGTTCCTTCAACAATAAGAGACACAGGTATTCTTACAGAATCTGCAAACCCTCAAAAGCTTTCAGAAGCAATGCAGGAAATTATTAAAAATAAAGATGAGCTTGGAAAAAAAGCAGAAAATCTTGCAAAAAAAGAATACAGTATTGATAAAATGACAGATTCATATTTAAGTTTTTTTAAAAAAATTATTTCAGGAAATAATAAATGAAAATTCTTTCCTTTTCATACTGCTTTCCAAATGAATTCAATAAAAACTGGGGAATCTTTGTTTATAACAGGCTTAATGCAATGTCAAAATATGAAGACTTAAAAGTCTGTTCTCCGGTTCCTTTTTTCCCTTTAATCAAACCTGAAAATCACCTTAGGAATAAAAATAAACAAGAATTTAAAAGCCTTGAAGTTTACAGACCAGGCTTTTTTTATATTCCAAAGTTTTTTAAAAACAGTGATGCTTCTATGTATTCAAGAGGAATTAAAAAATGGTTTTTTAATCTTATGGATCAATGGAAACCTGATATTTTAGATGCTCATTTTATCTGGCCGGACGGGGTTGGTATTGCTTCTCTTGCAAAGGAAGCAGGGATTCCTTATTCCATAACTTTAAGAGGGAAAATTTACGAGTGTCTTAAGGTTGAATCACAGAAAAAACAATGCGAAAAAGCCTTGAAAGAAGCTTCATCTGTAATAAGTGTTTCAGGATTAATGGCAAAAGAAGCTTTAAAACTTGGAGCCGATGAAAAAAAGGTAAAAATCATTCCAAACGGTGTTGATAAAAATTTTTTTTGCATAATGGACAAAGGTGAATGCAGAAAGAAATTAGGCCTTCCAATAAATAAAAGGATTCTTGTAACAATTGCTCATCTTGGCCACAGAAAAGGACATTTTGAAGTAATAAAAGCCTTAAAAGAGCTTCCTGAAGATATAATTCTTGTTCTGGTTGGAGGAGAGGCACAGGGGGGAACAATAGACTCAATAAAAAAAGCTGCCAGGGAAAACAATGTGCTGGAAAGGGTTATTGTAAAAGGCTCAAGGCCCTATGAAGAAATTCCTTTCTATTTTGGAGCAGCCGATGCAAGCGTTCTTGCATCATACAGAGAAGGATGTCCAAATGCTGTTTTAGAAAGCCTTTCATGCGGAACTCCGGTTGTTGCAACAAATGTAGGTGCTGTTCCTGATATTCTTCCGCCTGAAGCAGGAGAAATAGTTGAACTTTTTTCCCATGAAGAACTTAAAAACGCTCTTTTAAATGTCTTGAATAAAAGCTGGAACAAGGAAGAAGTTGTTGTTTCATCAGGTATTAAATCCTGGGATGAGGTTGCTCTGGAAGTTATTTCGGATTTTTCAAAGATAATTCGCAGCTCTTAAGCTGAATACTGAGAAAAAACCTGTTTACTGAAATAATCCAGCAGCTGTTCCAATAAATTGCAGTTAAGATAATTCAAAAATAAACGGATATTTTTATGATAGAGGTAAAATCTTTAAAGAAAAAGTCTTTGGACAGGAGAAAAAATGTAATTGCAATAGTAGGTGATACCCAGGTAGGGCTTTGGGTAGTAAGAAACCTTGCAATGAACGGAATAAATGTTCATGCGGTTGTAAGAACAAAAAGCGGGCAGTCTGCATGGAGCAGATATTCAAAAAGTGCCTGGATACTTGAGTCTTCAATTGATGATTTTTCTTTTATAAAAGAATTAAAAGAGCTTGCCAATATTGTAAATGCCGGCTCAATCATGCCGGTTTCAGAGGGTTATCATAATGTTTTGATAAAAAACAGAAAAGTTTTTGAACCTGATATTCATATTTTTTCACCTGAAAAAGATAGTTTTGAAAAAGCCGCAGACAAGGACTTTATGCATTCAAAATGTCTTGAACTTGGTATTCCTGTTGCCAAAGGAAAAAGATTTGACCTTTTAATGGACTCAAATCCTTTGGAACTGGGGTTTCCCCTTGTGCTGAGAACAAGAAATCAGAATTCAAATGATAAAATTGCTCCATGGAAAGCAGAATATGCTTTAAATATTGAAGATTTGAACAGGTTGTATGAGGAAGTAAAAGACTATGCTCATAATATAATAGTTCAAAAATATTGTCCCGGAGCTGAAGACCATGTTCAGGTTCTTATGCATGAAGGTAATGTTTTTATGACAGGCGAATATATAGGCGAGCACCACATGCCTCTTGCAGGAGGAGTTACAGTTCAGAGAATAAGCTGCTTTCATGAAAATCTTTTAAATGATTCTGTAAAACTTTTGAAATCAATAAATTATGAAGGCCTTGCCGGAGTTCAGTTTCACTTTGAGCCTGAGACAGGAAAATATATTTTTCTTGAAATCAATCCAAGATTTATTGGAGGTACTCCAACCCTTATTATGGCAGGTTTTGATACAGCCTTTCTTTTGTGGCAGAGTTTTTTTGAGCCGGAAAAAATGAAAAAAGGAAACTACAGAAAAGGTTTAAGGACAAGAATTTTAGGCGGAGATGTAAACTGGCTTCTTGCCATGATTCGAAAAGACAGGCTTCCACCTGAGCAGAAAAGGATAAAACCTGTTAAAGCTTTGTCACTTTTTTTAAAAAACTGTATTTTTGCAAAAGACGATTCATTTCTTTTAAAAGACCCTTTGCCTTTTATGGTGGATTTTTTTGAGATGGTTAAAAAAATAGGCAGTCAGGCCTATGATATAATAGGTAATCCCGAAAGATCCGGAGGAAAAAATTGAAACCCGGTGTAATAATAAGCTTTGATGTTGAGTGCAGTATGGGAGGAGCCTGGCAAAATCCCGAACTTAAGCCTGTTTCACCTGCAAAGGGAATGATGGGAGAATTTGGAAATAAAAGGCTTGGTATACCTTTAATCTGCGATATTCTTGAAAAAAACAATCTTAAGGCTGCATTTTTTGTTGAACCTTTTAATAAAGAGCTTGGTTATCCAAATGAAACTGAAAAAGTCTGTTCATATCTTATGGAAAGAGGACAGGATATAGAGCTTCATATCCATCCAAATCATTATAATTATAAACTTTTTCTTGAAAACAAACCTTTTGTTTTTACAGACCAGATGTATGAATGTCCTCCTTTGTTTCAGCTTGAGCTTTTAAATAAAGGAATGGAGCGGATTGAAAAATGGACAGGAAAAAAGCCGATTGCATTTAGAGCCGGAAATCTTGGAGCAGATGAAGAAACTTTAAAGATTTTGTCAAAAGCAGGAATAAAAATCGACAGCAGTTACAGCTATCCTTTTGCCGGAGGCCAGTGTGCTTTTTCCAAAAAAGAGCCTTTTAACGGTTCAAAATGGTATGGGGATGTTTTGGAAACAGCATTGTCAGGATTTGAATCAATGGTTCTGCCTGGAATTTATTCATCCAAGCCTCTTGATTTAATGGGAATATCTTTTGAAGAAGCAAGAGATGCTGTAAAAAAAATATGTAAATCAGGAGCTGACGCTGTTTTAATTTTACATAGTTTCAGTCTTTTTAAAGTAAAGGACAAGCAGTATTCTAAAGCAAGGTTAAACAGGGTTGTTAAGAAAAGATTTGAAAAATTCTGTGCCTGGCTTGATAAAAACAGAGAAGACTATCCCCCAAGAACTTTTGAAGAAATCTGTTCTTTAATTGAAAAAAAAGAATATAGTCCCCAAAAAACAGATCCGGTAAAAATAAAAAATCCTATAAGAGCCGGGCTTGGAAAATCAGTTCAGTTTGCCAATAATTTTTACAGGTTTTAAGCACGGATTGTTCAAAAAAATAAGTTTTTTTCAGAAATAAAAAAATACAGGAGAACCCTATGCATCCTGAAATAGCACGAAATATATTCAGACTTCAGGAAAAAATTCTTGGAAGAGAAAGTTTTTCAATTTTAAGCGACCTTAAAAAAAGCCAGTGGTGGACTAAATCACAAATGGAAAGATTAAGGCTTTTTCGTTTAAAAAAGCTTATTAACAGTGCATATTCAAATACAAAATACTGGCAGGAGATTATGGACAATGCCGGTATTTCTCCTGAAGATATTAAAAGTATAGATGATTTGAAAAAGTTTCCCCTTCTTGAAAAAGATACCTTGAGAAAAAGACGTGAAGATATGGCTTTTAAAGATGAAGGAAAAAGGGTTCAGCTTGTAAGAACAAGCGGTTCAACAAACGAGGCTCTTGAGTTTTACACTTCTTCTTCAAGAGAGGCGCACATAAATGCCGCAAGAATGAGGGGCCACGAGTGGGCAGGAATAAAAAGAGGCGAAAAGGAGATGTATTACTGGGGTTCTCCGGTTGAGCTGAGCAAACAGGACAGGTTTAAGCATTTAAGGGATTTTTTTATAAATGACGGACTTACAAACGGTTTTGAACTGACAGAAGAAAAAGTTGGAGAATATTATAAAAAATGGATTTCATGGAAGCCTAAATGTATTTTCGGATATCCAAGCACTTTTGTTCTTACAATTAAAATGTGCAATAAACTCGGGCTTGACCTGAAAAAACTTAAAAAACAAGGCCTTCATGTAATTGTCACAACAAGTGAAATGCTTTTTAAAGAAGACAGAAAACTCATTGAAAAAACTTTTGGCGTTAAAGTTCACGATTCCTACGGATTAAGAGAGGGCGGTCTTATAGGTTATGAATGTGAATACAACACAATGCACACAATGGATGAGCAGCTGATTTTAGAAACAATAGACCCCAAAACTTTAAAGCCGTGCAACGGAGAAGGGGAGCTTGTTCTGACAAACATAACAGGAACAGCCTTTCCTGTTATAAGATACAGAACAGGTGATATTGTTACCCTTTCAGATAAAAGGTGCAAATGTGGAAGAATTTTAAATTCCATTAAAATAAGCGGGGGAAGAGCTGTAGAATTTGTTGTTACAAAAGACGGCAAATGGGTTGTAGGCTATTCATTTATTTATATTGCAAGGTCTGTTAAGGGGATAGTTAAGTTTCAGGTTGTTCAGGAAAAAATCGGAGAAATAAATGTTTTTATTACAACAGATGATAATTTCCCTGAAAACGGTAAAACTCTGGTAAAAGATGCAGTGCTTAAACGCCTTGGAAGTGATGATGAAGTTTATGTTGAAATAGTTGATGATATAAAGCCTGCTCCTTCAGGAAAGTACAGGCCTGTTATAAGTAAAGTTGCTGAAGAGCTTATGAAAAAATAAACTCAGCAATTCCATGATTTCATGTTTTCAAATGTCTTTGATATTTTTTTTAAGCCTTTTGGTTTCCAGCCTTTTCTTTTTTTTAAAAGAGCTTTTATTGTTTTTGAAACAGTTTTAAATTCTATTTCAATTTCAACAGGCGATTCAAATTTAAGAGGCTTCATTTTTTCAATATTTTTAACTGCTTTTAGGGTCTTGGAATAAATTTCATTTTTTACATTTTCAGGATGTTTGCAAATGGCACAGTTTCTTCCAAATCCTTTTTTTGTAACAACTGTTTCAATCCATGGAAGAAGTTTTTCAGCTTCAAAGCAAGTCTGCTCATCTCCTGATAAAAAAATTAATGGAACACCATATTCGCCTGCAACTGAGGTATCTAAAAAAATTTCTCCGCATAAAAGATTGTTTACTTTAATTGATTTGTAGGTTTTTGAACTGTATGTGTGAGAAAGAACAGCATTCTTTGTTCCTTCCATTGCATGATATCCAATCATTAAAACTCCTGAAAAAGAATTGTCAATATTGGGAAATCTTGTTTTAAAACCTTGTCCGCAGATTATAAAGCAGCGTGAGTCAAGTTTTTCATATAAAAGGTTTTGTCCTTCACCGTGGCAGTCCCATACATAAACTTCTTTTGCTCCTGAATCAAAGAGAGCTTTTATACATGAGTTTGTTTCAAAGGTTGCCTGTTTTACGGTAAAATTATAATCTTTCGATCTTGATAAAGAGCAGTTTTTTGTTCCTGTTACACAGCTTACGCCTTCGCAGTCAACGGCAATAATAAATTTCATGTTTTAAACCTGTTTTTATGAAAAAAAGAAATTATTAATGAAACCCGGATTTTTAAGGATTTTATATTTAATATATCTGTTTCTTCTTGTTTATGCCAGCCTTGTTCCCTTTGACTTTTTTTCAGAAGTTAATTTTGATAATGAATTTTATTCTTTCTGGAATCACTGGCCGTTTAATATAAATTCAAGAATAAGCGGTTCAGATGTTTTAAGCAATCTGATTTTGTATACTCCCCTTGGTTTTCTTATAACCCTGGAAAAAATTTTAAATAATAACAAAAAGTCTATTTCTTTTTTGTTTGCAGTTCTGTTTTGTTCAACCATAAGTTTTTGTGTGGAAATAACTCAGATGTTTATCCAGTTTAGGGTTCCAGGAGCATCGGACTGGCTTTTTAATACAATCAGTGGAGTTTTTGGAGCATTATCCGCTGTGTTTTTCGGACAAAAATTATGGAATTATTTTAATAAATATATGGATGAAAAAAAGGAAAATAGAGCTATAAATCTTATAGCTTTTGCCTTGATTATTCTTTTTTGCATGGATGCTTTTACACCTTTTATTCCAAGTATTCTTTTAAAAGATGTATGGAGAAGCCTTAAAATTTCTGAGTTTTCAATCTCACAGGGCTTTCTTTTTCATCCCTGGCATTGGTGGTTAATAAAAATTTTATTGTTTGCATTTTTTACAATAATTATTTCTGAATTTTTAAAAAAAAGAACTGATAAAAAAATTTTTGTATCAATAAGTTTTGTTGTAATTTTTTCCATATTTTTGGAAATTGGTAAAATTTTTATTAAATCGAGATATTTTAATATTGCAAATATTGCATCAGCTTTTGGAGGTGTTTGCTTTGGCTGGACAATATTGTCCTTTTTTTATAAAAAAATTTCTTTAAATCAAAAGTTAAATTTATGCTTGGCATTTATATTAATCTATATTTTTTATCTTGGGTGGTATCCTTTTAATTTTGAGCTGGATTTTGAGGTTATAAAAAAAAGAATTCCCTCAATAATTAGATGGCTTCCTTTTTATGATTATGCTCTTGGTGCAGGACTTAATCACGCAGCATTATTTTTTCAGGGAATTGTATTTCAGTTTTTATTGATTTTAATTTTAAAGCTTAGGTTTGGATGGTTTGAAAAAAACACAGCCGGAATTTTTGGTGCAGTTTGTTTAAGTGCATGCCTTGCTTTTTTACAGGAAGGGGGCCAGCTTATGATTTCTTCACGAACACCTTCTCCTGCAGATATTTATTGTTTTGCTTTTGGCGGCGGCTTGTGTGCAGGGCTGATAAAAAATGAAAATTTAAAAAAAGATATTTAATATGGGAAAAAAAATAAAATTTGCTGCTGTTGGAGATCTTCTTTTTGCAACTGATTATAAAACAGGAAATGGCAGAGGCTTAGATTGTCTTTCAAATGAGATTTTAGATATTTTTAAATCAAGCGATGTAGTGCTTGCAAACCTTGAATGCACTTTAAAAGGCAAAGAAATGGTTGACTCAGAACCAAGGGTAATTGCATGCGAAAGTCAGATAAATTCTCTTTTGGATGCAGGAATAAATATAGTTTCTCTTGCAAATAATCATGCCTTTGACTGTTTTGAAGAAGGTTTTATTAAACTGAAAAATAAGCTTGTTGATTTTAATATAGAATTTTCCGGAGCTGGCTTTGATGAAAAAGAGGCTTTAAAAGAAATAATCATTAATAAAAACGGAATAAAAATAGGTTTTTTATTCTGCGTTGATAAATCAACAGGAGCAGATAAATTTATAGATAAATCATTTTGTGTAAGTATTTTAGATGAAGAAAGAATATGTGAAAAAATATCTGAAATTAAAAAAAAGACTGACCATGTAATTTTTTATCCCCATTGGGGAATGGAGAGATTCAGGATTCCTTCACCAGAACAGAGAAAACAGGCAAAAGTTTTTATAAATGCAGGAGCTTCAATTATTTTAGGACATCACCCCCATGTTCTTCAGGGAGCAGAGTTTTACAAAGAGGCACCAATTTTTTATTCACTTGGTAATTTTATTTCAAACCCTGTTTTCTGGGAAGACGGAGATTTTTTAACATGGAACAGATATGAAAGAACAGGGGCAATTATAACAGCAGATTTTCTGGAAAATTCTATAAGAAATATAAAGTTTGTTCCGATTTTTGATGATGGTAAAAATATTAATATAGATACTTCAGATTATGCAATAAATCTTGTAAAAAAACTCAACAAAATGATTTCATCAGGAATAAATCAAACAAAATTTGAAAAAGAAAAGTTATATGTAAAATATTTAATTCCTTTGATGAAAAAAATAAAGTCTGGCGAGATAAAAAAATATTTAGTTTTTTAAGGAGCTTAATTGCCATGAAAAAATATTCAATATTTTTTGTTGTATTTTCAGTGTTTTTATTAATTGCTGAATATTCAGAAGCACAAAGATCAGTTAATGTAAAAGATTCATTAGAACTTAGAACTGCTGTTTTGAATGCAGTTCCAGGAGATATGATTGTCATAGAACAAGGGTTTTATAAAGAAGGTTTTTCTGTAGATGGTCTTTCAGGAACAGAGGATCTGCCAATTATTATTTCAGGGAAAGATCTAGAAAATCCACCTGTTTTTTCAGGTATTGGAGAGTGTTTTAAATTGAGAAGCTGCAGCTATATTAAATTGGCAAATATAAAAATTGCTGATTTTTCAAGCAATAGCATTAATATTGATGATTCAGGGAAAAATAAAATGCCTTCACACCATATAATACTTGATAATATTTCTATCTTTGACACAGGAAAGGGAGGAAACCAGGATTCAATCAAAATTTCAGGAGCTGATAATTTTATAATAAAAAATTGTTCGTTAAAAGGATGGGGCGGTTCTGGTATTGATCTTGTTGGGTGTCATAACGGCATTATTGAATATTCTCTGATTGAAGGAAAACCCAATTTAAGAAATAAAAATGGAATTCAGATAAAAGGGGGTTCTTCTGATATTCTTGTTCAAAACAATGTCTTTTTAAATTGTGGCACAAGGGCGGTAAATATTGGTGGAATGACTGGAGAAAGATATTTCAGGCCATTTGGAGTGGATTATGAAGCAAAAAATATTATTGTTGCAGGAAGCAAATTTATTGGAGGAGAAGCACATATTGCCTGGGTTACTTCAATAAACACATATGTTCATCACAATATCTTCTATCTTCCTGAAAAATTTGTTGGAAGAATTTTACAGGAAACAAAAGATAAAATGTTTGTTTCATGCCAAAAAGGCTTTTTTGAAAAAAATTTTGTTGTAACAGATCCAAGGGTAAATACTTATTTTAATGTCGGTGTTGGTACATCTCCTGAGACTTTTGTATTTAGAGGTAATGCTTGGTACAGGTTTGGATCAGAAGAAAAGCCTTTTTTGCCTGTAAGGGAAAGTGATGGTGTTTATAATGTTTATCCTGATCTTGCAGATTTTGGAACTCCTGAAATGAGAATAACCTCTGGAAATAAAAAATTAATTGGAATAGGTCCTAGAGGTTATCTTCCCTATACTTATAAATTTGATTTTGATGATATTAACCTGCCACCTTTAAAAAAAATTGAAGAAAAAATTGATAAAAAATATTCAGGCCAGATTTTTATTGGAATTTTTATTCTGCTTACAAGCCTTTTGATAATTGTTTCAAGGTTTATTAAAAAAGGAAAGAGTAAATAATTGAAACCTTTGACTATCAGTGATTGATCAAAACAGATGATTTTTTTGTTCAGATAATAGATAGTTTTTTTAAATATGGTTAATCTAAAAAACATCAAATACCCATTTTTACTGATATTTTGCTTGATATCACAGGTGCTTTTTTGGCTGTAATTTTTATTCTTGCTTTAAAAAAAATAAAATCCTCAAATTTATTTTCTTCATAAATTTCCTTCCTTTCAAAAAAATGGTAAAAGTTAATAATACTTTTATCAAAATCACTTCAAACAGGTAAAATCCATGCAAAATCACAAAGAAGATTTAATAAATTTCCTTTCAAATGTTCCTTTGTTTTCATCTGTTACAAGTGAACAGCTTGAAGAAATTGCCTCCTTTTTTACTCCTGAGTTTTTCAGAAAAGATGAAGAAATCTGCACCCAGGGAGAAGATGGCGATTCAATGTTTGTGATTTATTCCGGGCTTGTTTCAATTTATAAAAAAATTGGAGAAAAGGAAATTTTTGCAGCAGAACTTGAAAGGGGAGATTTTTTCGGAGAAATTGCACTTCTTTCAAATGATCCAAGAAACGCCACAGTAAGGGTTTCAATAGATGCAAAGGTTTATAGATTAAGAAGAAAAGATTTTGAAATAATAATAAAAAATAATAAAAGTATAGGCCTTTATCTAAGCAGATATTATGCAAGAAGAATTAACTCAAAGGAAGAATCAAAGCTTAAAAAAAGACCTGTTTTTTTCTCTCTTTCTTCAACAGCGAAAAATCTTGGAAACTCATATTTTCTTTATTCATGCTCATATCACATTTCAACTGAATCAAATAAAAAAACTCTTATAATTGAACCCTATTTAAATTCCTTTGAACTTTTAAAAAATTTCGGTCTTAAAAAAATTGATTGTCCGGTTCCTGAGCTTTTTATGTTTTTACCGGATAGGACATATAAATTTGAAGATATTAACTGGTTTGTACATGAAAGCGGTTTTTATGTACTAAATCTTTCCACAGGTTTTTCTGACAGGCTTTATGAAGTTATACCTCTTATAATGGAGCAGATTAAAAAAAGTTTTGATGTTGTTTTTTTCAATCTTTCCTCTTCACTTGGAAAAATGGAAAAACTCCTGATAAGGCTTTGTGATCAGACATATATCATAATTTCAAATACATATGACAGGCTGGAAAATGTATCCTCCCATATTGAAAAAATAGAAAACATATTTGGACCAAGTGCTTTTTTTGGAAGGGTAAAGGTTGGAGTAAGTCATCTGGAAGGGACAATTGGAGTAGCAAGGGAAAAATTAAAACGAATTTTGAATCTTGCTGAAACTCCCCAGATATGGGTGGAAAGAACAGAAACTGCTTTACTTGATAAGATTGACACTCAAAAGCATTTTCCAATAAAGGGTCCAAGGGCAGTTGCAAGGGAAATTGCCGGGATAAGGCTTGGACTTGCACTTGGAGCAGGTGCTGCAAGGGGATTTGCTCATATTGGTATTTTAAAGGTTTTTGAAGATTTTGGAATTCATATAGATATGATCTCCGGAGCAAGCATGGGGGCACTGGTTGGAGGTCTTTATGCTGCAGATCCCAGTGTAGATTCTTTAAGAAAAAATACCATTGATATTATTTCAACAAAAAAAGAAGCAAGAAAAAAGATTTTTGATTATACCATTCCAATAAAAGGTTTTCTTAAAGGAAGCAAAATTTCAAGGCTCATTGAAAAAGCTGTAAACAAGGCAGATTTTCTTGATTTAAAAATTCCGGCCTATATCTGCGGAGTTGATATTTTGAGCGGAGAAGAAATTGTTTTTGAAACAGGTGATGTTACAGAAGCCATAAGATCAAGTATTTCAATTCCTGCTGTTTTTTCACCAAACAAATATAAAAACAGATGGATAGTTGACGGTGCTTTATTAAATCCTGTACCGGTTGATATTCTTTTGAGAAAAGGTGCTGATATTGTAATTGCAGTCTGTATAGAAACAGGCTCAGGAAGCAGTTCCGGCAAAAAAGGAATAGATATAAGAGAAGTTGTTTCAAGAACCATAAGTATTGTACACGGCAAGGCCACAAATGATTTTACCAAAAAGGCAGATATTGTTTTATATCCTGATGTTTCAGAATTTGGCTGGGATGATTTCCATAAGGGAAAAAAGCTTATGATCCGGGGTATGGAAGAGTGTATAGAAAAACTTCCGGAAATTTTAAAAATAATCAATGAAAAATCCACAGCCGCAAAACCACGGAGATAAAATGTTAAAAACAGCCTTATATTCAGTCTTTTTTTTTATTGGAACGGCTTTACACGTTTTTGCCCTTGCACCAGAGGAGGTTATGGTTTTAGCAAACAGAAATGCTTCCAAAAGCAAGGGAATAGCAAAGTATTATATGGAAAAAAGGAATATTCCTGAAAAAAATCTTTTATTGCTCTGGATTACCGATAAAGAAACCTGCTCAAGAGAAGATTATGAAAAAAAGGTAATTGTTCCTGTAAGAAGATTTCTGGGAAAAAATAAAAAAATCAGATGCATTGTTACAATATATGGTCTTCCAATAAGAATTGCAGCGCCTGAACTGACTGAAGATGAGCTTTTTGAAATTGAAAAAATGAATGAAAAAAAAACAAATTTTGCAAAAATATATGAAAAAAATAAAAATTCTGAAATTAAAAAAGAGCTTAACAAGATAGACAGGCAGTTAATGAATTTTAAGAGAAAACTTGATAAAACAGCTTCATTTGATTCAGAGCTTTTTCTTGTTAAAAAAGATAATTATGATCTTAAAATGTGGATTCCAAATCCATTTTTTATTGAGTTTACCAATAAAGAGATTTTTGTGAAAAAAGAAGAAGTTTTAATGGTTTCAAGGATTGACGGACCAGATGGAGATACATGTAAAAGAATTATTGATGATTCTCTTTTCGCAGAGAAAAATGGTTTAAAAGGAAAAGCCTATTTTGACGCAAGATGGAAATATCCTGAAAATAAAAAAGTAAAAGGTTATGGACTTTATGATAAGTCTATCCATGATGCCTTCAGGTTTGTAAAAAAAAATAATATAATGGAAACTGTTTTAAATGATACAGGGGATCTTTTCAATGAGGGGGAATGTCTGGATGCTGCAATTTACTGCGGATGGTACAGCCATGGAAATTATATTGATTCTTTTTCCTGGACAAGAGGCTCTGTTGGATATCATATAGCAAGCAGTGAGTGTGTAACCCTTAAAAATCCAAATTCCAATGTGTGGTGCAAAAAAATGCTGGATAAGGGCATTGCTGCAACAATAGGCCCTGTTGGAGAACCTTATGTTCAGTCTTTTCCTGTGCCGGAATTTTTTTTTGCATATTTTTTAAAAAGCAGATTTACACTTGCTGAAGCTTATCTTTTAAGTATTCCCTATATTTCTTGGAAAATGGTTCTGGTTGGTGATCCTTTGTATAAATTTAATATTTGAATATTAATTAATTTCGCAATAGTATTATATTTTTACTGACAATTCTTTTTAAATTTTTAACAGATAATGGATTTTTTATGAATACAGATTTTATTGTAAAGCATAATAAACTGTTTTTATTTATTCCGCTATTTTTTGCTTTGATTTTTTTTTATCACATTCCAAAAGTCAAAAATGTTGAAGATGTAGACCATTTTATTATTCAAGATGACCCTGAAAATCTTTATTATATTGATTTTAAAAAGGTTTTTGGTAATGATGAATTTTTTATTATTGCCTTTAAAGGTAATAATTTATTTTCAGAAGCCAGCCTGAATTTATTAAAAAAAATTACAGAAGAATTAAAAGAGATTGATGAGGTTAAAGATGTAAAAAGTCTTGCAAACATTGATGAAACAATTGGCTATGATGATTTTTTTGAAGTAAGACCTTTTCTTGAGGCAATACCATCTGATAGCATTGAGCTTGAAAATTTAAAAAAAAGAGCTGTAACAAATCCATTGTATCTGAATAATTTTATTTCAGATGATGGAAATACTTTTGCTCTTCTTATTGAAGCTTTTGATAAGCCTGATGATTATGATTACCGTTTCAGGCTGATAGAAAAAACTAAGCAGGTTTTAAATAAATATCAAAATATAAAATTCTATCTTGCCGGTAAAACTGTAACAGATACTTCCATGACACAATATATGGAAAAAGATCTGAATTTATTAATTCCATTATCCTATCTTTTTATAGCTTTATGCGTTTTTTATTTTTTTAGAAGCATAATTTTAACAATTGTATCTGTTATAAATATAAGTTTCTGCCTTGGGTCTACCATGGGATTTATGGGACTTTTAGATATTACCCAAAACAGTGTAACAAGTATTGTAATGCCTCTTATTATGGCTTTAGCTCTTTGTGACACAGTTCATATCTATTCATTTATGACTTTGGATGAGCTTAAAAAAAACGGAAACGACAAAATAAAAGCAATGGGAAGCGTTTTAAGAAAAAATATAAAGCCATGCTTTTTAACTTCTCTTACAACAGGAATTGGTTTTTTATCTCTTTATACAAGCAAACTTGTTCCAATTAAAGAATTTGCACTTACTGCATGTGCTGGAGTTTTTTTTGAATTTTTATTTTCTTTTACACTTCTTCCTTCAATTCTTTTATTTTTTAAAGCCGAAAAAATTTTTAAAAACCATTCAAAAAAAAGTTTTATCTGGAATCTTTTGAATTTAATTAACAAAATAGTATTAGATTACAGCCGATATATAATTTTAATATCAATATTTGTCTTTTTTATATGCTCAGCTCTTATTTTAAATATAAAAATTGAAACAAATATTGTGGAATTTTTCAAAAAAAACAGTTCTTTAAGGCAGTCACTTGAGTTTGTGGAAGAAAATTTAAGCGGAGTGGAAACTTTTGACATTTCACTATATTCAACTCAAAGAGATGCATTTAAGAATCCAGAACATCTTGTTTTAATGGAAAAAATAGAAAAATATATTAACTCGTTAGAAGGCATTGACAAAACAATTTCATTTAACAATTTTATCAAAGACATGAATAAATCGTTTCACAATGAAAATAATGATTTTTATAAAATTCCTGAATCTTCAAATTTAGTAGCACAATACCTTCTTCTTTATGATTCTGATGATATAGAAGATTATATAAACTCAGATTATAATCATGCCAGAATAACAATTCGTATTTCTGAGCACAGCTCGTTAAAACAAAAAGAACTGATTGAAAAAATTAAGAAATATTTAAAGAAAACAGAAAATGATCAAATCAGCTTAAAGCTTACAGGCAGAGTTCTTCAGGATGTTATTGTTATAGATGAAATATTTGCAGGCCAGATTAAAAGCCTTGGCACAGCTTTTATTATAATTTCCATTGTGTTCTTTTTTGTTTTCAGGTCATTTAAAACAGGTCTTGTAAGCATGGTTCCAAATGCCTTTCCAATCCTTATTAATTTTGGGGTGATGGGACTTTTAGGGATTCCTCTTAATACGGCTACAGCTTTAATTTCTGCTGTTGCAATAGGAATTGCTGTTGATGATACAATTCATTTTATCAGTGAATTCAGAACAAATGAAAAAAAACATAATGATGCAGAAAAGCTCCTGACTCATGTTTTGTTTAAAAAAGGCAGTGCTATTATTTCAAGTTCTCTGATCTTGTGTATAGGATTTGGTGTGCTTGGATTCAGCAGTTTTATTCCGACTTTTCAATTTGGGGTATTGTGTGCATTAATTATGATTTCTGCAGTAGTATCGGATTTATTTTTGCTGCCAGTTTTGTTAAAAATAATAAAATAAGATGAATATCAATAAATTATTTCTTTAAAAAAAATCTTAAATAATTTAATATATTAAATATATTTAATTAATTCTTTTCTCCGTTATTATAAAAATTTTTCATAAGGAAATAAACCAATGGAAATAAGTGGATATAGATTTTTATGTATTGATGATGATGAAGAACTTATGGAGAAAGCCTATAAATTAAGATATTCGGTTTATTGTAAGGAAGTAAAATATCTTAATCCTGATGATTATGATGACAGTATGGAGATTGACGAATTTGATAAATATTCCATTCATTTTGCAGCTCTTAATGAAAATAATGAAGTTCTTGGGACATTAAGGCTGGTACTGAATTCAGATCTCGGCTTTCCTCTGGAGCATCATTGCAGAGAATATGATAAGACAAAAATTGATTTTTCACGCAATAATCTTGCAGAAATTTCACGTCTTGCAGTTGATAAATCTTTCAGAAGAAGAAAAGATGACGGAATGTTTGGAGTTGAGTCCTATGATGGCGATGCGAATAACGAGGTTTCAAAGGAAATAAGAGAAAAAAGGAAACGCCCTATAATAGTAGTCGGGCTGTATAAAATGATGTATATGGAAAGTAAAAGAAGGGGGATCACACACTGGTATGCAGCCATGGAAGAGAAATTAAACAAGGCTCTGAATCATTTTTCATTTAAATTTGAAGCTATTGGGCCTGTACAGGATTATTCTGGTCCAGTTATTCCATTTTTAGGAAATATTCAGGAAATAGAAGAAGAAGTTTTTAGAAATAAACCAGAGCTCCTCCATCTTATGGTTTATGGTCTTGAATCTTCTAATATGCCAAAGTTTGGTGTTTTTTTCCCGCTTAAAAATTTAATTTTTATAAAAATCGCAAAATTAATGGGTAAAATTTAAAAAAAGGCAGAAAAATGAAAATTGTAAATTCCCATGTGCATATGGTAGAACTTGATAAAATGATTGAAAAAATGGGAAATATTGAACTTTCCGGCGGTATTTCTGTTTTAAAGGATCTTGAATCAACTCTTCCTCTTCTAAATGTTGACGTTTTACTTAGTCAAATGGATGAAGCAGGTGTAGAAGAATCTTTTTTATTTGCAGTTGAAGCTCCCATTGTTTATGCCTCAAATGAGTATGTTAAAAAATTGTGTGACCTCTATCCACAAAGGTTTACAGGTATAGCTTCTGTTAATCCGCTTTCTGAAACAGCTGTTGAAGATTTAGAATATGCTGTAAAAAAATTAGGTTTAAAAGGCCTTAAACTTCATCCCCCTCTTCAGAATTTTTTTATGAATGATAAAAAAGTTTTTCCAGTTTATCAAAAAGCAGTTGATCTTGATATACCAGTGATTTTTCATGTAGGCACTACGCCTTTTGGAAGTCTTTGCAGATTATCCCAGGCAAACCCTCTTTTAGTAGACGATGTTGCTGTTGAATTTCCTGATTTAAGAATAATGCTTACTCATCTTGGAACCCTATGGCATAATGAATCTTTTATGGTTGTTGAGAAAAATCCAAATGTCTACATAGATACTGCTGCTTATTTATATGAAATAAAAGAACTCCTTAATTCAAATCTTATAGAAAGGATAGGCAGTGATAAAATAATTTTTGGAACAGATTATCCCATGCCTTATGCAGGAAAAGTACATAAGATTAAAGATTTTGTAGACTGTATTAAAAATTTGGATATAGATGAAAATATAAAAACAAAAATTTTTAGTGAAAATTATAAATCAATGCTTTATGGGAAAAAAGGCAGTTCAGATTCAGTAAATGCAGAAGATATGTTAAAAATACATGAATTAAAAAAACTTTAATGCCATGAATGCTATATTTGACAAATTTGTTTTTCGCCAATATAAAAAAATAAGAAATTATCTAACTTATTCTGACCCTGAAAAAATAATATCTGATTCAGAAAAAAAACTTATAAAAGCCTTTAAAACAACATCAAAAACCCTTCCTTTTTATAAAAAATTTCTTTTGGAAAATAGAATTGATCCGGATTTAATTGATTCAATGGAATCTTTTAAAAAAAATATACCTCTAATTGATAAAGAAACTGTTTTTTCAAAAAATTCATTTTCAGATTTTTGTAAAAATGGATCACTTCAGGATATTTCCCTTGTTTATTCAAGCTCTGGTTCATCAAATGTTTTTTCTTTTGGAGTTGAAACATGGAAAAACCGTAAGAGGTCAGCATTGGGAATAGAGTTTCTTCTTGATAATGCCTTTGATATATTCAAGAAAAAAACTTTTTTAATAAACTGCCTTCCCATGGGAGTGAAAATTTTTACAAGAACTCTTCCTGTTGCAGAAACAAGTGTAAGAGAAGATGTTGTTGTTGCAGTTTTGGATAAATTGAAAAATTACTATGATCAGTTTATCATTGTTGGAGAAAGTCTTTTTTTGAAAAAAGTTGTTGAAGAGGGAATAAAAAAAGGGATTCCTCTAAGGGATATGAAAATTAATATTATTACAGGCGGTGAATTTATATCTGAAACATACCGTTCTTATATGGCAAGCCTTCTTAATATTGATCTTCTGGACCCTGAAACTGGTATTATCGCTTTTAATATGGGTCTTTCTGAAATCTCAATGAGTATTTTCAGCGAAAATATAAGCCTTATAAAATTGAGAAACAAGGCTTTGAGTGACGAAAAATTGAGAAATTTACTTTTCGGAGATTGTTTATTTATACCATTATTTATGCAATATATTCCTCTTCAAAACTGGCTCGAAACTACAGATAAAAATTCTGAACTGGTAGTATCTGTTCTTGATGAAAATTCAAAAATTCCTTTAATCAGATATAATACAAAAGATATTGTCAAATTAGTATCTTATGAAAAGATGAAAGAAAATCTCTGCTCTATTGGGTATGAAGAATTTTTACCTGAATTTAAGCTTCCTTTTGGTATAATTACAGGAAAAAATCTTAGTGTTGATAATGGAGCTATAAGCATTCATGTTAATCAGGTTAAAGAGGCTCTTTATTATAATTTTGAACTGGCATCAAGGCTAACCGGAAATTTTAAATTAATTAAACATGATGATAAAGTTTTAATTAATTTACAGCTTAAAAAAAATTATAAATATTTAAAAGAGGATGAGAATAGTTTTCTTACTTTTTTTGATTCAGATAAAAGAAAAAATTTAGAGGTTAAATTTTGGGAATTTTTTTCTTTTGGTCATGGAATTGATCATGATTTTGAAAGAAAGAATATTTACACCTGAATTGAGCGATTTTCAAGTTTGCTGCATATACAAGGCAAATTGCATCAGGCTATACTTTTGCTATGCGTGATGCAATTTAACGCCGTAGATGCAGCAAACTTGGAAAGCCCACAGGGTTTCATATTTTTAAATATAATAAGCTTGATTCATTGAGAATTTGCTAATTTAAAAATATGAAACGCACAATTTAGGTTACATCATAAAATATGAGGTCTTCTATGTCGCAGGATAAGGCAAATTATAATTATTATGATTTATTCAGCAGGAATCTTGGTTTGATTACTCAAGAACAGCAGGAAAAATTAAAAAATTCAAAAGTTTGTGTTTTTGGTGCTGGCGGAATAGGCGGAACAGCCTTTGAGATTTTAATAAGATCCGGAATAGGCAGTTTTGCTATTGTAGATAAAGATTATTTTGAGGCTTCAAATATAAATCGCCAGATATTTTGTTTTACAGACACAATTGGAAAGGACAAAGTTGAGGCTGCTAAAGACTTTGGTTTAAGAATAAATCCTTATGCTGATATAGAAACTTATAAAAAAATTGATGAAGAAAATATTGATAAATTAATTTCTGGAGCTGATGTTATTTTGCTTGCCATAGATGAACTTGAGCCATGTATAATTATTTCAAGAGCCGCAAGAAAACAAAATATTCCAATTGTAGAGGGCTGGGCTATTCCTTTTGGGAATGTAAGGGTCTTTGATTCAACAACACCAGAACTTGAGGAAGTTTATAATCTTCCCACAAAGGGCAAGCCTCTTTCTAAGTTTTCCAAAGATCAGATTGATGAGTTTGGCAGGGAAGTTCTATATAGCCTTGGTGATATAGAAGGTATAATAGATTATTATTCTGCTGATGTTATTGAAAGAATTGAAAGCGGAAAAATACCTTCATTTGCTCCCATGGTATGGCTTACATCGGTATTTATGGCAGCCGAAGTATTGAAAATTTTATTAAATATGGGAAAAATTGCTTCTGGTAGAGATTTTTGTCTTTATGATCCTTTTCTTCATAAGATTCCTGGCAAAAAGATTGATTAATCTTTGTTTTCAAAAATTTTTTTAATTTTTGGATTTGAAAAATAAATCAGGAAAAATATTGCAAAAAATATATCAATAAGTCTTTCCGGCCAGCTTACCAGGCTGTTCCAGTTTTTAAAATTATCAAGATAGATCATTGTCAGGTGTGCCGGTATTTGGGTAGCTGCTATAAAAAAACCAAGCTTTCTTCCAAAATTTTTTAAAAACAATAATCCATATCCGGCAGCAGGGCTTAGAAAAGCAAGGGAATGAAAATATATTGTAATAAAAAATGGAGTTACTTCTTTCATAATTCCACCAATAATCACCCAGTGAATTATCCCTCCAATAAAGAAAAGAATACCTGTAAATTTTATTATAATTATATTCATAAATTTTTATTCCTTAAATTATATTGTAATTGGCCGAAAGCCAGAATTTTTGTTTTAGTTTAAGGAAGAAGAAAATTTAACCTTTAGAATACATTAGTATTTTGAAGATTAAATTTTGAATCTGACTTTAGAATAGATAAAAAGAGCGTTTTCATCCAGCAGCTACATAAAATAAAAGGCCGTCAAAATAATCTGACGGCCTTTAAATTTTAAATTTTTAAAAATTATTTATTTAGAATTTTTTTTCTGGCTAACCCTGCAAATCCAAGCAGTCCCAGGCCAAAAAATATCAATGTGGAAGGTTCTGGAACTACTGTTGCATTGATAGGGTCTTCTCCAATATTCCAGCCAGAAGGTGTTGCGTTTCCAGTAATAACAACATTCATGTCAAGGTCTGCAAAAGTTCCTATACCTGTAGGCATGGCATCGGAATCAAGAGCTGTCATCATAGAACCACCTGTAACATCAAGGAAAGCATTGGAAGATCCGCTGTAAGGGAAGGTAAGACCATTTATATCTTCTGTATATGTTGTGTATGTGTCACCAATAACGACTCCTGGAGTAAAGTCTGCACTTAACCAAAGGTTATTGTCTCCAGTAGCGTTCCATACTGTCCAGTCAGGCATTTCTAAATCAGTAAGACCATCATAATCTGGAGTAACTGTTGGTCCTGTTGCAATGTCTAATCCTGTAGTAGATTTATAAAGGTTAACATATCCCCCAACTTCATTAACTGTATACCCTGAATCTGTAGCAAACAGTTCATTGTCACTTAATCCCCAAAAATATCCAACTATCCATTCACCTGTAGTCTGTGACCAATAATTTTCCCAGCCTCCGTCATTATTTGAATCTATTTGGATGCTTGTAATGCTTATCAATCCATAAGTGTTTGTTCCGCCTGTTCCTGATCCACCGTAATTAAAACCGAAATCCGGACCAGTAAATGCTGGGTTTGTAAGATCATTTTCATTGCTGTAGTCTGTACCAATAGAATAAACATTGGCTTTAATATTTATCGGACCCTGTGGCAGTGAAATTGAAAAGGCGTAAACGCTTGTGCATAAAAAAATTGAAAACATAATGCACAATAAAAACAAAATGTTTTTTTTCATAACTATCTCCTTTGATTAATTGTTTTTAGTTACAAACTTACATTATTTCAATGAAAAATTGAAATCTGCAGCTTGTATTATGTGGGAATGAATATTAGTATTAATAATACACTGAAATATAAAAAATACAATATTAAATTTTTAAATAAATTATGTTTTTAAAAGGAAAGGTTAAGTTCAAGAAAAAATTGGCTGTTATTTTTAAATCTTCCTAAAGAACTGTTATTGTTGCCATTAAAAAAATCAGCACCAATAATTATTTCAATATTTTTAAAGTAAGTATAGCAGATTTTTGGCGAAATCAAACTTGATTTATCATTTAAATTATATAGATATTCAAGGGATAATTTTGTCCAGTATTTGTCTGAGTATTTGCTCAATTCTCCAAAAGTTAAATATGTGTTTTTTTCATAATACAAAATTTTTTTGGAAAAGCTTGAAATGTGATCATGTGAAAATTGAAAGTTCATGTAAATATTGCTTTGTGCTGAATAGTCAACTCCCAAAACATATGTAAAAACAGGCATTCTAATAGAAGTAACATCTTCTTTTAGAAAAGATTTTTTATTTTGATATAAAGCTTCTCCCCTTACCCCAAATCCAGAAACAATTGTTTCAAACTCAAACCCGAAAGCACTGGTTTTTTTATAATTCATTTCAATTTTATCATTTGTAATGTCTGACAGGTTAATTGAAGATGATGAGTTCTCAACAGAAAAATCACCATTAATATTTAAATTTTTTATGGGAAAATTGGAAATGTAGGGCTCATCTTCGGTAAATCTATGCCATGTAAAGCCGAAATCAAAGCTTTTAATTGTTTTGAAAAGTCTTATTCCATATTCATTTTCATTGTGAGGCTTATTTTCGCTGATTAGGATATTGTCGAAATATTGTTTAAGCGGATTTGAAAAGGTGTTTTGTCTTATTTCTTTTTTTAAATGTGGAAATCTTGACCAGTCGGTTTCAAAATTGTTGTATTTTGCTTTTTCAAAAAAAGGTATATAAACAAATTCAATATTAAATATATCTGAAAAAAGTTTTAGGTCTGCCATCCATAGAGGTATTTTTCTGTCTTCATAATCATTTGTTACAAATTCTCTCATGTCTTCGGGGTTAAGAGTATCAACCGGACTGAGCTGGTCTGTTTTCCCCCATCTTATTATTTGTTTTCCTAAAGAAAAAGAGATTTTAGAATTGATATACTGATATGTAAGTTCATAAATATCAAAATCATATTCATTAAAGGTTTCATTGTCACCAAAATATAAATAATCGGACAAAACAGAAAAAGTAAGAGTCTTTTTGTATTCTGCTTCAATAATGGTTTTGTTTCTAAGACTTGATTTGTTTTCTATTTTATTTTTTAATTTTTCTGTGTCATGTGAGGCTTTTGTTTTAATAGTGCCGGAAATAGAAAGTTCAGGTTTTTTTGGAGTTGGAGAGTCATTGAAAATATTTTTCGACAATGAATCCTCAAAAGCAAAAATTATTTCTTCACCATTAGTTTCAACATCAAAGTCATTTGTTTTGTTTTTTTGTTCAAATTTATTTTCAAATTTAAGATCGCTTGGCTGTGTTTTTACTTCAGCAGCTTTTATTTTGATTTTTTTTGGTTTATTTGAATCTGTTTCATCAGAGAAATTAAATTTGTCTTTAAAAATGTAAATTTTTAAAAATGTAAAATTTTTTTTATTTTGAGTTTTTAAGTTAAATAAAAATTTATTATTGTCTTTAAGATCAAGAACTATTCTTGCAGAATTTTTTTTAAATTGGTTTGTTCTTATAAGTTTTACAATATTTCCTTTTACATATTTTTTTGTAATGATTTGAGGTATTCTTGAGTTTTCTAAATCTATTACGAGCCTTTTGGGATTTTCTAGCTCAAAAATATTTATTTCCGGAGTATTCTTTAAAATAATTGTTAATATTTCATGATCATTTTTGTTTGAAAATGAGATATTTTTTACAATGCTTAAATGAGCTGCTGAAATATTTGCAGAAATAAAAAAAAATATAGGAATAAAAAAAAGAGTATATTTAAAAATTTTCATTTTTTTAAACTGCTTTTTCAATAATAGTGAAGCATTTTTTGAGATATTTCATTTTTTTGAAGATTTGTATTATAAATAACTTTTTCTGTATTTATATATGTTTTATGATTTTTGGTAATATCTTCCATTAATACCGTCAGTTCTGTCCAGATTCCCTGAATTTTATTAAATTTTAAAACTTTATATGTTTTTATATGATGATCTTTTTTATCAAAAAATTTTATCAAAATTGGAGTAAAAGATTCTTTGTGAATCAGGCTTATTGTTTTGCCGTACTGTGATTTAGTGCTTTTCTTTGGATTTGAAACAAGTATATAACAGTCAATATTATTAACTTTTGCATCTCCTTGAATTTTATATTCATAATTTTTTAGAGGATGTCTTTCCATATCTTCGTAAGTAAAATCGCTGTTGACAAAGCGTTGATCTTTTTGTGAGGAAACTATTCTTCTTGTTCTTCTAAGTGCTGGCAGATATAAAAACTGGTCTGTTTCATAACCTTCTTTTTCTATTGCAAGAAATCCTGTTCCTTCAATATCTGCAGGTGTTAGAAATCTTATAAGCTGATGTTCGAGTTTATTTTCTACATATCTTTTGAGCGTAAAATTTCTTGATCTTTTTTTACCATTTTCATCAATTAAAACCATTTGAGAGGAAGAAACTGAGTTATCTCCCCTGTCCCTGTGAAAAGAATTGTATGCAATTTTTTCTGCATTCAGTTCTTGAGCCGGCAAAGACTGAGAAAATGTGTAGAAGATAAAAATGAAAAATAAGATGATCTTTAGAGCTCTCATGTTTTTATCCTTTGTTTAAATTTTCATAAAGTCTTTTTGCTTCTTCAAAACCTTCAAAAGAATTGCTGATCTTAAAGGTTGAATCGAGCTGTTTTTTTGCAAGGTCATTTTTTCCCAGTTTTTCGTATACAAGAGCAAGGTGATAATAAACAACAGGGTTTTCTGTTTTTTTCAGACTGTCTGTGAGTTCTCCTTCTGCGTTTCCATAAAGGCCTTTTTTGTAGTAAATATAGCCTAAAGTGTCCATTACAGCAGGGTCTTCAGGCATAATAGCTTTTGCTTTTCTAGCATAATCAAGAGCCTCGTTGTAATTGTTTTTTCTTTCAGCAAGAAGAAAAGCAAGGTTATTTGCTGCAGGAGCAAATTGTTGGTTGATTTCAAGTGCTTTTTTATAATGTGCTTCAGCATTATCAAAATTTTGTTCATTTTCTGAAATTACTCCAAGCATCATGTGGGCTGACGCTGCCTTTGAATTTTTTTCAATTATTCTATGGTACTGATTTTTTGCCTCATTAATATTTTTTTGTGACAGATAAATTGAAGCAAGCGAGGTATATGGAGGAAGATATTCCGGGAAAATTTTTATAGATTCCATATAGTCTTTTTTTGCTTTTTCAATTTTATTCTGAGAAAGATAAACTTTTGCTCTTATATTCAATACTAGAGCTTTAACTTGCTCGTTTTTTAAATTTTTAAGCTTTTCAGAGCATATTGTCTCAGCTTCGTTAAATTTTTTTTGATAAGTTTTTATTTTTACATGAAGGGCTAAAGGTTCAATAAAATTTTTATTAAATTTTTGTGATTTTGCCAAAAAAATTTCTGCGTCTTCAAATTTTCTTTTTTCAGCATTGATAACCGCAAGTTTATAAAAGGCAATTGCATTATTTTTGTCTATAGTTGTAATTTTTATAAAGTTTTTTTCTGCTTCTTCTATTTGGCCAGAAGCAATATTTAAATCGCCAAGAATCATCAAGGCTTTTAAGTTTTCAGGATTTAGTTTTAAAATTTCGTCTATTTGATTTTTTGAGAGGTTTAAGGATTTTTGCTCAAAATAGAGTTCAGATAAAAGAAGTTTTGCTTTTATATATGAAGGATTAAGTTCTGTCGCTTTTACAATGTAGGGTATAGCCTGGTTGGAATTGCCAAGTCCGATATTTGCAAGACCCAAGAAATATTGAACTCTTTCAGAGCTTGGTTCTTCCTTTTCTAGTTTTGTTAAAATATTAATTCCGTCTCTAAATTGTTTTTTGAAAATTAAAATTTCGGCTTTTAACATTTGTGCGGCAAAAAGATTTGGTCTTTTTTGGAGAACTTCGGTAATAATTTTATTGGCTTTTTCAATATTTTTATTTTTGTATTCAAATCTTGCAAGACTAATTTTTGCTTCAAGGCTGTCGGGGTTGATTTCTACAGCTTTTTTGTAAGTTTCTAGAGCCTTATCCTCTTTTTCAGAAATATCATAAAATCTTGCTAAAACAAGATATGGACCAATATTTTTTTCTGAGTTTTCAACTGATTTAATGTATGCTTTTTCTGCTTCAAGCACTTTGTTCATTCTAAGATAAAAATTACCTAGATAAATAAAAACATCTGGATTTTTTGGTTTTTTTTCTGTGCATTCAATTAATTGCTTTTCTGCCTCGCTGTAGTTTTTTGATAAAATATAAAAACCTGCTAATACATATTTAGGACCAGTTTCATCTGGCTGTGCATTTACAGCTTTTTTTAGATATTTTTCAGCAGATAGAAAGTCATTGTTTTTTATACTTATTTTAGAAAGACTTTGAAGAGATGGTATATGGTTTTGATCTAGGTTTATTATTTTTTTAAAATATTGTTCTGAGTTAATATAGTCTTTTTTTGAAAAAAGTATTTCTCCCATTAGATATAAGGCTGTAATATTTTTATCATCAAGAGTTAAAAGTTTTTCAGTTCTTGATAGAGCCTCATCGTATTTTTGTGCCAAAAAATATATTTTTGCTAGATTAATTAGAGTTTCAGGTTTTTGGGGAGAAATTTTTTCTGCATGTTTAAATACCCTGAATGCTTGCTGAGGATTCCCGAGCTTTAAAGATGCTTCACCAAGTTTGACAAGGGCTTCAAGATAATTTTTATCAATTTTTAATGCATTTTTTAATTCAAGTTCTGCACTTTTATATTCGCCTGAATTGAAAAATTTCACTCCTTTATTGAAAAATTTTTCTTTTTTAGTCTGATCACTGGCACAGCCGTAAAATAAAAAAAATAAAATGCAAAAAGGTAAAACCCTGATAAAAAAATTCATTATTATCCTCCAAAGGTTTTAAAAGCATGTGCAAAAATTAAATTTTAAGTAAAAGCGGAATTATTGTTGATAAATATTACGTAACATGGCTTTCTGTCAATTAAAAATCTTGTTCAAAATATAAATATATATACTGATTTATTAATATTTCCTTTAAGTTTAAAAAAAATAAATTTTGTTTTGCTAATATACCTCTTGATTAAAGTGAACAAAAAAATTTAATTTTTGGCTGTCCTGTGCCCTTAATATTTTAAAGATTATTTTTTTTGATTTTAATAAAATTTTTGTATTTAAAACATTTTTTTAAGCTAATTGTTAAATAATAGCATGAAATTTTTTTGATACATACTTAATAAAATATTTTATTGTTTTTTTCAGGTATTGAATATAATCTTTAATTTAAACTTAATTGATTTTTTCATAAAAATTTTAATAAAATTTAAGCTAGTTATATTTAAAACAAGACTTTTTAATTTTATTTGACTTTGAGGAATATTATGACTTTGAAAGTTAATTAAGCTTTGTATAAATGGTTTAAAAAAATTTGATACTCAATAATAATTCAGAGGAGTTGAAAATGTCTGGAGAAAAAAGAATTTTAAAAAATGGAATTTGGATAAAAGAACAAAATGGGCTTCTTACTATGGGGTTGCTGGATAAAAAGGATTTTCAGGTAGAAATAGGAGAAAAAACTTCATTGCAGCTTTTTGCACTTGAACTTGAAATGCAGGAAGCACTTTTTGGAGGGAATGCTGTAAAGTTTAATCCGGAAAATGTTAATTTTGAAAGGTTAGTCAGAAGTTTGATAAGAGATCTTAAATTGGGAGAAAATGAAATTTCAGCTCATTTTTCTGGTTTGACAATTATAAAAGCAGACTATGATCTTATATATAATGCTTTTAAATTGCTATTTGAGGCATCTGTCAGGGGAAAAAAGGAAAACAAGATTTATATTAATGCTTCTGTTGTCGACAAAAGTCTTTGTGTAGTTTACAGGGATGAAGTTCTTTGTAAAAAAGAAGATGGTCTTGAGGAAGCAAAAAAAATAGTTGAAAAAGATCTTAACGGAAAAATAAAAATCAATGATTCACTAAAAAATCCATTTATGGACATAACTATTCCTGAAAACATTTGAGCTCATGAACAAAACAATTTTAAAAGATTATTCACCCTATCTTGTCCCTTTTTTGCTTTTTGCAGTTTTGACATATTTGTTTCCATATATAGGAATAAGTAAAATTTATATTTATCCTGCAAAGATTTTAATTGTGTTTTTAACAATTATTTTTTTTTGGAGTATAATAAAAAAAGAAATAAGGTTTAAGTTTGATTATTTGGCTTTTTTTGGAGGTATTTTTGTTTTTTTTGTTTGGATTTCTTTTGAAGGATTTTATCCAATTATAGGTAATGATGATTTTTTTAATCCTTTTGCAGTTAAAGAAAAAATAATAATTGTCTATGCATGGATATTAATTAGAATTATTGGAGCTTCTTTTGTAGTTCCAATTGTTGAAGAGCTTTTCTGGAGATCTTTTGCTACAAGGGTTTTGATTGATCCTGATATAAAAAAGATTCCTTTTGCTTCTTTTTCATGGTTTTCATTTATTGTTGTTTCCATAGCCTTTGGTTTTGAGCATTACAGATGGCTTCCCGGGATAATTGCAGGTATGATTTATTGCCTTTTGTACTACAGAACCAAAAATCTTTTTTCTCCAATAATTTCTCATGGAACAACAAATTTAATGCTAGGGATTTATGTTGTAGTTACAGGTCAATTTGAATTCTGGTAAATTAAAATTTCAACTCTTCTGTTCATTTTTCTTCCCCATGGAGTTGAGTTGTCTTGTATAGGGTTTTTATCTCCCATTCCTTTTGATTTGACTCTTTCATGGAAAATTCCTTTGCCAATCAGGTATCCTTTAACAATATTTGCCCGAAATTCTGAAAGTTTTAAATTGTATTGGCTGTAGCCTTCTGAATCAGTATATCCAATAATCATGGCTTTAGATTCAGGATATTTTTTTAAGATATCTGCACATTCTTCTATTTTAGAAAGTTCCTGGTTTTCAAATTCATTTGTATTGTATTTAAATTTTAAAATAAAAGTTTTTTCTTCAAAAGGAGGAAGGGCAATTATAGGATCGTCGTTTTTTATTTCTATTTTATTGCTTTCTAGTTTATCAAAATGAGTGATGTCTTCTGAGTTTTGTAATGGATTATTTTCTTTGATATTTGTGATAATTAGATTGTCTAAGGGTTTATTCTTAATTTTAGCTTCTTCTTTTGGGGGAACCTGATATTCCTTGTCAGGAATGCTTGTTTGAAAATTTTTTTTGGAGATGGGAAAACTATTAAAAAATTTTAAACCGATATAGCTTGCTGCAACTATGATTAAAAATAGTATTATAAAACCAAATTTAAAAAAAAGACTTTTAGATTTTATTTCATTTTTTATTTTGGATTTGAAAAATTTGTTTTTTGAAGATTCATTTGGAAGCCTCAAATCTTTTATACATTCGCAGGCAATTTTTTTAGTTATGATTGTTTTCTCATTAACAAATCCTGATAATAGGCAATGATCACATATGATATTTATTCTTCTTGGGAATCCCCCTGAAGCTGAATGAATTTTTTTTATGGCAGATTTTGAAAAAATATCATAACTAGCTCCAGAAATTTTGAGCCTGTAATTAATGTATTCTTGAGTTTCTTTATTGTTAAAAGCTTTTATATCGTAGTTAAGTGAAATTCTTTGTCTTACAGAACGGTTTTGGTCTTTTAAAAGAGTTTGATTGAATTCTGGCTGGCCAATGAAGAAAATATTCAAAATATTTGTTTTGCTTCTGTCTATATTTGACAAAAGCCTTGTTAGTTCAAGCAGCTGATCTGATAGGAGCTGGGCCTCGTCAATTATTAGAAGTATTTTTTTGTTTGCTTGTGCAGCCTTTATTAGAAATCTTTTGAAGATTATTAAAAAGTCTGATTTAGTTGATATTTCAATCTTAAAATTAAAAGAAAAAGCAAGATAATTATAAAAATCAAGGGGCTCAAGATTTGGATCGGAAATATATGTATAAAGAACACTTTGTGGAAGGTTTTCAGTAAGTGCATTAATAAGTGTTGTTTTTCCAGTTCCAACATCCCCTGTTAAAAGAAGAAAGCCCATATTGTTTAAAATACCATATCTTAATGTCGCTAGTGCTTCTTTGTGTTTTTCACCGAGCCATAAAAAAGATGGGTCGGTTTTTGTTTCAAAAGGCTTTTTATTTAATTTATAAAATGACTTGTACATATCACATTTCTATAAGTTATGAAGATAATCCATGTCTTTATTTTGGGTATTTTTAGTACCTATTAAAAGAATTATTGTTTTATTGTCTTTGTTTCTGCTGAAATAAAGTCTTCCTGTATATCCGAAAATAACTTCAAAAGAGGTATTTTTATTTCTCTTTCCTGAAAAAACTTTTCTTTTAATTATAACTTTTTCAGGATCATTATTTAAAAGGTGGATAAGTTCTTCTGCCTTTATCTGAAGTTCTTCTTCAAGTTCTTTGAACCCTTCGTAGGCTTTTTTTTCCATTATTACGTTTTTATATAAGGTTTCAAATCTTTTGGAAAGAAAATCAAAATCTTTTTTTCTGTGAATTATATTTTTCTTTTTTTCAAGCTCATCCAGTTTTTCTTTAAGCTCTTCAATTTCCTGCTCTTTTTTTTCCTGAATTTCTTCAAATTTTTTTAATTTCTCTTCAAGAGAGATTATTTCATCAAGCATTTCTTCTTCGTTGGATTTTGTTTCGCAAAATTTTTCCCTGAGAGATGAGATTTTTTTGGAAAGCCCTTTTTTCTGATTTTCAAGATCATAGAGTAGATCTTTGTATTTTTTTTCTTCTTTTTGAAGACTGTTTTTTTGATTTTCTCTTAATTTTTTATATTGGATTAAAAATAAAATAAATCCAATGGCAAAGTAAATTATTCCAATTACGATTTTGAGCCAGTCAGAAAGGGTTGTTAAAATATGAGTTTCTAATCCTTTTTCAAGTATTTTAAAATTCTCTCTTGCTGTGTTTGCAGAATTTATGGAAAAGCCCTGTTCAAGATTATTTTCTTTAAAATCAAGTTTTGGATAAATAATTTTTCCGGATTTGTCTATTACGAAAATTTGTAAGCTTATAAGATTTTTTTTTACTAAAAAATTTTTTTGGATAAAATGATTTATGTTTTTTTCAATTGCTTTTTCAAGAGAGATTTTACCTTCATAAATTTGGTTTGAATTGAAAAGCATAATATTTTTTATTTTTTTTTCATAATCTGATTTTAAATAATTATTTGATGAATAAATAGTAAGTGCATATAAAATTGGGGGGATTATAAAGCATAAAATCATTTTTTTTAAAGGTAAAAGGTTCATCTCATGCCTTTTATTATGATTCTTGTTAGTTTAAGTGATTTTTAATCAGCTATAAATGTTTGGTTCCAGACTAGAATCAAACCAGATTAAAGTTAAGATTAAATATCATTTTTTTTTCTTATTTAAAAGAAGCTAATAAAATATTTTTCAATGGCATTCTTTCTATTAAAATTGACATTGATATAATCAAAATATAATATACCTAAAGCTTAAGCCTTTTATTTATATTAAGAAATTTTTAATAAATTAAGTTGGTTATATTTATAAATATAAATTCCTGAAAACTATCTTCTTTAGTCATTGATTTAACGATTTTTAAGTTCGCTGCATATAAAATCAAATTGTACTAGACTATACTTTTGTTATGCCTGATGGTATTTAACGCATAAAAGTTGCAAAATATGAAACATTCTATCCAGGAATAAAGAATTACGAAATAAAAAGGAACTCCTGATTCAATTTGCTGATTAGTGATTGGCCGAAAACAAGAATTTTGTTTCCTTCAACGAAGATGAAAAATTTAGCCTTATACGTTGAGTATTCTGAGGATTAAATTTTGAATCTGATTTTAGAATGAGCAAAAAAGGCAGTTTTCTCAACTATTAATATAGAAATTTCATGTTAAGTTTTGTTTTTTAACACAATATTAACTAAAGGAGGGAAATAATGGAAAGGGATAACAGAATGTTTGAGAGGCATGAATGCCAGCTGCCTGTTCAGGTCTGTTCTAAAGATGACCCTGAAAATTATTATTATGGGTTAACTTATAATTACAGTAACGGAGGAATGTATGTCAAAATAGATGCAAAATTAAATCCTGATTATTCTTATTTTATTAGAATGTTAAATTATAGTCCTGAAGCAAGAGGTCCTGAAAAATATCAAATTCTTAATGCAAAAGTCAGATGGTTAAAACGTGCTGAAAGTTACTCAGCCTTAAAGCAGGGGTATTACTATGGCTATGGTTTTGAATATTCAGCCCCTGCTGCCTATTGATTTGAAACAATGGGGCTTAGTGGTTTTTTATTATGAATTTTGTGTTTAAAAATTTTAATTGAGAGGTGGTTTTATGAAAAAATATGATTTTATGAAACAATTTAAGATTTTTTTATGCGGCTTTTTATTAAGCTTTATATTGGTTATAAATGTTTATTCTGCATCCTATGATTTTTTAATGGGTGAGGGTTCTTATATTGATATTTCAGGAACTCAAAATTTTTTAGAGTTTCATTCCATAGTTAATCCAAAGTTAACTGGCTTTGGTTTTACCTTGAATGAAGGAGAATCAAGAGAAATTAAATTTGGGAAAGTATGGACAGAAGAAAAATGGATAAATGATGACGATATTTGCTCTGGAATAATTAAAGCTTATTTAGACTTTGATAGCCCAGAATTAATTCAGGCTGTCGGAGGTACTTCTATAGGATTTGAAGCAGGATTTTTCAATTGTATAGAAGGCTGGAGATTAAACTGGAATAATCCTGAGCCTATTTCTTTTGGAAATGGAGGACTTTTTTCTATTATTTTATATGACTTGAAGTTTGAAAGCTTATGTGGCCCTGATGGTTGTTTTTTAAATCCCGGGAAAAAGTTTGTTTTCGCAGAAATCGAACTAATAAAGGCACCAATTGCCCATTCACCTGAACCATCAACAATGATTTTGTTTGGACTTGGTCTACTCTGTTTTGCAGGACTTGCTTCAGGAAAAAAGTTCAGAAAAAATTAAAATTAAATTAATATAAAAATTAAAAGGCTTTTGGATTTTACCAAAGGCCTTTTTTTATTTATACTGCTCAAATTAAATTTATTCATGATATTTTATTAAAAACAATATTTAAAATAATCATGAATCAAGTTTATTTAAAACAAAGTAAGTATTTAAAATTTTAATTTATAAAATCAGGTGGTTTAATGAGTAAAATTCTTGTTACAGGCGGAGCAGGCTACATAGGAAGTCATACCTGTGTTGAGCTTTTGAGTTCAGGTTATGAAGTTGTTGTGGTAGACAACCTTGAAAATTCCAGTAAAAAGGCAATTGAACGTGTTGAAAGCATCACAGGTAAAAATCTGGATTTAGTTATCGGAGATATTCGTGACGAAAAAATTCTTGATAAAATTTTTAAGAATCAAATGGTTGACTCAGTAATTCATTTCGCAGGATATAAGGCTGTTGGTGAATCTGTTGAATTTCCCCTGAAATATTATGAAAACAATGTATCTGGCACAATTTTTCTTTTGGAAAAAATGAAGGAGTACAATGTAAAAAATATTGTATTCAGCTCATCTGCAACTGTTTACGGTGATCCCCATGAAGTTCCAATTAAGGAGGACTTTCCTTTAAAGCCTTATAATCCATACGGCAAGACAAAAAGAATGGTTGAGATGATTCTTGAAGATATTTATGAGTCCGACAAATCATGGAATATCGGCCTTTTAAGGTATTTCAATCCGGTAGGAGCACATGAAAGCGGTCTAATAGGAGAAGATCCAAGGGGAATTCCAAATAATCTTACTCCATATATTACTCAGGTTGCTGTTGGAAAATTGAAAAAACTTTCTGTATTTGGAAATGATTATCCAACAAAAGACGGAACAGGTGTAAGGGATTTTATTCATGTAAAAGACCTTGCACTTGGTCATGTCAAAGCAATTGAAAAAATAATGGAAAAACCAGGGCTTTTTTCGGTTAATTTAGGAACAGGAAAAGGCTATTCTGTTTTAGAGGTTTTAAAGGCATTTGAAAAGGCATGTAAAAAGGAAATTCCATATTCAATTGAGGCAAGAAGGGCTGGTGATATTGCAAAATGCTATGCTGATACAAATTTAGCAAAAAATTTTTTAAATTGGGAAGCAATGTTTGGGATAGAAAAAATGGCAGAAGATGCCTGGAACTGGCAGAAAAATAATCCTGACGGATATGGGGATAACTGAATATGAATCTGGTTTATTCAACAGAATCTGGTAAAATTTGTAAAGTCTGTAAAAAACCTCAAGCTGAATGTATTTGTAAAAAAAAGAAAAAGGATTTAATTCAAAATATAAATATTCCAAATGACGGAATAATAAGGCTTTTAAAAGAATCAAAAGGAAGAAAAGGCAAAGGCGTAACCCTTGTTGCAGGAATTGATAAAAATGAAGATGAACTTAAAAAAATAGCAAAGCTGTTAAAACAAAAATGCGGTTCAGGGGGAACAGTAAAAAATCATATTATCGAAATTCAGACAGACAACAGGGAAGTATTAAAGCAGGAACTTGAAAAAATGGGTTTTAAGGTTAAAATTTCAGGAGGATGACATGCCCCATATTATTGTAAAGATGTACCCGGGAAGAAGTCTGGAGCAAAAGCAGGAGTTTGCATTAAAAATTACAGATGAGGCAGTAAAAATTCTTGGCTGTTCAGCTGATTCAGTTTCAGTCGCAATAGAAGAAATTGAGCAGGAAAACTGGAAATATCAGGTGTATTATCCAGATATAGAAGAAAAAAAAGAAACGCTTTATAAAAAGCCGGGTTACAGCTTTTAGAAAAACAACAAAAAGGATTATTCTTTATGAAAAAAAAGATATTTGCATTATCAATTGTTTTTGCACTGATTTTTTTTGTTAGTCCTTTATTTGCAGGTTTTAATTGCATCACCCATGAAAGAGGAGTCAAAATAGTCTGGTTTGGGGAAAAGGGCTATGTTGAATTCACAAAAATAAGAAATCTTACTTCAGATTTTAATGTTCTTGTTTATGCTGAAAATGAATCAAGGGTTTTGTTTTCCGGACTTCCTGTCGCTAACCAGAAAATTCAGATTCCAAAGGGAATAAAAGAGGTAGGACTTAAAATATCTTCAGGACAGGGAGAAGTCTGTTATTCAAGAGGTAATTAGCAGCTGAAAAAAATTGAAGTTTTTGGCCAGTTATTGATTGGTTTTAAGCCAGAACTTTTATAAAAAGGTCTTTTGGATACGGGGCAGTATTGCTGATTTTATAAATTTATTTTTATTGGCTGATTTCCAGATATTCAATGAAAATCAGCCAATAAAGTAAGTCAGCTTAATTAGGAAAAATTTAGTGCATGAATTAAAATCTAGAATTTCCAGATAAATTCTGCAGCAAGTCTCATTGCAGTATCATCTGCTTTTGCACCCATGGCTTCAGTCACATCTTCAATAACTTCGCCTGGCAGTAAAAATGCAGCCTGTCCCTGAATAAAGGTATGTTTTGAAAGAACAAGTGTTACAATGTTATCCCATTCTGTTCCTGCATATCCTGAATCAACTATTGTTGTTTGGCCTGGTACAACAAAGTTTTTAACCATAATATCTTCATTCCACCAGAAACTGTTAATATTTGATTTAAAGCTTAATGTTTTTTTGGGAGCAGCACTTAATCCAAGAGAAGTCATAAGCATACCCGGGTTATCGCCCCGTCCTGCACCAAGAGCACCAAAGGCAGGCTGTCCGCCTGTGTAAACAGGAGTTCCGTTTCCATGCATTTCAGGAAGAAATCCATAAAGAGTTGAACCAAATACAAAGTTTGTGTCCGCAAGAATTGTATGTTCCCCTCCAAATATACCTGAAAATCTCTGAACATTATTTATTCCGTTGTAGCCTTCAAGTTTTCCGTCATTTGGGTTGTCATCGCCTGAGGTATAAATAAATCCAAAATGGGGTGTAAGTTTTATTCCAAGATCAAGATTAACTGCAATATCACCTGAAAGTGCATATGCATTTATATCATAGTCTTTGTGAAGTTTTCCGTTGTAATCTTTAAGATTTGCACCTTCTGCTTCACCAAACTGATAAACTGCTTCACCAAAAAGTTTTATTTTTCCTATATTTCCGTTGTAATACATTCCAAGATGATGGGAATTTGTTTTTGGGTCATTTTCAATTCCAGTTTTTGTGAGAGCAGAATAAAGGTCTTTTGAACTAACATTTCTTATTTTGTCAAGTCCGTAAAAGAAATGATATTTATGTTCTTTGCTTGGATTAAATGTAAGATAACCTGCAATTAATGTTCTGTCAGAATCTTCGCTGTCTTCAAGTGTTGTAAAAGATGTCTGGAAATTGTTTTCATCAAGTTTAAAGTATCCCACATTCCAGCTTATTTTCTGATCTCCGCCTGTAATCCAGAAGCCGGGGTTATCATCAGCATAAACAAGTCCTGCTGCATATCCGTGGTCAAGCCCCCATATATCCCATCCTGCATGAAATCTCATGTTAAAGGGAAGTGCCATTGTTGCATGAAGTCTTTCAAGACCATAGTCGCTGTGATCGTCTGTTTTTCCGCCTCTTTCATCAACAGATGCTGTATCAAGGGGACGGTCAAATTCAAGAGCTGCAAAAAAGCTCCATTTTTCATCTTCCGGGACAGCATTGAATGTAAGCCTTGTTTCAGTTCTTATATGCTCATTATTGACCCAGCCGGATTCATTTGCATGATTTCTAAAAAATGAAGAGTTGAGGTTTCCGCCAAGATATCCGCCCTTGGCTTTGTCAGACATTCCAAAATCCCAGTCTGTTTCAGATGTGGGAATAATTCTTGCGTGGCCGCCAAAGCTCATCATAATGTTATTGTTTGTTTTCACACTTACTGCTGCATCCTTGTTAAGACTTAGTTCAAGGATATCTTTTTCAGTTGTGTCAGCCAGAGCATTTGCTGTAAAAAGCATTGATAATGCAAACAGCCCGGTAATAAATTTTTTCATAAAATCTCCTCTTTTTTTGGTTCACTAAATTTTATTTATGAAATGCAAAGCTTAACTTTATTGCAGAACAGCTTAATTAATACAAGGTTAAAACTTGATTTTTCTGGGATTTTGAGTACAAAAAATTACTTAAAAAAAGTGGAAAAGGTCAATTTTATTTTAAACGTTGTTTTTTATGCAATACCTGATTAATATTATCATTTTTAAAAAGACCCTCAGCAGGGAATAAGAGGTTTTATAAATATAAATAAATGTCAAAAAGAGGCCTTAATGTCTAAATTTTATAGCAGTTTTTTAATCCCTTTATCAAGTATTTTCAGCTTTGCCTCAAAAACTGATAATTTGACTGATTTTTTGAATTTTTTTTTTGAAAGCAGTCATATAAATTTTTTTGATTTTGTCTTTTTAAGTAAAGATGGTGATCTTGAGTATTATAAAAACAAGTATATTGCAATTTCTGGAGCAGAAAAAAAGGTAAAGGAAAACCTTGATTATTTTAGCCTGGCTAAAGATGGATACTTGAATTTTTTTAAAATCAAAAATTCCAATTTTGATAAATTGCAATATTGCATTATCAGGTCTGATAAGGTTTTAAGGTCTGAAGAAATTGAGTTTACAAGTGTTTTTTTAGAAAAAATTTCCTTGGTTTACTCACAAATTGAGTCAGGGGTTCTAGATTTAGAAAAATTAGAAAAACTTGCAGCCAATGAAGAAATGTATAGAAGTGTTTTTGAAAACACAGGAACAGGTACAATTATAATTGATTATGAAATGCTGATTTTATATGCAAATCAAAAATTTTGCCAGCTTACAGGCTTTTCCAAGGAAGAACTGGAAAATAAAATGAAATGGTCTACTTTTGTCTACAAAGACGATGTAGGTAAAATGCAGAGCTATCACTATGGAAGAAGAAAGAAAAATAACAATATCCCTGAAGAATATGAGTGCAGGGTAATAGATAAAGAAGGCAATTTAAAATATATTTATATGAAAGTCGGAATGATACCCGGAACCGATAAAAGCATTGCTTCATTTATGGACATTACAAACAGAAAAGAAGCTGAAATTAAATTAAAGGAAAGTAAATCCCAGCTTTCAGTTATTCTGGAAAATTTTGACGGGCTTATTTATATAGTAAATGAAAATTATGAAATAGAATTTATGAATAAAGCACTTGAAAAGCGTGGAGGAATTAATGACGCAGGCAAGTGCTTTAATTTTTTGCATGGGTTTGAGTCTCCGTGTCCCTGGTGTTCAATAGAAAAAGTATTTAGGGGTGAAATTGTAAAGGAAGAAATTTTCAGCCCCTATGACAACAAATGGTACTCTTCTGTAACATCTCCCCTTTTGACTCCCTATGAAAAAATAACCAGGGCACAGACTATTCTTATAGATATAACTGAAAGAAAGCTTAATGAGGCTGTTTTAAAGGAAAATGCAGAAAATTTAAAAAATGAAAATATTAAATTAAAATCTTCCATGCGTGAAAGATACCGTCTTGGGAATATTATAGGCAAAAGTTCTAAAATGCAGGATGTTTATGAACTTATTCTAAAAGCTGCCGAGTCTAGTGCCCATGTAATAGTGTATGGAGAATCAGGTACTGGAAAAGAACTTGTTGCAGCAGAAATTCACAGGCTCAGCAAGAGAAACAAAGAAAATTTTGTACCTGTAAATTGCGGTGCAATTTCTGAAAGACTTATTGAAAGTGAATTTTTTGGATATAAAAAAGGTGCTTTTACCGGAGCAGATTCCGATAAAAAGGGTTTTCTTGACAAGGCTGACAAAGGAACTCTTTTTCTTGATGAAATAGGAGAAATCGGACTGAACATGCAGGTTAAGCTTTTGCGTGCTATAGACGGAGCAGGTTATACTCCGGTTGGAGGAACTGAAGTCAAAATTCCAGATTTAAGAATAATTGCAGCAACAAACCGGAATTTAAAGGAACTTGTCAAGGAAAGAAATATGAGGGAGGATTTTTTTTACAGAATTCATGTTATTCCAATAAGACTTCCGGCTCTAAGGGAAAGGCTTGATGATATTCCACTTTTGACAGAGCATTTCCTGTCTTCGCTTAAGCTTGATAAAAAGCCTGAAATAACAGGAAGACTTCTTGATTCATTTCAAAAATATGACTGGCCTGGGAATATAAGGGAACTTCAAAATATTTTAAACAGATATGCCGCAATTGGTGATCCAGGTGTTTTAAAAGGTTTTCAGGTGGTGGACAATGACGATTGTGAAGAAATTGATTTTTCGAAAAATTTATCAGATTTAATTTCAGAATTTGAACAAAGAGTAATTTTTACAGCACTTGAAAAAAACAGATGGCACAAGAATAAAACAGCAGAGTTTTTAGGTATTCACAGGAAAACTCTTTTTGAAAAAATAAAAAAATATGGAATAAAATAATTAGTAGAGCGGTTAACTTCTCTATTTGTAACTTTCTTGTTACAAAATTAAATAACTACTTGTTTTTTTGCTGTTACCTTGTTTCTTATTTTTAATATGTAACTTGGTGGTTACATCCCCTTTGTTTTTTACTCTTTCCCTGTATTCCTATAAAAACTTGTATTTACAGATGTTTGCAGGTTTTAACCGATAAACAGCGTTTGTGGCACAGATCGTGCAATTTCTTCTTCAGGAGATTAAACTTTTTATTCTGGAGGAGAGAGTATGAATAATCGTAAAGAGTATTTAAGCAAAAAAATAAGTGCAGCTGATGCAGCAGCTTTGGTAAAATCTGGCGATTGGGTAGATTATGGTGCATTTTGTACCGCTCCGGTAACAATAGACAAATTTCTTGCAAAAAGAGCAGATGAACTTACAGGGGTTAAAGTCAGGGCAGAAGCTTTTCCAGGACAGGCAGCAGTAGCAGCTCATGGAAAAGAAGGAAGTTTTATTTATAATAACTGGCATTTTAGCGGCGGCGACAGGAAATGCCATGATAACGGCAATTGTCATTATATTCCTTTTGTATATCACGAAGGCCCTTCTCATTTTTATGAAAAAAATTCAAAAACAAATGTATGTATTTTTGCAGCAGCACCAATGGACAGCTTTGGTAATTTTAATTATGGAATTGCAAACTCGCTGCAAAGGGCAATGATTGAAAATGCAGACATTGTAATAGTTGAAGTTAATGAAAATATTCCTGTTTGTCTTGGCGGAGCTTCTGAATTTATAAATATTTCAGAAGTAGACTATGTTGTTGAATCAGAAAATACACCTCTTTTAACTCTTCCAGAGCCAAAAATAACTGAAATCGATAAAAGAATTGCACAAATTATTGTTGAACAGATTCAAAATGGTTCCTGTATTCAGCTTGGCATAGGCGGAATGCCAAACGCCGTTGGAAAGCTGATTGCTCAATCTGATCTTAAGGATTTGGGTGCTCATACAGAAATGTTTGCTGATGCATATTTAGATATGTATAAAGCAGGAAAACTTACAAATATAAATAAAGCCAAAGATAAAGGCAAATCTGTATATACATTCGCACTTGGCAGCCAGGAATTATATGATTTTCTTCATCTTAATCCTGAGTGTGCAAGTTATGCTGTTGATTATACAAATAATCTTGCAGCAATTTCTGCAAACGAAAAAATGATTTCAATTAACAATGCAATAGAAGTTGATCTTTACGGTCAGGTATCTTCAGAGTCTTCCGGTTTCAGACATATTACAGGAACAGGCGGACAGTTTGATTTTCATTATGGAGCATATCACTCAAAAGGCGGCAAGGCTTTCATATGTCTTACTTCTACAGTTACAGATAAAAACGGCAATGTTAAATCAAGAATCAAGCCTATTTTTACACCCGGAACTATTACAACTCTTCCAAGAACCATAACCCACTATATTGTAACAGAATATGGAATGGTAAATCTAAAAGGCAAATCAACATGGGAAAGGGCAGAAGCTCTTATAAGCATAGCTCATCCGGATTTCAGGGAAGAACTTATAAAAGAAGCCGAGAAGATGAAAATCTGGGTTAAAAATCCTTCTTGTGCAGTCAACTTTAAAACATCAGCTGCATGAAGAGCATAATCAGCTTCATATAGCTTTAAAGATTTGAAACAAGGTGAAAGAAAAACTTTATTATGAAAGGAGCCTTAAATGGCACAGCTGATAGCAGATAAGAAAGATATTGAATTTGTCCTTTTTGAACAATTCAAAACAGAAGAAGAAATTTTATCAAACGAGGTTTTTTCAGAGTTTAATAAAAAAACCGTTGAAATGATAATTTCAGAGGCAAGAAAACTTGCAATAAACGAAATTCTTCCTCTTCAGAAACTAAGTGATGAAGGTTGTGTTTTTGATCAGGGAAAAGTAAGCGTTCCAAAGGAATTTCACAAGGTTTACAAAAATTTCTGCGAAGGCGGCTGGCTTTCAATGCCTGACAAGGCAAAGTGGGGCGGACAGGGAATGCCTGAAATTGTATCAAAGGCTGCAAATGAATTTTTTTACGGAGCATGCAATTCATTCATGCTTTACAATATGCTTACCCACGGTGCTGCAAGGCTTATCGAATCCTTTGGAACAGAGGAGCAGAAAAAAGAAGCTCTTGAAAACATGTATTCAGGAAAATGGTCTGGAACCATGCTTTTGACAGAACCGGAAGCTGGATCAGATGTTGGAGCTCTTACAACTTCAGCCAAAAAGAATGCTGATGGAACATACTCAATTACAGGAAGCAAGATTTTTATTTCTGGCGGAGAGCATGACATGGTTGAAAATATTATTCATCCTGTTCTTGCAAGAATTGAGGGTGCTCCTGAGGGAACAAGGGGAATTTCCCTTTTTTATGTTCCAAAATTCAGAATAAACCCTGATGGAAGTCTTGGAGAGTTCAACGATGTTGTATGTACAGGAATTGAAGAAAAAATGGGTCTTCACGGAAACTGTACATGTTCTCTTACCCTTGGAGGAAAAGGCAGCTGCATAGGAACTCTTATTGGTGAAGAAAACAAAGGTATGGCTGCAATGTTTCAAATGATGAATGAAGCAAGGCAGATGGTTGGACTTCAGGGACATTCAAATGCATCAGCAGCATATATGTATGCACTTGATTATGCAAGGCAGAGAAAACAGACAAAACGAATTCAGGATCCTGCAGGAACTGCTCCTGCTGCAATTATTGAGCATCCAGATGTAAAAAGACAGCTCCTTTTAATGAAGTCATATGTAGATGGAATGAGAAGTCTTATTTATTACAATGCCATGTGTCAGGACAAAAAACATCTTGCAAAGACAAAAGAAGAAAAAGACTATTATTTTGCAATGGAAGAGGTTTTAACTCCAATAATTAAGGGTTACTTTACAGATAAGAGCTTTGAAGTCTGTTCACATGCAATTCAGGTTTACGGCGGATACGGATATATTGAAGAATATCCTGTTGCACAGCTTTTAAGAGATGCAAGAATTTTCATGATCTATGAGGGAACAAACGGAATTCAGTCAATAGACCTCATAGGAAGAAAACTTGGGATGAAAGACGGAAAGCCTTTCATGAATTTTCTTGAAGAAATAAGGCTTACAGTAGAAGAAGCATCAAAAATTGACGAGCTTAAACCAATGTGTGAAGCAATGACAAAATTCCTTGAATATTATGGAGAAACAGCACTTGATTTTGCAAGAAAACTCAAAGGCGATGAAGTTTTAAATGCTTTTTCATTCTCATTTCCTTTTCTTGAGGCAACAGGTGATCTTTCAATAGCCTGGATGCTTCTTTCAAGGGCAAAGGCAGCACATCCAATGATAGGAAAGAAAAAGAAAACAGATCCTTTTTATCAAGGTCAGGTTAATACAGCAAGATTCTTTATTAAAACCATTCTTCCTGTTAGTCTTGGTAAACTTGCATCAATTGAAAACTGTGATAAAGCAGTTACAATGATGGAGGAATCTTTTTACTGGGGAAAATAAGGGGCTGACCAAATGGTAGACAAGAGAAAAAAGGAAAAGGCAGAGTATGTTATTGATATTATCCACAGAACCGTTATGCATCATTTTCTATGGTTTTCAGAGGTAAGGCATCAAATGGGCGATGATATTGCATATGAAACTCTTCACAGGGTTTTTGAAAAAAGTCTTGAAATTCAAATGAAGAAAATTGGTAAAGTTCTTGATTTTGAAATAAAGGAGGGGATTCCCCTTCCCCTTCTTTCTCTTGAAGAGAAAAAAATGGAAAATCTTATTGAAGCACTGTCTTTAAACTGGATTGCAAACGACGGAATATGGTTTCAGGATGTAGAGTTTGAGCATGGAATGAATGATGCCAAAAGGTGTAATGACTCATGCTGGTCAAATTTTTCGCCTTTTGAGGCAAGATCAATAAAAAAACTTTTAGATATTCCTGAACATTCAGGACTTATCGGACTTGAAAAAGCACTTGGATCAAGGCTTTATTCAAATGTAAATATTCAGTCTGTTGTCTGGGAAAATGAAAACAGTCTGATTTTTCAGATGAATAAATGCTGGGTTCAGGAAAAAAGAAAGGCAAGAGGCCTTGATGATTATCCATGCAAGTCGGCAGGTCTTGTTGAATATGCTTATTTTGCAAGGGAAATTGATAAAAGAATTAAAACACAATGCATTGGATGTCCGCCTGACGATCACCCTGATGACTGGTATTGTGCATGGCGGTTTTATATAGATGAGCAATAATGTTTATAAAAAAATTGAGGAAAATATAATGGAAAGAGTTTGTATAGTTTCTGGAGTAAGAACAGTTGTTGGAGCATTTGGCGGCGTATTAAAACCTTTTACAGCTGTAGATCTTGGAAGTGCAGTAATAAAAAATGTTCTTGAAAGGGTAAAACTTCGTCCTGATCTTGAAGAATCTGAATTTTGTCCTGTAAAGCTTCAGACAAAAATTAAAAATGAAAGTTCATCATTTGATGAATCATTTACTCCTGTAAAAATAGATGAAGTCATAATGGGTAATGTTCTTCAGGCTGGACAGGGTCAAAACCCTGCAAGACAGTCAATGGTAAGGGCAGGCCTATCCTATGAAACAAATGCATATACAGTAAACAAAGTCTGCGGTTCAGGACTCAAGGCAATTGCAGAAGCAGCACTTTCAATTATGACAGGAAAATCTGAAGTAATAATTGCAGGCGGCCAGGAATCAATGTCCAATGCTCCCTTAGCTCTTCCAAAGGCAAGATGGGGACATAGAATGGAAATATCAGGCAAGGGAGAGATTTTTGACCTTATGGTTTATGACGGCCTTTATGAAATTTTCAATGGATATCATATGGGTATAACAGCAGAAAACATTGCAGAACTTTACTCTATTTCAAGGGAAAAGCAGGATAAGCTTGCTGTTTTAAGTCATAACAGGGCAATGGCGGCAATCAAGGATAAAATTTTTGAAAAAGAAATTGTTCCAATGATAGTAAAATCCAGAAAAGGCGATAAAATTGTTGATACAGACGAGCGTCCAATGGAAACAGATATGGAAAAAATGGGTAAATTAAAGCCTGCTTTTAAAAAAGACGGGACTGTAACAGCCGGAAATGCTTCAGGAATAAATGACGGTGCAGCAGCAGTTCTTCTAATGAGCGAATCAAAGGCAAAAGAGCTTGGACTTACTCCACTTGCATATATAAATAATTTTGCATCAGGCGGACTTGATCCAGCATATATGGGGCTTGGTCCTGTTCCTGCTGTAAAAAAAGTAATGAAAATGAGCTCTCTTAAGGTTTCTGATATGGATGTAATTGAACTTAACGAGGCTTTTGCTTCCCAGGCTTTAGGATGCATGGAAGAACTTGGAATTGATCCGGAATTTCCAAATCCCTATGGAAGCGGAATTTCACTTGGACATCCAATAGGATGCACAGGTGCAAGACAAATGGTTACAATTATCCATGAAATGGAAAGAAAAAATTATAAAAAAGGCCTTATTTCCATGTGTATTGGCGGCGGAATGGGAATGGCCATGGTAGTTGAAAGATAAGAGATTAAAAAGAAGCCTGCTTTGTGTTTTTTTGTCTTTATGGTTTGGCAGGTTTCTTCTTAATAAAGGTCAAATTTAATCTCCTCCTAAGTCAGAGCAATACCCTCTAAAAGGGTATTGCACTGAGTCTTTATATAGATATCTAAAAAAAATTTTATAACCTTTCTAAAAAAAGTTCTTTAACTTGACATAATGTTATATCAAGGCTAATTAAGCTAGATTATTTAAACTTTTTGAAGGCAGGTCATAAAAGTGAAGCATTCAGAAAACAGATTTGAAAAAATGATTAATTTGATAAAAGAAAACGGCAACAGGCTTACAAATCAGAGAATTGCAGTTGTTAAAATTCTTGCAGAAAGCAAAGAGCATCCTTCAGCTGAAACCATATATAAAATTGTCAAAAAAGACCATCCTGCTACAAGCCTTGCAACAGTATATAAAACAATAAATCTTTTAAAGAGCTACAATGAAGTTATGGAGCTTGGTTTTGCAGACAAGGGAAGCCGCTACGACGGTTTTAACCCAAAGCCCCATCCCCATGCTGTTTGTGAAAAATGCGGTAAAATAATTGACACAGATATCAATGTAAATCTTTTTTCAAAAGAGGTTGAAAAAGAAACAGGTTTCAATATTACATCTTACAGGCTTGATTTTTACGGAGTCTGTTCTGAATGTCAGAAAAAAGAATAAAAAAATACCTGTTTTTTTTACTTCAAGAAATTATTAAAGTTTAAAGAACTTATTTTATTTTTGGAACACTTGAATTTCAGGTACAGGATAAGCAGTACCTGAACTTCTTTTTTCATAATCATTTTTTAAAGTCTAATGAAAACGGCTTTTTTTGTCCATTTCTGCGTCAGATTCAAAATTTAATACTCAAAATCCTCAATGTATCCTAAATGTTAACTTTTTCATCTTCCTTGGATGGAACAAAAAATCTTCGTTTTTGGCCAATCAATAAGTAATGTGCTTTAATTTTACCTGAATTGAGCGTTTCATATTTTTAAATTAATAAATTTTCAATGAATTAAGCTTATTGCATTTAAAAACATGAAACCCTGCGGGCTTTCTAATTTTGCCGCATCTACTTCGTTAAATTGCATCACGCATAGCAAAGGTATAGCCTGATACAATTTGCCGTTTATGCAGCAAACTTGAAAATCGCTCAATCCAGGTTTTAATAAAATACCCTAATAGTTGTTTAATTTTCAATTTATTGTTATTTTTAAATTTAAATCTAACCAAACTAATTTTGATTTTTGAATGAAAGTCGGATTTTTATATAAAACCGCCTATTGTTTGTTAAATAAAATTTTTAGGATAAAAATTTGGAAAAAAGATTAAAAAAATATTTTTTACTTTTCAACAATCTAAGCAGGCAGATTGTAGAGTTTAATAATGAAGAAGAAATGCTTTGTTTTGTGTGTGAAAAATTAGTTGAATCAGGAATTTTTACCCAGGCATTTATAATAAGAACAGATGATCAAAAGGGTTTTTCAGGATTTTCATATGCAGGAGAAATTAAAAATCTAGAAGAAATTGAAAAAAATTTAAAAAAAGGTTTTTTGCCTGAATGCTGTTTTTTTCAAAAGTGTGAAAGCCCTTATTCTTTAATTAAATTACCACTAAAATCTTGCAATTCTTGTTTATTTAAAAATAAAAGAAATTCATCAATATGCATAAATCTTAAGTTTTTTGAGAAAACTTATGGTTTTTTTATTTTAAATTTAGATTTAGGAGAAGCAGAATTTTTAAGAGGAAATAATATATTTGGGTTTGATTTTATTGAAAAATTTGCAAAAGATTTAAGCCTTAAGCTGAAGCAGATTGATATGCTAAATGAGAGAAATTTTTATTTAAAAGAAATACTTGAATATTCAAATGAGCTTAAGGTTATCTATAATAGTATTCCTATGGTTATGGCTGTTCTAGATAAAAACAGAGAAATTGTTAAAATAAATTCCTATGCTGAAAAAGTATTTAGAAAAACTGAAAATGAGGCAAAGCACCTTAAGCCTGGAGATTTTTTTTGCTGCAAACACAGATTTGATTCAAAAGATGGCTGCGGATTTGGGAAATACTGCAAATATTGCACAGTAAACAATGCTGTTTTAAAAACATTTGAATTAAAAAAAGCCTGTTTCCAAAGAGAAGGAGAAATTGAGCCAGAAAATAGAGATTTAATAAAAGTACTTATTTCGACAACTTTATTAAACTTCAGCAATGATGAATATATCCTTATTCTAATAGAAGATATTACAAGCCTTAAAAATGCCAGGAAAATTGCAGAGGAAAAAGCACTTAATCTTTCTCAGCTGGTTGACAGTATGAAAAGCGGAGTTGCAGTTTATGAATACAACCCTGATGAAAATGATTTTATTATAAAAGATTTTAATAAGGCTGCTGAAGATCTGGAAAAAACAGCCAAGGATAAAATAATTGGACTGGGTGTAAAAAAAGTTTTTCCTGGAGTTTGGGAAACAGGACTTTTTAATTGTTTTTTAGAAGTTTACAAATCAGGGATTCCAAAAAAATTTCCTCTTATTTTTTATAAGGACTCAAGAATTTCAGGCTGGAGGGAAAACTATGTGTACAGGCTTGAAAATAAAAATATTGTTGCTGTTTATGATGATGTTACAGATCAAAAGATTGCAGAAGAAAAAATAAAGGAACAAAATATAATTCTTGAAAAAAAGGAAAAGGAATACAGGGATATTTTCAATAATTCACCTGTTGGAATATTCAAAACTACCATCCATGGAAAGCCTTTAACTGTAAACCCTGCAATGGCAAAAATTTTAGGGTGTAAAAATGTTGATGAAGTTTATAAAAAATACAAAAGCCTTGCAAAGGATTTATATGTTGCACCTGAAAGGCGGAAAGAATTTATTTCACTCTTAAATAAGAATAAAAAAGTTGAAAATTTTTCATATGAAGCAAAAACAAATGATAACAAAGTTGTTTTTCTTGAAATGAGTGCATCCCTTACACAAAACAACAGAAATTTTTTTGTTGAAGGTTTTACAAGGGATATTACAAAAGAATACAAGGCTTTGTATGATTTAAAAATTTCCGAGGAAAAATTTTCAAAGGTTTTCATGCTAGGTTCAGCAGCAATGTCCATAAGTGATTTAAAAACAGGCGGCTATATTGATGTTAATTCATCTTTTTTAAAGCTTACAGGTTATTCAAAAGATGAAGTAATAGGTGTGCCAGGCTCTGATATTGGAATTATAACAAAAGAAACAAGAGATAAAATTTATTCCATAATAAATGCCAGGGGAAGAATTAAAAATTTTGAAATAGAATTTTATAATAAAAAAGGTGAAAAATTAAACGGACTTTATTCAGGCGACATAATTTTATTAAATTCAAAACCAAGCCTTCTTTCAACTACTTTTGATATTACACAGAGAAAAATTTATGAACAGGAAGCTATCCGTGCAGGCCAGCTTGCCCAGATTGGAGAGCTTGCAGCAGGTGTTGCCCATGAAATAAACAATTCAATAAACGGGATTATTAATTATGCCCAGATTTTAATTGACGAATTTGAAAAAGAAGGCAGGGACAATGACATTGCCCTTAGAATAATAAAAGAAGGTGAAAGAATATCAAAAATTGCAGGAAGCCTTTTGAATTTTGCAGGAAACCAGAAAGAGGAATTTCTGGAAATAAATATTTATGATGTATTAAAAGAAACCATGTATCTTGGAGAAGTTCAGATAAAAAAAGACGGAATAAACCTTATAAATGAGTTTCCCGAAAATTTGGCCTATGTAAGGGGAAGGCAAAGAGAACTTGAGCAGGTTTTTTTTAATATTCTTTTAAATTCAAGATATGCCCTTAATGAAAAATATCCTTTTCCTTCAGAAGAAAAAATAATCAGAATTTCAGGAAGTCTTGCAGATCATATGCAGAGAAAATTTGTGAAAATTGAATTTTTTGATTCAGGAACAGGAATTTTGCCAAAAAATTTAAGAAAAATTAAATCGCCTTTTTTTTCAACCAAGCCAAGAGGCAAGGGAACAGGACTCGGCCTCAGCTTGAGTTCATCAATAATTGAAAGGCATTTTGGTAATTTTGAAATAGAATCTGTATTTAATGAGTATACAAAAATTATTATTGAGCTTCCAATTGCACAGGATAATGAATTTTCAGGCGGTTATTTATGAAAAAAATTCTTGTAGTAGATGATGAAAAAAGTCTTTGTTTTACATTTGAAAGATTTTTAAAAAATGAAGGCTATGAAGTGTCATGTGCCATGAGTTTTAATGACGCTAAAAATGAAATTTCCAAAAAAGAATTTGATCTTGTAATTGCAGATCAGATTTTAGAAGACAAAAGCGGAATAGAACTTTTGCATTATATAAGAAATCTTGGATTAAATATTCCCCTTGTAATGATTACCGGAAATCCAAGTTTTGATCTTGCAGCCTCTGCCTTAAAATTTGGAGCTTTTGATTATATTAGAAAACCTGTAAAAAAAGACACGCTTTTAACCATTGCAAAATCAGCTCTGAACCGCAAATTTATTGAAGATCTGAATTTAAAAATTGAACAGGAAAAAGAAGTTTACCGTCATAATCTTGAAGCAGTTTTTAAAACAGTTAAAGATGGAATAATAACTGTTGATGAAAATTTGAATATAATAAGTGCAAACAATGCAGTAAAAACAATCTGCGGGTTTGAAGTTCATAAAATTAAAGGAAAAAATATTTTTGATGCTTTTTCTGCCTTTTCAATGGAGTGTGCAGATTTAATAAAAAAGGCCTTGAGTGAAAATATTGAAATTTTAGAAAAAAAAATAATATGCAAAAGAAATGACAAGCCCTCAAGAGTTGTTCTTGTTTCTGGTGTTCCCTTAAAAAACGTCAAAGGCGGACTTTTGGTAATAAGGGATATTACAAAGGTATCAAGGCTTGAAAATGAACTTAGAAGAAAAAATTCAAATCTTATGGCAGGCAAAAGCCAGGGTTTGAAAAAGGTTTTTGATCTTATTGAAACTTTAAAAGATATTGATACAGCAGTTTTAATTACCGGAGAAACAGGAACAGGCAAAGAACTTGCTGCAAAGGCAATTCACTATGAAGGCCAAAGGTCAATATATCCTTTTGTTGCAATAAATTGTTCTGCAATTTCAATCAATCTTTTGGAAAGCGAGCTTTTTGGCCATGTCAAGGGAGCTTTTACAGGTGCTGTAAAAGATAAAAAAGGAAAATTTTTTCTGGCTGACAAAGGAACTCTTTTTCTTGATGAAATAGGTGATATTCCAGAACAGATTCAATTGAAACTTTTAAGATTTTTGCAGGAAAAAGAATTTGAACCTGTTGGAAGCACTGAAACAATAAGGGTTGATGTTAGAATTATTGCAGCAACCAACAAAAATCTTTTATTGGGAATAAATGAAAACAAGTTCAGAAAAGATCTTTATTACAGGCTTAATGTTGTAAATATTGAAATTCCTCCCTTAAGAAAAAGACTTGATGATATTCCTGTTTTATTTGAGCATTTTAAAAATATTTTAAACAAAAAAATGGACAAAAACATTAAATTACTTTCAATGGAAGTGCTTGAAATTTTTTCAAAATACACCTGGCCAGGTAATATAAGGGAACTTGAGCACTGTTTAGAACATGCCTTTGTAATGTGCAAGGGAGATGAAATTTTAAGGGAACATCTTCCATTTGAAGTAAGAAGTTTTGATAAAAAAATTTTTGATAATTTTTCAGATGAAAAAACAAAAATATTAAATATTCTTGAAAAAACAGATTTTAACAAAGCAAAGGCAGCAAGAATTCTTAATATAAGCAGGCAGACTTTGTATAGAAAGCTGGATCAATTAGGAATTAATGTGACATAAGTGTATTGTTACACTTGTGTAAAGTTACACTTCAAAATTATCAAATTCCTTTATTTAAAGCCTTTTAAAGCCGGCATACTTTTTGAATATAAAAGACCAGCATTGTTTAATCTGGTTTTTTAATCAAAAAAATTATGGCGGAGTAAAAATGGATTCAGTCCTTATAATAGATGATGAGGAAAGTATAAGATATTCATTTGAAAAGATTTTAAAATCAAATGGTTATGAAGCGTATTCGGCTTCATGTCTTGCTGATGCTGAAAATTTTATTTTTTCCAGGAACTTTGATGCAGCAATTATAGACAGAATTTTAAATAATGGTGAAAATGGAATTGAAATTGCCAGAAAAATTAAAACAATTCTGCCTTTTTGCGAAATTATTCTTGTTTCAGCCTATCCAACTTTTGAATCTGCTGCAAAAACCCTTGAAATAAATCTTTGTGCTTATCTTACAAAACCTGTTACCAAACAAGTACTGCTTGAATATGTTAAAAAAGCTGTTGAAAAATCAAGGTCAAAAAAAAGTGAAAAAGATTTTGAAAATGCACTTGAATTATTGTTTGAAAAATCTCCGGACGGCATTCTTATCTGCGATGAATCCGGGAAAGTAAAATATTGTAACCAGACTTTTAAAAAAATTTTTTTAATTGATGAAAAAGAAGATGAGTCAAACTTATTAAGCCTTTTAAGTGTAAAGGGTTATCCTTCAAAAAAAGATGGTGATATTTCAGAATTTTTTATTCCCCAAACCATAGATGAAACTGAAACTGCAATAGATTCTCCCAAAAAAAAAGATGGTTTTTATATTGTAACCAAATACCAGTACAAAACTGATTCAGGTTATCTTATAAGCATAAAAGATATAACAGAAAAAAAATTATTTGAGCAAAGCCTTGAAAGAGCTGCAAAAATGGAGGCCATAGGCAATTTTGCAGGGGGAATTGCCCATGATTTCAATAATATTTTACATGTAATTACAGGTTACAGCGAGCTTGCACTTGAGCAGGCAGAAGAAAATTCCAGTATATACAGATATTTAAAAGAAATCTTAAAGGCAAGTGAAAGAGCAGGTAATATTACAGAACAGATTTTAAGTTTTTCAAGAGCCAAAACTGAAAAATCAGAGCCTGTAGACATTGCACCTTTAGTTGAAGAGGTAGTTGTTTTTTTAAAATCTACAATTCCTTCAACAATTTCAATAAAGCAGAAAATTTCAAAAAATCTTAATCCTGTCTGTGCAAGCAAGGCAAAAATTCACCAGCTTATTATGAATCTTGCATCAAATTCAGCAAAGGCAATGAGCGAAAACGGAGGTGATATTTTAATAGGCCTTGAACCAGCAGAAAAATCAGAACTTATAAAAATTGGAGAAAATCCGGACAAAAATAATTTTGTAAAGCTTTATATAAAGGATACAGGAATTGGAATTGAAAAGGAAAATTTTGAAAAAATTTTTCAGCCTTTTTTTACAACAAGGGAAAAGTCAGGCGGAAGCGGAATAGGTCTTTCAATTGTATATGGAATAGTAAAAAAAATGGGAGGTTATATAAATGTTGAAAGTGAAGCCGGCAAAGGAACTGTTTTTGAGGTTTATCTTCCTGAGGCATTGGTTTTTAGTGAGATAGAGGAAAAATTAACTGAAAAAAAGAGTATTTTTGGCCATGGCAAAGTACTTTTTGTGGATGATGATGAAAATATAGTAAAAATATCTGCAAAAATGATTTCTAATCTAGGTTATGAAATAAAGGCATTTACAGACAGTGAAAAGGCACTACATGTCTTTTTGGAAAATCCAGGGGATTTTGATGTGGTAATAACAGATATGACCATGCCAAAAATGAGAGGAGATGAGCTTGCAAAAAAAATTGTTGAAGTACGTCCTGATATTCCGGTTATTCTTTCAACTGGATACAGTGAAAAACTTTTGAATGGAAAGCTTCCTTTTGGAGTTAAAAAAATTCTTAACAAGCCTGTAGACAAGGCTTGTCTTGGAAATGTTTTAAAGGAAATAACAAAATAGTGATTGCCTAAAAACAAGGATTTTGTCTCTTTTCAAGGAAAAGGAAAAATTTAACCACAAGATTGAGGATTAAATTTTGAATTTGACCCGGAAATGGACAAAAATACGGTTTTTTTAAATTAACACAATAAATTAAATCTAAATCAAGGGGGTAATTTATGTTTAAAAATATGAAACTTGGAACAAAAATAGCTTTTGGATTCGGAGTTCTTATTTTTATTGCAGTTTTGCTTGGCAGCATAGCTGTCTATAATATGCAGAAAGTAAAAAAAGAAAGTGTTATTCTTGCAAATGAATATATTCCAGAAGTTATTATTGCTACAGATTTACGGGGTGCTGCAAACCGTCTTATGTATGCAGTAAGAGGTTATGCTTTTTCAGGGGAAAAAATTTATTATGATCAGGGTCTTAATGAAGTAAAAGAAATTGACTCTCTTCTAGTTAAGGCTGAAGAGCTCGATAAAAAAGCTGAATCCTTAAAACTTTTAAAAAAACAGATTGAAGAGGCAAGAGTTCATTTAAGTGATTATAAAGACCTTTTTGATAAAACCAGGGAGGCTGATCTTGCAATCGCAAGCCATAGAAATACACTTGCTGAAATTGGAAATCAGATTTTAAATAATTTCAGTCTTTATCTTGAAGGGCAGATAAAAAAGGCAAATGAAGAAGCCGAGAACAGGTCAATTGGAAAAGAAGAACTTGGCACTATTTTAAAAAAAAGAATTGAAAAGATTAATGAGGCAAATGTTGTTGTTGATTTATACAATGATACAAGAATTAAGGTTTACCAGTTTCAGGTTTTTAAAGAAAACAGCTATTTGAATGATGCCTTTAAAAATTTTACCAATATTGAAAGACTTGTTTCTTTTTTAAAAGACGCATCAGATACTTTGCAGAATAAAAATCTTTTTGAAAGGATTGAAAAGCAGATAAGTGACTATAAAGCAGTTTTAAATAATTATTCTGAAGACTCAAAAAATCTTGAAGAATTAAACAATAAAAGAACTGTAACAGGAAATAAATTTATACAAGTCTGTATAGAAACAGCTGATGCAGCACTTGAGGGATCTGAAAAAATTTCAACAGAGGCTGCTTCATCTCTTTCAAGTTCTGTTGTTGTAATGATAATCGGCCTAATTATTGCCGTATTTGCAGGTATAATTGCAGCCTTTATAATCACAAGAAGCATTACAAAACCTGTAAACAGAATTATTGAAGGTCTTAATGAAGGATCAGAGCAGGTTGCATCAGCATCAGGCCAGGTTTCAACAGCAAGCCAGACTCTTGCAGAAGGGGCTTCTGAGCAGGCAGCCTCAATTGAGGAAACATCATCATCACTTGAAGAAATGGCAAGCCAGACAAAGCAGAATGCAGACAATGCAATGGAAGCAGACAGTCTTATGAAGGAAGCTGGAAAAGTTGTTGCTGAGGCTGACTCTTCAATGGATCAATTAAGCAGGTCAATGTCTGAAATTTCTTCTGCAAGCGAAGAAACTTCAAAAATAATTAAAACAATAGATGAAATAGCCTTTCAGACAAATCTTCTTGCTCTAAATGCCGCAGTTGAGGCTGCAAGGGCAGGCGAGGCAGGTGCTGGATTTGCAGTTGTTGCAGACGAGGTTAGAAATCTTGCAATGAGGGCTGCTGAGGCTGCAAAAAATACTTCTGCTCTTATTGAGGGAACAGTCAAAAAAGTAAAGGAAGGTGCAGATATTACAGAAGCAACAAATTCTGCTTTTGCTAAGGTAAAGGAAAGCAATGAAAAAGTTGGAGGACTTATTGCCGAAATCGCTGCTGCATCAAATGAACAATCAAAGGGAATTGAACAGATAAATATGGCTGTGTCACAAATGGACAAGGTTACCCAGACAAATGCTGCAAATGCCGAAGAATCAGCCTCTGCCTCAGAAGAAATGAGTGCTCAGGCACAGCAGATGAGATCAATTGTTGCAGAGCTTTCAAAACTTGTAACTGGTACATATGAAATGCAGAGTTTTCATTCCTCATCAAGAAGAATTAAAAAGGTCAATTCAACAAAAAATCAGCAGTTGGGCAGACACGATTACACAGGCAGGACTCCGGCAAAATTAAGAAGTTCTTCAACAAAGGGGCATGAAATTTCACCTGACAAGGTTATTCCTTTTGACGATGACGACGATTTTGAAGACTGGAAATAAAATAAAGTTTTAAAGCTGATTTTACAAGGCATTGTTTATGCCTTGTAAAATCGAAATATTGGTAAAAATATTTTTAATATTTTCTGCTTTTGCCTTAAAAAATATGGGGGAGGAAACAAAATCTATTTTTTTTCTTCCCTGTCAAGAATGCACATATTTCCTTCAGGTGTAAAACAAAGGCTGCATGAAGTGCATCTTGGTTTTAGAGTTTTGTCCTTTTCCCATTTATTTATAAGGTCTGGTTCACTCAAAAGCGGTCTTGAAAGTGAAAAAAATTCAATTTCAGTTTCATTTAAAAGATTTTCCATAACTTCTATTGATCTGTTTCCTCCAACAAGAATTACTGGAACATCAACTTCTGAAGCAATGTCTTTTGCATACTCACTAAAATATGATTCCTTTGATGAAAGACTGACTTGTTTTGTTGGTTCTTTTTCAGTTTTTGGAGCCCTGAAAACCGGGCCTCCGCTTATTTCAATGGCTGTTATTTTCTTTTTTGCAAGGTTTTTGCAAAGATTTCTGCATTCTTCAAATACAAACCCCTTGTTTCCCATGAAGTCTGAGCAGTTAAGTTTTATAAGAACAGGAAAATCTGGTGAAGTATTTGCTTTTATGCTGTCAAAAATTTCATATATTATTCTTGCTCTGTTTTCGCTTGTTCCTCCATATTCATCTTCCCTTACATTGAAGTTTGGAGACAAAAACTGATTTAGAAGATATCCGTGTCCTGCATGGATTTCAACACCGTCAAAACCGCCTTCCATAGCTCTTTTTGCAGATTTTCCAAAGGCGTTTACAAGGGTTTTTATATCTTGTTTTGTCATTTCCTTTGGAGTAATATTTGAAATTTTATTTAAAACTGCAGAAGGCCCCCAAATTTCCCTTTCACCCACATTGAACCAGGTAAATGATCCTCCGTATACAAGCTGAAGAATGATTTTTGAGCTGTTTTCATGAACAATGTCTGTGAGTTTTTTATAGTCTTCAATAAATGAGTCATCATAGACACCAAACATTTTTGGACTTGGCTGCTCATCTTTTAAAACATAGGCATATCCGGTTATTATTGTTCCAACTCCGCCTTTTGCAAGATTTTCATAAATTTGAAAAATTGTGTTGTTTAAGTGACCGTTTTCTTCTGCCATTCCCTCCCAGGTAGCAGACCGGATAAATCTGTTTTTTACTTTGATATTTCCAATATTTGCAGGCTCAAAAAGCTGTTTCATTCTTCCTCCTGTATTATTTGATCATAATAAATTTACATCTTTATATAGAAAATTTTAGAAACGAATTAAAGAATTATCTTTTACTTAATTAGTGATTGGCCGAAAACGAGAATTTTGTTTCAGTTCAAGGAAGATGAAAAATTTAACCTTTAGGATACATTTAGTATTTTGAGGATTAAATTCTGAATCTGACTTTAGAATGGACAAAAAAGGCTGTTTTAGTTCAGCAATTAAACTGCTTCAGTTTTTTCAGGTTGAAAATTTTATGGGATAAAAAATGCTCCCTGTTTTAAAAGAGAGCATTTTTTAGATAAAATTAAAAAATTTATTTTTCAGTGTCAAAAATCAGTTTATAGGTTTTTTTAACATCTTCTGTCATAAGATAAAAACATGGAACCAGAATAAGTGTAATTATTGTTGCAAACAAAACCCCAAAACCAAGAGAAATTGCCATTGGAATCAGAAATCTTGCCTGTCTTGAAGTTTCTAATATCATTGGCATAAGTCCAAAAAAAGTCGTAAGCGTTGTAAGCATGATTGGACGAAATCTTTGTCTTGCAGCATGGTGGACAGCATCTTCAGGTGATTCTCCTTCAATTGTTTTTCTGTTTGTGAAATCAATTAAAACAAGGGAGCCGTTTACAACAACGCCTGCAAGAGCAACAATTCCAAAAATACTCATTACGCTCAATGAATATCCCATAATAAGATGGCCTATTATTGCACCAATAATTCCAAAAGGAATGCAAAGCATTATAATTAATGGCTGGAAATAGCTTTTGAAAGGTATTGCAAGAAGAGCGTAAATTACTAAAAGTGCAAGTAAAAGTCCCTGGATAAGACTTTTCACGCTGTCTCTTATTTCTGCCTGCCTTCCTTCAAAACTAAAAGTTAAAAGAGGATATTTTTCCATTAATTCAGGAAGAACGTCTTTTTGAAGGTTTGAGCTTAAAATATCTGCCTGTGATCTTGGGAAAATATCAGCTGTAACAGAAACAATTCTCATCCCATCTTCCCTGCTTATTGAGGTAAATGCTCTTGAATAGCTTATTTTTGCAGCATCTCTTAAAAGTATTTCTCCTTTTGGAGCATTTAAAACCAGATTTTCAAGTGTTGCTTCATAATATCTTTCTTTTTCGGGAAGTTTAATAACAACGCTTATTTCATCCTGTCCCCTTAAAAAAGAAAGAGCCTCCTTTCCATAAACTGCATTTCTTACCTGGCTGGCAATTTCCCTTGAACTAAGTCCCATTCTTTTGCCTGCCGGAAGGATTGTAAGGTCAATCTGTCTTTTTCCGCTTGCAGAACCGTCATCTATGTCTGAAACTCCCTGGTAATCTTCAAGTTTTTTTGCCAGTTCTTTTCCGGCCTGTTCAAGAATGTCTTTGTCAGGGTGAGAAAGCCTTACTGTAAGTGCTTTTCCCGAACCAGGGCCGCCTCTGTCAGACTCAAAACTCATGGTTTCAATTCCTGAAAGATTTCCTGTGTAATTTCTCCATTTATTGGAAAATTCTGTTGTGCTTATCGGGCGTTTGTCTGCCGATGTAAGATATGTTCTTATGCTTATTGAATTTTCGCTTATAAGAGAAAAAATTCCCTGGCTTAATTTTTCCCTGCCGTTTTCCTCAACAACTTTTGCTGCAGCATCAATAAGTATTTTTTCAATTTTTCTCACATTTTCACGGGAAGAGCCAACCGGAAGGGTAACGCTTGCAAAGGCATAATCTGATTCAACAGAAGGAAAAAGAGTCATTCCCATTCTGCCTGATTTTATATAGCCTCCAAATCCAAGAAGAATTGCAAGACAAAAAGCTATTACGTTGTATTTGTGCTTTATTGCAAAATCAAGAATTTTTCCGTAGATTTTTTCAATAAAGTCTTCAAGCATAAAACTTAATTTGGCCTGATAATCTGAAAAAGTTGAAAAAAATCCTTTTTTTCTTTTCTGGTTTTGAATGGACAAATGTGAGGGAAGAATAAAAAGACTTTCAATAAGTGACATGAAAAAAACACAGGCAACTACAACAGGTATGTATTTGAATATTTTCCCCATTATTCCGGGAACAAAAAATAAGGGAAGAAATGTAACAATGTTTGTTGCTACACTGAAAAAAACAGGGGCAGCAACTTCTTTTACCCCAAAAACTGAAGCTCCAAGAAAAGAAAGACCTTTTTGTCTTGAGCTGTAAATGTTTTCACCTACAACAATTGCATCGTCAACAACAATTCCAAGGGTAATAATAAATGCAAACATGGTTATCATGTTTATGCTGAAATCAGTAAAAGGCAGAATTATAAATGATCCAAGAAATGAAACAAGAATTCCAAGGCTTACCCAGAAAGCAAGTTTTATTTCAAGGAAAAGGGCTAGAAGAATAAATACAAGCAAAAGTCCAAGCATGGCATTTTTGAGTAAAAGTGTACCCCTGTCCTTGAAAACATCTGATCTGTCCCTTAAAATTGAAAGTTTCAAATCACCTGGAAGTTCGGAATTTATTTCAGCCATAATTTTTTTGGAAGCATTTGATACCTGAATTGGTGTCTGGTCTCCAATTCTGTATACGTCAATTAAAAGAGCATTTTTTCCATTAAATCCTGCTGTAACAAAAGAGTCTTCAAAACCTTCCTTAACCAAAGCAATATCTTCAAGAAAAAGGTTTTCTCCGGTATCTGTTGTTATAATAGGAAGTTTTTTGTATTCTTCAGCCTTTTCCTTTAAATCCTTTACTCTTACAAGAATATCTCCGCCTTTTGTCCTAAGATTTCCGGCTCCTACTTCAACAGAAGAAGCTCTTATGGCAGATGCAATATTTTCAATTTTTAAATTATATTTTCTTAAACTGGCCATGGGAATTTCAATTTGGATTTCCCTGTCCCTTGAACCGCTCAATTCTACCTGGGTGATGTCAGGACTTTGCAAAAGTCTGTCTTTTATTCTTTCAGCTGTATCTCTTAAAACTATGTCATTTTCAGAACCCCATAAAACAAGGTCAAGAACACCTCGTTTTCTTTCAGAAATTGAAACCTTTGGGTCTTCTGTTTCGTCTGGAAATGAATCAATTCTGTCAACTTCCTTTTCAATTTCCTGCCAGAGCCTTATTATGTCTGCAGATTCAAGAGCTTCTATTACAACGCTTCCAGAACCTTCAGAGGCTGTTGAACTTATGCTTTCTATTCCTTCAAGGCCTTCAACTGCTTCTTCTATGGGAAGAATAATTCCCTTTTCAACTTCTTCGGGGCTTGCTCCTGGATATGCAACGGAAACAACTACTGTATCAGCCGCAAATTCAGGAAAAACTTCCTGCTTTATATTGAGTCCCATAATAAGTCCTCCCACAAGAAGAACAATCATTAAAAGGTTTGCGGCAACAGAGTTGGAAGCCATCCATGCAAGAGGGCCTTTTTTTGTAAATTCGCTCATTTATGTTTACCTTAATTATTGTCTATTTTAAGAGGCATGCCGTTTACAGGAATTGTTATTGATGAGGAAACAATTTTTTCATCTTCTTTTAATCCTTTTTTGACATAAACAAATTTATTGTCTTTCCAGATGATTTCTAAAGGCCTTATTTCAAGTTTTCCATTATTGAAAATCCAGATATTTTTGTCATGAACATATTCCCTTGGAATTTGAAATACATTTTCCAAAACATCTCCAATTATTTCAAAACTTACATAATCGCCTGCCATTAAAGGCATTTCATCAGAATTGAGTGAAAGAGGGTCTTTTATTTCAGCAATAATTTCAATCATTCTTGAGTTTTCTGTAACACTTGCTGTAACAGATTTTAAATATCCTTTTCTGAAAAGTTCTGAAGTCTGGGAATAAATGTTTACAGGCGGTTTTTTTCCCTTTGCCTTTAAAAGCTTTTCAATTTTGTCGTTTGGAACATAGCCTGAAACTCTGAAAAGGGAAGTCCCATATAAAAGTGCTGTTTTTTCAAGGGAGGAAATATAACTTCCCTCTTCAATATAGGTTTTGATTATTACTGCATCAAAAGGTGCTTTTATAAGTGTTCTTGAAAGATCAAGCTCTGCCTTTGAAAGTTCTGCTCTGGCTGCCTCAAGCTTTGCCTGTGCAGATTCAAGCTGGGGTTTTCTCAATGCAAGGGCCTTGTCTTCAATTGTGTCCATGCCTGATTTTTCATAAAATTTAAGCTCTTTTTTTGCACTTTCCTGTTTTCCCATTTCAAGGCTTAAATCAGCCTTTGCCTGGTTTACTTGAGCCTTTAATTTATCTATTTGATAAATATAATCATCTTGTTCTATTTTTGCTAAAATCTCGTCTTTTTTTACAATTCCTCCGGGATAGAAATTTTTTGAAACAAAAATAATTTTACCGCTTACAGAGGTTTTAAGCTCAACACTTTTTTCCGGAACAATTGTTCCCATTCCATTTATTATTATTTGGGAATCTTTTTTTACAAGTGGTTTTACATCAACATAAAAAGCCTTTATCTGTTTTTTATTTCCTTTTTTTACGGCAGGTTTTGAGTTCATAAAAAAAGTATAGCTTTTAAAGCCTATAAAAATGAGTAAAAGAAAAACAGCTGCTTTTATTGAAATTCTGATGATTTTAATATTTTTTTCATTCATTTTCATTTTCCATATTTTTTACAAATTGTTTTGTCCATGTACTTCCCACTGCTCTGTAAAGAGCTGTCCTGTATTCAAGAAGAGTTGATTTTTCGCTTATAAAAACCGACTCAAGATTTTTAAGGTAATTGTATCTTTCAATATATGAAATATAGTCAGAGCTTCCGTTCTTATATTCATTTTCAGCATAATAAAGAGCAGCCTTTGATGCCTTAATTCTTTTTTCTATGAGCAAAAGCTTTTCCTTTTGGGAATTTTCACGGGAAACAGCATCTGATACTTCCTTAAAAGCTGAAAGAACAAGGTCCTTGTATTCATATAAATTCTGGTTTCTTTCATATCTTGATCTTTTAATTTCTTCTTTTAAATATCCGCCTTTAAAAACAGGTGCTGTTAAATTTCCGGCAAGTCTTGAAATCCAGTCATCAAGTGAAAGTGAAAAATCATTTGAAGAAAGTCCTGCTGAGGCAGAAATTGAAAGGGTTGGGAGCATGTTTTTTTTGGCTGTATAAAGATTTTCTTCTGAAGCAAGAAGCCTTGAAAATGAAGCTTTTATATCAGGCCTTGATTCAAGAATATCCGATGGAATTCCAGTTTCGGGTACAGGCAAAAGATTTGGAAGGGTTGATGTTTTTATGTCAATAAAATCAAGTCCTGTAATATATGAAAGCTTATTTAAAAGAAGAGTTTTTTCAAGATTTACAGAATTTATTGTTTCTTTAAGTGAAATTATTTCCTTTTGGTGGTCATAAATATCAGATGCCTTGGTAATTCCGTTTTTGTACCTGAATTTTAAGACTTCAAGCTGGTTTTCATTTTCCTTTAAAATTTTATTTAAGATTTCAAGTCTTGAGTTTATGGAAACAGTATTTTTCCATGCCTCAACAGTTTCTGATGCAATTGTAACAGCCGAGGCTTCAAGATCTTTTTTTGCAGCAGTTTCACTGAATTTTGCGGCTTTTATCTGTGAATTTATTTTTTTCCACAAATCTATTTCATAACTTGCACCAAGTCCGATTGATGAGGATTTTGAAGTGTTTTTATCTGTTTTTGTTTCTGAAATTCCTCCGTCAATGTCTAAATCTGGAAAAAGTCCTGAACCTTGCTTTGCAAGAACTGCCTTTGCTTTTTTTAAATTTTCATAGGCTTTTTTTATTGTATTGTTGTTTTCAAGTGCTGTTTTTACAAGGAAATTAAGCTCTTCATTGTTAAAATCTTCCCACCACCTGTCAATTTCTGATTTTCCGTAAAAGTTTTTGTCAAAAGTTTTTGGAATTTTTACTTCATAATTTTTTTCTTTTTCCGGCTCAAATGCTGCACAGCCTGAAAAGATTATAATTATCAGTATTAAAGTAATAGGTTTTTTCATTTTTATCCTGTAAATAAAAAATTTATATTTAGTTATTGAACGAAAACGGCCTTTTTTGCCCATTTCTGCGTCAGAATCAAAATTTAATCCTCAAAATACCCGATGTATTCCTGCGGTTAAATTTTTCATCTTCCTTGAACTGAACAAAAAATTCTCGTTTTCGGCCAATTTATATTTAGTTATTGAACGAAAACGGCCTTTTTTGCCCATTCTAAAGTCATATTCAAAATTTAATCCTGAAAATCTGAATTATCTAAAATTTCCCTTAATTTTTTTTTTGCTCTTACAAGAAGAGCTTCTATTGAATTTTCTGTTTTACCAAGAATTTCTCCAATTTCACTGTATTTTAAGTCTGCCTTGTATTTAAGAAGCAAAACCTTTTTATAAAGCTCAGGCAGTTTTTCAATTGAAAGATATAAAATTTTTTCTTCCTGATTTTTGCAAAGAATATCAACAGGGTTTTCAAAGAAATCTGTTTCAGGAAGATTATCATAATAAACAGGCTTTTTTTTTCTCAAAAAATCAATGCATAGATTGTTTGCAATTTTAAAAAGAAATGCTTTTACTTTTTTTTCAGGGTCAAAATTTGAAATATTTTTGTAAAATTTTAAATAAGTTTCCTGAACCATGTCTTTTGCTTCTGTTTCATCTTTTATTATATAAATGCAAAATGAGTATAATTGTGTTTCATATCTTGAAACAAGCTCCTCAAAAGCCTTTGAATCAGATAAAAGAATTAAGTTTATAAGGTCATTATCTGAATATTTTTTTAAAGATTTGAAAAATGCCATAAAATTCAGATTTTCTTTTTAAAATGCTCTTCAAGCTGTTTGTGAATTGAATTAAAATATTTTGGAGCATTTTTTTTAAGGATTGAATCAATTTTTTCAATATGATTCATAAAAAGCATTTCCTTTGTGTCTATGCCTGATTCAAGCTGATTTTTCAATGCCTTGATTTTATTTTCATCTCTGGTTTTTTGAGAATAAAGACTTAAAATTTCCATTCTTTTGCTGTGTATATCAGTATATGCGTTTTTCATGGAAAGGTGAAAATTTTTAATTTCACTTTCAAGATTTTTTTTATCAATATTATTGAGCTTTATATCTGAAACTGCATTTTCAGACATGTGAAGAAAGGCTTTTTTTGGTGAAAGCGGAACAGATATTAAATGAAACACAAGAAAAATTATAAATCCTGCATTAAGTCCAAGTGAAAAAAAAAGTATTATTTTAAATTTGACTGATTTCAAAACAGATCTCCTTTATCCGAATTTACAGCAAGAACATAAGTTCCAGAAGAAATCTTGTAAGATTTTAATTCAAAGGTTTTACTGGCAATGGAAAAACCAATTATTATTCCAGCTGCTGCACAGCTTAGTGCAAGTGCTTTTATATATTTTCCTGAGTGCTTTAAATACAGGCTGACCTGATTATTTTTTTGGCTGATTTCAAAATCTTTTAAAATTTTGTTTTTAAGGTTTTCCGGCGGAGTAAAATCCGGAAGATTTTTTAAATTTTTTATAAAAAGAATTTGTTTTTCATTATAAATTTTACAGTTTTTGCATTTTTTCATGTGGTATTTTATTTTAAGACTTTGAAAAAAAGAAGTTTCATTGTCTATGAATTTTGGATTTAGTTTTTTAAATTTGTTGCAGTCCATTTTTTTCTCCTTTTTTAGTTAATACGATTGAGATTTAAAAAGCCTTCAAAAAATTTTTTATTTTTTGTTACAAATTCTAAAATATAAAACGCTTTGCTTCTAAAAATAGTAGTGGTAAAAAAAGTTTGACTCAACTAATAAAAGGTTCTATATAAACTTCAAAAGTTTGGATAACCAAAAAAATGGAGTTTATAATGGTGCTGGTGTGTTTAAGACAAATGGAAAAAAATTCCCATGGAACCATAAAAAAAATAAACGGTTCAAGGGAAATGGAAAGAAGGATAAGGGATCTTGGCCTTTTTCCGGGTGTAAAATTCAAGGTTGAAGGGCGTGCTCCTTTAAAGGATCCTGTAGCTTTAAGGCTTGATAATTGCAAAATAACTTTAAGAAACAATGAAGCAGATAATATAATGGTTGAGCCTGAAGGGGGTGAATCATGAGTATTTCGCTTGCTCTGGCCGGCAATCCCAATTCAGGGAAAACAACCCTTTTTAATGCACTTACAGGTGCAAGGCAGCATGTTGGCAACTATCCTGGGGTTACTGTTGAAAAAAGGGAAGGCAACTGGGTTATAAACGGCAAAACTTTAAAAGTAACAGATCTTCCAGGAACATATTCACTTACCGCCTATTCATTAGAAGAAAAAGTTGCAAGGGATTATCTTCTTGAAAACAGGTCTTCTGTTGTTGTTGATATCCTTGATGCAACAAACCTTGAGCGTCATCTTTTTCTTGCTGTTCAGTTCATGGAGCTTGGAGTTCCACTTATTCTTGCAGTAAACATGATGGACGAGGCTGAAAGTTCAGGCATTGAAATAGATATAAAATTACTGGCCTCACTTTTAAATATTCCTGTTGTTCCAACCATTGCAAGGGAAGGAAAAGGAAAAAAGGAAATTTTTGAGGAACTTGAAAAATTTGACATTTCAACCTTTAAGGGTTCTGGTTTTGAAATTTCATATGGTGAACTTATAGATGAAGAAATTCTTGAGCTTGAAAAACTCATAAATGGTTTTTCTTCTGTTATTCAGAAATACCCTTCAAGGTGGGCAGCAATAAAATATCTTGAAGAAGATCCTGAAATTTTAAAAATTGTAGATAAGGCAGATTTTAAGGGGGAAGCAAAAAAAAGGCTTGAAGACCTCAAAAATAAAACAAGAAACCTTTTTGACATGGATCCTGAAACCATAATTTCAGACAAAAGATACGGCTATATTTCAGGTATAGTAAGACAGGCAGTCAGGTATAAAAAAGAATCAGCTGACAGGCATAAAATGACAGACAAAATTGATGCGGTACTAACCCATTCAATAACAGGTCCTGTTTTTATGGCTTTAGTTTTTTATATTCTTTTTAAAGCTACATTTGCCTTTGGTGAAATTCCAATGGGCTGGCTTGAGTCTTTTTTTGGATTTACAGGTGATGTTGTTACAAAAATTGTTCCAGAGGGGCTTTTGCAGTCATTGATTGTTTCGGGAATAATTGACGGTGTTGGCGGTGTTCTTGGATTTGTTCCGCTTATTGCAATTATGTTTTTCATGATTTCCTTTCTTGAAGATGCAGGATACATGGCAAGAATGGCTTATATGCTTGACCGGGTTTTCAGAACTTTTGGACTTCACGGAGCATCAGTAATGCCTTTTATAATTTCAGGCGGAATTCCAGGGGGCTGTGCAGTACCAGGTGTTATGGCTGCAAGAACCTTAAAAAGCAGAAAAGAAAGAATTGCAACAATTTTAACAGCTCCTCTTTTAATGTGCGGAGCCAAGGTTCCTGTTTTTGTTCTTTTATGCGGAGCTTTTTTTGGAGAAAAAGCTGCAATGGCAATGTTCTGGCTTACAATGGGCGGATGGGCTGCTGCACTTTTATCTGCAAAACTTCTTAGAAGCACACTTATCAAGGGAGAATCCACACCTTTTATAATGGAACTTCCTCCTTATAGAATGCCGACTTTAAAAGGTGTTCTTCTTCATACATGGGAGCGGGCAAAGCAGTATATAAAAAAGGCTGGTACATTTATTCTTGCAATTTCAATTGTAATTTGGGCCATGATGACATTTCCCCAGCTTTCAGATCAGGAAGTTTCAAAATATGAACAAATAAAACAAAATGTTTCAGTTGAGTATGAAGGAACACAAGAACTTGATGCAAAACTTTTGGAAGCAGACAATCTTTTAAGACAGGCAGAGCTTAAAAATTCAATTGCAGGAAGACTTGGAACAGCAATAACTCCTGTTACAGAGCTTGCAGGCTTTGACTGGAAAACAAATATTGCTTTAATCGGAGGATTTGCAGCAAAAGAAGTTATTGTTTCAACACTTGGAACAGCATATTCACTTGGGGAAACTGATCCTGATGCACCTGAAGCACTTTCTGATAAACTAATAAATGACCCTGATTTTGATTATATTACAGCAATAAGTCTTATGATTTTTGTGCTTTTATATGCTCCATGCTTTGTTACAGTTGTTGCAACTGCAAAAGAAATTGGCTGGAAATGGGCAATGTTTGGAGTTATTTCAAATACTGTTCTTGCTTTTGGTCTTTCTGCTGCATTTTACCAGACTGCAAGGCTTGGGATTTTTTCGTGAAGAGGTAATATTTAAAAAAAAGATTTATTTATATCCTAAAAAAATCTGGATTTTAATTTTTTTAAAATCCAGGTTTTTTTTAGCCAATCTAAAATAGCTATATAGTGATTGGCCGAAAACGAGAATTTTGTTTTATTCAAGAAAGATGAAAAATTTAACCTTTAGGATACATTGAGTATTTTGAGGATTAAATTTTGAATCTGACTTAAGAATGGACAAAAAAGGCAGTTTTCGTTCAGCAGCTATATAGGAATCGAACAAAAAAGTGAGTTTTTACTAAGCATTAATTAAAAATAGAAAAATTCAAAAATTTTTATTATATAGCTTTTGTTTCTTTTTAAGGAGTGATTGGCTGAAAACTGGAATTTTTTTGTTTATTTACGGAAGACGAAAAATTTAACCTTTAGGATATATTGATTATTTTAAGGGTTAAATTTTGAATCTGGCTTTAGAACAGGCAAAAAAGGCAGTTTTCCTTTAGCAGCTTAGTATTTTTTAATTTTTCAGAGGGCATTATGAAAAAACTTATTATATGGATTAAAGAAACAAGGCCTCAGTTTTTAACTCTTGCAGCGGTTCTTACATTTTTTGGTACTGCTCTTGCATGGTATTACGGACCGGTAAATATCGGTTATGCTCTTCTCGGCGGGCTGGGTTTAATGCTTACCCATGGAAGTGCAAATGCTGTAAATGACTATTTTGATTATAAAAGCGGTATAGACCTTGAAGTTGAAAAAACTCCATTCAGCGGTGGAAGCGGACTTATAAAAGCTCAGAAAATAAGTCTGAATCAGGCATTGTGGGTAGGAATTATCACAACCCTTGCAGGTGCAGTTATTGGAGTCTTTTTTTGTATTGTTAAAGGAATTATGCTTTTGCCGCTTTTGATTACAGCAGTTCTTTGTCTTGTATTGTATACTCCGGTGATTTTAAAAACACCCTGGCCTGAATGGTCTCCTGGTCTTGGACTTGGAATTTTGCCTGTTCTTGCATTTTATTTTATTCAGTTCGGGCATTATGACTGGCTGGTTTTAATTGCATCTGTTCCAAGCGGAATTATGGTTCATAACCTTTTGCTTTTAAATGAATTTCCTGATGTTGAAGCCGATAGAAATGGAGGAAGAAAAACAACACCTGTTCTTCTTGGATTGGATTTATCAGCAAAAATTTTTGCAGCTTCAACAATTGGTGTTTATGTCTGGATTGGAGGGTGTGCTGCTGCAACTATAATTTTGGGAAAAGTTATAATGCCAGTTCATTGTTTAATTGCTTTTTTTTCATTTCCTTTTGCACTCAAGGCAATAAAAGGAGCTAAGCTTCATAAAAACAGACAAACCCTTATAAACGCTCTTGGAGACAATGTTTCCTTTATTCTTTTTACACATATTCTTCTTGGAGCAGGCTATATTTTTGGAAGGCTTTTTCCTTTTTAAAAAAAAGACCAGTTTATTACTTGATATGTTTTGATAAGTGTTAATAAAAATAAAAAATTGTTTAAAAATAATTCTAAAATTTAAACTACTTACAAAAGTTTTGAACAAAATTTATCAACAGATATAAAATTTTTTATTGGCATGCACCAAAATACCACGGGAAATTCAACGGATGCTAAATTGCCCTGTGATCTCTTCCTGTTTTTGACAGGTAGTACTCATAATCGCCTTCATATGCTGTCATCTGTCCATGGTCAATTTCAAAAATCCGGTTTACCAGCTCTCGTATAAAGTATCTGTCATGGCTCACCAATATAATTGTACCTGCAAATTTCTGTAGAGCCTGAAGAAGTATTTCACGGGACTGAATATCAAGATGGTTGGTAGGTTCATCAAGAATAAGAACATTTACAGGACGGGCCAGAAGAGAGGCTATAACAACACGGCTTTTTTCTCCGCCCGATAATGAGCTGATTTTTTTTTCCGCCTGATCACCTGAAAACAAAAAGGCTCCGCAAAGATTCATGATAATTCCCCGTCCTTCAAGGGGAAGATTTTCCTGAATGGTTTCAAAAACCGTTTTTGACGGATCAAGAATATCCATTGAGTGCTGGCTGAAGTATCCTATATTTACATTGGCTCCGGTTTTTAATGATCCTTTCGTTGGCTCTGTCTTATTTGCCATCACCTTTAAAAGAGTTGATTTTCCGGCTCCGTTTACACCAACAACTGCAATTTTATCTTCACGCTGAACCATTCCCGATAAATCTGTAAAAACGGTTTTTTCAGGCATGCCGGGTGTATTCCATGTTTTTCCAAGATTTTCAAAAACAAAAACATCATCACCTGTTCTTGGAGGTTCCTTAAATTCAAATTTTATAACCTTTTGCTGTGGAGGCAGTTCAATCCGTTCAATTTTTTCAAGTTTTTTAATACGGGATTGTACCTGAGCCGCATGGGAAACCCTTGCCTTGAATTTTGAAATAAAGTTTTCTTCCTTTGCAATCATTTCCTGCTGTCTGCGGTGACTGGCAATAAGTTCAGCCATCCTCACTTCCCGTTCCCTTAGATAATAATCGTAATTACCGCTGTAAGTTGTTGTTACTCCATTGGAAACTTCAATTATACGGTTGACAATACGGTTCATGAAATCATGATCATGGCAGGTCATGAGAACTGCACCCTTAAAATCATTTATGAGCCAGTTTTCAAGCCATATGATTGATTCCATGTCAAGATGGTTTGTGGGTTCGTCAAGAAGAAGAACATCCGGGCTGATGGTAAGGATTTTTGCCAGTGCAATCCGCATTTTCCAGCCGCCGCTGAAGGATTCAACAGGTCTATCATAATCATCCGGGCCTATGCCAAGACCGGTAAGAATTGTCTGTGCTCTTGATTCAAGGTCATAACCGCCACGGTTTTCAAATTCTTCGGACACATTACCATATTCCAGAAGCAGAACTTCCATAGCATCATCATTCATGGGTTCAACCATGGCCGCTTCCATTTCCCGCATTTTTTTACCCAGAGCAACAATGTCTGAAGCTTCAGACATAACTTCAGCAAGTGCTGATCTGCCGGACATTTCCCCGACATTTTGTGAAAAATATCCGACCTTTGTTTTCTTTGAAATGGAAATATCACCGCTGTCTTTTGACTCACGGCCGGTAATTAGTCTGAAAAGGGTTGTTTTTCCTGTGCCGTTGGAGCCGACAAGTCCTGCTCTTGATCCCGGAAGAATCTGAAAGCTTGCATTTTTAAAAAGAATCTGGTCGCCATGCTGTTTTGAAATATTTGTTACATGAATCATATATATGTCCTGAAAAAATCAATGCATCTACCATGGGAAGTGTTGAAATGCAAGGAAATCATTGGATTATTTTGGGGATACTTATTTAATTTAAGAGCTTTGCTTAAAAAAGTAAAAACTTAACTTCAGACCTTTTTTCCTCTTGTTTTTAGTTTTGTTTATTCATCCGGATCTATGTCAGGGTAATACTTTTCGAGGCATTCCTGGCATATACCATGACTGAACTCAGCATCTGAGTGTTCAAGGATATATTTTTCAATTTGGTTCCAGTATCCTTTGTCATCACGGATTTTTTTGCAATGTGAACAAATGGGGAGCAATCCCTTTAATTGCTTTACTTCTTTTAGTGTTTTTTCTGCTTTTTCTTTCTGTGCTACCAAACTGTTTGTATACTGCTCAATTTTATCCTCATAAGATGATATTAAGCGGCTAATCTGTCTTTCAAAAAAGACTATAACCACAATTGATATCAGGGACGCAAAAAATGCAATTGAAAATGAACGAAATCTTTGTGTTTTAAGTGTATTTTGCATTTTTTCAGTTTCTTTTTCTATAAGCTGATCCACATCATCAAGATAAACACCAGTTGCTACTACCCAGTCATATGGCTCGTAAAGTTTTGCAAAGGTCATTTTATGTGCAATTTTTTTTGAATTTAATTTTTTGAAATAATAATCGAAATATAACTCCCCGTTTTTTTTAACGCCGTTTAGTTCTTCTTCGTAAGGCCGTGCCCCCATTATATCCGTAGTATTGGTAGAAAGCCACGAACCTTCGGTTTCAGGAAGATTGGGATGGATCTGTCGCAGTGCATAGTTGTCTCCGCCCTCATAATTTACTATACGATTAACCCAAACGTAGCCGTTATCAATAAGACGCATCTTCCTGATATATTTGCTGATACGATTTATGTTTTCAGCTTTTATCTGTTCTTTTGTCAGCTCATTTGAAGCATATTCCTCATTGACCTGAGCCCTTTCCTGTTGAATATAGTATATTGTCCGTTCAACTGAGTTACGCAGAAATCTTTTTTTTTCATTTATGATGGATTCCGCTAATTGATCAATTTTAGCAGAGTATTCCTGGTTCAAACTCTTTGTGTAAATTAAAGAAAGGGCTGCAGCGAGAAGAATAAGTCCTGAAACAGAACCTATATAAAAATAGAATCTGATTGTGTTTTTCCCTATCTTCTCAAAATTTTGTTCGCTGTTTTCTGGCATGAGCAGTCTCTGTTTGGGTTGCAGGAAAATTTAAAACCTGAAGAAGAGCATGCCGCTTATAGATTGTAAATGTGTTTGATAATGCGGACATATATTACCTTTATAATTTTTATATATAATAATGTTGTAGTGACTTAATGTCAAATATGGAAGTGGCTGTAATATACAGTTGAAAATCCACTGAATAAAAATATATTTTGATTGCAAAACATGGCAAAAAAAAGGCTGAATACAGATTTTCACCAAAAGCTGTTGAAGATATGGAAGGCATCTGGCTTTACTCTTTTACAAATTAGAGTGATTTTTGTGTTTGTTGTTTAAACTTAAAAGCTGTTTTTTTTATCCATGAGATAATAAGTTTAGCCTGATACCTGTCTATTTTTTTTAAATATTTCAGAGCTTTTTCGGTAAATAAAACAGAATACGGCATGTTATAATCCAAGTTCTTTTTCAGCTTGAGACAGGGAAAAGTTCTTCAAATGATCAGCTTCTTTTTCAAATTCTTTTATAAGCTTTAAATCATGCTCGTCTTCAAGTTTTTCAAAAAAAGCTTTTTTAAAAACATCAGATAAAGTTTGACCGTGCAGTTTTGCATATTTACTTACAAGTTCTTTTTCCTGCTCTGACAATCTCAGCGATATATTAGGCATAACAAATTCCTTTTTTTTAATCTGTCTTACATTGTTTTACGATCAAGCAAAAAAATAAATCAAAAACCTGTCTGATCAACAGAGTTTTATAAATTAATCATTTGTATTTTCTAAATGTTAAGGATGGTTGAAAAGCTCAGATAGTCTAATCTCTGATTGTGATGTATAGAAAAGAAGTATAAAAATATTATTGATTGAAAAAGTGAACTTCTGACCCCATTTGTGCTCTTCTGACTCATTCTTACAGTTTTTGGTTTATTCTGGGAACCCTGCCTTATTCATAACCCTCAAGCTTTTCCATTATAAACCTGAACCCGTCAGCCACAGTCCCGCTAAATTCTTCTACAGGTTTGTATTTATCCTCAAAATAACCCACCCTAAATTCAACCTCTTCCTTAAAAAAATCATATTTATCAAAATAAGGCTCCATCTTTTTAAGGTCTTCCAGATCCTGAGATAAAGCCTCTATCATTTTCCCTCTGTTAACCAGAAGTATTATAAAGATACCCTCCAGCTCTTCAGCGTGGGAATAACCACCCGGAAGATCAGGAACATCATCTAAATCCGAGTATTTTTCATCAAAAACCTGCCACTTATATCCTTTATCAATCCCGATAAATAGCTTTCTTTTTCCCATTTTATCACCTCTTTAGTATTCTTTAAGACTTTGCTTTTGAAATATTTTTCAGCATTTGGTCGAAACCTTGAGTCCAGAGGCTTAAAAAAAGTCCAGACCTTATCGCCGTCAAAAACCTCAATATAACCATTTTCAGACATTGCAATATGACGCCCGTTTTCCTGCACACCCATAGCCTTTATACTGTTAAGAGCACTCACAAGTTTATCCGTTTCGTTTCTTCTCCGGCGTGCATCCTGTGAATGCTCAAAAGCCGATTCATCAAGAACACGTTCAACCCCTGTATTATCAACGTGCCGGAATATCTCATCTTTTTCAGGTCTGTCTGTGTTTTTAACCTTGAAAGTCTCTCTTTTATATGAAACTTCCTGCTCATCAACCCATACAGGCTGAGCAATTGTTCTGCACCTGAAAAAGTACACTTCTGACTTTGTTCAAGGTTTATTAACTTGTAACTTGAATAAAATTAATCTTTAATATAAAAAAATTTTTAAATGAATAGTCTTTTTTACTGTAATAATTATTATTTCAATAATTACAAACAGTAAGATTATTGTTTATAGTGTTATTTAATGCTTATTAAGTTTGATTAGAATAAACTTTTTAAATAGTTCTGTATAAAGTTTAGATTGTAAATATGCTAATTTAAGGTCTCATAAATGGAAAAGATTGATAGATATATAAATAAAATTATTTGTGGAGATAGCTTGGAGGAAATGAAAAAATTGCCTTCAGAAAGCATTGATTTAGTTGTTACTTCTCCGCCGTATAATTTAAAAAATTCTACTGGAAATGGAATGAAAAATGGCAGAGGGGGGAAATGGGCAAATGCAGCCCTGGTTAACGGCTACTCTCATTATGATGATTGCATGCCCCATGATGAATATGCTAATTGGCAGCGAAGTTGTCTTGGAGAAATGATGAGGCTGATTAAAGAAGATGGTGCTGTCTTTTATAATCATAAATGGCGTGTTCAAGGGGGAATGCTGCAAGATAGGCAAGATATTGTTCAAGGGTTTCCTGTGCGTCAGATTATTATCTGGCAGAGAAGCGGAGGGATTAATTTTAACCCGGGCTATTTTTTGCCAACTTACGAAGTTATCTATCTAATTGCAAAGTCAAAGTTTAAATTAGCACCAAAGTCTAATAAGCATGGTGATGTCTGGAAATTCGGTCAAGAGCTTAAAAACCATCATCCTGCACCTTTTCCTGTAAAACTTATTGATAGAATTATTTCTTCAACAACTGCTGAAATTATACTTGATCCTTTTATTGGATCAGGAACTACAGCTGTTGTTGCTCAGGAACTAGGGCGTAAATATATAGGTTTTGATATTTCCCCTGATTATTGCAAAATGGCGGAAGAACGCTTAGAAAAAAATAAAATTTCAAGTGAACTAAGCTATAAACGCCAAGGAACTTTTATTTAAATGAATATTTACACAAAAGAATCATTAATAGAGAAATTCAATGAAATAGCTGGTTTTGGTTTTATCCCTAATGCAAGAACTGGAAATCATGGAGGCATTGGCAATACATTAGAGGATTTACTTGGAATAGAAGAAAATAACCTGCCGATCCCTAATGCTTCTGAATGGGAATTAAAAACACAAAGACTTAAAACTTCAGCTCTTAATACATTGTTTCATATAGAGCCGTCACCGAGAGCAATAAAGTTTATTCCAAATATTTTGCTTCCTATGTATGGCTGGCAGCATAAAGAAGCAGGGAAAAAATACCCTTTAACAGAAATGTCTTTCAGGCAGACTATTCATGGAAACTCTCCAAGTGACCGAGGGTTTAGGGTTGTTATTGACAGAATAAGCCATAGGGTTGCTATTTCTTTTAATTCCAATAAGGTTATAGAAAAACATCAAGAATGGCTGAAAAGTGTAAAAAAAAGAGTTGGTAATTTAGATGAATTAAATCCCCAGCCATATTGGGGGTTTAATGATCTTGAGCATAAAATTGGCTCAAAATTGCATAATTGTTTTTTTGTACAAGCTGAAGTTAAGAAAATTAATGGTTTAGAGCATTATTGGTACAAGAAAGTTCAAATGCTCGAAACATTCAGCTTTGAAGGTTTTTTAAATGAATTAGAAAAAGGCAATGTATTAGTAGATTTTGATGCCAGAACTGGTCATAATCATGGGACAAAATTTAGATTGCGACAAAATTTTTATCCAAATTTATATAAAAAATCTAAGTTGATAATTGACCTGTAAACAAATTTTGATGGCCTCGTAAAAAGTCGAAAATTTAAAATTAGCACACATCTTTAACTCGTTCCAAAGCTCTTGCTTTGGAATGCCGTTTGAGGAATAGAATTTGTGCGAGGTTCAAGTCTGATCTTGACTTATTGCACAGTAAAAAAAGTCAAAACAAGATTTTATCTTTTTTCAGAACCTCTGCACTTCCAGAAAGACCTTAAAATGAAGTAAAAAATCTAAAAAATGTAAATAACCAAAAAACAAATGTTTAAAAATAACCAAGAAATTTAAAATAGTTACAAAAGTTTTAAACAAAAATTATTAACAATGATAATAAACTTTTTTTATGGTTTCAAAAACCGCCCATTTTCCATAACATAAACAAAATCTCCTATTTCACTTGCTTCTTCATGGTCATGGTCAGCAAGAACAAAAAAATTTGTTATGCATTAATAGTATGATATTATAGCCAGATAGTATGAACTTGGCATTTTTTACCCCGGCGGAGGTTATTTATGGGTACAATACGAAAAACAATTACTGTAACTGATAAGCAGGATAAGTGGATAAAGGCACAGATTAATGCCGGTGAATTTACCAATGACAGCGAATATATTCGTGATCTGATACGTCGTGATCAGGCCCGTCAGGCTGATATTGAAGCAATCCGTGCTGCACTGACCGAGGCAGAGCAAAGCGGAGAACCAAAACGCTTTGATGCTGGTGAATTTAGAAAAGAAATGATTGCAAAACATGGCAAATAAAAAGGCTGAATACAGATTATCTTCAAAAGCTGTTGAAGATATGGAAGGCATCTGGCCTAAGTTTTATTCTGAAATGAATTTTTTTGAGTAATTTTATTTTGCTCTTTCTGAAGATTGAAGATAAAAGGTAAGTAAATTGTTTTTTTGTGTTTTGCCGGTTTTTTAATTATTTGAAAATATTAATCATTTTGAAATCTTTGGTTCGTTTTTATCGGCGACTGATTTCGTCTTTATGTGCAGGAATTTTAAATAAAGATAAAAGAATCTAATACTTTTTTATATTAAAATCTAATATCTCATGACGCTTATGCCGGGTAAAAAATAAGATTTGAAAGAGAATAACTTTAGAGGTTGATATGGAGTTTTAAGAATGAAGAATAAATATAATGTGCTTGATTTGTTTTCAGGATGTGGGGGACTTTCCCTCGGCTTTCATAATAGTGGGTTTGATATTAAATATGCTATTGATAACTGGAGTGTTGCTTTAGACACGCTACAGTATAACCATCCCCAGACAAAAACTATTTGTGCAGATATTTCTACCATTTCAGTTAAAGATATTATTGATAATAAAAATATAGATGTGATAATTGGTGGGCCACCATGCCAAGGTTTTTCAATTGCTGGAAAAAGAATTATTGATGATGAGCGAAACAAGCTTTATAAAAAATATTTAGATTTTGTTTGCTTATTAAGACCTAGAGCATTTTTAATGGAAAATGTTCCCAATATTGCTTCTATGGGTGAAGGTTCAATTTTAACTTCTATATTAAATGATTTCAAGGAAGCTGGGTATTATTTGAGTTGGAGTATTTTAAAAGCTTCAGATTATGGTGTCCCCCAGGATCGAAGACGTTTTTTTTTAATAGGATTTAAAAATAAGGAACAATTTGATTTCAGATCAATGACTAAATATATAAAAAATAAAATAACCTCAAAAGAAGCCATTTCAGATTTACCAGAAGACGATATCTTACCGGAAGAAGGTTATCCATTTAAGCCTACTTCAGAATATCAGGAATTTATGAGAAATGGTTCTCTAGGTATACACAATCATATTACAACCAAACATACTGATAAAACAAAAGAAATTATCAGTTTGGTTCCAGATGGAGGGGATTATAAGGATCTACCTGATAAGTATAGAGAAACAAGAAAGGTCAATATTGCATGGACAAGATTAAATAGCAACAAACCTAGTTTTACTATAGATACAGGACACCGGCATCACTTCCATTACAAATTTAATAGAGTTCCAACAGTCAGAGAATCTGCTAGAATCCAATCATTCCCAGATAATTTTATATTCTTGGGTAATAAATCAGATCAAGAAAAACAAGTTGGCAATGCAGTTCCGCCAATTCTTGCCTCTACTCTAGCCAATGAAATGCTAACTATATTAGGATAAACCTATGTATAGAATACCACAAAATTATTTTTTTAGAATACATCATGTTAGACCAAGATTTAAAAATAACATAGAGAATGTTTTGATTTTTATAGCTGAGGAAATTCAAAGAATAAATCAAGGGAACTGTAGCGATTTTAAGTTTAATTTAAATTCTGCTATTAGGCGCTTTCCAGGTAATTATAATTTAACCGACAAAACAATAAATAATTGGAGAACCGAAATATCCTCACTATTTGGTTTTTATATAGAAAATAAGAAAAATGATTTAACTCTAGTCTCTCAAAGAGCTAAAGACTTAGTAAAAAATCAAGATTTAGTTCAATTTTTTAAAATTTTTCTCTTTTTCTTTCAATATCCTGGCGGCCATATTAAACCACATGAAGTAGAAAAATATATATTAAAAGGGGTACGGTTTAAACCAACTCATAAAATACTTGAGTTATTGATAGAACTGAAAAAGTTAACTGGAAAAAGCATTGGAATATCTAAGGCTGAAGCAACACACATATTATTCAATGATTTAAGAGTAACTACAGGTTTAGAAAATATTTATGATACAGCTAAACGCTTTCTAGATTTGAAGATAAAAAATATAGAATATGATTGGACTGGTGATGTAATTCGTTATGCTGGAGATATCCTTGATTATATGGTGATTGCAAATCTACTAAAATCATATAATGGTCAATTTTATATTAACTCATTAGAACAAAATACTATTGATTTTTTTTTAAAAAATCCAAGCTTGTCATCCGTAATTCCAAAATGCACTAAACTCCATAGTCTGAAAATGTAATATTTTTTTCTTTTCTTTTTCTTATTTTCTTCTAAAGAAAGACAAATTTTTAAAATCTCTTCTTCAATTTTCTTTT
>Ga0265295_1000117_pt1 | contig 159981 bp, 159 predicted proteins | sample Munlansysbiofilm_FD_192503 | JGI IMG/M metagenome (GOLD analysis project Ga0265295, IMG submission 192503) | Leachate microbial communities from a municipal landfill in Southern Ontario, Canada - Methane capture system biofilm | ecosystem: Engineered > Solid waste > Landfill > Unclassified ...
CATTTAGTGTTGTAATAGCTGCATCAACAGCCGTTTGTCCTGCTTTTGCAGCAGCTTGGTCTACAGAGAATGTAGCAGTATTTGCAACAGCTGCCGATAAAGTAGTTAAACCATAACCAGCTGTATTCGCTCGGATATTATCCGTACTAATAGTATCAGCTATTTTCTCACCAATTTGGAAAGTTAAAGCACCTTTTTGTGCACTAGCTGCTGTACCTGTACCTCCAGATGCTTGTAAAAGGTATGTACCATTGTAGTTTGTTTGTCCTGCGATATTATTTAATTGAGTTAAAAGTTTACTAACATCTTTCGCAATAGAAACTCTACCAGCAGTTGAAGTAGTATCTGTACTTGCTTGGATTAGTTTTGCTTTTACAGTATCAAGAATTCTTGATTGCTCTGCCATAGATTTATCAGCAATTTGTAAAAGAGAAATAGCTGAGTTACCATTTGCAATACCTTGATTAATTGAAGTAACTTGAGTTCTAAGTTTATCTGCAATTGCAAGACCAGAAGCATCATCAGAAGCTTTGTTTATTTTTAGACCTGTACTTAACTTCTCTAAAGAGTTTTTTATACTATTGTTCGTGTTTGTTGCAGCTTCTTGAGCTGTAAGTGAAGATACGTTTGTATTAATTCTCATAATAAATCCTTTTAGATTTTTAAACAATTTGTAATATTTTTTAAAATATTACAACCTAAAACCTTCTTGTCTCTTTTTATAAAAAAGGTTCAAGCATAGAGCTTTTAAACTCTTCGGATTGAATCCAACCCTAAATTGATAAAAGAATTATTATATAACTTTTCTTAAAATTAGATTAAATCCGTAAATGCTATTTTAATTTTTTTAAAATCACACCACACTCTATATGTTCACTATATGCAAACTGGTCAAATAGGGCAAATCTTAATACTTTGTGAGTTTTTAAAAGCTCTTCTAAGTCTCTGTGAAGAGTTTGTGGGTTGCAAGAGATATATATGATATTAGTAAAGTTTTTTGCTAAAGCTCTTGTGGTATCATCAAGTCCACTTCTTGGTGGGTCCATAAAAATAGTATCAAAATCATAAGATTTTAAATCTATATTTTTTAATCTATTAAAAGCTCGAACTTCATTTAAAGCCTCAACGAACTCTTCAGAGCTCATTCTTACAAATTCAATATTGTTTATACCATTTAAACTACAATTTCTCAAAGCTGATTTTATAGATGTTTTTGAAATCTCTGTTGCTAATACTTTACTGAATTTTTTTGAAAGTGGAATTGTAAAATTTCCACCACCACAATAAAGCTCACATAAATCTTTATTTGAATCTTTTGTATTGTTTAAAACCCACTCAATCATTTTTATATTTACAGAAGTATTTGGTTGAGTAAAACCATTCTCTTCATAGGCAAATTTGAACTCTTGACCATTTATATTTAAACTCTCATTTATAAAATCGCTACTTAAAACTATTTTTTGTTTTCTGCTTCTTCCAATTATTTTTATATTTAATTTTTGCTCAATTTCACGTGCAAGATTTATCCACTCATCTTCAAGTTTTTTGTGATAAATCAAAGTTACAAGCATATCAGAAGTTGAACTAATCAAAAACTCAATAGCAAAAAGCCTAAAAGATAAAATCATAGATTTTTCAAGCTCACTTAAGAGTTTTGGCATAAGATTTTTTATATCTTCGCTTACAATCTCACATGAGTCAATTTTAAGAATCTCTTTATTAAAATCATTCATAGCGTAAGTTAAAATATCTTTTTGCTCATTTTCATCTTTTTCCCACCAAACTCTAAATTCTGCTCTATTTCTAAAGTTTGAATCTTTGCTTTTTATAATATCTAAAGCTATTTTTGAAAAATCAATCAAAGATGAAAATCTATCTTTTTCTCTAGCTATTTTATAGTTTAGTTGCTCTTCATAAGTTTTATTATAGAGTGTACAAGAGGCACAAAGCCCAAAATATTTACAAGTCATAAAGTTTTATCCTTTTGTTTAAAAGGAATATTATAAGAAAATATTGGTAAAAGTAGATATAATTTAAGAATTTTAAAAAAGAAGAGATATGGAAAATAACTGGCAAGAACAACTAAAAGATTTATTAAATTGTGATTTAAAATCACTTTATCCACTAGCAAGAACTATAAAAAGAGAATTAGAGTTTTATGTAGGACCAACAAATAGTGGAAAAACATATAATGCTATGAAAAAATTAAAAGAGGCAAATAGTGGATTATATCTTGCACCTTTGAGACTTTTGGCACTTGAAGGGTATGAAGATTTAAAAGAGTCAAATATTGATGCTTCATTAATCACAGGTGAAGAGCAGATTTTAAATGAAGAAGCAGCTCATATTTGCTCAACAATTGAGATGATAGATTTTGACCTTGAAGTTGATGTTGCCATTATTGATGAAGTTCAAATGCTTGAAGATATTGATAGAGGTTGGGCTTGGGTAAACGCTATTATTGGAGTTCCTGCAAAAAAAGTTATTATGACAGGAAGTGTAAATGCGCTTGATGCTGTTAAAAAAATAGCTTCATATTTGGGTGAAGATTTAAATATCATAAGACATAAAAGAAAAAATCCTTTGTTGGTTTTGCAAAAGTGGACACCGCTTGAAAAACTTGAAAATGGAACTGCTTTAATAGCATTTTCAAGAGCTGAAGTTTTAAAACTTAAACAAAAACTGCAAAAAAAATATTCCGTATCTGTAATTTATGGAAATTTATCACCTGAAGTACGCCGTGATGAGGCCAGAAGATTTAGAGATGGGCAAACTCAAATTTTAATTGCAACAGATGCTATAAGTATGGGGTTAAATCTTCCAATTAAAACAATACTTTTTACAACTGATACAAAATTTGATGGTATTTCAAAAAGAAAAATAAGTGTAAATGAGATAGTTCAAATAGCAGGTCGCGCTGGAAGATTTGGACTTTTTGAAGCTGGATATTTAGGAGCTACACGAAGAGATGTTTTAGAGTATATCAAAGATGAGTTTGAAGCACCAATAAAAACTATAAAACCGCCATTTAAAGTAAAGATAAACAACTCTCAGCTAGAAAATTTATCTATGCATTTAAAGACAAAATCCTTAGCAAAAGTTTTAAACTTTTTTGCTTTGAATATGAAATTTGCTGGTCCTTTTGAAGCTGCAAATCTATCTAGTATGCTTGAAACTTCAAGAATTGTTGATAGCAAAGATGGTTTGAGTTTAGAAGAGAAATATCTTTTAGCTCAAGCTCCAATTACTACAAAATCAACTATTATAGTTCAAGCATTTAATTCATATATTGCAAGTGTTATAAAAAAACGACCAAATCACTATAAACCATCAATTACCTTGCCAAAAAAGGCAATTACACAAAAAGATTTGCTTTTGGTTGAAGATGAGGTAAAAAAAATATCTTTATATCTTTGGCTTTCGTATAAGTTGCCAGAAATTTTTCCAGATCATGAAAAAGCCTATATTTTAAGAAACTCATTTAATGCATTTATTGAAAAATCTTTAAAAGGTGTTTTAATAGATGATAGAGATGTTGAAAAACCACCTTTTAAAAATAGAAATATTAAAAATAGAGCTAGCACAAAAAAGCAAGAGGATAAAAGAGAATTTAGTGATAAAAAAAGATATAGAAAAAGTTTTAATCGAAATTAGGTTAAAATATAAGCTTATATAAAAATGGATTTGAATAAGGAATTTTATAGTGTTAAGCTACTTCAAAGCAGATAGTGAATCTTTACTTAAAGAACTATTGTCAGATAGTGTAAATGAAAACAAAGTAAAAAGTTATATAAATAAAGGTGTAGATATAAATGCTATTGATGATAGAGGTAAAACTATACTTTTTCAACTTGCTTTTAAGAAAAAATTCAATTCAATTAAACTTTTAATAAAACTAGGGGTTGATTTGTACAAAGAGGATAACACAGGGGCAACAGTACTAAGTAATGCTTGTGAAAAATATGATTTTGAAGCAGCAAAATTTTTATTACAAAATGGTTATGATATAAATAGTAAAAATAGTAAAGGAAGAACTGTTTTACAAGAACTTGTAAGAGTTGCAAATCTAAAAGCATACTCTTTTTTACAAGATTTTAATCCAGATTTTGATTCGGTTGATAATAGTGGAAAAACAGTTCTATTTGATGCAGTTTTAAGTAAAAATCTGGAACTTGTTGAAGATGTTGTAAAAAAGATAAAAGATATAAATGTAGTTGATAATAATGGTCAAAATGCACTTTTTTATTCTGTTTTGCAAGAAAATTTGCGAATATCTTTGGTTTTAATGGCAAAAGGTATTAATATAAATGCTATTGATATAAATGGACAAAATGTACTTTATAATGCTGTTCTTTTAGGTCATAGAAATAAAATTTTACTAAATCATTTAATTGATAGAAGAATTGATTTAGGTGTTGTTGACAATAGAGGAATGTCTATTGTTGATGAGATTTTTTATATTACAACTTTACAAAAACATGATAAAGATATTACAGATAAAAAATATTTAGCAATCAATCAAAATGATAACTATATCTCTTTAGCAGAGCAGGTTTTAGGTTTTTCTTCAAGTGTAAACTCTATTGGAAAAGATGGTAAAACAACTTTACAAAAAGAGTTAGAGAAGAAAAATTTTGCTTTTGCAGAGATTTTAATAAGAAATAAAGCTGATATTGAAGTCTTAGATGAAGATGGAAGAAGTATTTTACATCAAGAGATTTTAAAAGGTTTTTCAAGTAGAAGAGTTGTTGATTTTCTTTTAGTAAATGGTGCAAATGTAAATCAAGTAGATAATTATGGGAAATCTATTTTAGAAAATTTAATTGAGTTGTATCTAGCTTCAACTGGGCAAAAAACTCCTGAAAAACAGCTTGAAAAGTATGTTCAAGAGAATGGCGATTTTGATTTTTATATTAAAAAAATATTGGCTCAAGGAGTTAATGTAAATCTAAAAAAAGCCAATGGACGAAATATTTTATATGAGTTAGTAAAATATAGTTGTGAACCTATTATTAATACTCTTGTAGAGTATGGAGTAGATGTAAATTGTGTTGATGAGAATGGAATTACACCAATAGCGTATATGGTAGAAGAGGGATTAAAGCTTGTTAATCCAAAAGAGCAAGCAGAGTTTTTAAAAAATCTTCAACTATTTTTAAAATATAAAGTAAGTCTTGATATTCAAGATAAAGATGGAAGAACTGTAATTCATAAAGCTGTAATTGCTGATAATCTTCAGGTTGTTGAAAAACTTATGATAAAAAAAGCAAATCTTGATATAAAAGATAATCACGGAAGAACTGCTCTTCATCACACTCAATGGAAAGGTAATTATGAGATTGCAAGATGGCTAATTTCAGCAGGGGCTAATTTAAATGAAACTGATAATAGTGGATTTAATATTTTAAATTATGCTGCAATTTTAGGTCATATTAGACTTGTAATTACTCTTATTTCATCTGGTGCTTTACTTTATAATAAACATCCAAAAAATAAAAAAATTGCACAATTTTTTAAAAGCAAAGAGAGAATTTTAGATAGATATCTTGAAGCTACAAATATAAGTGATGATAATATGCGAAATGCATTAAGTGAGCTTGTAATGAATTTTAGAAAAGAGATAAACGAAGCTTTATAAAAAGGAATAAATTTGAATAGATCAATAATAATACTTGCAGCTGGGCAAGGTACTAGAATGAAATCAGATACACCAAAAGTTTTACATAAAATTTCTGGAAAACCAATGCTTTACTACTCTATAAAAGAGGCTTTAAAATTGAGTGATGATATAACGGTTGTTTTATATCATCAGTTTGAAAAAGTTAAAACTGAAATTGAAAAATATTTTTCAAATATAAATTTTGTAATTCAAGACCATAAAAACTACCCTGGAACTGGAGGGGCAGTTATGGGAATCGTTCCAAAATATGAAAAAACTTTAGTTTTAAATGGAGATATGCCTTTAATTCAAGCAAGTGAGTTGGAAAAATTTGATATTCCAAATGCAACAATTGTAATGTCTGTTTTAGAATTAGATAGTGCAGATGGTTATGGAAGAGTAATAATTGAAAATGGAGATGTCAAAAAAATAGTTGAGCAAAAAGATGCAACTATTGAAGAGCTAAAAATCACAACAGCAAATGCTGGAATTTATCAGTTTGAAACAAAGTTTTTACTTGAAAATTTACCAAAACTAAATAACAATAATGCACAAAAAGAGTACTACATTACTGATTTAGTAGAAATGGCTATAAGTCAAGGAAAAGTGTTAAAACCTTTAGTTGTAAATGAAGAGAATTTTAAAGGTGTAAATTCAAAAGTAGAACTTTCAGATGCTGAAGTAATTCATCAAAATAGAATTAAAAAAGAGTTTTTAAAAGCTGGTGTGATTATGAGACTGCCTGATACTATTTATATAGAAGAGGGAGTTACTATTGAAGGTGAAAGTATCATTGAAAATGGTGTAAGTCTGCTTGGAAACTCAAAAATTATAAACTCACATATAAAAACAAATAGTGTAGTTGAAGACTCAATTGTAAAAGATAGTGATGTTGGACCAATGGCACGAATACGACCAGATAGTGAACTAAATAAAACACATATTGGAAACTTTGTAGAGACAAAAAAAGCTAAATTAAATGGTGTAAAAGCAGGTCATCTATCATATCTTGGAGATTGTCTTATAGATGAAGGCACAAATATTGGTTGTGGAACAATAACTTGTAATTATGATGGAGTAAATAAACATCAAACAACTATTGGAAAAAATGTTTTTGTTGGAAGTGATACACAATTTGTTGCACCTGTAAATATTGAAGATGATGTATTAATAGCAGCTGGCTCAACAGTTACTGGAAATATAAAAAAAGGTGAATTGTATTTGACACGAGCAAAAGCAAAAACTATTGATGGTTATTTTTATAAACATTTTTCATCTAAGAAGAAATCGTGATTTTAAAAGATAAAAATATACTTTTAGCAGTAACTGGCTCAATTGCTATTTATAAAAGCCTAGAGTTAATAAGACTTTTTATAAAAGCTGGTGCAAATGTAAAAGTGATTTTAAGTGATGGTGCAAAAAAATTTATAAATCCAATAGCTTTTGAAGCAATTTCACAAAACAGAGTTTTAGATGAGAGTAGTGAAAGCTGGGATAAAAGCCAAAACTATAATCACATAGATATAACAAAATGGGCTGATATTTTACTAATTGCTCCAGCAACTGCAAATACTATAAATAAAATATCTTGTGGTATTGCTGATAATTTACTACTTCAAACAGTACTTGCTTGTAAAAAGAAAATTATTATTGCACCTGCTGCAAATACAAATATGATTGAAAATCCTATTACTATTCAAAGTATAAATAACTTAAAAAATTTAGGATTTGAAGTTTTACAAACTCAAACAAAAGAGTTAGCTTGTAAAGATGTTGGAAATGGTGCAATGCTTGAGCCAATAGATATTTTTCATAAAACTTGCAAAGAACTTTTAAAAACTTCATATTGGGAAAATAGAAGAGCTGTTTTAAGTGGTGGAGGAACAATAGAGAAAATTGATGATGTAAGATATATCTCAAATTTTTCAAGTGGGAAAATGGCATCAAATTTAGCAACAGCGCTTTACTATTTGGGTGCTGATGTAACTTTAGTATCAAGTAGAGGTTTTGAAAATATACCTTATGAGATAGATTTGAGAGTTTCATATAGTTCGCAAGAGATGTTTGAAAATTTGAAATTAGCTTTAGATAAAAAATTAGATAAAAAGAGTTTTTTATTTATGGTAGCAGCAGTTAGTGATTATATTCCAAAAGAGAAAGTTGATGGGAAATTAAAAAAAGAGAAACTTGGAGAAACTTGGAGTTTAGAGCTTAGTAAAAATATTGATATATTGGCAAATTTAGATAAAAAAGATATTTTTTCTATTGGTTTTAAAGCAGAGATGGATAAAAAAGAGGCAAAATCAAATGCACAAAATATGCTAAAAAATAAAAATCTTGATGCAGTTTGCCTAAATATTTTAGATGAGTCTAATGCTTTTGGAAGTGATACAAATAAAATAAAGCTTTTATTAAAAGATAAAAGTTTTGATTTTTATGGAAATAAACTAAATATCTCTTTAGAAATTTTAAATAGATTTGAAAAAGAGTTTACAAATGAGTAGTTCAAATCCCCCATCTCATCTTGCAATAATTATGGATGGAAATGGAAGATGGGCAAAACAAAGAGGTCTTAAAAGAACAGCTGGTCATGAAGCTGGAGCAAAAACTGTAAGAGAGATTACAGAGTATTGTGCAAAAATAGGGGTTAAATACCTTACTTTATATGCGTTTTCAACAGAGAATTGGAATAGACCAAAACTTGAAGTTGAGTATTTAATGAAGCTTTTGGAAAAGTTTTTAAAAAATGAACTTGAAACTTTGATGAAAAACAATATAAGATTTAAAGTAATAGGAGATTTAAGTAGATTTTCAAAGAGTTTACAAAAAAGTATAAAAGATATTGAAGAAAAAACATCAAAAAACTCTGGACTTACTCAAGTATTAGCTTTAAATTATGGTTCAAAAGATGAGATAATTAGAGCTATAAAAAAATTAAATGAGAAAAATCTTGAAATAAATGAAAAAAACTTTGAATCTTGTCTTGACACAGCAGGATTTGGAGATGTTGATTTGCTTATACGAACAAGTGGAGAGATTAGACTTTCAAACTATTTATTATGGCAAAATGCTTATTCTGAGATGTTTTTTACAAACACACTTTGGCCTGATTTTAGTGTTGATGAGCTTGAAGATATTATTATTGAGTTTAATAAAAGACAAAGAAGATTTGGAGGTTTATAAAATATGCAAACAGTTTTAATAGCACTATTTTTTCTAAATCTTTTGGTTTTAGTAATTTATGATTTTAAGTATAAAGCAGTTCCTGATTACCTTTTATTAGTTGCTCTATTTTTATCATTTTTTATAAGTGAGTATAGTTTTATCGACTCTTTAAAAAATGCATTTTTTATCTCTGGAGCATTTGTTTTATTAAATTTTGTCGTTACTTTTTATATACAAAATATTAAATCAAGATTTTTAAAAGATGAGAGTTTAAAAACAAAAACAGCTTTAGGTGAGGGAGATATACCACTTATTGCATCTTTTGCAATAATAGTTGGCTTAGAAGAGGTTGTTTTTTTAGTTTTTTTATCTGCACTTTTAGCAATAGTTTTATATATTTATAGAGTAAAAAGGTTTAAAGATGGTGAAATACCATTTATTCCACCTCTTGCAGTAGCATTTTTACTTGAGTATTTTTTAAATTTATCAATATTTTTCAAGGGATTGTTTTGAGATTAAATAACTATTTACATTCACAATTAAGTATTACATTTTTTCCTATATTTTTGGGACTATTTTTTATTACAAGCGTAGTTTTTTTGGTAAGAATTGCATCATTAACATCAGTTATTACAATGAATTTTTATGAGCTTTTAACACTTTTTAGCTATTCATTACCTCAAATTCTGTTTTATACTCTTCCAATTACATTTTTTATCTCTTTAGCAATTAGTGTTTCAAAACTATCAAGTGAGTATGAACTAACAGTTATTACATCTTTTGGATTAAATCCAGTTAGGGTTTTAAAGATTTTTTTCCCAATTACTATTTTGCTCTCAGCTATGCTTTTGGTAATCTCTTTGGGGCTTATTCCAAAAACAAAATATTTGACAAAAACATTTTTAGATTTTAAGAAAAAAGAGGCAAATTTTAATATAAAAGAGAGTGAATTTGGTCAAAAGTTTGGAGATTGGCTTATTTATATCTCAGAAAAAGATGATAAGAAATATAAAGATGTAAAACTTTTCAAAACTGAAAAAGATAAAGAGCAGTTTATTATAAGTAAAGAGGCACATCTTTTAAATCAAGATGGAAATTTAAGTTTTAGATTAGATGATGGAAAAGTTTTTATAATTGATATAGATGAAGTAAATCAAATTGACTACTCTAAAATGTATATAAATGATTCAATAGCTAGTTCAAATTATGAAGAGTTCACAAATAGCTATAATTTTTGGAAAAATAATTTTGAAATTAATAAAGATATTGATGATTTCACATTTTTTATACTAACATCAATTTTCCCTCTAATATCACTATTTTTTGTAATAGTATTTGGATATTTTAATCCAAGATATGAAAAAAATAGAACAACAGCTTATGCAATTGTTACAGTTGTAATTTATTATATTTTAATCAAATATATAGCAGATAAGTTACTTTTTCATTCACTTTATATTATCCCATTTATTTGGATAGCCTCTAGTTATCTTTTATATAGCAGAACTATTAAAAAAGAGTATTAAAAATTGAATCTAAAATTTACAATATCTTACGATGGAACTGCTTTTTGTGGAAGTCAAAAACAGCCAAACAAAAATACAGTTGAAGATGAGCTTTTAAAAGTCTTTAAATCAATAAATATTGATACAAAAATTATTTTAAGTGGAAGAACAGATAGAGATGTTCATGCTACAAAACAGGTTTTTAATGCTTTTATTCCAGATTATTGGAGTGATTTTGAAAAATTTAAAAAGATAATAAATAAAAGAGTAGATAAAGCAATAAAGATTTTAAATATTTCAAGAGTTGATGATAAGTTTCATGCAAGATTTAGTGCAAAAACAAGAACTTATAGATATTTAATCACAACAAAACCTACAAATCCATTTAATCAAAAATATATTACTTATGTAAAAAGTGTAGATGAAGAGCTTTTAAAACTTGCTATAAAAGAGTTTGAAGGTGTTCATGATTTTGTATATTTTCATAAAACTGGAAGCGAAAAAGAGAATACAATAAGAGAGATATTTAAGACAAAATTCTATAAATATAGAGATATTTATGTATTTAATTTTACAGCAAACTCATATTTAAGAAGTCAAATTAGATTGATGGTTGGATTTTTACTTGAAATAAATAGTAAAAAACTCACAATTGATGATTTAAGACAACAGTTAAATTGTGAAAAAAATATATTCAAAACTCCAATAGAACCAAATGGTTTATATCTATCAAAAGTAAAATATTAAATAAATAGTAAAGATAAAGAGGATAGAATAGAGAACAAAAAATAAAACACAGGAGCATTTTTTGAAAAATAGTGAACTTTATAACAAATTATCTAATCGTTTAAAACAATTAGAGAGCTTAGAGGGATTTAAAGAAGAGAACTCTTTAGCCTCTCATTTGGAAGAAAAAGGTGTTTCAAGAAGAGACTTTATGAAGTGGGCTGCTGCTATGACTGCTATGTTAACACTTCCATCAAGCTTCTCTCCATTGATTGCAAAAGCAGCAACTTTGAGTGATAGATTACCAATTATTTGGTTACATATGGCGGAGTGTACAGGATGCAGTGAATCACTACTTAGAACAGATGCCCCAACTATTGATTCACTTATTTTTGATTATATATCTTTAGAGTATCATGAAACTTTGATGGCAGCATCTGGATGGCAAGCTGAACATAATCTTGAATCAGCTATTGAGAAATATAAAGGAAGATATATTTTAATGGTTGAGGGTGGAATTCCAACAGGAGAAAATGCTACTTTCTTAACTATTGGTGGTCATGGAAAAACAGGTGAACAAAGTGCAATAGAGGCTTCAAACAACGCTTTAGCAATATTTGCAATAGGAACTTGCTCATCTTTTGGTGGCGTTCAAGCAGCAATTCCAAATCCAACAGGAGCTCAAGCTTTATCTAAAGTTACTAATAAACAAGTAATAAATGTTCCAGGTTGTCCACCAAGTGAAAAAAATATAGTAGGAACTTTGCTTCACTATATTCTTTATGGAACTTTACCAGCCCTTGATGCTTATAATAGACCAAAGTGGGCTTATGGTTTAAGAATTCATGACTTATGTGAAAGAAGAGGTCATTTTGATGCTGGAGAGTTTGTTGAAGAGTTTGGAGATGAAGGTGCTAAAAAAGGGTATTGTTTATATAAAGTAGGGTGTAAAGGACCATATACTTTTAATAATTGTTCAAAAAACAAGTTTAATTCTCATATGTCTTGGCCAATTCAAGCAGGGCATGGCTGTATTGGGTGTAGTGAACCAAACTTTTGGGATACTATGGGACCTCTTGAAGAGCCCATTTTTATCAAGGGCTTATTTTATAAAGATTAAACTTTTACTTTTATACAGAAGTAAAAAAACTTATAAAAGCAAATAAACTTCCTATTAGTAGAAATGATTCACTCATTTATATTCTCCAAATTTTAAATATTTCAAATAATATCAATAAAATTTAAAAATATCTAAAAAAATTGCAATTTGTAATATTTTTTGTCTTATTATATTTTTATAAGCGAAATAATATAAAGAAAAATAATCTAAAAATAGTGTAAAAAAGTAACAAATTTAAATAAAACTGAAATAGCCATTCACTTATATGTTTTTGGAACAAATTAAACTAGAAGAGTGCGTAAAAATGGTAAATATTTTTACATTTTTTAAAAAAGCAACTAGAAATTAGGCTTTTACTTTATAACTATTTATCCAAATATAAGTTTGATTACAATATTTTGTTATTAATATTTACTTTTAACTAGGAGGAGTCAATATGAATGATAACATTGAGCGAGTAAGAGAAGTTTTTACTCAAAAATCAACTAGAGTTGATACAAATAAGGGAGATGAGTTTTATAAATCATTATTTGAAAAATCAAAAGCTAGATTAAAATCTTTAAGAGAGCAAAAACCTCTTAGAGATATAGATATGATGGAGGTTATTGAAACTGAAGGGGTAAACAGAAGAGATTTTATGAAGTGGGTTAGTGCAACAACTGCAACACTTATGCTTCCACCTATGTTTGCTCCTTTAGTTGCAGAGGCTACTGAACTTATGAATAGGGTTCCAGTAATTTGGATAGAGTTACAAGATTGTGCTGGAAATACAGAAGCTCTTTTAAGAAGTTCTGCTCCAACTGTTGATGATTTATTATTTGATGTTCTAAGTTTAGAGTTTCACCATGCTTTAATGGCATGTGCAGGAAATGATGCTGAGCATCAGTTAGATGATGCTGTTGAACATTTCAAAGGAAAATATTTACTTTTTGTAGAAGGTTCAATTCCAACTGCTATGAATGGAAACTATGGGACAATTGGACCATCAGGTGAAACTTTTCAAGAACATTTAGCAAGATTGTCAAAAGATGCAGCAGCTGTTGTAGCTGTTGGAACATGTGCTACTTTTGGTGGAGTTCCAGCTGCATCTCCAAATCCAACTGGTGCTGTTGGAGTTATGGATTTAGTAAAAGGAAAACCAATTGTTAATATTCCAGCTTGTCCAGCAAACCCAGCAAATATGGTTGGTGTAGTACTTCATTATGTTTTAACTGGTCAAGTTCCTGAACTTGATTCTTTATTAAGACCAAAATTTGCATTTGGATATAGAATTCATGATAACTGTGAAAGAAGAGCTCACTTTGATGCAGGAGAGTTCGTAGAAGAGTGGGGAGATGAAGGAGCTAAAAACAACTGGTGTTTATACAAAGTTGGTTGTAAAGGACCAATGACATTTAATAACTGTTCAATTATTAGATATAACGATGGTGCAAACTGGCCAGTTGGTGTAGGACGAGGATGTATTGGATGTAGTGAACCAGATTTTTGGGACAAATATGCTTATGAAAGACCAATGGCAACAGCAAGAATTAAAGCACCAACAGGTGGAGTTGAAAAAACTGTTGATGAATTTGGTCTAGGACTTTTAACAGCAACTGCTGTTGGTATTGGAGTTCATGCAATTGCAAGTGTAGTTGCTGGTAAAAAATCAAATGAAAATGAGGAGAGATAATGACAAAAAAACATTTAGTAGTAGATCCAATTACAAGGATTGAAGGACATCTTAGAATTGAAGCAATTATAGATGAGAACAATGTTATTACAGATGCTTACTCATCTTCTACAATGTTTAGAGGAATTGAAGAGATTTTAAAAGGAAGAGATCCTAGAGATTGTGGACTTCTTGCAATGAGAATTTGTGGAGTTTGTACAGGAACTCACTATCAAAGAAGTATTGAAGCCGTTGAAAACGCTTTTAGTGTAACTATTCCTAAAAATGCGAGATTGGTAAGAAATCTTATTCAAGGTGCTTTATATCTTCATGATCACGTTGTTCACTTCTATCATCTACATGCCCTTGATTGGGTTGATATTACAAAAGCACTTGAAGCAGACCCAAAAGCTACTGTTGCTGAAGCTCAAAAATGGGCAGGACTTTCAGGACAAAGAGCTTGGAATGCTTCAGAGGATGTATATATTCAAGTAAAAGATAGAGTTCAAAAATATATAAAACAAGGAAGACTTGGTATTTTTGGTAATGCTTATTGGGGTAGTGAAGGTTTTAAATTAACGCCTGAGCAAAATTTAATTGGTCTTTCTCACTATCTTGATGCTCTTGAATTACAAAGAGATTTAGCAAAAATGATGGCTATTTTTGGTGGAAAAAATCCTCATCCTCAATCTTTTGTTGTTGGTGGAGTTACTTGTGTTCAAGATATAAAAAATCCTGCAAGAATTGCTGAATTTAAACAACTTCTTAAAAGAGGAAGAAAGTTTATTAAAGAGGCTTATTTACCAGATGTTTATATGGCTGGAACAATGTATGGTGAAGAGGCATTAAATGGAACAGGTGGTGGATTAGGAAACTATATGAGTTATGGTGGATTTAATTTAGATGATTTACCATTTTATAAATCTAAAAAATTATTCCCTGCAGGAATTGTAAAAAACAAAGATTTAAGTAAAGTTTATGAAGTAGATGAAGCAAAAATTACTGAAGATGTTACTCATGCTTGGTATAAAGGAAATACAAATCTTCATCCATTTGATGGAGTAACAGAGCCAAACTATACAGGTTTTGGTAAAAAAGAGAATAATATTGCTTATTTAGATACTCAAAATAAATACTCTTGGATTAAATCCCCACTTTATAATGATGAAAGAATGGAAGTGGGACCACTTGCTAGAATGGTTGTTGGATTTGCTAGTAATGATGAGTTAATTAAAAAATATGTTACAAATTTTTTAACTAATGCAAATCTTCCTGCAACAGTTTTATTCTCAACTGTAGGAAGAACAGCTGCAAGGGCAATAGAGAGTGAACTTATGGCTGATGTTATGATGGATTGGGTAGATGAGTTAGCATTAAATGCTGCAAATGGTGATTTATCAACATGGACAGAGTTTGATTTTAATACAGTTGCAAAAGATGCAAAAGGAATTGGTCTTGAAGAGGCACCAAGAGGTGCATTAGGACACTGGGTAAAAATTAAAGATGGTAAAGTTGTAAATTATCAAACTGTTGTTCCTTCAACTTGGAATGCAGCGCCAAGAGATTATAAAGGAAGAATGGGAGCTTATGAAGCTGCTTTAATTGGTACAAAAGTTGCAAATGTTGAACAACCTTTAGAAATTTTAAGAACTATTCATAGTTTTGATCCTTGTATTGCTTGTGCGGTTCACCTAATTGATACAAATGGTAAAGAGCTTGGTGTTTATAAAGTAAATCCAATTTAAGGAGAATACTATGTCAAAAAATATAGAAATAAAAAGAATGACAGGAACTATGAGAATAGTTCACTGGGTTACATTTTTTAGTATGATAACAGCTGTAATCACGGGCTTATATATTGGTCATCCATATTATCAAACATTTATAGCAGATCCTGCTGTTGATAAATATGTTATGGCATGGAATAGATGGGCTCACTTTATTGTTGCTATTATATTTGATGTAACAGCTATTTTAGTTGGATATTTATATTTCTTTTCAAGATTTGAGAAGCCTTATAAAAAACTAATTCCTAATAAGCAAAATATTGTTGAATTTTTTGAAGTATTGTTAAATTTAATAACACTTAATAGAAGAAAAAAGTTTGATTCAAGCCATAGTGATAGTTTTAATATTGTATTTTTTACAATATTTCATCTACTTTTAGTGTTTATGCTATTTACTGGACTTCAGCTTTATGTTCATGGTCTTGCATCAGGAAATAGCTCAATAGGTTCTTGGTGGCCAGCAATGCTTCATTTAGTTACTGATTGGACTTTATATGTTTTTGGTGGAAATATGGGAGTTAGAATTGCTCATCATTATGCTATGTATTTTATACTTGCTTGGGTAATGTTTCATATTTATTATCAAGTTTGGAGAACAATCTTCTGGAAAGAGGGTGATATTGCTATTGTAATTGGTGGAAGTAAGTTTGTAAAAGAAGAGGAGAAATAGGTTTTAGAAGCAAAAGCTTCTAAACCTTTTAAATATTTATATGAAAAATACAATTATTATAGGTGTTGGAAATATGCTCTTTAAAGATGAGGGTATAGGAATTTATGCTAGTGAATATATAAAACAAAATTATGAGTTTGATGAAGATTTAGAGATTATTGATGGTGGAACATTAGGATTTAAACTAATGGCATATTTTCAAGAGTATAAAAATGTCATTATTTTAGATACTGTGTCTATTGATGATGAAGCTGGAAGTATATTTAGGCTTCCTAGTGATGTTTTATTAGGACTTGGAAAATATAGAAAAACAGCTCATGAAGTAGAGATTGTTGAGATGCTTGAAATTGTTTCAGTTTTAGATTTTCATGCAAATGTTACAATAATTGGAATAGTCCCAGAAGATATACAAAGTGTTGAAATAGGTCTTACAAAACTTATGGAAGAAAAATTTCCATTTTTTATAGAAACTTCTATAAAAGAGATAGAGAGCTTAGGTTTTAAACTTACAAAAAAATCTGATATTGCTGTTCCTGATATTGTAAAAAGTTTAATTGGAAGCTACAATGGCTCTCATCTAACTCGAATCCCAAATGAAGAGGATTTTACTCATGAAGTTAATCTATAAAATTGAGTACAACTCAACTTCTTTTTATTTTAAAAGATTAATAGATGAGTTGATAAAAAACTCAAATATAGATGCAAATACAAAACAATACTTTGGATTTATTTTAATATTTATTTATGATGAGCTTGAAAATATTGAAAAGTTTTTTTTAAATTTAGAAACAAATCTTCCTTACTCTATGTTTTTGAAAAAATCATATTTAATAGATGAGTTTAATGAAGAGATTAAAGAGTTAGAAGATAAAAATATAAAAGAGAATTTTGAGATTTTGACAAATAGAAAAGTTAAAGATATTTTAGAAAATTCTCATTTTGATTTTTTAAGCCAAATTGTTAATTTAAACAGATCTTTTGTTGTTAAATTTGAAGATTTAAAACTCTTTTTACCAAATAAAAATTTAAAAGAAAACTTTGAAAAAGATAATTATGAAGTTAGGTTGTTAGTCACAAATAGTCAGATTTTAACAGATCTTTTTATAATTGAAGAGCCTGAAATAAATCTTTTATGCTCAATAGAAAGACCCTTGGTTAAATTGAAATTAAAAAATATAGATGAAAATATTTCAAGTAGTGGATATATTTTTACAAGACTTGTAAACTCTTCAAAAGAGGTTGAGCTATCAAAAGCACTAAAAGAACAAAATATTGATTATATTTTATATGTGACTAAAAAAGATGAGTTAAAAGCTTGTAGTTTTGAAAATCTAAATCTTATTATTAGTGATGATAAAACTTTGTATCCAAAATATGATTATAAAAAAGATTTGATATTTAATTCAAGTAGTGAATATCTTAACTCTTTTTCAAATGTTTATAATGCAGTTTTACACGAGCATAACCTTTTAGATAAAAACTCTATTGGAGTCTATTTTTCACTGAATTCTAAAAATAGTTTTGTGGATATAAAAGTTTTAAATAAAGAAGAAAAAAGAGTAATATATATTCCTGATATAAAATCTAATATGAATCAAATTTTAGAAGATATCTCATCTCTTGATGAAAACTGTAAAAGATTGGTTGATAATTTTTCAAAAAAATATCCTTATGTAAAAGATATAAAACTTTCAAACAAGAGTGGATTTTCAACTATTATAGAAGCTATTGCCAAACTTTTAAATATAGAATCAATTAAAGATTTTGAAGAGTTAGCACTAAATAGTGGATATGTTGATGCTTTACAAATTGATATGAAATTAATTAAAATTGATAACAAAAACTATTTAGATTATAGAAAAACTATTCAATCTATAATGTCATATAAAATGGCAGATGTTGAAAATGAAACTCTTAGTTTCTCTTTTTATGAGTTTTTGGCTGAATTTATAATAGATTATTTAAGAGAAATAGCAAGAAAAACAAATGCAAAAGATATAGTTTTATGTGGAGATATATTTTCAAATAGACAAGTTTTTCATAAAGTTTATAAAGAACTTAGCAAAAAATATAATCTAATTTTACCAACAGAGTATGCAATGGATTACATATAAGTAAAAAAATAAGAGTTTATGGAACTGTACAAGGGGTTGGTTTTCGACCTTTTGTATATAATTTAGCAATAAAATACAATCTTTTTGGATATGTAAATAATAATAATATTGGAGTAAATATAGAAGTATCTGGAAAAACTAATGATATTTCCAGTTTTTTAGAAGAGTTAAAAAACAATCCTCCTCCTCTTGCAGTTATTGAAGATATCAAAGTAGAAGATTCAAATAAACAATTTTTTGAATTTAAAATAGAAAATAGTAGTAGTTTTGATAATAAAACAACTACAATTCCCTCTGATATAGCTATTTGTAAAGATTGTATAGATGAAATTTTTGATAAAAACAATTTTAGATATAACTACCCTTTAACAAACTGTACAAATTGTGGACCAAGATACTCTATAATCAAAACCGTTCCTTATGATAGAAAAAATACATCTTTAAAAGATTTTACTCTTTGTAAAAAGTGCCAAAATGAGTTTGAAAATCCAACAAATAGAAGATATCATGCACAAGCAATATCATGCGAAGAGTGTGGACCAACAACTTTTCTTTATGATAGTAAACAAACTTTGATTGCTTCAAAAATAGACGCAATAAATTTAGCTTCAAAATATATAAATGATGGAAAAATTTTAGCTATAAAAAGTATGGGAGGATTTCATATAGTTTGTGATGCCTCAAATGATGAAACTATATTTAGATTAAGAGAACTTAAAAAAAGAGCCACAAAACCATTTGCTGTAATGTTTAAAGATATAGATAGTTTAAGAAATTATGCTATTTATTCTAATTTAGAACGAGAAATTTTAACTTCACAACAAAGACCAATAGTATTATTAGAAAAAAAGATTAATAAAAATATATCAAATTTAGTTGCACCAAATATAAAAAAAATTGGCTGTTTTTTACCAAATAGCGCTTTACACTATCTTTTATTTGAAAACTTATTTAATCCAATTATTGCTACCAGTGCAAATTTAAAAGGTGAACCAATAATCACAACAAAAGAGGATATATTTTTAAAACTTGCTAATTTAGTAGATTTTGTACTTGATTATAATAGAGAGATATTAAATAGTTGTGATGATTCAATACTGCAAGTTGTAAATGAAAAAATTATAAAACTCAGAAACAGTAGAGGATATGCTCCAAGTAGTTTAAAAGTTGATGGAAAATTTAGTAAAAAAATCTTAAGTTTAGGAGCAAATCAAAAATCAACTTTTAGTATAGCTTTTGATAATAAGATTATTACAGCTCCTTATTTAGGAGATTTAGATTCTATTGCTTCTATAGAAAACTATAAAAAAACAGTAGAAAATTTCCTTAATTTTTATGATTTTGTACCTGAAATTATAGTTTGTGATAAACATCCAAATTATGAGACTACAAAAATTGCTTTAGAGTTTGTAAAAGAGAATAAAAATTTAAATTTAATTCAAGTTCAACATCATTATGCTCATATTTTAGCTGTTTTAGCAGAGAAATCTTTAAAAAAAGATGTTTTAGCATTCTGTTTTGATGGAACTGGATATGGTGATGATGGAAATATTTGGGGTGGAGAAGTTTTTATAGCAAATCAAAAGGAGTATAAAAGAGCTTATCACCTAAAATATTTTAAACTTTTAGGTGGAGAGTTAGCTATAAAAGAGCCTAAAAGAGTAGCTTTATCACTACTTTTTGATAACTTCTGCCTTGAAGAGATTTACTCTTTACCTTTGGAATTTTTAAAAATATTTGAAAAAAATGAGATAAAAAATTTACACACAATTTGGCAAAAATCTTTAAATTCACCCCTTTCAAGCTCTTTTGGAAGAGTTTTTGATGCCGTTTGTTCACTTGCTAATACTCTTCATATTCAAGAGTATGAAGGACAAACAGGTCTTTATTTAGAAAATTTATATGATGAAAATATAAAAGATGCTTTCTCTTTTGATTTGATTGACAATATTATAGATATTTCACCAATGATAAAAGAGCTTGTATTCGAAAAAGATAAAAAAATTATTGCTTCAAAATTTATAAATACTCTTGCAAATATAATTTTTGATATCTCAAATTTATACAAAGATTTAGCTATTGTTTTAAGTGGTGGAGTTTTTCAAAATAGAACTTTACTTAAAATTATATTTGAAAAACTAAAAGACAAAGAGATTTATATAGGAGAAAATTATAGTGTAAATGATGAAAATATATCTTTGGGACAAGCTTTTTTCACTCTTGAAAATATATAGATTTTAAAATCTCTAGCTGTTCAGACTTTTTATAGTTAAATTTAAATTCATACTCTTTTAAATAGTAAAAAAAATTGTCTTCATCTACACCTTTGTGTTTTTTTAAATTTTTCTCCAAAAACTTCCAAAATCTATTTAGTTTTGTTTGATGTGCATTTTGAGAGTGAATTTTGTACCAACTTAAATATTGAATAAATCCATCCTCTACATCAAATGCACGATTGCCTATTTTTGGCATTAAAAGTGTGTAAACTTTTTGATTTGAATAAAAACCAATAATATTTACAGCTTCACTAAGACTCTTTTTTTTCTTTACTTTTTCTCTCTCTTTTAAATAGTAAAACTCTTCATACTCGGTATTGTCTTTAATTGATGAGTTATAAATATCTTCAGAATAAACTGCAATTTTTTGTCTTAAAACATCAAACCTATCTTTTATGGTTTTATAATTTAGTTCTAATTCATTTGAAACTTCAAAAGCGGTTTTATTTTCACAGAATTTTTGAATGATTAATTTATCTTTTTCAATTTTTTTTAAAGATAGTTTTTTGGCACACTTTTTACATTTTATGTAATCATTTGCAAGATTATAAAAATCTTTATTTTCACAGTTTGGACATATCATAAGTAGATTTTAACAAATTTGTTCTAAAAATATATAGGTGCTTATAATATATCAAATAGTTTTAAAAGGAAATGGGATAGACTTTTGAAAAACTAAAAGGAAATAGTAATATGTGTAAAGACTGCGGATGTACAATAGCTGGAATGGAGCATAATCATAACCATGACCATGGACATAGTCATCATCACCATAATCATGAAAATGGAACTATATTTAAACCAATAAATGATAATTTAAAAACAAATCCTTTGCTAAATGATTCAAAAACTATATCTGTAATTCAAAAAATTTTAGATAAAAATGACCATGAAGCAGCTCATAATAGAGCTCATTTTGATAGTCATAAAGTTTTAGGAATAAATTTGATGAGTAGTCCAGGAAGTGGAAAAACTACACTTTTAGAAAATATTGCTGATATGGTAGATTTTAAATTTGCAGTTGTTGAAGGCGATTTGGAGACTTCAAGAGATGCAGATAGACTTAAAGCAAAAGGAATAGATGCAGTTCAAATACAAACAGGAAGTGCTTGTCATCTTGATGCATTTATGGTTCATAAAGGTTTGCATAACTTATCTTTAGAGAATATTGATGTCTGTTTTGTGGAAAATGTAGGAAATCTTGTATGTCCAGCATCTTATGATGTAGGAACTCATTTAAACATTGTTTTAGTTTCAGTTCCAGAAGGTGAAGATAAAATAGCAAAATATCCAGTTATGTTTAGAAGTGCTGATTTAATACTTTTTACAAAAACTGATTTGCTTCCATATTTTGAATATGATATAGAAAAAGAGAAAACAGAAGCTAGAAAACTAAAACCAAATGTAGATATTTTGGAAGTAAATATAAAAGATAAACAATCACTTCAAAATGTGATTGATTGGATTAATTTTAAAAGAAAAATGCGATGATATTTGTAAAATCAATTTCATTCATTTAGGCTTCACGATGGGTACCCAAAAATCAAAGATTTTTACCCTTGCGTTGCAGAATCATTCATAAAATTGTTTTACAAATAATAGATAAAAGGAAAAATTGTATGTGTTTATCAATACCATCAAAAATAAAAAGTATAGACCCTGAGATGAACAGTTGCGTAGTTGATACTATGGGAGTAGAAAGAAGTGCTAGTTTAGATTTAATAGATCAAGAGGTAAAAGTAGGAGATTATGTTTTAATTCATATAGGTTTTGCTATGAATAAAATAGATGAAGAATATGCTTTAGAATCTCTAAAAGTTTATCAAGAGATTATAGATAAGATGGAAGAGAACGAGCGCTTAGCAGCTATTGAAGAATCGCAAAACTGTCCAAATAGATAAAGTAATATAATATGGAAAAAGAACTACAACTAAAAGATTTATATGATGGCTTTAGAGATGCTAAAACTATAAAAGCATATAAAAAATTAATAGATGAAGATTTAAAAGATTATGATGGAACTATAAATATCATGGAAGTTTGTGGTGGGCATACTCATACTATTATGAAGTATGGAATACCACAACTTTTGAATAAAAAAATAAACTTCATTCATGGACCTGGCTGTCCTGTTTGTGTTATGCCAAAAGATAGAATAGATAGTGCTTATATTTTAAGTTTGCAAAAAGATCTGATACTTGTAACACTTGGAGATATGATAAAAGTTCCAGGAAGTCGTGGAAGTTTACAAAACGCAAGAAGCCAAGGTGCTGATGTAAGATTTGTCTATTCTCCAATGGATTGTTTAAAAATAGCAGATGAGAACAAAGATAAAATAGTAGTCTTTTTTGCAATAGGATTTGAAACAACAACTCCGATGACTTGTGCTTTAATGGAGCAAGTAATCAAAAACGATATAAAAAATATTCTATTTTCTATAAATCATATAACAGTTCCAGAAGTAATGCAAGTATTAGTTCAAGATGAGAACTGCAAAATCGATGCTTTTTTAGGACCATCTCATGTAAGTGTTATTAGTGGAAGCAAAATTTATGAAGAATTCCCAAAAAATTATAATAAACCAGTTGTTGTAAGTGGCTTTGAACCAGTAGATGTGATGCAAAGTATCTCAATGATAGTAAAACAGTTCAAAGAAAAAAGAGCCAATTTGGAAATCGAGTATAAAAGAGTTGTTTCTTATGAAGGAAATTTAAAAGCTCAAGAGTTAATAAACAGATACTTCAAAAAAGTTCCTTTTAAATTTAGAGGAATAGGTGAGGTTGAAAATAGTGGTTATGAACTAAAAGATGAGTTTGATAAATATAATGCAAAAATAGTTTACAAAGATATATTGCCAACACATGAAGTAAAAGAGAATAAAGCTTGTAAATGTCCTGAGATTTTAAAAGGAGTTGCAAAACCAACTGATTGCAAAATCTTTGGAACTGTATGTACTCCAACAAATCCAATAGGATCTTGTATGGTAAGCAGTGAAGGTGCTTGTAGTGCTTATTATAAATATGGGAATTTACTATAAAGAGATAACATGGATATAGAACAAATAAAACAAAGAATACAAAAGTTTAGTGATGATAGAAATTGGGATGAATTTCACAATCCTAAATATCCAGTTGAGACATCTCAAGGTGGAAGTAAAAAGTATAGTAAAATTAGGGAAAACAGATAAATGACAAAAACAATAACATTAGCACACGGAAATGGTGGAGTTGAAAATAGTGAGTTAATAAAAGAGGTTTTTTATAAAGCCTTTAAAAATGAGATTTTAGAAAAGAGTGAAGATGCAGCAGTTATAGAAAATGGAAAACTTGCTTTTAGTACAGATAGTTTTACAGTTACTCCTCTTTTTTTTAATGGAGCAAATATAGGAAAACTTGCTATTTGTGGAACTTGCAACGATTTAGCCATGATGGGAGCAAAACCAAAATATCTTACTTGTTCAGTTATTATAGAAGAGGGATTTGAAGTAGAACAACTTGAAATTATTGTAAACTCAATGAAAGAGGAGTTAGCAAAAAATGAAGCGATAATCGTAAGTGGTGATACAAAGGTAGTTCCACGTGGAGCAGTTGATAAGATATTTATAAACACAACTGGTATTGGAGAAGTTCTTTATGGAGGAATTAGCTCAAACAATATTACGCAAGATGACTTGATTCTTGTAAGCCGTGACATAGGAGCTCATGGAGCTACAATATTTACTGCACGAGAAGGTATAAATATGCACTCAAATTTAAAAAGTGATTGTAGCTCTTTATATCCTTTAGTAAAAGCCTTGATAGATGCTAACATTAAAATAACAGCTTTAAGAGATGCTACAAGAGGAGGAGTGAGTGCTGTATTAAATGAGTGGGCGAAGCAATCAAATATTTGTATAGAAGTAGAAGAAGAACAAATTCCTATTAGTGATGAGGTAAAAGGAATTTGTGAAATGCTTGGATTTGAAGCTACAAATTTAGCAAATGAAGGAACTTTTTTACTTGCAATAAAAAAAGAAGATGCAGCTCGTGCAATAGAAGTTTTACATAAATTTGAAGAGGCAAAAAATGCTTCTATTATTGGAAAAGTAACTACTCAATACCCGCAAAAAGTTATTTTAAATAGTTCTTGGGGAACAAAAAGATTTTTAGATACACCAACTGGTGAGCTGCTTCCAAGGATTTGTTAATTGCTTACTTTTGAATGATAGATTTAAAAAGGAGACTATTATGCATGAATACTCAATAGTTCAATCACTACTAGAGAGTTGCGAAGAACACGCAAGAGCAAATGGTGCAAAAAAAGTTACAAAAGTAGTTGTAAAAATTGGAGTTTTAAGTGGAGTTGAGCCAGAACTTCTTCAAACAGCATTTGATACTTTTAAAGAGAAAACTATTTGTGATAGTGCAGAATTTTCGATAAATATTCAAAAAGTTGAGATTTTTTGTAATAGATGCAATGCTAATTCAACTTTACAAAAAAATGAGTTTGCTTGCCCAAAATGCCAAAGTGTTGATTTAAAAGTAACAGATGGTGAAGATATGTATCTTATGAGTTTGGAATTAGAGTAATCTAGTTCTAAAACTATATAAGAAACTATAAAATTTATATTCTATAAAGTAAAGCCAATTATAATCAGCAAAAAATAAAAAGGATAAGCCATGAAAAAAGTAATTTCAGCTTTAGCATTAACAGCTCTTTTTGCAAATGCACATTTTTTAACTCTTCTTCCAACTAGTGATAATATCGAAGATAAAAAAGATGCAAATATCAAAATAGAGGCTATGTTTATTCACCCTTTTGAACAAAGTGGTATGAATATGGAGAAACCAAAAGGTATTTTTGTAAATAAGAGTAAAAACTCTCTACCTTTAAAAGAGAGAAAAAAGTTTGAACACAAAGCTTGGGAAACTTCATATTCAATAGATAAACCAGCAGTTTATAAGTTTTTTGTACAACCTGAGCCTTATTTTGAAGAGTCAGAAGGTTTATTTATAAGCCATGTTCCAAAAGTGATAGTTAGTGCTTTTGGTGTTGAAGATGGATGGGATGAGCCAATTGGTTTAAAATATGAGATAGTTCCACTTACAAAACCTTTTGGACTTTATGCTGGAAATATTTTTCAAGGTGTAGTTTTAAAAGATGGAAAACCACAATCAAATGTTGAGGTAGAAGTTGAACTTTATAATGAGTTTGATTTAAAAGCTCCAACATCTTCACATATTACTCAAAGTATTAAAACAGATAAAAATGGAGTTTTCTCTTTTGTGATGAATCATAAAGGTTGGTGGGGATTTGCAGCACTAATTGAAGAGGGAGAAAAAGAGCTAAATGGTAAAAAATACCCTATTGAAAATGGTGCATTACTTTGGTTAAAAGCTTACTAAAATGCATATTAGTGATGGTATTTTAACTCTTGAAGTTACAGTAGTTTCGACTACTGTTGCTACTTTATTTTTAATATACTCTTTTAAAAATTTATCAAATGATAAAATAGCACTAGCTTCTGCTTTTAGTGCTCTTTTTTTTGTAGCTTCATTTATTCATATACCCTTTGGATTTACTCAAATTCATCTAATGCTTTTAGGTTTTATTGGAGTATTTTTAGGAAGTGTTGCAATATTTTCTATATCTTTGGCACTTATTTTACAAGCTTTGCTTTTGGGGTACGGAGGAGTTAGCTCTTTAGGAGCAAATGTTTTAATAATAGCAATTCCCGCATATTTTGTATTTTTATTATTTAAAATTAATATTTTAAAAAAGTTAAATGAAAAAATAAAGTTTTTTATAATTGGATTTAGTGGAGTTTTTTTATCAGCTATTATGATGTTTATTCTTTTGATTTTTTCAAAACAAGAGTATAAAAATGCAGCATATTCAATAGTTCTTGTAAATATTCCAACAATGATTTTAGAAGGGTTAATTACACTTTTTTTGTTTTTATATATAAAAAAAACAATGCCAAATTTATTTAAAGGATTAAATATATGAGATTTTTTTTGATTTTATTTTTACCAATATTTCTATTCGCTCACAAGGTGAATCTATTTTTAGATCTAAAAGATGATAATTTATATATAAATTCATATTTTGGAAATGCTAAGCCATGCAAGAGTTGTAAATTTAAAATTGAATCAGATGGTTTAGTTTTTGAAAGTAGATTAGATGAAAATGGTGAGTATAACTATAAAAGCTCAAATGATTTTTTCAAGGTTACAGTTGATGCAGGAAGTTCGCACTTTGTTAGCAAAGATATAAAAGTTTTAAAAAAGATTGCTGAAGTTGAAAATAAAGAAAAAATAGAAGAAGATAAAAAAATTAAAGAGTTATTAGAAGAGAATACTCTTTTAAAAAACAGAATAGAGGTTTTAGAAACACAACTAAACTATTTTGAGATATTTAAAATAGCTTTTGGATTGATTTTGATAGCTTTTATATTTTTAATAATAAAAAGAGTTAAAAGTTGAGTTTAAATCCAGCTATCTCTTTGTTGAGTGCAGTTGGATTTAGTTTGATTTTGAGTTTCTCAAAATTTGAACTATTTTTTATACTTCCTCTGATTTTTCTTATATATTTAAACTATAAAAATATTTTAAATATTTTAAGAAAACTACTATTTTTAAACTTTTTTGTGCTTGTATTAACTCTTTTTTTATATTTTGAAACTAATATAAATGAAGCTTTAAATCTCTTTTTAAAAGTAAATTTCATACTTTTATTTAATCTTTTACTATTTTACTCTTCAAATGGTTTTGATATTGTAAAAGCTTTTATGATTTTAAAATTTCCTAAAAAGTTTAATTCTACTTTATATTTTACTGTTAAGTCTATTTTTGATTTAAATATGGAGTTTAAAAATATAAAAGAGTCTTTAAAGGCCAGAAACTTTAAAGCAAAAACAGATATTTTTACATATAAAACCTACGGAAATATTTTTGGAATACTATTTTTAAAAACTATTAAAAATAGTGAAAAACTAAAAGATAGTTTTAAAGCAAGAGGTTTTAAAGGTGAAATTTTTATAAATTATGAAAATAGTTTTAGTTTAGTTGATTCTATTTTGATATTTTTAATATCAATTATAATTTTTTTAAAGGTAGTTTTATGAGTTGTTCAATAAATTTAAAAGATATTTCATATAAAAAAGATGAGAAGATTTTATTTGAAAATGTAAGTTTTGATTTAGGACACAAAGAGAAAGTTGCTATTATTGGTAAAAATGGAGTTGGAAAATCAACACTTCTTAAAATAATAGCTGGTTTAAAAAATCAAAACAGTGGAACAATAGATATTTTTCATAATAGAATCAACAAAAAAGAGGATTATGAAAAATATAGAGATGAAATAGCATATTTACCTCAAGATATAGATAACTTTTTTTTGTCTATTACTGTAATTGAAGATGTTATGTTCTCTTTATTGGCTTTGGGAGTAAAAAAAGCTGAAGCATATAAAAAAAGCTTAGATATCTTAAAAAGCTTAGATATTTTGCATTTAGAAAATAGAGTAATTTATGATTTAAGTGGTGGAGAGAAAAAACTCGTAGCTTTAGCAGCTATTTTAATAAAAGAGCCAAAAATATTACTTCTTGATGAGCCAACAAATAACTTAGATGATGATGGTGAAAAAAAGCTTATTGATATTTTAAAAAGTATAGAAAAATCAATGATAATTGTATCTCATCAAAAAACCTTTATAGATAGCTTAGTTGAAAAGATTTATATATTAGAAGAGAAAACTTTAAAAGTTTACTAATATAATACTTGACAAACATTGACTCAATAAGCTATAATTCTTTAGCAGTTTAAACATTAGAGTGCTAAAAGATAGAGAGGTTAATTTTGTTAGATAAAAAAGAGTTTTTATTACAATCAATTATAAAAGCATATATCGAACATTTAGAACCAATTGGTTCAACTCAATTAAAATCTATGTACGATCTAGAGTACTCAACTGCTACAATCAGAGGTTATTTTAAAAAATTAGTAGATGAGGGTTTTTTAGCTCAAGAGCACATAAGTAGTGGTAGAACTCCTACAAATGAAGCTTTAAAACAGTATTGGGTAGATAGACTTAATTTCTCGCTTGGTGGAGTTAATATCAAAGCGATAGAAGAGATGTCAAAAAGAGTTGGTCTTTGTGTTTTTCTAAAAAGAGATAACAGTGATATTTTAAAAAATTTAATAAATGTTGAAAATAGATACATAATCTTAGAGTTTTCAAGTTTTGCAGTTACTATAAAATATAGTAGTGCACTTTTTAAATTTTTAGGTGATTTTGTACAGATTTCTTTAAATGATATTTTAAAAGTATCAAAAGAGGTTGGAGCTTATGAACTTTATACAAATATCAATGATAGTTTACAAAGTAAAGATTTAAAAATTTTTAACTATAAAGAGTTTTTATCACTAGCTTTAGAAAAAGATTTTGATGAGTTCACGATAAATAGATTTTTAAAAGGAACTATTTTGGATGAGTTAAAAGAGGGCTTATATTTTGATGGTTTTCTACCTCAAAACTATATAGCAATATGTAAATTGTGCAAAATAGACAATGAAGAGACAAAAATGTTTGTCATTGGTGAATTATCAAAAGATTATGAATATTTTTTTAAACAAATTATAAATTTTTAAGGAGAAAAAATGAGCGAAAACAAAAATGAAGAGCTTTTAAAAGAAGAGAATAATATTGAGTGTAATCAACAAGAAATTGATGATAAAAATGATTGTTGTGAAAAAAAAGATGAGTGTTGTTCTGGTGAAAAAAAAGAGGATAGCTTAGAAGATGTTATAGCTAGGCTTGAAGATGAGTTAAAACAGAGTGAAGATAAATTTTTAAGAGTACATGCAGATTTTGAAAATATTAAAAAAAGATTAGAAAGAGAGAAATATCAAGCAATTGATTATGCAAGTGAAAAGTTTGCAAAAGATCTGTTAACTCCTCTTGATACTTTAGAGATGGCATTAGCATCTGCTAATGCAAATATTAGTGCCGAAGAGTTACTTCCAAAACTAAAAGAGGGAATTGAACTTACAATTAAAAGTTTTATAACAACTTTTGAAAAGCACAATATTACAAAAATAGATACAGATGGTGAGTTTGATCCAAATGTTCACAATGCAGTTATGCAAGTTGATAGCCCTGAGCACACATCTGGACAAATTGTAAATGAGTTACAAAAAGGTTATATGTTAAAAGATAGATTGCTTAGACCTTCAATGGTTAGCATAGCAAACTAAAAATTTGACCGAAAAGTCATTAAACTATAGAATTTAAGATTATTTACGAATTTAAAAAGAAAATTTAATAAAAGGAAGAAAAAATGAGTAAAGTTATTGGTATAGATTTAGGAACAACAAACTCTTGTGTTGCAGTTTATGAAAATGGTGAAGCAAAAATTATTCCAAACAAAGAGGGTAAAAATACTACTCCATCAATAGTTGCATTTACAGATAAAGGTGAAATTTTAGTTGGAGATCCAGCAAAAAGACAAGCTATTACAAACCCTGAAAAAACAATTTATTCTATTAAAAGAATTATGGGTCTTATGATGAATGAGCCAAATGCAAAAGAGGCTCAAGGTAAAGTTGGATATAAAATTGTAGATAGAAATGGAGCAGCAGCAGTTGAGATTGCTGGAAAAGTTTATACTCCTCAAGAGATTTCAGCAAAAATTTTAGGAAAATTAAAGGCTGATGCTGAAGAGTATTTAGGTTCAAAAGTTACAGATGCAGTTATAACTGTACCTGCATATTTTAATGATGCACAAAGAAAAGCGACTCAAGAAGCTGGAACAATTGCAGGTCTTAATGTATTAAGAATTATCAATGAGCCAACAGCAGCATCACTTGCTTATGGACTTGATAAAAAAGGTGAAGAGAAAGTTTTAGTTTATGATTTAGGTGGAGGAACTTTTGACGTTACAGTTCTAGAGATTGGTGATGGAACATTTGAAGTATTAAGTACAGATGGAAATGCATTCTTAGGTGGAGATGATTTTGATAATGCAATTATTGATTGGCTTGCAAAAGAGTTCAAAGATGAGAATGGATTTGATATTAAAAATGACAAAATGGCACTTCAAAGATTAAAAGATGCTGCTGAAAATGCTAAAAAAGAGCTAAGTAGTGCTGAAAGTACAGAGATTAACTTACCATTTATCTCTATGGGAAATGCAGGACCAGTTCACTTAGTTAAATCTCTAACAAGAGCAAAATTTGAGTCAATGACTGAACATTTAATCAATGAGACTTTAGGTCACATCAAAACAGCTTTAAAAGATGCAAATTTAGATAAAGGTGAAATTGATGAGATTATCATGGTTGGTGGATCTACAAGATTACCAAAAGCAAATCAAGTTGTAAGAGATTTCTTTGGAAAAGATTTAAACAAAGGTGTAAATCCAGATGAAGTTGTTGCTGCTGGAGCTGCTGTTCAAGCTGGAGTTTTAAGAGGTGATGTTAAAGATGTTCTTTTATTAGATGTTACGCCACTTTCTTTGGGAATTGAGACTTTAGGTGGAGTTATGACAAAACTTATTGAAAAAGGAACAACAATTCCAGTTAAAAAATCTCAAGTTTTCTCAACAGCTGATGATAATCAACCAGCAGTTTCTATTCATGTTTGCCAAGGAGAAAGAGAGTTTGCAAAAGATAATAAATCTTTAGGTATGTTTGAATTATCAGATATTCCAGCAGCTCCAAGAGGTGTTCCTCAAATTGAAGTAACATTTGATATTGATGCAAACGGTGTTTTAAATGTAAGTGCAAAAGATAAAGGTACTGGAAAAGAGAATAAAATTACAATCTCTGGAAGCTCTGGATTAAGTGATGATGAGATTGCAAAAATGGTAGCTGAAGCTGAAGCAAATAAAGAGACAGATGCTAAGAAAAAAGCTTTAATTGAAGTTAGAAATCAAGCAGATGCTATGCTTCACTCTACAAGAAAAACTTTAGAAGAGAATGAAAATGCAATTAGCGAAGATGAGAAAAAAGCTATTATTGATGCAGCAGCAGATTTGGAAGAGACTTTAAAAGATGAAAATGCTACAAAAGAGCAAATTGAAGAGAAGTTAAAAGTTTTAACTGAAAAATCTCATAAATTAGCAGAAGCTATGTATAAAAAAGATGGTGAGCAAGGACAAGGTGGACAAGCAAACCAACAAGCAAAAAAAGATGACGATGTTATCGATGCAGAGGTAGAGTAAAACTCTACCTTGATGCTTATGAGAAATTTAAACTTAATAGCTCTTATTTTTATATCTCTGTTTTTTATCTCTTGTTCTCAAAAAGAGATAAGTTTTCAAAAAACACCATTTTCAAAAATTGATGGTTTTTTTGATGATGACTTAGAACTTGCCTTTGAAGTATTTAAAAAAGATTGTGAAAAATCACAAATAAATCCAAAATTTACAAATGTTTGTAAACTCTCAGAAAATTATAACAATGCCCAGAAGTTTTTTACTGAAAATTTTGAAGCCTATACTATTGTTGATAGAGATAAAAACAAACAAGGTTTAATTACAGGATATTATGAACCACTCTTAAAAGGTAGTTTTGAAAAAACTTCAAGATATAAATATCCAGTTTATGGTTTACCCCAAGATTTAGTAATTTCAGATGATAGTAAATTAAAAGATTATAGAAATGTAGGAAGAGTTGAGAACAATAGATTAACCCCATACTATACAAGAGCCCAAATAGAGTCAAAAGTGAGCAAAAGTTTAGAACCAATACTTTATGTAGATAATAAAATTGATCTATTTTTTCTTCAAATTCAAGGAAGTGGAAGAGTTGAATTAGAGGATAAAACTTTGATAAATTTAGCTTGGGTTGGTCAAAATGGAAGAGCCTATAAATCTATTGGTAAATATTTGGTAGAAAATGGAATTTTTACTCTTGAAGAGATTGATGGTATAAAAATAAAAGAGTATTTAAATGAAAACCCACAAAAAGTTGATGAGATTTTAAATATAAATGAGAGTTATATATTTTTTAAAATATCACCAAACATAGCAACAGGAGCTTTAAATACAGTTTTAACACCAAAAAGAAATATTGCTGTTGATAGAAGATTTATTGAACTTGGAACTCCTGTTTTTATAAAAACAACAAATCCAGTAACAAAAGAGCCTATAAAAAAACTTGTAGTTGCTGCTGATGTAGGTGGTGCAATAAAGGGTGAAATTAGAGCTGATTTTTATTGGGGATTTGGAGAAGAGGCTAGTTTAAACTCTCACAAAATGAGAGAATATGGTGAAATAATAGTTTTAGAACCAAAAAAATAGTTTAGTGTAGTTTCCTACACTAAACCAAACTAGCTATTTACTTTTTTTAATAGCTTTTTTTATCAAACTTTGTTTGTTTTTAAGTCTCTTTGTTCTTTTTTTATCTTTTTTAGATGTTTTTTTAAGTTCAGACTTTAGTTTTGAATTTTTTGATTTTAATTCATCAACAAGTTTTTTAGACTCTTTTTTTTGTGATTTGCTTAGCTCATCTTTTTTTGTAAGCTTTACAAGCTCTTTAATTGCTTTTGTAGTTTTCATTTTATACTCCATATTATATTTTTGTTTACAAAACTTAGTAAACTACCTTCTTTGCACTATTTTATAAAAAATAATACTGAAGATAGGTACATCCTACAGAAGCAACTCTTAGTTTAAGCTTACTTGTTAATATAAAACTCAATTTACATACAGCAGCCATTTCCACAACAAGATTTTATTGGTTCATCTTTGTAAACTTTAATTACAAAATTATTAAGCATCTCTTGAAGCTCAAATGAGTGTTTTTTGCAAAAAGTTCTATTCATAATATTTTTTATCTCAATAGCTTTTTCTAAAGCCACATCTTTTGAACTAAATGTAAGATTATTTTGTAGTGAACTTTTATAAAAGCAGTCACATCTATCTTGAATAACAATTTTATACATAAATATCCTTTTAAAAGCAAAACTCTAGCAAAAAATAGGTAAAATATTAGACTAATTTTTTACGGGGGCTTAAATGCATATTACAAATCTTATATCACAATACTTTGGGAAGTTTGCAAAAAAAGAGTTTCCAAGACCTATTCAAAAATTTATCAATAGTTCTTATGCAAAATTGATGAAGCTAGATTTAAAAGAGTTTAAAAATGCAAAACATTATAAATCATTAAATGAGCTTTTTACAAGAGAGTTTATAATACAAAGAGATTTTGATAAAACTTCTAATATTTTTATATCACCAACAGATAGTTTAATTACTCAATGTGGAAAATTAAATAAAGATATTGCACTTCAAATTAAAGGGATGCAATATAGTGTTGAAGAGCTTTTAACTTACTATTGTAGTGAAAATTTTCAAAGAGTAGAAAATGGTGATTTTATGAACTTTTATCTATCGCCTAAAGATTATCACAGATATCACGCTCCAATTGATTTTAAATTAAAAAAACTAATACATGTTCCTGGAAAACTATATCCAGTTAATTTAAAATACCTAAACAAAGAGTTTGAACTTTTTGTTCAAAACGAAAGAGTTATTTTAGAGTGCGAATCAAATAGTAAAATCTTTTATATGGTCTTTGTAGGTGCACTAAATGTTGGTCAAATGGTTTTTGAGTTTGAAAAGCAAGTTGAAACAAATCGTGATACAAAAGAGATAAAAGTTTATAACTATGACAACATTGAATTTTCAAAAGGTGACTGCTTAGGTTACTTTAAGATGGGTTCAACGGTTGTTATGCTTTGGGAAAAAGATTTTGTAAATTTAGAAGATTTATTAAATCAAGATGTAAAGTTTGGTCAAAAAATTGCAAACTTTTAATCTTTTATATCTATTATTAATAATAAGTTCAAGTTTATCAATAATATTTATATATTTGTACATAAAATCTTTATTGAATACAAAAAATGTATGCAATAAAGTTATTGTAGATGCAAAAAAAGAGGTAGAAGAGAGACTTTATAAAGATGAGCTTACATCTTTACAAAATAGAAAAGCTCTTGAAGATAGTATAACAAATCAAGAGTCAGTTGTTGCAATTCTTTTAGATTTAGATGCTTTTGAAGATTTAAATGAGATTTATGGTTTTATAAATGCTGAATTAGTTTTGGTTGAAATAGGAAAAATATTAAAAGAGTTTGAGATAAATTATGAAGTAACTGCTTATAGATTAAGTGGAGATATTTTTGCTTTAGCAAATACAAAAAATATGGCTATTGAAGATATTTTTATCTTAATTGAAAAACTTAATCAAACATTTTTAAATAGAAAAATATATGTTGAAAAATTAAAAGATAATATAACAATCTCTATGACTCTTGGAGTCTCAATTTTCCAAGATGAACCAATAATAACAGCAGCAATGGCTTTAAAAAAAGCGAAATCACTAAATCAAAGTTATTTTATATACAACAATGAACTTGATTCAAAAGAGTTGATTATTCAATCTTTATATTGGAGAGAGAAGATTAAAAAAGCTGTAGAGGAGAATAGGATAGTTCCATATTATCAAGCAATATTTGATAAAGATAAAAATATTAAAAAATATGAAACTCTTATGAGAATTGAAGATAAAGATGAAGACAATCTTCCTATAATAGTAACACCTGATAAATTTTTAGGTATATCATTTAAAACAAAACAGTATCTACAACTTTCTAAAATTGTAATATCAAGAAGTTTGGATAATCTTTTAAAAACTGATAAACAAATTACAATTAATCTAAGTTTCAAAGATATTTTAAACTATGAATTTGTAGATTATTTAGAAGATAAACTTTTAAGTTTAGAACAAAGTGTTAGAGAGAGATTGGTTTTTGAAATTTTAGAGAGTGAAACTGTAAGTGATTATGATTTTTTAGAGGAGTTTGTTTTAAAATATAAAGATTTGGGTGTAAAAATAGCTATTGATGATTTTGGAAGTGGTTACTCAAATTTTTTAAGAATTATTAGAATTAAACCTCACTATGTAAAAATAGATGGAAGCTTAATAAAAAATATAAATGTAGATCAAAACTCTTATGAGATTGTAAAATCAATAATAGCATTTTGTAAAACTTTAAATATAAAAACAGTTGCTGAGTTTGTTCATAGTGAAGAGATTTTTGATATTTTAATTAATTTAGAGGTAGATGAGTTCCAAGGATTCTATTTAGCAAGACCTGAACCAATTTTTAACTAATTTAAATATATACAAAAGAAACTTTATGTAGAATTTAAAAAAATTAAGGAGATAAAATGTCAACAACTACAAAAATAGCTGAATTTGATTTAGCAGGAACAAAAAAAGGAAAAATAACAGTTTCAAATGTAAGTGAACCTTATGGAGCAAATACTGCTGATATAGTAAGTATTGGAATCTCTTTAACAGGTGAAGATATTCAATGGAAATCTCATATTCCATACGATAATATTGATGAAGTTATTTTAGCTTTACAAAAAGCAAAAGAGTTAAAAAAGTAGAGCTAAGTTTTTTATTGTGATATAATTTGCTTTATTTTAAAAAAGGGTGATTATGTCACAGCTACAAATAATAGGAAGAGTAGAGCCTATATCTATTTTGGATTTAGAACTTTTTGATTTAGATGCAAAAATTGATACAGGAGCTTACTCAAACTCACTTCACTGCGATGATATCTTTGTAGATGATTCTAATTTTGTACACTTTAGACTACTAGATAAAATTCATCCCTCTTATCATAATAAAAGAGTAAAAATGCCACTTTTCAAAATAAAAAGTGTTAAAAGTTCAAATGGAGTTGTTCAAACTAGAGCCTCTATAAAAGTTAAAGTTGAATTTGCTGGAAAAATCTATCAAACAGTAGTATCACTAACTTCAAGAGCAGATATGAAATACCCTATGCTAATAGGTAGAAAGTTTTTGCAAAATCGTTTTTTAGTTGATGTTTCAAAAAAAAATATATTAAAATAGGAAACTATAATGTTAATTTATATCTTGTCAAGAAATGAGAATCTTTATTCGACAAAAAGATTGTATGAAGAGGTTTTGAATAAAGGTTGGGAAGTAAGAGTTATTGATTATTTAAAATGTACAATTGAGATTATGAAAAATGAGCTTGTTGTAAATTATGAAGGAGAGGTTTTAAAAGTTCCAGATGCAATAATTCCAAGAATTGGAGCAAGTAGAACATTTTTTGGTGCAGCAATAGTAAGACACTTTGAGATGCAAGATGTATTTTCAACAACTGGAAATTTAGCACTTACAAGAAGTAGAGATAAGTTAAGAAGTCTTCAAGTTCTATCAAAAAATGGTGTTGATTTACCAAGAACAGTTTTTGCATCAAATAAATCAAATGCAAAAGATGTAATAGCTTTAAGCGGTGGAACGCCTTTGGTTTTAAAAATTTTAGAAGGAACACAAGGGGTTGGTGTTGTTTTAGTAGATAGTAAAAAAGCTGCAAAATCTGTTCTTGATGCTTTTTATGGAATGGATGTAAATTTGCTTGTTCAAGAGTATATTGAAGAGGCAAATGGAAGTGATATTAGAGTATTTATAGTTGGTGGAGAGGTCGTTGCTGCAATGAGAAGGCAGGGAGCTGAAGGTGATTTTAGATCAAATCTTCATCAAGGTGGAAATGCCTCTATTTATAAATTAAATAGAAAAGAAAAAACTACAGCACTTGCAGCTGCTAGAGCTATGGGACTTGGAGTTTGTGGTGTTGATATGATAATTTCAAAAAGGGGACCTTTGGTTATGGAGGTAAACTCAAGTCCTGGACTTGAAGGAATTGAGAAGTCAACAAATATAAATGTAGCTCAGAAAATTATAGATTATATTCAAAATAGCGTAAATACAACTACTACGGATAATCAAAAAAGAAAAAAATTAAAAAAAGATAGTATTGGTGCATAATTAAAAGTTATAATTCTTAAAGCAAATTGTTTACTATTATTTAATATAATATAAACTATTTTTAAAAAAGGATTATAAATGATTAAAATTTTTATTTTTGCACTACTTTCTTTAATCTCTTTAAATGCATATGAAGAGTTAAATATTGATAATTTTGATAAAAAAATTAAGAATAAAAATGCAATTATTGATTTTTATGCCTCTTGGTGTCCACCTTGTAAAATATTGGCAGTAAATTTAGAAGATTTCGAAATTATAAAACCTGATAATGTAGAGATTTTTAAGGTTAATATTGAAGATGAACTAGTTTTAGCAAAAAGATATGGAGTAAAAAAATTACCAACTTTAATATACTTTAAAGATGGTGAACCAATTAAAGAGTATGTAGGAATAAAGACACCTCAAGAGCTTTTAGAGAGTTCAAAAATAGATTTTAAGTAGGATAGAAAATGAAAAAAATATTTCTCTTTTTAGCGCTTTTTGTCTACTCTTTTTCGCTAGATTTTGAAAATAGAGTTTTAGAACCAGAAGAGGCTTTTAAAGTAAATTTTGTACAAAATGAAGATAGCTTAGTTATAAAATTAGAGTTAGGAAAAGATATATATTTATATGATGATAAACTCCAAATAAATATTACAAAACCAAAAAAAGTTGAACTTTTAAAAGAGTTAGAACTTCCAAAACCAGTCGTTTATGATGATTTTATTGTTCATTTTGATGATTTAAATATAAATATTTCATATAGTTTATTAAAATCAAAACTAGATTCAAATAAGTATGAAATTGAGTTTAAATTTCAAGGTTGCTCAAAAGCAGGGCTTTGTTATGCTCCTATGAGTGAAAAAACTATTATTGATTTAAATAATGTAGTTGTTCAAACTTTAGAGGATAATTCAAATAAAAGAGATGAAAAACCAATTTTAAAAGAAGTTTTAGAAAATGAAAATTTAAGTGAAACAGACTCAATAGCAACTGTTTTAAAAGATTCTAGCACAATTTTTGTTCTTGCAACATTTTTTGGGTTTGGTCTTTTATTAGCATTTACCCCTTGTGTCTTTCCTATGATTCCAATTTTATCTTCTATTATTGTAAAAGCTTCACAAAATGAGAGTATGAGTGCTAAAAAAGGCTTTTTAATGTCTTTTGTTTATGTTTTAGCTATGAGTTTTGCATATTCATTAGCAGGAATTATTGCAGGAATTTTTGGTGCAAATTTGCAAGCTAGTTTACAAAACCCTTATGTATTGGTTGTTTTTGCATTTGTATTTATTGCTCTTGCTTTTTCAATGTTTGGATATTTTGAAATAAGACTTCCAGCATCTTTACAAACAAAAATAAATAAAACAACTGATGGTAAAGAGAAGCAAGGAATGTTAGGAATTGCTATTATGGGATTCCTCTCAGCACTTATTGTTGGTCCTTGTGTTGCTCCTCCACTTGCAGGTGCTTTAGTTTATATTGGTCAAACAGGAGATGCACTTCTTGGTGGATTAGCTTTGTTTGTAATGAGTTTAGGAATGGGAGTTCCCCTTCTTTTAATAGGAGCTGGAGCTGGTAAATTTATGCCAAAACCAGGTGGCTGGATGGAAGGTGTTACAAAAATATTTGGAATAATTATGCTAGGTGTTGCTATTTGGTTAATTGAAAGAGTTATTAATCCAAGTATAACTATATATTTATGGGCACTTTTATTTTTAGGAACTGGTATTTATTTAAAAATATATACGCATTTAATCTTTGAGTTAATAAGATTAGTTATAACAATTATTGGAGTGATTTTACTTGTAGGTGCTATTAGTGGTGCTACAAATGTTTTAAAACCACTTGAAAAGTTTACAAGTAATAAATCTTTTGTAAAAGAAGATGAGCTTAAATTTATAAAAATAAAAAATATAAAAGAGCTTGAAGATGCTATTTTAAAATCTTCAAAACCTATAATGCTTGATTTTTGGGCAACTTGGTGTGTATCTTGTAAAGAGTTAGATGAGATTACTTTTAAAAATGATGAGGTTATTAAAAGACTTCAAAATTTTACACTATTAAAAGTTGATGTTACACAAAATAGTGATGATGATAAGGTAATTCAAAAAAGATTTGGAGTTGTTGGACCACCTGCGTTAATATTTTGGGATGAGAATAAACAAGAGGTAAAAAGTGCAAAGATTGTTGGATATAAAAATCCAAAAGAGTTTTTGGAAGTTTTAGATAAAAACTTTCAAAATATTAAATAGTATTAAAAGAGATTTTACTCTCTTTTAATATCTTACATAAATATAAATACACCTAAAATTATAAATATTAGATATAAACCACCAAATATTGCTCCTAATCCCCACCATTTTGCTTGAGAGATATATCCAGCACCATACCAAATTGGGTTTGGTCCACTTCCATAAGGAGTAATAATTCCCATAACTCCTAAACTTCCTGCAAGTAAAACCATAAATGGAATTATTTGATCTGCTGGTATAAATGTTGTTGCAATAACCATAAATAATGGAACTAATGCAGTAACATGAGCAGTTGTACTAGCAAAGAAGTAGTGAAGTACATAAAATAAAACAAGTAGAGATATTATTAAAGCCATTGTATCAAGTCCTGATAGCATAGATTCAGAGTTTTTACCTATAAAATCTAAAACACCAACTCTTTTTAATCCATCGGCTAGTGCAACTAAAGTGGCGAACCATATAAATACATTAAATGCAGCTTTTTCACTTAGTAAGTCATCCCAAGAGATAATTCCTGTAAGAACCATAACAGTCATAACACAAATAGCAGTTGTTGTAGCATTTATTCCTATCTCTTTTCCAAAAATCCAAAGAACTAAAGCAACAACTGCAAGTCCTGCCATTAAATACTCTTTGAATGTAACATTTCCTAGTTTTTTTAACTCTTCAGCTGCCCATTTTGGAGCTTCAGGAGATTTCTTTTGTGTTGGTGGATAAATAACATAAGTTAACCAAGGCGTTAGCAAAAATAGTGGAATCATAATTGGAACCATTATAGTTGCCCACTCCATCCAAGTAAGTGTATGTTGTGTATGTCTTCCCATTAAATCAACTGCAAGTAAGTTTGGAGCAAGAGCTGTTAAAAACATAGAGCTTGTTACAGAAGTTGAAGCTATTGCTACCCAAGTAATATAAGATCCAATTTTTCGTGGCTCATTATTTGGTAGTGAGTTGAAAATTTGAGGAATATTAATTGCTATTGGATAGATAGTTCCAGCACTTCTTGCTGTATTTGAAGGCATAAATGGAGCTAAAACTAAATCAGAAAATGCAACTGCATAACCTAAACCTAAAGTGCTTTTACCCATATATTTAACCATTAGCAAAGATACTCTTTTTCCAAGACCTGTTTTTTTGTAACCAAGTGCAAACATAAAAGCCGCAAATATTAACCAAATAACACTATTGCTAAAACCAGATAGAGCCCAGTTTATACTCATTGTTGGATTTCCAATTAATCCTAATGCAGCTATTAAAGCCACACCTGCAAAACCAATTAGTGCTGCTGGAATTGGTTCAAGAATAAGTCCAACAACTACAGCTAAAAATATTGCTAAAAAATGCCATGCATTTTGTGACAAGCCTTCTGGTGCTGGTATAAACCACATAACAACTGCTACAAGAACAGGTATTAGTAGTTTTATATTTCGTGACGACATAAAAACTCCTTATAAAAAAATTAAGTAATTATAATATATTTTTATTACAATCTTATTATAAGAAAAATTTAAATATTTAAAAAGTGTGATAAAAGATATAAAAATATCAGACATATAAAATAAATCTTAATTGCATAAATAATATTTAATTTAAAAATCTCTTTTGGATTGCAAGAGTATCTTGAACTTAAAGTTAGATTTAACCCAGATATTGGAGAGGTTGATACTGTTGTTGCCCATGACATTAAAAAAGTCATAGCAAGAAGAGTATGATTTGCATTGACAAAAAAATCTCCCAAAATTGATATAGATATAATTGGATGAATTCCAATAAAACCTAAAATTATAAAAGTAAGTAAAACAATTGAAGCTGTTTTGTAATCAAAAATTTCAAAAGGGAGTTTAAAATCAAATGATAAAAGAGTAGTTCCTATAAAAATTCCAAAAATACCAGCTACTAAAAATAGTGTTAATTCACTCTTCATTTTTGGTAAATCATCAATTATATAAAATTTTAATATTTTAAAACTTTCAAAAAAACCTTTTTTTATAGGTAAAATAAAAAGAGTAAGAAGTAAAGAGAAAAGTGAGATTAAAACAATAATTTTAAGATCTTCGTAAAAATGGTGAGTAAATAGAACAAAAATAGCTAATAGAAGTGGAATAAAAAGTGTTTGTAAAGATAAAGGATAGCCTTGAAATGTTGATAAATCAAACTTTTTATTGTAGTTTACTTCAAGTAGCGTAATTATAAAAGTTGCTATTGCTAAAAATATTCCAAAAAAGATTATTGTAAGCGTTTGTAAATTTGGAGCATAAGTAATAGCGGCTGCAAATGCCACAAAAAAAGGTGACCAGTAAGCATCACTTGCAAATGATCGAGTAAGTAAAACTATTTGTAAAGTACTCAATTTCCCTTTTTTGTACATTTTATCAGCAACCAAAAGTAGGGCTGATAGATTTATAACTGAACCAAATAGATGAATACTTAAATATGTTTTTATAAATGAGCTTTTTCCACTTGGAAGATCAACACTCTTTTCACTTCTAGGAGTTGCAATAAGTTTTAAAAACCCAACTGCTATTAAAAGATTTAGAAGATATAAATTTATACTAAATGCTTTGTAAAAATCTATTTTTATATCATTAAAATAGCAGTATAAAAGGGATAAAAAGGATAAAAGTAGAAGTATTGATATAAGTTTTCTCTTTTTTAATGTAAAAAACAAAATTGTAGCAGCTATCCAAATTGATACAACAGCCACTATTTGAAGATTTTCATTAAAAAAGTATGAGTAGAGTGTAAAAATAAATGATAAAAATATTAAAAATCCTGAAAATCTTGAAAATCTTGAAAGTGCCAACATAAAAATCCTATATCTTAAAATCGTATTATATTAAAACTTAGTATAATTTAAGGAAAAAAGGAAAAAATTGATAAGACTTGGTTCAAATTCGCCAACAAGAGCAAAGATACTAAAAGATTTTAAGATTGATTTTATACAAAGTGGTGGAAGTTTTGATGAGGATAGTATAACAACTTCAAATCCTAAAGAGTTTTGCTATGCTGCTACAAAGGGAAAATTTGATGAGTTGTATAATAGATATGGGATTGAAATACCACTTTTGGTTGCTGATAGTGTAGTAACTTGTGAAGGTAAACTTTTAAGAAAAGCAAAAGATTATGAAGATGCAAAAAATATGCTAGAACTTCAAAGTGGAAATGAAACTTCTGTAATTACTTGTATGATTTATAAATCAAAATCTATTGAGTTAATTGATATATCTATTACAAGTTATGAGTTTAAAAAATTTCAAGAAGATGATCTTTTAAACTATTTAAAAAGTGGTGAGTGCTTTGGAAAAGCAGGAGCAATTATGGTTGAAGGTTTTTGCAAACCTTATATAAAAAAGGTATCTGGTCTTGAAACTACAGCTATGGGACTTAGCATTGAAAAATTAATACCTTTTTTAAAATTATAAATTTTTAAAAAGTTCTTTGTTTAAAGCTACAACTAAAGCTACAACTAAAAGTAAAATCACAAATACAATTAGCATTATATTCCAATTAAATGCTTTGTATATCATTGATGGAACAAGTGAGCCTGTTGCTCCTCCTAGATAGTAAAAGGTTAAATACATTCCAGAAGTTAAAGATTTTTGTGATTTTTGCATAGAGTTTGCAAGTTGAGTGCTAACTGTATGAGCTGTAAACATTCCTATACAAACTAAAAATAGAAGTAAAAAAAGATATAAAATATTTTCTATAAATAGTGATGATATAGTAAAGATAAAAAATATTGTTGCATATAATATGGTATTTATTTCACCCTTGAAAAAATTTACTATTTTTTTAGAGTTTAATGATACTAAAATTCCCATTCCATATCCTAAATATAAAAGAGCAATTTGAAACTCAGAAAAATCACTTGATAACTCTTTTGCTCTAAAAGGAAGCACATTTAAAACACCTGAGAATACAAAAAATATACAAAACATTACAAAATATACTATTACAAATCTTCTATCTTTTAATATATTTACTACATCTGAAATTTTTGGTTTTATAATATTGGCTTCACCATTAAAGTTTAGTTTTTTAATTAATAAAATAGAGATAAATATAGCAAATGACAAAGAGTAAAATACATATTCATAAGAAAAAGTTGTTGCAATAAACCCTGAAAAAACTCTTCCAACAAGTCCTCCAAAAACTGTTCCAGCAACATAAATAGACATATTAAATTTAATATTATCTTTATCTATATTTGCCAAAATACTCATAAGTGAAGTTAAAATTGCTGGAATTACTAATGCTTCACAAACTCTAAAAAATAAAAACAGTTCATAATTATTTGATAAACCTAAAAAAATATTTGTGATTAATAGAACTATTGATGCATTTATTAACATCTTTTTTGCACAAACTTTCTCTAAAATATAACCGTATATTATTGGTGCAACTGCTAAAAAAAACAAAATAACAGCTGTAAAAAGTGAAGCCTCTGTAATAGTTACTTCAAATTTTGTGGCTAAAAGTGGTTGAAGTGGTTGAGTTGCATACATTACAGACATTGTAACAATTAGTCCATATATGATAATTAATAGATTACTTTTCAAAATAGATTACCTAGCCTTTAAAAAAGCTAATTCTACTCTTAAAAATATTTGTTTAAAGTTAAGCAAAATAGTAAAACTAGGGAAAAATCCCTAGTTTTTAATCAAATGAAGGTTTTGGAGTTTTATCGTTTGATTCTGGAAGTTGTGGATAAACAATAGCTGGTTTTTCACCTGTTAATGATTTTAAGAAAGTTACAATTTTAGAAGCTTCTTTATCAGAAATTTCTATTCCTAATTGTACAGAACCCATCTCTTTAACTGCCTCTGCTAAAGACCAGATTTGTCCATTGTGGAAATATGGAGCTGTTTCAGTTATATTTCTTAAAGATGGAGTTTTAACCATACCGTTCTCATCACCTGCAAAGTCACCAACGCTTATAAATTTGTATTTATTTGCAACTTGGAATGGTTGCATTGTTCCACCAAGAGCAATTCCTGTGTGACAAGCAGTACAACCTTTATTTAAGAATAATTCTAATCCTTCTTTTTCAGCTTTTGTTAAAGCATTAGCATCACCTTCTAAAAATTTATCAAATCTTGATGGTGTAACTAAAGTTCTTTCAAATGTAGCAATTGCACTTGTGATTTTATCAAAATCAACTTTTGTATTTTTCCCATAAGCTTTTTTAAACTCATCTACATAAGCTGGAATTGAATTAATTCTCTCTTCAACAAGTGCTGGAGGTGCAGCCATCTCTGGACCTGCTTGAATTGGACCTGCTGCTTGATCAGCTAAGTGAGGGCTTCTTCCATCCCAAAATTGTGCTTTAAAAAATACTGAGTTATAAACTGTTGGAGAGTTTAAGTGGTGTGGATTTGCAGTCCATCCATGTCCAATTGCAACAGGAACACCATCAGCTCCTCCAAGTGCTAGATTATGACATGTATTACAAGATATTAAATTACTTCTTGAAAGTCTTGGATCAAAATATAATTTTTTTCCAAGTTCAACTTTTGCATCTGTTATTGGATCTGCTTTATCATCAATTAATTTCATTAAAGCTTTTTTATCCGATGGGATAGGCTCCAAACCAAAGTTTTTTGATTTTGTGATTAATGTTTGATCAGCAAAAAGTGTAGTTGCACCTAAAAATAGTGCTAAAGAAATTTTTAGTTTCATATAAAATCCTCCTAAATGATTTAAGAAATCATAGGAAAATTTTTATTAATTAGAGCTTAGTTTTATCTATTTTTATAAACAATATTATAATTTTTACTTATAAAATAGGAGATAAAATATCCTATTTTATCTTTTCAACTAACTGTTTTGGAAGAAGACCTAAAGAGTCTTCAACAAGCTTAGTGTCGCCGTGTTCTATAAAATTATCTTCAAATTCAAATGATTTTAAAGAGATATTTTTTATATTCTCTTCATTTAAAGCCTCTAAAATAGCACTTGCTACACCGCTTTGTTTTTGTGAATCACTAAAAACATACCAAGAGTCATATTTTTTTGATAAATCTTTTAAGATATTTTTATCTATTGGTTTTATAAATCTTAGATCTAATATTGCTATATCTTCACTATGAAGTTGTTCAACTTCAATAGCTTTTGATACACCACTTCCATATCCAATGAAAAGTTTATTTGAAGTTCCATTTTTAAGTAGTTCTGCTTTTCCTAACTCAAATTTAGAAGCTTTGTACTCTAAATCTTTAAATGAACCTCTTGGATATCTAATTGCACAAGGACTATTTAAAGTATATGCAAACTCTAAAGATAGTTTCAATGTTTCGTTATCTCTTGGAGCAAATAAAATCATATTTGGAATAAATCTTAAAAAACTAATATCAAAAGCTCCTTGATGAGTCTCACCATCATTTCCAACAATTCCAGCTCTATCCATTGCAAAAACAACAGGCAGATTCATAATACAAACATCATGAATTATCTGATCAAAACCTCTTTGTAAAAATGTAGAGTAGATTGTAACAAAAGGTTTAAATCCCTCTTTTGCCATAGCTGCCATTGAAGTAACTGCATGTTGTTCAGCAATTGCTACATCCCAAAAACGAGAAGGAAACTCTTTCATTAATTTATCCATTCCAGTTCCACTTGGCATGGCGGCAGTTACACCAACAATATTTTCATATTTTTTTGCTAAATTCAGTAAAGAGTTAGAAAATACTTCAGTTGCACTTATTTGTGTACTTTTTTTGATAAACTCTCCATCTTCAACATTAAAAGGACCAACTCCATGCCACTTTTCATGTTGTCCTTCAGCAATTTTATAACCTTTTCCTTTTACAGTTCTTGCGTGAACAATTACTGGTTTATTCATAGATTTAGCTATTTCTAAAGTCTCTATAATCTCTTTTATATCATGTCCATCAATTGGACCTATATAATCAATTCCCATCTCTTCAAATAAAATACCAGGAGTTATTAGTTTAATTGAGCTCTCAATTCTTTTTGCTAAATAAGTTGTACCTTCTGGCATATTGTTTCGTATAAACTTATCAACTGTTGCTTTAAAACTTTGATAAGTTTTTCCAGCCAATATTTTTGATAGATATTTTGAAATTGCACCAATTGGTTTTGCAATACTCATTTCATTGTCATTTAAAATTATTACAACTGGAAGTTTTAAATCTCCTAATTCGTTTAGAGCTTCATAAACCATTCCAGCGCTCATAGAACCATCTCCAATCATAACAACTGGAACTCTATTTTCACCTTTTAGTTTTATAGCTTTTGCTGCACCAACTGCAAGTGAGATAGAAGTTGAACTATGACCAGCTACAAAGTAATCAGCAGAGCTCTCATTTGGTTTTGTAAAGCCACTTAATCCACCAAATTGTCTAATTGTTTCAAACTCATCCCATCTAGAAGTTAAAAGTTTGTGAGGATAACATTGATGAGAAACATCAAATATAAATGGATCACTATTTACATCAAAAACTTTGTGCATTCCAATAGTTAATTCAACAGCACCAAGTGTTGATGAGAAGTGCCCACCTTTTCTTGATACTACATCAATTATTCGCTCTCTTATTTTGCAAGATAGCTCTTTTAACTCTTCGATTGATTTATCTTTTATTTGCATTTTAAATCTATTTTAACTCTTCTAAAACTTCAGTCAGCAGTTTAAAAAACTTAGTATTTTGTGCTTGAGTACCAATTGTAACTCTAATTGCATTTAGACCATAACCTGTTAAATCTCTAATAATCATCCCTCTTTCTAAAAGTTTTTGAGCAATCTCTTTTGAAATAAAGTTTTTGAATAAAATCGTAATGAAGTTTGTATATGAAGGTATATATTCAAAACCATTGTCTTGGCAATATTTTTCATATCTTTTCATCTGTTTAAAGTTTTTTTCAATACAATCATCTACAAACTCTTGATCTTTTAAAGCTTCAATAGCTGCTGCTAAGCTTAAAGTTGTAATATTAAAAGGAGCTCTTATTTTATAAAAAGTTGAAATAATATCCTCATTTGCTAAACCATAACCAACTCTCATTCCTCCAAGAGCATAAGCTTTTGAGAAGGTTCCAAGATAGATTGCATTTGGAAATTTTTCTATTAAATCTTTTGGAGAGATTCTTTTTTTCTCATCTTTAAAACTAGCATACTCTTGATATGCACCATCAACTACAACTAATGTGTTTTTATCAATAGTTTCTAAAAATTCATAAACTTCATCTTTATCTAAACACTCCCCTAATGGATTGTTTGGAAGACAAAGAAAAATTACATCAGCTCCATGTTTTTTATAAAGTTTACTAAACTCTTTTAAGTTGTGTTGAGAAGATTTTGTTTTGATAATCTTTGCACCAACTTGTTTTGAATATATTTCATACATAGCAAATGTTGTTTGAGCCATTAAAACTTTTGAATTCTTTTTACATTTTGCATGAACTGCAAACTCTAAAATTTGATCACTTCCAGAACCAATAATTACATTTTTGCTATTAAGATTGAACTTATTTGCCAAAGCCTCTTTTAGTTCAAACATAGAGTCATCTGGATATAAGTACATATTTTTTGCAAGACTTTCAATTTTTGCAACAACTTTTGGGCTTGTCCCATAAGGATTCTCATTTGATGCAAGTTTTACAACATCTTTTTGATTAATTCCATACTCTCTTACAACTAACTCAATTGGTTTTCCAGCCTCATAAGTTGATAAATTCTTCAACACTTTATTAAATTTCATTTTAGCTCCTTGCTTAATTTATATATCTTTTATCTCTTTTACATAAGAGCCTAAAACCTTTATACTACTCTTATGTTTATCTAAAACCTCTTTAACATTTTCATCATCTTTATGTCCATCAAAATCTATGAAAAATATAGATATTCCTTCAACAATATGAGATTTTATTTTTGTTAAATTTATTCCAGCATCGTTAAAATCATTTAGAAATTTTACAAGTGCTCCTTGAGTATCTGGAAGATTTACCAAAATAGATGTTTTGTCATTTCCACTTTGAGAATTTTCAAAATCACTTAATATGAAAAATCTTGTTTTATTGTTATCTTTATCTTCAATATTTTCAAATAAGATTGGAAGATTATAAAGTTTTGCTGCAACATGAGAACAAATTGCCGCACTATTTGCTTCAATTGCTGCTAATTTTGCAGCTTTTGTTGTTGATTCAACTGGAATTAATTCAACTTCATTTAGTCCAAAATTATTTAAAAATTTTCTACACTGATCAAATGCTATATCTTTTGAATATATCTTTTTTATATCGCTTATTTTATCACAAGTTGTTGCAAGTGTGTGATGAATGTTTAATACAACTTCAGCAACTATTTTTGAGTTAAAATTTGTAAAACCATTTATTGTGTCATTTACAATTCCATTTGAAGAGTTTTCAATTGGTACAACACCAAATTTTATCTTTTTTGACTCTAACTCTTTAAAAATTCCCAAAATGGAGCTAATAGATACATAAGAGCTCATAGCTCCAAATCTACTCTCAGCTGCTTGATGTGTAAAGCTTCCTTGAGGACCTAAATAGCCAATATTTTCTGGTAGTTCAATATTTCTTGATATTGCAAAGATTTCTAAAAACAGAGCTTCAATAGCACTTCTATTTAAAAGACCATTTTTTTCTTTATTAATTTTATCAAGTCTATCAATAATAGCCTTCTCTCTATCAGGTCTATATATTGCACCACCACTTTTTGCTTTTAAAGCCCCAACTTTATGAACTAGTTGCATTCTTTCATCTAAAAGTTCAAGAAGTCTATTATCAATACTATCAAGCTTATTTCTTAATTCAAGTAAGCCATCTTCACAACTTGCCATTCAAAATCCTTATTTTATAAACTCTTCTTCTAAAGCAATTAAATCTTCAAATTTTTCTCTTCTTCTAATTAATCTATCAACACCATTTTCAACTGCAATCTCTGCAACTCTTCCTCTTGTATTGTAGTTACTAGACATTGTAAATCCATAGGCTCCAGCACTGTGAATTACCACTAAATCATCACTTTGTGTCTCTTGTAAATCTATATTTTTTGCAAAAAAATCTCCACTTTCACAAACAGGTCCTACAAGGTTACAATCTGAGAAGTTTTTATTATCGTTTAAAACTTCAATTTTATGATAAGCATTATATAAAGCAGGTCTTATTAAATCATTCATAGCTCCATCAACAATAACAAATCTCTTATTTCCGTTTATTTTTTCATATAAAACTTTTGTTACAAAATATCCAGAGTTTCCAACAATAAATCTTCCTGGTTCACAAATAACAGTTAAATCAAGACCAAACATAGAGTCTAAAATTGATTGTGCATACTCATATGTATCAATTAGCTTCTCTTCATCATAGATAATTCCTAAACCACCACCAACATCCATAAATGATAGTTCAATTTTTATAGCTTTTAAGTTTCTTACTAAATCAGCCACAATTTTAACAGCATCTTTAATTGGTTGAAGTTGAGTAAGTTGCGATCCAATATGGCAGTGAATTCCAGTTGGCTCTAAAAAATCACTATTTTTACACTGAATATACATTCTTTTTGCTGTATCAATATCTACTCCGAACTTATTTTCATGTAGTCCTGTTGAGATATATGGATGAGTTTGTGGGTCAATATTTGGATTTACTCTTATAGAGATTCTTGCAACTTTGTTTAACTCTTTTGCTATTGTTTCAACTTTGTTCAACTCAGCAGCACTCTCTACATTTATAAGTAAAATATCTAAAGTTAAAGCCTCTTTTATCTCTTCATCACTTTTCCCAACACCTGAGAAGATAATTTTATATGAAGGAATTCCAACTTTTAAAGCTCTTTTTACCTCTCCAATACTAACACAATCAGCTCCTGCTCCTAAGTTTGCAAGATGTTGTATTACACTTAAATTCGAGTTTGCTTTAACTGCATATGCAATTAGAGATTTTCTTGCTCTAAATGACTCTTTAAGCTCAGTATACTGTTTTTTAATGTAATCAAAATCATATACATAATATGGTGTTTGATATTTTTGTGCAAGTGTTTTAAAATCTATATTCATAATTCTCCTAATTAAAGTTTATATCTATTTATCAGTTCCATTCCAAGCAATTTTTGGTTTTCCATCTTCAAACTCAACTGCTGGCATACCCATTATATTAAATCCACTATCAACATGGTGAATTTCACCAGTTACAGCACTACTTAAATCACTAAGTAAATACATTCCAGAGTTTCCAACTTCATCAATTGTTACATTTTTCTTTAATGGAGAGTGAGCCTCATTCCATTTAAGCATAAATCTAAAATCACCAATTCCAGCAGCTGCTAAAGTTTTGATTGGACCTGCACTAATAGCATTTACTCTAATTCCATCTTTTCCTAAATCTTCTGCTAGATATTTAGTAGTCATATCTAAAGCTGCTTTTGCAACTCCCATTAAATTATAGTTTGGAATATATTTTTCTCCACCATAATAAGTTAATGTTAAAATTGAAGAGTTAGAAGATAAAAGAGGTTTTAACTCTTTTGTAACTTCAATTAATGAAAATACAGATATATCCATTGCTATATCAAATGCCTCTTTTGATATATTGTGAAATCTTCCACTTAAACCCTCTTTTGGAGCAAAAGCAATTGAGTGAACAATAAAATCAATCTCGCCTAAATCTTTTTGTAAAGATTCTCTTAAAGCAACTATCTCTTCAGGTTTAGAAACATCACAAGGATAAACTAAATTAGAGCTTCCAAACTCAGCAGCTATTGGTTCAACTCTTTTTTTAAGAGCATCATTTAAATATGTAAATGCAATTTGAGCACCTTGTGCAGCACAAGCTTTTGCAATTCCATAAGCAATTGATTTGTCATTTGCTACACCTAAAATAACACCTTTTTTACCCTTCATTATCATTATAAATCCTTTGTATTTTCTAAAATTTGTATAAAATCATCTATTTGCCAAGATGCAGTTCCAATTAGTGCTCCATCAACATTTTTAATAGAGCAAATTTCTTTTACATTTTCAACTTTAACACTTCCACCGTAAAGAAGAGGTTTGTTGATTTTTGATTTTATTGCATTGTGAACTTTTTTGATATCTTCGTTTGTTGCAGTAACACCTGTACCAATTGCCCAAACAGGTTCATAAGCAAGAATTAAATTTTCATAGCTTGTATCAATACCAACAAATTGTTCAAAAATATACTCTAAAGTTTTGTCTAAACCTTCATTTTTAACCTCTAAAGGCTCTCCAATACAGTAGATTATTTTAAAACCTAAGTTTTTGTAAAACTCATATTTTTTTGCAATCTCTTCTTGAGACTCATTTAAAATATGTCTTCTTTCACTATGTCCTATTAATATAGTTTTGATTCCAAACTCATCAATTTGTAAACTTCCAATCTCACCTGTAAAAGAGCCATATTCTACAGCATAAGCATTTTGAACACCAATTTTAAGATTTGAAACTATATTAAAAGAGTCTAAAGAGCATGAAGTTGGAAATACTAAAACTTCATTTTGAATACTTTTTTCAATCATAAAAGAGTTTAATTTTTCAATATACTCTTTAGTACTCTTTCTTGTATGGTTTGTCTTAAAATTACTAGCAATAATTGCCATTTATTTATCATCCTCAATAACTAAAGCTTTAACTCCAGGAAGAATTTTTCCTTCAATTAACTCTAAAGATGCTCCACCACCAGTGCTTATAAATGTCATATCATCTTCATCACCAGTAATTCTTACTAAATCAGCTGTATCTCCACCACCAACAACAGTTGTTGCATATGAACTTGCTACTGCATGAGATATTTTTGTACTACCTTTTGCAAATTTTTCCATCTCATAAACACCCATTGGACCGTTCCATAAAATAGTATTTGCATCATTTAAAACTTCACTAAATAATAAGGCAGTTGCTGGTCCTATATCAAGTCCTATCCAAGATTTAGGTATCTCTTGAACTGGAACAATTTTAGCAATAGCTTCAGCATCAAAAGCTTCAGCAACAACAATATCAACAGGAAGATATAGTTTTGTATCTTTTTGTTTTGCTAATTCCATAATTTTTAAGGCTTCAGGAATTAAATCCTCTTCAACAAGTGATTTTCCAATTTCATATCCTAAAGCTTTTAAGAATGTAAATGCCATTCCGCCACCAATTACAATTTTATCAACTTTTGGAACAAGATTATAAAGTGCTTCAAGTTTTCCAGATACTTTTGATCCTCCAACTATTGATACAAATGGTCTTTTAGGATTTTCAACAATATGGTGGAAAAATTTAATCTCTTTTGCAAGTAAAAATCCAGCAGCTTTGTGATTTATATCAAAATATTTTGCAATACCTTCAACAGATGAGTGAGCTCTGTGAGATACTCCAAAAGCATCATTTACATAAACATCAGCCATTGAAGCTAATTTTTTACTTAACTCTTCATCATTTTTTGTTTCACCAGCTTCAAATCTCATATTCTCTAAAAGCATTATTTCACCAGATTTTAACTCTTTTGCCATTTGTAGAGTTTTTTCACAAACTACATTTGGAGCTAATTTTATCTCTTGCTTTAATAAAATATGTAATCTTTTTGCAATTGGTGCTAGTGAGTATTTCTCTTCAAAACCACCTTTTGGTCTTCCAAAGTGGCTAGCTAATATAACAGAGCAATCATTATCAATACAATATCTAATTGTATTCAAAGCGCTTCTAATTCTTCTATCATCTGTAATGTTATTGTACTCATCAACTGGAACATTAAAGTCACATCTAATAAAAACTTTTTTACCAGCAATATCTATATTTTTAATCTCTTGTAACTTCATTTTATCCCTTATTTTTTCGATATATAAACAGCTAAATCTACAAGTCTAGCAGAATATCCCCACTCATTGTCATACCAGCTCATAACTTTTATCATATTTCCACCAATAACTTGAGTTAAATCAGTAGCAATAATTGTAGAGTTTGTATTTCCTATTAAATCACTTGATACAAGCATTTCATTATCAACTGCAACAATACCAGCTAACTCTTTTGATTTTTGAGTAAATAAAGCATTTATCTCATCTTTTGTAGTATCTTTTTTGATTACAAAGTTTACATCTACCATAGATACATTTGGAGTTGGAACTCTTACGCTTTGACCATGAAGTTTTCCATCAAGTTGAGGCATAATAAGTCGCATAGCTTTAGCTGCACCTGTGCTTGTAGGAATCATATTTTGTGCACCAGCTCTTGCTCTTCTTTTATCAGATTTGTGTTTTACATCTAATATATTTTGGTCATTTGTATATGAGTGAATAGTTGTCATTAAACCTTTTTCAATTCCAAAAGCATCATCTATAATTTTAGCTATTGGTCCAAGGCAGTTTGTAGTACAAGATGCATTTGAAACTATATTTTCACCACCATAAGTTGACTCGTTTACACCCATAACATAAGTTTTTGTATCATCTTTTGCAGGTGCACTCATAACAACTTTTTTAGCACCATTTTTTATATGAACTTGACAGGACTCTTTTGTTAAATATGCTCCTGTACACTCTAAAACAATCTCTGCACCACAATCTTTAGTAAATGTTAGCTCATTTGCATCTCTAGTTGAGTATAGTTTTGCATTGATTTTCCCCATTTTTAAGTAACCATTCTCAACTTTAACATCACCATTAAAAGTTCCATGAACAGTATCATATTTTGTAATATACTCAAGCATTGAAGCTTCAGCAGTATCATTAATAGCAACCAGTTCAACATCATCTCTGTTGGCAATAATTCTAGCCACACATCTTCCTATTCTTCCAAATCCGTTTATTGCAACTTTAATAGCCATCTAATCCCTTTATAAAAATTCTAAATAGCAAATATTTTATCGAAAAATTGCTATAATATAATTTAATTCATAAATTGAGGTAAGTTTTTTTTGAAAATTGCAATTTTTGGTGGTAGTTTTGACCCAATACATTTAGCACATGAAAAGATAGTTAAGACTGCACTAGAAGTTTTAGATATTGATAAATTAATCATAGTTCCAACTTATCTAAATCCATTTAAAAAAGATTTTTTATTTGAGCCAGAGATTAGATTCAAGCTTTTAAAAAAAGTTTTTGAAGATGATAAAAGAGTTGAAGTTTGTGATTATGAGATTAAGCAAAAAAAACTAAGCTACACTTATGAGACTATTAGATATATTAAAAGTTTATTAAATCCTAGCAAAATCTACTTCATAATAGGTGAAGATAACCTAAAATCTCTTTATAGATGGCACAATATTGATGAGCTAAAAGAGAATTTAGAGTTTGTTGTGGCTAAAAGAGCTGGATATAATCTCTTATCAAATGAGTTTAAAACTCTTGATATAAATATAGATATTAGCTCTACAAGACTGCGTGAAAAATTAGATTTAAACTATGTTCCAAAAGTTATTTGGGAAGATTTAAAAAACTTAAAAAAGGAAAAAATTGAAAAATAGAGTAGAGAATATAAAAGCTATTTTAGAAGATAAAAAAGCTGTTGATGTTGAACTTTTTGATTTGAAATCAAAAGAGTATTTAGTTGATTATGTTGTAATTGCTACAACTTTAAATCCAAAACATGGTGCCGCATTGTTGGATTATTTAAAAACAGATTTAAAACCAAAAGGTGAAGAGTTTTTAAGAGTTGATGAAGATGAGAATTGGACTGTTATTGATTTAGGAGATATTTTTATTCATTTAATGAGTGAAAAATATAGAGAAAAATATAACTTAGAAGATTTTTTAGAAAGCTTTGCAAAGCCTAAAAACTGATTCTTAACAAAAGAGATTACATAATCTCTTTTGCTTCAATCCCAAGAAGTTTAAGTCCTGTTTTTATACTTAATTTTGCCATACTTAAAACTTTAAGATAGGTTTTTTCTTCACTGCTTCCAATAATTTTATGTTCATTATAAAACTTATGTACGCTAGAAGCTAGATTGTATAAGTATTCAGTAATTTTTTGCATATCTCTTTTAGAAAATGCATCCTCTAAAACAGATTTTAAAAGAAGTGATTCATAAACTAAATTTAAGGCTTCACTATTTAAAGCTTCAAAGCTCTCATCTTTTATATCTTCAAAACTTAAATTTGATTTTACAAAAACTTGATTTATTCTTGCATGCGCATAGTTTATATAAAAAATTGGATTACTTGAGTCTTGATTTTTTAACATATCAATATCAAACTCCAAGTGAGTATCACTTTTTTTAGTTAAGAATATAAATCTTAATGCATCACTTCCAATCTCAGAAGTTATATCAGACATTAATATGACATTACCAGCTCGTTTACTCATTTTATAAGGTTGTCCACCTTTAAGTAGCTGAACCATTTGAGATAAAATAACTTCAAGTTTAGAAGAGTCATTTCCTAAAAATTCAATAGCAGCTTTTACTCTTGTAATATATCCGTGGTGATCAGCTCCCCAAATATTTATATATTTGTCAAACTCTCTATCAAATTTATTTTTATGATAGATTATATCTCCAGCTAAATATGTAGGAATTCCATTTTCTCTTACAACAACCCTATCGCTATCATCACCAAATTTAGTTGAGTTTAGATAAACTTTTTCATCTTTTGTGTAAAGTGAACCATTTTTTTCTAAAACAGTTTTTGTATTTTCCCATGAGCTATAAAGTGACTTTTCGGATACAAAATTTTGAAAACTTATTCCTAAATCACCTAAATCTTTTATGATTATTTGCATTACTATATCTTTTGCAAAAATTGCCATCTCTTCAAATCTACTCTCATCATAGATAATATCTTTTCCATATTTTTCTATGATTTGTTCGGCAATTTCGATTAAATACTCACCTCTATAGTAGCTCTCTGGATACTCTACAGTTTCATTAAATATAAAATCTCTAGCAGCCAAACTAACGCTAATCCCAAGAAGTTGCATTTGAGCACCAGCATCATTTATATAGTACTCTGTTGTTATAGGATATCCTAAATATGTTCCAACTTTATATAAAGTATCTCCAAAAACAGCCCCTCTTGCGTGACCAATATGAAGAGGTCCAGTTGGGTTTGCGCTAACATACTCTAAAAGTATCTTTTCAGTTTTTGCTTCACCTTTTGCAAAATTTTCACCACTTTTTAAAGCTTCATTTGTAAATTTTTCTATAAATTTTTTAGATAGTTTAAAGTTTATAAAACCTTTTACAGCTTCAACTTTTTCAAAAATATTTGGATTTTGCAACTTTACAGCCAACTCTTCAGCTAAAATCATAGGAGATTTTTTTAACTCTTTTGCTAAAGAGAATGCAACTGGTGTTGCAAAATGACCAAGTGAGCTATCTTTTGGCTTCTCTAATACAATATCTTTTTGTAAATTTTTTTCAATAAAATCTTTAACTATATTTTGCAATTTAATCTCTTTGTAGGTGTTTTAAGACAAAGGCTTAAGCCTTTGTTTTGTCTTCAGTTTTAGTAGCTTCTACTTTATTATCAGCTTTTTTTTCACTATCTTCGATTTTTGAAGCTGTAGTACTCTCTTCATCTTCATCTTTTATAGCTTTTTTAAAGTTTTTAATACCACTTCCTAAACCTTTTGCAAGTTCAGGTATTTTTTTACCACCGAATAATATTAGTATAATTAAAACAATTACTAGTAATTGCATACCACTTGGCATACCCATAATAATTCCTTTTTTTTAAGATAAAGAATATTATATCTTTTTGTAGCTTAAAATTTTTTTCTATTTAAAAATAAATTGTGCAATTTTTACACCAAGAAAAATTGCAAATATAGAACCAGAAATATTTAAAATAATATTTAATATTGCTAAATTTAAAGAAGAGTTTAATAGTAAATAGCTGTCAAGTGCAAAAGTTGAAAATGTTGTAAGACCACCTAAAAAACCTGTAATTATAAGAAATCGTACGTTTTCAGAAACAATAAAATTAGATATATAAAAATAGACAAAACCAAGTATTAGTGAACCTAATATATTAACTATTAAAATGCCTAAAGGAAAATCAACTGGATAATATTTTGTTTGGTAAAAAACAGTTATGGCTCTTAAAATCGAGCCAACTGCTCCACCAATACCAATTGCAATAAGAGTTTTAAACTCAAGAAACATAGTTTTTATACTCTTTGTAAAATACCTCTTTCATATTTTTTTCAGTATCTTCATACCAAGAGCTATCTTTGCTAGCAAGAACTGGTTCTAAAAATACAACTTTTACAACTCCTGAAGATGCTTCCAATCTTTTTGAATCTACAATATTTCTAGTATTAAACATAACAACAGGTTGAACTTTTAGGTTATATTTATTTCCAAGCATTTTAGCTCCTGCTTTAAAATCACCCATAAAAGTTCCATCTCCTCTAGTTCCTTCTGGGAAAATTGCTATTGGACGACCTTTATCTAACCTATCTTTTGCTTCACTTAATAGATGAATTAAACCAGCTTTATTCTCTCTATCAATACTAATCATTCTAGGAGCTTTTATAATATGACCAAAAAAGAACATATCAGTTATCTGTTTTTTTGCAACCCAAGCTATGTTTCTTTTGTGAATATACTCCATTACTATAATATCAAGCATTGATTGATGATTTATTAAAATTAAATCACAACTCTCATCAAGTTTACCCTCAATTTCAAGCTTAATTCCCAAAAAGTACATCTGAATAGTCATCCAAATTTTAATAACTTTATGTGTATTATTTTTAAATATATACATAAAAAATATAACAAATGCAACAGTTATTGAAAACTGAATTGCTACAAAAAGACCTCTAATTTTTTTCAAAACTCTCCTCCTTGATCCAGCCAATAAAACTGTTATCTAAACCTAAAACTTTTTTAAATTGACCTTTTTTCTCTAATACTTCAACTCTCTCTTTATTTGTTGTTTTAAAAAATATTGTTGAGTTTTTTGTAGGAAGAATATATATAAATGAATCCTCGCTTACATAACCTTTTTGATTTGGAAAATTATAAATAATTGCAAATATAAGTGAAATAAACATAAGCGTAAATATAATTTTGTTTCTTCTTTTCCAAATAAATAGTAGGAAAAATATTACAAAAACAACAATGGCAGCGATTTTTTTATATTTTTCAAATGTTGAATCATTTGGATTTAAATCAGTTTGTGTACTTACTAACTCATTTTGTAAAATAAGTGGAACCTTCATCTCCACAAAACTATTAGTTTTGCTATTAAAATATGTAAATATAAGATTTTTTTGATAAATTGGTGTTACAAAATAGTAAACTAAATTTTCAATATTCTCTATCTCTTTAATTGATGAGATTCCTTGCTCTTCTATCTCATTTAAATGAAAATTTCCCAAATTTGAGTTTTTTGCATCTATATCTACAATTGTAAGAGCATCTTTATTGTTATATTGTTTTGTTTTATATGCTTTTATAACTAAATCATCAGCAATAATATTTGTAAATCTTTTATCACTTTTTCCAATCTCTAAATAATTTATACTACTTAACTCTAAAATATCATTATCAATAACTTCATTATAGTTTAAAAGTGAGATATTTATAATTGGAAGTTTAAAATTAGGGCTTAAAACTTGAAGATAGTAACTATTTTCATACTTATTATTTGATATTTTTTTCCAAGGAGAGTTTGGATTTATGATATCTATATCTTCCATTTCAAAGAATTCAGTTTTTAAATCTGTAAAATTTGAAGTTGTTACTAAAGCTTCAACTTTTATCTCAAATTTTTGATTGGCATATATATTTTTTGGTATTTTAGAAAATGATAAATAGAGATTTTTTGATGCAAATAGATTTACAGTAAGAAGAGTTGAAAAAAGTATAAATAAAGATATTAATTTTTTCATATGATTTAAAGTAGAAAAATCTACTTTAAAAATCCTTTCAACATATTAATACCATCTGTTGAACCCAAAATATCTTCAATAGCTCTTTCAGGATGAGGCATTAAACCAAATACATTTTTCTCTTTATTGCAAATTCCTGCAATATTTGAAACACTTCCATTCATATTTGTAACTTCACCATCTTTTGTACAATATTTTAATAATATTTGATTATTAGCTTCAAGCTCTTTTAATCCAGCTTCATCAATATAGTAGTTTCCATCATGATGAGCTACTGGTATATTAACAACATCTCCAACATTTAAAAGTCTTAAAAATTCATTGTTATTATCAATAATTTTTAGGTGGTGATGTTTTGATATAAAGTGTAAAGTGTCATTTCTTTTCATTGCACCTGGAAGTAAACCAGCTTCTAAAAGAATTTGAAAACCATTACAAATTCCTAATACTTTTCCACCATTTGAAGCAAATTTTTTAACATCTTCCATGATATTTGCAAATCTAGCAATTGCACCACTTCTTAAATAGTCACCATAAGAAAAACCTCCTGGAACAACTACTAAATCTGTATTTTCTGGAAGCTTTGTATCTTTGTGCCAAATAACTTCAACTTCACAACCAAGTTTATCAAATGCATATTTTGCATCAAATTCACAGTTTGTTCCTGGAAATTGTAGAACTGCTACTTTCATAATTAACCAACTATTTCTATTGTGTAATCTTCAATTACAGTATTTGCTAAAAGCTTTTCACACATTTTTGTAACTTCTTCTTTTGCTTTATCTTTATCGTTTGAATTTAACTCAATAATAATCTGTTTTCCAACTCTAACATCAGATATTAAATCTTTAAATCCTAAAGTTCCTAAAGCATGATTTATTGCTTTTCCTTGATCATCTAATACACCTTTTTTTAAACCTACATTTACAATTGCTTTCATATTTTATACCTTTACTTATATTTTTTTGGGATTATATCTAATATTTTATTTGCTTAATCTTTCTAAAATTGTTCTATATCCATTTAAAATTTTATCTTTAATCTCTTGTGGAACAACAACTTCTAACTTTTCACCAGCTTTTAAAGATTTAGCTTTTTCTTTCCAATTCTCTTTTTTACCAAAATCTCTTAGAATTTGCTTATCCATAGATATGAAATTACCTTTTTCAAAATCTTCTAATGCTATAAATCTTGAGCTTTCAGGTGTTAAAACTTCATCGCCTAAAACCCAATTTCCACTCTCATCAACAAAAATCTCAAATTTTGTATCAACTACAACAATTCCTCTAGCTTGTGCAAAAGATGTAAACTCTTTAAAAACTCTCTCTAAGTTTGAGATTATTTCAGGAAACTTATCTTTTACTTTTTGTGAATTTAAAGGCTCATCTTTAATTCCTTTTGTAGTAGGAGTAAAGATAGGATTTTCAAATTTATGCCACTCTTTTAAATCATTTGGAAGATTTAATCCATAAGGATCTTTATTCTCTTGTAGAGCTTGAAATAGCGAACCTGTTAAATAGTTTCTAAATATTAGCTCAAATTGAACAGTTTCGCCATCAATTTCAGCTTCAAGAGGTTTACATAGTTTCATAAGCTGGCATCTTGGTGAAAGTGAAATATCATTTGAAATTTTTTCATCTAATATTGCTGTTCTTATTCCAGCTTTTTTTGCAAAATCTGCACCAAAATTTGATATTCGAGTTTGAATTATTCCTTTACCTTCAATTTGAAAATTAAGTGGAATATCAAAAACAGATGTTCTATCACTTCTTACAAGTAGAGTTTTAGGTTCATCTCCTGGGCAACTATAAAGGTCTGCATTTTTTCCTATATAAAAAAGGTTATATCCTGCATTTTCTAACTCATCAAAACCTTTTTGTGTAGTTGTTTTTTTATTGTCTGGCCAAAGTTTTAACTCTTTTATTTTCTCTATATTCATTTTTCTTCCTAATTTTTATTCATAATTATTAAACTTTTTAAAATTGCTAATGATGTATTTAGTTGGTTATCATTTAGCAGCTCCTCTTTTGAAACTATTTTATTTGAATCATTTTTTGATGATTTTGAATCATTTTTTGATTTTTTATCAACTTTATCTAGCTCACCTTCAAGATGTCTTTTTAAATCAGCCTCTTTTATTCTAAAAGCAGAATCTTCATCTTGTGTAACTTTCCCAGCACTTGCAATTATATCTGGAGTTACACCAAGAGCTTGAATAGTTCTTCCACTTGGAAGGTAGTACTTTGCAATTGTTAATTTAATATTTTCAGTTTGTTCATCATTTATTGGCAGTACTGCTTGAACAGAGCCTTTACCAAAAGTTTTTTCACCAATAATTACAGCTCTTTTATGATCTTGTAGTGAACCACTAACAATCTCTGAAGCTGAAGCAGAACCCTCATTTACTAAAACTACAAGTGGTAAATCTGATTTAAATCCAAATTTAGTTGCTTCAAACTTCTCTTCAGACTCTTTGTCTCTCCCTTTTTGAGAAACAATTGTTCCTGATTTCACAAATAGATCAACAACCCCAATTGCTTGACCTAAAAGTCCACCTGGATTGTTTCTTAAATCCAAAATAATACCTTTTGCGTTTGGATTATTTTTAATAGCTTTTTGTAGCTCTTCAGTTACTTTAGCATCAAAACTAGAGATTCTAATGTATAAAAGATCTTCATCTTCAACTGTTTTTGCAAATACAGATTGAACTTTTATAATATCTCTTTGCATCTTTATCTCAATTGGTTTTAATTCACCCTTTCTAACAACTGTAATAGATATATCAGTTTTTGGTTTTCCTCTCATAATGCTTACAGCTTCATCTAAAGTCATTCCTAAAGTTGCTTTGTCGTCAATTTTTAAGATTATATCAGATGCTTTAACACCAGCTTTATATGCTGGAGTGTCATCAATTGGTGAAATTACAGTTAATGCACCATCTCTCATTCCAACAGTAATTCCCAAACCTCCAAACTCTCCAGCTGTTGTAATACTCATCTCATTTGAAGCTTTTTTGTCTAAATAGCTTGAGTGAGCATCTAGCTCTTGCATTAAACCTTTTAAAGCTTTATCAATAATCTCTTGAAGTTTTATATCATCAACATAATACTTTTCAACTGTTCCAATAACTTTTGTTAATTTTGTTAAAGACTCAAATCTTGTTTGGTCTGAAGTAGCTGTCTCATTTTTCTCTTTTGCGAATAAAGAAATTGTTAAAAATAGTGATAAAATAGAAGTTATAATTAGTTTTTTCATAATAAATTACCTTTAAAATTAATGGCTACAATTATACAAGAAAAAAAATAAAAGTAAGGTTTTATCAATATTTTTGTAGAATATTGCTTATTTTAAAAAAAGGTTAGATAAATGAGTATAAAAGATGATGTAAACTATCTAAAAAATGAATTAAACAATGAAGAGAAACTTTTAGAGAATTTTGTAAAGCTAGAGAGATTTTTCAAAAAATATAAAAAAATTATATATGTGTTGATACTCTTAGCAATTATTACTCCTATTGCAATTTTTACAAAAAATAAGATTGATGAATCAAATTTATATAAAGCAAATATAGCATTAAATAACTATTTGGAACAAGGTGACGAGAGCTCTTTAGAGTATTTGAAAAATAAAAATCAATCTTTGTATGAAGTGGCACTTTTTTTAACAGCAAAAAAAGAGTTAAGTGAAATAAATATCTCTTCTAAATATTTAAAAGAGCTATTAGAGTATCAAATTGCTGCAAAAGAGATGAATTTTGATAAGTTAGATGCTTTAAGAAAAAATGATGATTTTTTGATTAAAGATTATGCAATACTACATGAAGCTATTATTTTAGTAAATCAAGAAGAGTATGAAAAAGCAAAAGCTATCTTAGAAGAGATAAATCAAGATTCAAAAGTTTATGAACTGGCAATTTTATTAAAACATAATCTAGTAACGAAGTAAAATATGAGATATATAATTAGTGCAATTTTTATAATTTTTGTTTTTAATGCTTGTTCGGGTAAAAAATATTTTGAACCAGAAGAGTTAAGTAAAGGTTTAAATCTTGAAAAAAACTCTATAAAAAGTGATATAAAATCAATGAATAAAATTGGTGCAACTTTAGAAGATGGTAAGTTTATAACAAAATTAGGAGTTAGCGAAGATAAGCTAAAAGAGGGTTTTGATTTTATAAATTTAACAGATGATCAAAAAATTATAGCAACAAACAATTTAGACAAAATTTTGATTGACAAAATAGAGATTACAACTTCAAATCCAGTTGTTGCAGCTAGTTTAGTTGAAGATAAATTAGCAATTTTATACTCAAATAATAGTATTGAATTGGTTGATGTAAATACAAATAAAACACTATTTAAAGAGTATTTTCCTCTGTCTTTAGCAAATGATACAAGAGTTACAAACCCTTACTTTATGGGAAGTTTGGTTCTTTTTCCAACTTTAAATGGAAGATTGGTAATAGTATCTTTGGTATCAAATGAGATTGTAAGAAACATAGCAATAGACCCAGATAATGAGTTTAATAACATTATAGCTTTAGGATTTGTAGATGGTGGAGAGAGTTTAGTAGTTGCAAGTTCAAATAAAATTGTATCTATATCTCCAAGAGAAGTATTTACAAAAGATTATAATATTAGAGATGTTATTTTTAAAGATAACTATATTTATTTAGCAAATATTGAAGGTGAAATTTTTAAATTAAATAGTTCACTAGAAGAGTTGTCAAGTGTTAAGTTTAAGTATGCTAAATTTTTTGCTCTAGCTTTTGGAACATCTTTATATGCTCTTGAATCTCAAGGTTATTTGATTAAACTTGATGAGAATTTAGATAAAAATGAGATTTATAGATTTAAATTTGATAATGAACAAAGAGTTATAGCTATTGAAAATAGACTATATTATGAAGATAGATATATAACTCTTCCTTAGGTATTTAGCCAAAATTTCTATTGGCTAAAGCTTCAATTAAAACTGTAGCATAAGAGCCTTTTGGAAGTATAAAATCTAAAAGAGCCTCTTTTTTCTCCTTATTATATTTTGTAGATAAAATTTCTGGAAATACAATAGCTTCTCTTCTGTAACCTTTTTCTCTAATATCACTATTATCATATTTTTGCTCTATTTTTAAAGCTTCATCTCTTGCTTTAAAAATATCATTTCCAGGTAGAAGTCCTGTTGGAGTTATTTTTTTATCTTTAAAATCATTTATAATCTTTTCATTTATAGCTTTTGGTGTAAAAAGTTTAGAGCTTTCTATGTCATAAAATATATCACCATTTAAAAGTTTAAATTCACTTTTGTTTAGTTTTAATCTTTCAACCAACCAAGCATTAAAATATGTGCTTTGGTAAGCACTTATAAGCATCTTAGCTACTTTTTTATCTTTTACTTTATAATCATCAAAAAGTAGTTGTTTTGCTTTTTCTAAATTCTCTTCAACCTCTTTTCCAAATCTTTGAAATCCAAAATAGTTTGGCATACCAAACTTGCTAATATCTTTTAAAACTTTATCTATAGTATAAAGCTCTTCAAGTTCAACATCTTTTAGATTTATCTTAAATCGATTCCCTTTTAAATCACCAATATTTAGTTTTTTATTGTGTAAACCTATTTCAAAAATCTCTATTTTCTTAGATTTATAATTTTTGATATCTTTTTGATATTTTTTAGGTATTGAAATATATTGAGTTGTTGTTGCATTTTTATCTTTTAATCCAGCATAACCAATCTCATTTGAAAATACTCTAAGATGTTTTGCAACTTTATCTATAAGTTCCCAAGTATCGCAATTTTGTTTTACTATTTTTAGTATTAAAAAGTTCCCAAAACCTGAAAACTCTATAGGCTCTTCTTCAACTATAAAGTCTTCAATATTTTGAAAAAAATTGAAATTTAATTTTTTATCGTGTAAAAAATACTCTCTTTTTATCAAGCTTTTGCTCTTTTTTGCTCTTCTTGCTCAAAAACTGTTCTGCACTCTGTACAAAATCTAGCAAATGGTTTTGCTTTTAATCTTCCAATTGGAATATTAACTCCACACATATCACAAATTCCGTAGCTTCCATCTGCTATTTTTTTTAGAGCAGTTTCGATCTGTTTTAACTCTTCTAGTTGATGATTAGCAATCATACCTTGTGTAAATGAATCACTAACAAAATCAGCATAATCTAAATCGTCGTTTAAGTCTTGATCTTTTAGTTGTTCTATACTATCTCTACTATTTTTTACATTTGTAAAAATAGTATCTTTTCTTTGTAGCAATATCTCTTTTAACTCTTCAATTTGGCTTTTGTTTGCCATATTCCCCTCCAAAATTTTAAAAGTGATATTATATCAAAAAAAGTAGTTAATAAGCTTAAAATTTATTTAAAGTAGTATTGAAGTTCGATTTGGAGGAGGTAGTCGGACTCGAACCAACGCATGTCGGATTTGCAATCCGAGGCATTACCAACTTTGCTATACCTCCAACAGTAAGTTATAAATTGGATTTATTCATTTGTATGTAAGCAAATGGAGGAGAGCGAGGGATTCGAACCCTCGGAGGCTTTCACCTCGCCGGTTTTCAAAACCGGTACATTCGACCAACTCTGTCAGCTCTCCATCATTTAAAAAATGGTGCGAATGGTGAGAATCGAACTCACACTCCGAAACCGGAACGGGATTTTAAGTCCCGCGCGTCTACCTATTCCGCCACACTCGCATAATTTTAAGAACTCTATTTTAAGTTACTTCTTAAAATGGACTGGAATTATAGTAGCTTTTTTTTCATTTGTCAAGAGTTTTTAAAAAAATTTTAAAATATTTTTTATTTAATAAAATATGAAAAGTAATATATGTATAATCTATGAAATTTTTAAAATAATTCACAAAAGGATAGTTATGAGAAGTGATGAGATAAAAAAGGGTCATAATAGAACTCCACATAGATCTTTATTAAGAGCAACAGGGTTAAAAGATGAAGATTTTAATAAGCCATTTATTGGAGTTGCAAACTCTTTTATAGAGATTATTCCAGGACACTTTTTTTTAGATAAGGTTTCAAAGATTATAAAAGATGAGATAAGAGCAAATGGATGTGTACCTTTTGAGTTTAATACAATAGGTGTTGATGATGGTATTGCAATGGGTCATGATGGAATGTTGTTTTCTCTTCCAAGTAGAGAATTAATTGCAAACTCTATTGAAACTGTTATGAATGCACACAAACTAGATGCAATGATTGCTATTCCAAATTGTGACAAAATAGTTCCAGGTATGATTATGGGAGCTTTAAGAGTAAATGTTCCAACTGTTTTTGTAAGTGGTGGAGCTATGCAAAAAGGTTACACAAAAGATGGAACACCAATAGATTTAGCAACTGCTTTTGAAGCTGTTGGAAAATTTGAAGCTGGTGAGATGAGTGAAGAGGAGCTAAAAGATATTGAGTGTAATGCATGTCCAGATGGAGGATCTTGTTCTGGAATGTTTACTGCAAACTCTATGAATACGCTTATGGAAGCCATGGGAATTGCACTACCTGGAAATGGAACAATCTTAGCACTTACAAAAGAGAGAGAAGAGTTATATAGAAAAGCAGCAAGAAGAGTTTGTGAAATTGCTCTTGATAAAGCAAATATTGAAAAATTTAGATTAAGAAATATTTTAAATGAAAAAGCTGTAAGAAATGCCTTTGCTGTTGATATGGCAATGGGTGGAAGTTCAAACACTGTTTTACACATGCTTGCAATTGCAAAAGAAGCAGGAGTAGATTTTGAATTAAAAGATATAAATGCTATTTCAAAAAGAGTTTCACATATTGCAAAAATTTCTCCATCTTTAAGCACTGTTCATATGGAAGATATAAATAAAGCTGGTGGTGTAAATGCTGTTATGAAAGAGATGACAAAAAGAGGTGATGATATTTTATTAGATAACCTTACAGTTACAGGTGAAACAGTGCTAGAAAGAATTAAAGATGCAAATATAAAAGATACAAATATAATTCACACTATAGACAATCCTTATTCACAAGTTGGTGGATTAGCTATTCTTTATGGAAATCTAGCACAGCAAGGTGCTGTTATAAAAACAGCTGGAATTACAGGAGCTAGAGCTTTAAAAGGAACAGCTGTTTGTTTTGATGGGCAAGCTGAAGCTATAAAAGGAATTGTTGAAGGCAGAGTAAAAGCTGGTGATGTTGTTGTAATTAGATATGAAGGTCCTAAAGGAGGTCCTGGTATGCAAGAGATGCTTGCTCCTACAAGTTTAATTATGGGAATGGGGCTTGGAGATAAGGTTGCACTTATAACTGATGGAAGATTTAGTGGAGCTACAAGAGGTGCTTCTATTGGGCATGTTAGTCCAGAAGCTGCTGAGGGTGGAATGATTGGATTATTAAAAGATGGAGATATTATTCATATCGATGTTGATAAATATATTTTAGAAGTTGAATTAAGCGATGAAGAGATTGCGAAAAGAAAAGCTGAATTTATACCTTTAAAAAAACCAATCAATTCATCATGGTTAGGTCAATATAGAGCTTTAGTAACAAATGCAAGTAGTGGAGCTGTTTTAAAAACAGATTTATAACAAAATAATTAACTATATGTTAATTATTTATTGGAAAACAGTTTACATAGTAGCACTATAATTTTCTAATAATTTATCAAATAAGGATTAAAATGATTAAGAAGATAGTTGTTGTTTCTTTGGTTTTATCAACTCTACTATTATCAAAAAATATAGAGTTTGAAGAGATGGATAAAAATCCAAATAGAGTAGCACCAAATTCACAAAGTGAGATTTTATCTTTTAATAGCAGTATAAACTCTTCTTTAAATTCAGTAGTTAATATATCTACAAAAAGAAGTGTAAATGCAGCTTCTAATGTTCCATTTCAGATGCTTGATGACCCATTTTTTAGGAAATTTTTTGGTGATGAGTTCTCTAATCAATTTAAACAAAATAGAGTACAAAGATCTTTAGGTTCGGGTGTAATTGTTACAAAAGATGGTTACATTATTACAAATAATCATGTAATTGAAAATGCAGAAGAGATATCTGTAACTATTGCTAATGATCCAGTGGAGTATAGTGCAACTTTAATAGGAAGAGATAAAGATAGTGATATTGCAGTTATTAAAATTGATACAAAAAAGAGCCTAACTCCAATAAAACTTGGTGATTCAAGCACTTTATTGGTTGGTGATGTAACTTTTGCTATAGGTGATCCTTTTGGAGTTGGAACAACTGTTACAATGGGAATAATATCTGCTTTAAATAAAAACAAAGTTGGAATCAATAAATATGAAAACTATATTCAAACAGATGCATCTATAAATCCTGGAAATAGTGGAGGTGCTTTAGTTGATAGTAGAGGTGCTTTAATAGGAATTAATACAGCGATATTATCAAAAAGTGGTGGAAATGATGGAATAGGTTTTGCTATTCCTGTTGATATGGTAAGAGATGTTGTAACAAAACTTGTAACTGATGGTAAAGTAGTAAGAGGATATCTTGGGGTTATGATTGCTGATTTAGATAAGGATACTCAGCAAGTTTATAAAAGAAAAGAGGGGGCTATTATTTTAGATATTTCAGCAGATACACCAGCTGCTCAATATGGTCTAAAAAGAGGAGATTTAATATACTCAATAGATGATAAAGTTATAAAAGATAGAACAACTTTACAAAATGTAATAGCATCTTTTAAACCAAATGAGAAAGTTGTATTTGGAGTAGAAAGAGATAGAAAAGATTTGAAAATAGAGGTTGTATTAGGTGACAGATCAACAATTGAAGGTGTATCTTCAAGTGATAGAAAAATATTAGATGGATTAAAAGTTAGCACAATTAATGCTGATATGATAAAAAAATATAGATTATCTTCAGATATAAATGGAATGCTAATAACAGAAGTTGAACCAAAATCAAAAGCAGAGAAAGTTGGATTTTTAGCTGGGGATATTATAATTCAAATAGAGGATATTGAAATTAAAAATTTCGAAAATATTCAAACAGCTTTAAAAAAGTATAAAAATGATTATAAAAGAGTTTATGTAAATAGATATGGTCAAACTTTAATGCTTGTAACTCAATAAAAAGGATAACACATAATAAAAGTACTTATGATAGAGGATGATTTAGAGTTAGCTCAAATCATCACAGATTATTTAAAATCGTTTGATATAGATGTTACAAATACAGATAGTCCATATATTGGGCTGTCTATGCTTGATATAAATAAAGATTTTCAACTTATAATTTTAGATTTAACACTACCTGAAATTGATGGTTTGGAACTTATTCCAAAAATTAGAGAAAAATCTCAAATTCCAATTATTATAAGTTCAGCTAGAGATGATATTTTGGATAAGGTTATGGGATTAGAACGAGGTGCTGATGATTATTTGCCAAAACCTTATAATCCAAGAGAGCTTCAAGCAAGAATCAAAACCATTTTAAAAAGAGTTGATTCACAAGCAAGTATAAAAAAAGATAAAAATGATTCACCATTTGAGTTAAGAGAGAAAGATATGCAAATATTATTTAAAGGGGTATCTCTTTCTTTAACATTGGCAGAATATGATATTTTAAAACTACTTATTCAAAGAAATAAAGGTGTTGTTTCAAGAGAAGATTTTATATATACAAGTGATAATATAGAGGATGATTCATCTTTAAAAAATATAGATGTAATTATCTCAAGAATTAGAACAAAGATATCAAAAATTGATGATTCTCAACAATATATTAAATCGGTTAGAGGTATTGGTTATCAACTAATATGATAAGAAATATCTCTATATCTACATTTGTAAATATAATATTTGCATTTGCTTTTTTTGGAATTTTTATAACTTTTGCAATATTTATAAGATATGACAAACAAAGACACGATTTAAATTTACAAAATAGATATGAGCTAATAGCTGAAAACTTTTTGATTCTTTTTCAAGATCACCCAACATCTTCAAAACTAGATGAACTATATAAAAAACTAAATGTTAAACCAATAAATAGTGTTGAGAGAAAACTTGAAATTATTAATAATGCTCAAGAGTTAACAATAAATAAAAACTATTCAGGAACTTATAGAGTTTATAAGTTTGATAATATGTATTATATATATGTGCAACAGTATGGTTACAATGTAATGATAAGAGACTCAAAACAGTACAACTACAATGTAGCTTTTATAGTTGCTGGTTTGATACTCTCAATTGCTATTTTTTTACTTCTTTATGAGATTATAAATAGGAAGCTAAGACCTCTAAAAGAGTTAAACAGAAAAATTATAGAGTTTTCAAATGGAAATAAAGATATCAAGTTAGAGTATAAGAGTCGTGATGAGGTAGGCACTATTGCAAAAAATTTTAATGAAGCAATAAATATAATAAATAATCAATCAAAATCAAAAGATCTATTTATGCGAAATATGATGCATGAGCTTAAAACTCCTATTACAAAAGCCATGTTTATTGCTGAAACTTTAGAAGATGATAAAACCAAAGAGAGTCTTCAAAAAGCTTTTAGAAGAATGGATGATATTATAAAAGAGTTAGCAACTGTTGAAAAATTGACTTCAAAAAATACGATGCTATATAAAGAGAGAATAAATTTTAATACAGTTTTTGAAAAATCAATTGAACTTTTAATGATAAATCAAGATAAAATTGATAAAAAAATAGAAGATTTTGAGTTTGAAGTTGATACATATATGATATCAATTGCTCTTAAAAATTTAATTGATAATGCTATTAAATTTAGTACAGATAAAAAAGTTATAGTTGAAGCAGATTCAAAATCAATAAAAATTATTTCAAAAGGGAATGCTTTGAAAAATGATTTATCATTTTATACAGATGCTTTCTACCAAGAAGAGAAAAGAAGTAGTGGATTTGGCTTGGGGCTTTATATTGTAAAAACTATTGTAAACTTGCATAAATTTAAATTAAAGTATCTTCATAAAGATTCTTACAACTATTTTATAATAATCATATAAATTTTTAATAATTACTATCATTTTCAAGCTATTTTAAGTTTTTAATTATATTATTCCATTTATCTTTTATTAATAAACGATATCAATTATTAATAATTATCTCAAATATAATTAGAATTAAAAGGAATAAATATGCGAATAAAATTGGCTCTAAGTGTTGCTACTTTAATTTTTGGTGGTGTTGCTTTAAATGCAAGTGAAACAACAAAACTTGACTCTGTACAAGTTGTAACATCAGCTTCAGGATATGAACAAAAAATAACAGATGCACCAGCATCAATTTCAGTTATTACTCAAGAGGATTTACAAAGTAAACCTTATGCAAACTTGCTTGATGCAGTTAAAGATATAGAGGGTGTTGATATTGGTGAAACAACAGATAAATCAGGTCAAGGAACAGTTAGTATTAGAGGTATGGGAGCTGATTATACTCTTGTACTAATCGATGGAAAAAAACAAAATAATAATGGAGATATTTATCCAAATGGTTTTGGTGGATTACAATTTGCAAATATTCCACCACTTTCAATGATTGAAAGAATAGAGGTGATTCGTGGACCTATGAGTACACTTTATGGTGCTGATGCTATGGGTGGAGTTATAAATATCATTACAAAAAAAATTTCAAATGAGTGGACAGGTTCAATATCTCATAGTAGAACATTTCAATCAAAAAGTTATTGGGGGGATAAAGATACAACAGATTTTGCAATTATGGGTCCAATTATAAAGGATAAATTAGGAATTAGTTTAAGGGGAAGTTTTTATGACAATGAAAAATCAAATCCACAATGGGCAAAAGATAGTTTTAATAATAATGGAGTAATAGAAGATTCTAGTAAAGATAATAGTAGTTTTGGTGGAAATGGTAAAACTATGGATAATCAAAATTGGACTTTTGGTACAGGACTAACATTTACTCCAAATGAAAACCATACTATTAAAGCAAATTTTGATATAGCAAAACAGAAGTATGATAATAGTTCAGGAAGTGTTGGAACTATTGATAGTTATGAAACAATCTTTAAAGATCAAAGAGTTGGTTATGCTCCAATTCAAAGAATGCAAAGAGAGCAATATTCACTTGATTGGGAAGCAAATTGGAATTTAGGAAAAAGTACAATTGGAATTCATCACATTGAATCTGAAAATTTAGGAAGAAGCTTACCATTAAGTGCAGAACAAAGAAAATTAATAAAAGATAACAAATTTGATGCTACAACAAATCCTACAGGAACTTGGGTTACTTTAGCAGATGCAATGTCAGATCCAAGGTTTCAAGCTTTGATGCCAAGACCTACAAGAACATTAGAGTCAAAAAATACAACATTTAATGCTAAATATGAGCTTCCTTTAGAGAGCCATTTTATAGTTGTTGGAGCTGAATACTTAAAAGCTGAACTAACAGATGGAGTATTTGGAATGGATAAAGGATTGTCAAATCAATCAAAAGAGTATTATCAGTTAGGACTTTTTGCAGAAGATAGTTGGAATATTGTAGATCCTTTAACACTTACTTTAGGAGCTAGATATGATAAACATGAAGATTTTGGAAATCATGTTAGTCCAAGAGCTTATTTAACTTATGTAGCAACTCCTAATTGGACTTTTAAAGGTGGAATTGCAACTGGATATAAAACTCCTAAAACAACAGATTTACAAGAAGGAATAGTTGGATTTGGGGGTCAAGGTACATCTCCTATGATAGGAAATCCAAATTTAAAACCAGAAAAATCTGTTAGTTATGAAATAGCAGCTTATTATGAACATGAAAACAAACATAATTTTAATATTACACTGTTTCAAAATGATTTCAAAGATAAAATCGAGAGTAGTAATAATTTAAAAGGAAGTGCTGGATCTGAGTGGGCATTATTAGGATATACAGATTTAACTCAAAATCAAAATGTTGGAGAAGCTACAATAAAAGGAGTTGAATTAACTGGAAAGTATTTTATATTAGATAATTTATCACTAAAAGCTAATTGGACATATATGGATTCAGAAATAAAATCAAATGATCCATCTACAAATAAAAAACCATTAACAAGTAGTCCAGAGCAGATGTATAATGTTACATTAGATTGGAAATTAAATAATAAGTTTAACACTTATTTACAATATTCAGGTGAAATAGATAGATTTAATACAAGATATAAAGAAGGTAATGAGTATAAAGATTTATACTACAAAGATTACTCTATTATGAATTTGGGAGCTAGTTATAAACAAAGCAAAAATATGACTTTTAATGCAAGAATTAATAATTTACTAGATAAAAATTTTATGGAGTATAAAGCGGTTGCAAAAGGCTCAGGAAGAACTCCTTATTACTACAGTCAATATAGTAATATAACTCCAGAGAGAAATTTCTGGATTAGTATGAACTACACATTCTAAAACTTAAAAGACTCAAGAAGATTTTTCTTGAGACTTTTAAAATCCTCTTAAAATAATTCCTAAATAAATCTCAATTAAACCTAAAAAAATATTTATAGGTATTAGATATTTTGAAATAGGTTCTAAAGTTTTTTTAGTTAAAACAAACTCATTTTTTTTAAAATATTTTTCTGCTTTGTGTCGTCTAATAAAAATAAATATAAAAATTAGAGTCATAGCTAGAAGTATAATCTCTTTAGCTATAGCAAAACTATTTGCTTTTAAATCAAAAGAGATATGCATAACAATAGCACTAAAATATATAAGTACAATTGAAATAATAACCATATAAAAAAACTTTTTTAAGTTCTCTAAGGTTCTTTCCAATCTAACTTTTGCTTCATCAATTTTTAGTATAGAGTAGTGAACAGCAAATCTCATTACTATCATTCCACCAATCCAAATAGCAACAGAAATAAGATGTAAAAAGAGTATTAAAGATGGATATTTCCCAAAAAATTCAATCATAAATCTCCTTTTACTCTATTTTTATAATTTAGATTTTGCCCAAGAGATAGCTTTTTCTTTAGCTTCTTCAATTTTACTAGCATCTTTTCCACCAGCAGTTGCAAAATCTGGTCTTCCACCACCATTTCCACCAAGGATTGTTGCAATCTCTTTTATCCAATCACCAGCTTTTATAGATGTATTTTTACTTCCTGCAACTATTGTCACCTTATCATCTTTTACTTGAAGTAGTAATATTGCTAATTTCTCATTTGCATTTTTACTATCGTCAACAATTTTTTTCAAATCACCATTTTCAACTATGTTAACTATTAGTTTTACATCACCAATTAACTCTTCTTTTAAAGTTGTAGATGCTTGATTTTGTGAGTTTTTAAGCTCATTTTTAAGCTCTTTTATCTCATTTTTTAGTTTTTTTACACCAGCTATTAAATCGTTTGATTTAATCTCAGCTTGAAGCTCATTTAGTCTATTTAACTGCTCTTTTGTGTATCTAAATGCACTAGCTCCAACAACAGCCTCTATTCTTCGTATTCCTGCACTAACACCTTGCTCTTTTACTATGTAAAAACTTCCAATTTCAGATGTATTTTTTACATGAGTTCCTCCACAAAACTCAATAGAAACATCCTCACCAAAGCTTACAACTCGCACAATTTCACCATATTTTTCACCAAACATAGCAATCGCACCTTTTTTCTTTGCAAGTTCAAGTGGAAGCTCTTCAACTTCTCCTTCTAATGCTCTTGCAATCATAGAGTTTACTAAATCTTCAACTTCATTTATCTGCTCACTTGTCATAGCTTTTGGGTATGTGAAGTCAAATCTAAGTTTTGATGAGTCATTAAATGAACCAGCTTGAGAAACGCTATCTCCTAAAACCATTTTTAAAGCTGCTTGAAGTAAGTGAGTAGCACTATGATGTTTTGCAACCTCGTGTCTATTTATAACAACTGCTTCAATATTTTGGTTTTGAACTAGTTTTGCATCTTTAGCATCAACTTTTGATAGGTTTAGATTATGGAATTTTGAAGTTTCTAAAACCATTGCGTTTTTACCTTCAAACTCTATTGCTCCAATATCTCCATTTTGTCCACCGCTTGTTGCATAAAAAGGAGTTTTATCTAAAAGTACCCAACCAATTTGATTCTCTAAACTATTTACCTCTTTAAAATTCTCATCTAATAAAGCTTTAATTTTTGAGCTAAATGTTGTATTTGTATATCCTACAAACTCATTTTCTCCATACTTTTCAATTAAATCTTTAAAATCTCCCTCATTTGCACTATCTCCACTACCTTTCCAAGCAGCTTTTGCCATAGCTTTTTGATTTGTCATAAGCTCTTCAAATTTATCTAAATCTACTTTTAGACCTTTGTCTTTTAGCATATCTTCTGTTAAATCAAGAGGGAAACCATAAGTATCATATAGTTTAAATGCAACTTCTCCGCTAAATATATCTTTTGTATTCTCTAATTCATCATTAAATAGTGTAATTCCAGCATCAATAGTTTTAAAAAATCTCTCTTCTTCTAAAGTAAGTTGCTCTTTTATATAGTTTGCATTCTCTTTTAGCTCAACATAGTGTCCACCCATGATATCAACCAATGTATCAACAAGTTTAGCCATAAATGGTTTTCTAAGACCTATTAAATATCCATGTCTAACTGCACGTCTTAAAATTCTTCTTAAAACATAAGGTCTTCCTTCATTCCCAAATAAAATTCCTTGAGATAACATAAATGAAGTTGCTCTTAAATGGTCTGCAATAACTCTATAAGATCCAATATTCTCTTTATTTGCTTTTTTATTTGCAACTTTCTCTAAAGCTTCAATTATAGGTTTGAAGTTTGAAGAGTCAAAGTTGTTAAATACACCCTCTTTAATTGCTATAACTCTCTCTAAACCCATTCCTGTATCAATAGATGGTTTTGGAAGTGGAAGAAGTTCTCCATCTTTTGTTCTCTCATATTGCATAAATACAAGATTCCAAATTTCCAAAAATCTATCACCATCTCCACCCATCTTATCTTCAGGAGTGTTAAAATGCTCTTCCCCTTGATCATAGAAAATTTCACTACAAGGACCACAAGCGCCTGTATCTCCCATTGACCAAAAGTTATCTTTATCTCCAAATCTCATAATTCTATTTGGATTTATATGTTTAGACCAAATATCAAAAGCTTCATCATCGCTTTCATGAACCGTAACCCAAAGTTTTTCAATTGGAAGCTTTAGATTAACTGTTACAAACTCCCAAGCATAAGCAATTGCATCTTCTTTAAAATAATCACCAAATGAGAAGTTTCCAAGCATTTCAAAAAGTGTATGATGACGTGCTGTGTAACCAACATTTTCAAGGTCATTGTGTTTTCCACCAGCTCTTACACAAAGCTGACAAGATGTTGCTCTTTTATTTTGTGGAGCTGGAACACTTCCAGTGAAAATATCTTTAAATTGTACCATTCCAGCATTTGTAAACATAAGCGTTGGATCATCTGGAACCAGTGGCATTGAAGATACAACTTCGTGACCTTTACTTTTAAAAAACTCTAAATACTCTTTTCTTATATCCATTAATTTTTCCATATATTTAAATAAGCGCAAATATATCTAAATTTTGATTTAGCTTCTATTAGTAAAATAGAAAAATTATTAAAAAGCTTAAATATAAAACAAAATTTAAGTTTTTTAAAGTTATAATCTTATGTTTTAGTTATAGGAATATAATTTTAACTTATGATTGAAATTAAAAATTAATAAAAAGGATAAAAAATGGCAAAATATATAGAATTAACAGCAGCAAATTTTGATGAAGTAACAAGCAAAGGTGTATCAATGGTAGACTTCTGGGCTCCTTGGTGTGGACCTTGTAGAATGATTGCTCCAGTTATTGATGAATTAGCAGGAGATTTCGATGGAAAAGCAAATATCTGTAAAGTAAATACAGATGAGGAGCAAGATTTAGCTGTAAAATACGGTGTTAGATCTATTCCTACAATTATATTTATGAAAGATGGAAAAGTTGTTGACCAATTAATTGGTGCATCTTCAAAACAAGCATTTACTGATAAAATTAACTCTTTATTATAATATTTAATTATATATTTGATAAGGAGAAAGGAAGGTGTTTTACATCTTCCTTTTTTTAATTCAAATCATTTAAGATAGATATAAAATATTAAATGATAAAATTTTTCCATTAATTTAAATAACAAAGGAGTTAACATGTTAGATTTAGCAATTATTGGTGGTGGACCAGCTGGACTTACAGCTGGATTATATGCAACAAGAGGTGGATTAAAAGATGTAATTATGTTTGAAATGGGAATGCCAGGAGGACAAATTACAGGTTCATCTGAAATTGAAAACTATCCAGGACAAGGCTCTGTTATGAGTGGTATGGATTTAATGGCAACTTGGCCAGAGCAGTGTCAAAAATTTGGATTAAAACATGAAATGGCAGAAGTTTCAAATGTAACAAAAGTTGGAGATATTTTTAAAATTACAACTTCAGATAAAAAAGAGTTTGAAGCAAGAGCAGTTCTATTTGCAACAGGTTCAGTTCCAAGACGAGCTGGATTTAAGGGTGAAGATGAGTTTTTTGGAAGAGGAGTTTCAACTTGTGCAACTTGTGATGGATTTTTTTACAAAGGAAAAGAGGTTGCAGTAATTGGTGGTGGAGATTCAGCTTTAGAAGAGGCTTATTACTTATCAAAAATGTGTAAAAAAGTATATTTAGTACACAGACGTGATACATATAGAGCCGCTCCAAGTACAATAGCTCATGTGAAAAATACAGAAAATATTGAAGAAGTTACAAATGTTTCAGTTGAAGAAGTTTATGGAGATATGAGTGGAGTTTTAGGATTAAAAGTAAAATCAAATGTTACAGGTGAAATTAGAGATTTACCAACTCCAGGTGTTTTTGTATTTGTTGGAAGAAATGTTTTAAATGCACCTTTAAAACAAGCTGATGGATCATTTTTATGTGAAATGAGCCAAAATGGTGAAGTTGTGGTAGATTTAAGAATGAGAACTAGCGTAAAAGGTCTTTGGGCAGCTGGAGATATTAGAATTGATGCAGCAAAACAAGTTGTTTGTGCAGCAGCAGATGGTGCAACTGCAGCTGTTGATATAATTGAGTATTTAGGATAAATATATGGTTAAAATAGGTATTTTAGGAAGTTCAGGAAGAGTTGGAAGTTTATTAATCGATGATTTAAAAAATGATAAAGAGGCAAAATTAGCTTGTGTTCATGTTTTTAGTAAGATTGATAAGATTTTACCAGAAGATACAGTTGTAACAAATGATATAAATGTATTGTTTGATGAGAGTGATGTAATAATAGATTTTTCACAACCTATTGCAACTGAAGAGTTATTAAATGCTGTTGTAGAAGGTAAAAAAAGAAAACCTCTTGTAATTGCAACAACTGGATTAAACAAACACCAGCAAAACTTACTTCTTGAAGCTAGCAAGCTAGTACCTATTTTATACGCTACAAATATGAGCTTAGGAGTTGCAGTTTTAAATAAACTTGTAGCTCTTGCATCGAAAACTTTAAGAGATTTTGATATAGAGATAGTTGAACAGCACCATAGAAATAAGATTGATTCACCATCAGGAACAGCTCTTACTTTAGGTGAATATGCAGCAAATGCTAGAGATTTAAATTTAGATGAAGTTAGAATTTCGGGTCGTGATGGACAAATTGGAGCTAGAACAAAAGATGAGATAGCTGTTATGGCTATAAGAGGTGGAGATGTTGTTGGAAGGCACACAGTTGGTTTTTATAATGATGGAGAGTTTTTAGAGTTAAACCATACAGCAACAGCTAGAAATACTTTCTCAAAAGGTGCATTAAAAGTTGCAAAATGGCTTGTGAATAAAGATGTAAATCTTTACTCTATAAATGATGCTTTAGGTTTATAAAAAGGATAACAAATGTGTGCAATAGTAGGAATTTATGGAAATGATAATGCCGCAAGATTAGCGTCCATGGCTCTTTTTGCAATGCAACATAGAGGTCAAGAGGCAACAGGTATCTCATCATCTTGTAATGGAAAAATATATACAAAAAAAGATAGAGGTTTGGTTTCTGAAGTGTTTAATGATGAAGCCTTGGCATATTTAAAAGGAAATATGGCAATTGGTCACAACAGATATGCAACAGCTGGAAGCGATTCTGTTTTGGATGCACAGCCTGTTTATGCTAAATATAAGTTGGGTGAAATATCAATTGTTCATAATGGAAATCTTATAAATAAAGATGAGGTTAGACAAGATTTAATTGATAAAGGTGCAATATTTCAAACAGGAATGGACACTGAAAATCTTATTCATCTAATAGCAAAAAACACAAAAGATCATCTAAAAGATAGAATTATTGAAGCTTTAAATAGAACAATTGGAGCGTACTGTTTTATAATTCAAAGTAGAAGCAAACAGTTTGTAATAAGAGATAGATATGGAATTAGACCTCTGTCTTTAGGAAAATTAAAAAGTGGTGGATATATAGTTGCAAGTGAAACTTGTGCTTTTGATTTATTAGATGCTGAATTTATTAGAGATGTTAAACCTGGTGAAATGTTAATATTTAGTGAAGAGTCTGATATAGAATCAATTCAACTTTTTGAACCTGAATTTAGACCATGTGCATTTGAATATGTATATTTTGCAAGACCTGATTCTGTAATTGACGGTAAAAATGTATATACAACAAGAGAGAATATGGGTAAAGCACTAGCAAAAAATGATTCTAATAGTAAAATAAAATATGATATGGTTGTTCCAGTTCCAGATAGTGGGGTTCCAGCAGCTCTTGGTTATGCAGCACAAAGTGGAATACCATTTAAATATGGAATTATTAGAAATCACTATATAGGAAGAACTTTTATTGAACCAACTCAAGAGATGAGAAATAGCAAGGTTAAAATGAAACTAAGCCCTATGAGTTCAATTATTGCTGGGAAATCTTTACTTGTAATTGATGATTCAATTGTAAGAGGAACTACTTCAAAAAGAATAGTAAAAATGCTAAAAGAGGCAGGTGCTAAAGAGGTACATTTTAGAGTGGCAAGTCCTGAGATTAAATTTCCTTGTTTTTATGGAATAGATACTCCAACAAAAGAGGAGTTAATCTCTACAAGAATGACTAAAGATGAGATTTGTAAATATATAGAGGCTGATAGCTTAGAGTATTTATCAATTGAAGATTTAGTTAAGGCTATTGGAGATAATAGACACTATGCTTTAGAGAGCTTTGATGGCGATTATTTCGTAAAAGCATAAAAGAGCTTCTAGCTCTTTTTTATTAACTACAAAAAATCTTTCCATCTTTTATATAAATCTTCCCATCCAACTCATACTCTAAAATCTTATTTGAATATTTTAAAATAGCATCATCATATCTAGGAGAAGTTTTGCAGTACTCTAAAACTTCATCAATAATATTTAAATTTTTATTTAATAATCCAATACCAACAAAATCTTCAATAAACTCATCAATGTCATAAATAGGTTTTGCTAAACCTTTTTTTAATAAATTATTTGTTCCTAAACTATCATTTATTCTATGTGCTAATACATAAATATCTTTTTTTTGTTTTAGTGCAAACTCTACAGAAGTGATACTTCCACTATTTAAATCAGCCTCTGTTACAATTAATTTCTCACCTAAAGATACAACAATCTCATTTCTTAAAACAAATGTATAGTTTCTAGCTTTTTCACCCTCTTTAAAACTAGAAATAATAAGACCATTTTTTTCAATATCCGCAATTTGATTTCTATTTACGCCTGGATATCTTATATCTAAACCATTCGCAACAACTGCAATAGTATTGTTTGAACCAGCTGCACTATGTGCAATGCTGTCAACTCCCATAGCAGCTCCACTAACAATACAAATATTATTTTGAGATAATTTTGAAGATAGTTTATGCGTAAACTCTTTGGTGTAAGAGTTTGGTCTTCTAGTGCCTACAATTGAAATTTTTCTTTTTTTCAAAAGCTCTAAATTTCCAATGTAATATAGCTCTTGTGGATATTTTTTCATCAAGTTTAATTCATCTATTTTAAAATTAACTAAATTTATCATAGTTACTTCCTAAAATTTTTTTAAAGTTTAACTAAAATTTTATAAATATGGAAGTTGATTTAAAAATATTGGTTCAACATCTTCAAATAGATATTTTGATTCTTTTAACACCTTAAAAGTAACATCATAAGGGTGTCCAATAGCAATAGCAAATCCCTGTTTTTTTGCTATTTTTATTGCCTCTTTTAGTTGATTTTGAATTTTAGTAAAGTCTCTTTCATTATCCAAAAATGTATCTCTTACAATATATGGCATTTTATATTTTACACTTAACTCTTTTGCAAAAGAGTTTGGTGAAGTTTTACTATCAACAAATATAAAATTATATTTTTTTAATGCACGAAATAGTCTATCCATAGCTTCATAATTTTCTGTAAAAACAGAACCTGTATGGTTATTTGTATAAATTGCATTTGGAAATAGTTTTCTTAACTCTTTTACTCTAGACTCAATTTTTTTATAAGTATCATCAATATTTAATGTCTTTATCTCTACATTTTTAAATGCACTTGAAGCTTGAAGTGGGAAATGTATCATATAAAAATCTAATTTTGATGCAATTTTTGCAGAGTTTATATGCATTGGTGTTGGTGGTAGAAATGACATAGTTATTGGATAACCTATATCTAAAATCTTATTTATATGAGTTTGACTTACAACATCATCTATTACAATTACAATTTTAGCTTTACTGTTTTTACTTGGAATAAATTTATCTTTTTTTGTAACTATACCTTTGTCATCACTTTTTCTAATATCTTTTTTTTCTATTATCTCTTCTTGTGTTTCAATTATAGGTTCTTCATATAAATTTTTCTCTTTTTTCTCTTGTATCTGTAAAGATTTTTCAAAGAGTAAAACATCATCTTTTAAACCTTTTGTCTCTAAAATCTCATTCATAACCTCGTCATTTGAATACTCTTTTTTATCTTGTAATACTTTAGGAGTATCAATAACTACTGGTTTTTCAAGACTTTTATTTAATAAGAAATATGAAAAAGATAACAAAATTACAATTAAAAAAAGAGCTACTAAAAAGTTTCTAGCTAATACTTTTCTAGTTACATTTCTTTTAACAACAGCACTTTTTCTAGCTGTTTTAGTTCTTTTTTTAGTTGAATTGTTTTTTGTTTTTTGATTGTTTTTATTCATTATAAAGCTTTATTTTAAGAGGATAACCTCTTAAAATAATTAGTTAGTCTCTTGATTTACTATTTTTTTAGATGCAATCCATGGCATCATATTTCTAAGTTTTACACCTGTTTGCTCAAGTAAAGAAGCTCTTGTATTTGCTCTTTCAGCATTCATTCTTGGATATCCAGCTTGTCCTTCAAGTATGAAATCTTTAGCAAATACACCATTTTGAATCTCTTTAAGAATTTGTCTCATAGCTTTTTTAGACTCATCATTGATAACTCTAGGTCCAGAAACATAATCTCCATATTCAGCTGTATTTGAAATAGAGTATCTCATATCAGCAATTCCACCTTCATACATTAAGTCAACAATTAGTTTTAACTCATGTAAACACTCAAAGTATGCCATTTCTGGCTCATAACCAGCCTCTGTTAATACTTCAAATCCAGCTTGAACTAAAGCAGTTGCTCCACCACAAAGAACAGCTTGCTCTCCAAATAGGTCTGTTTCAGTCTCATCTTTGAAAGTAGTTTCAATAATTCCAGTTCTTCCTCCACCAATTGCGCTAGCATACGCAAGAGCTACTTGTTTTGTATCACCAGATGCATCTTGATGAACTGCGATTAAATCTGGAATTCCTCCACCTTTAACAAATTCACTTCTAACTGTATGTCCTGGAGCTTTTGGTGCAATCATCATGATATTCATGTTTGCAGATGGGATAATTCTTTTATAGTGAATATTAAATCCGTGTCCAAATGCTAAATAAGCACCAGCTTTTAAATTTGGTTTAATCTCTTTTTCGTAAATCTCAGATTGACTCTCATCTGGTAATAAAATCATTACAACATCAGCAATTTTTGTAGCTTCAGCTACTGTTAAAACTTTAAAACCTTTAGCAACAGCTTTTTTCCAAGAAGATCCACCTTCTCTTAATCCAACAACAACTTCAACACCGCTATCTCTTAAGTTTTCAGCATGTGCATGACCTTGTGATCCAAATCCAATCATCGCAACTTTTTTTGATTTTATTAACTCAATATTACAATCTTTGTCGTAAAAAACATTTACTGCCATTTCTAGTCCTCTATTTTTGAAAATTTTGTAAGATTATACAAAACCTTAACTAAATATAATATAATGATAGAATTAAAAAAGGATTTGAGTTGTTAAAAGAGATATTTATAAAAATAGAAAAAGAGATTTTTGAGTTTAAAAATAGTGAATTAGAAATTTTAGAAAAATATATTAAAGATAAAATAGTTATAAAAAATGATAATAGATATGAGATAAATTCTAAATATAAGATTGGAATTTTAAAAATAGAGAAGAATTTTGCAATATTAGAGGATTTAACTAATCCAATAAAAAATATAAAATTGGAGTTAGATAGTTTAAATGGCGCATTTAACAATGATTTAGTATTAGCAAAGCGTATATTTAATCCAAGAAGTAAAATAAAAGCAAAAATTGAAAAAGTATTAGATGGTAAAAAAGCAGAAATTTTAGTCTATGTTAAAGATAAAACATTTATTACTTTAAAAGAGAATATCTTTTTAAATAGTTCTAAGGCTTTTAAATATAAAGATAGTGATGTTTTAATAGTAGATAATAAAGAGTTTGAAGAGATTGAGTTTATTGGAAATTTAAATGATGCAAAAATAGATGAGTTTATCTCTTTATATCTACATGAAGAACTTTATAGAGATAAACAAAGAGTTGAAGCTGATGATTTTATTGAAGATATAGAACAAAGAGTTGATTTAAGAGAATTGCCATTTTGTACAATAGATCCAAATAGTGCAAAAGATCATGATGATGCTATATATTTTGATGAGAAAAATAGCACACTTTTTGTAGCAATTGCAGATGTCTCATATTTTGTAAAAGAGGGTAGTCCTTTAGATAATTTAGCTTTTAAAAAATCATCTACTATATATCTGCCAAGTAGAACTTTGCCAATGTTACCAGCAACATTGAGTGAAAATTTGTGTTCACTTAAAGAGAGCGAAGATAGATATGCCTATGTTTTTAAAATGAAATTAGATTTAAAAAAGTTAAGAGTTGAAAAGAGTGAACTTTTTACAGCAATTATAAAAAATCATAGAAATTTCTCTTATGGTAGAATTGATAGAGTTTTAGAAGGTAAATTTGATCAATATAATAGTTTAGAAAAAGAGATTTTTGATTATTTACTACCTTTATATAAAATTACAAAAAAATTTAGAACAGATAGATTAAAAATAGGTTATGACTTTAGAACTGTTGAGAATAGATTAAAATTAAAAAACTATTTATTAGATTCAATTGAAGTTGAAAACTCTACACCATCTCATCAATTAATAGAGGAGTGTATGTTATTAGCAAATATTGAAGCTAGTAAAAAAGTTGGAAATTTAGGAATATTTAGGATTCATGAAGAGCCAAATTTTAAAGCTTTATCAAAGCTAGTTGATGATGTAAATATTTTAGGTGTAAAAGTAAAACTTCAAGAAAATGTTCACAAAACTATTACTCATATTCAAGAAGAATCAAGTAGGGCGCTAATTAGAGATGAAGTTGATGAGCTTATTATTCAAAGTCTTACTCAAGCAAAATATAGTTCAAAAAACTTAGGTCACTTTGGTTTAGGATTTAAATCATACTCTCACTTTACAAGTCCTATTAGAAGATATTCAGATTTAGTTCTTCATCGTATTTTAAAAACCAAAAAATTACCAAAAAATATAGATGATATTTGTACTCATATATCAGAGCAAGAGAGAAAAATAGATAAACTTGTTTGGGATTTTGAAGATAGAAAATATGCAAGATGGGCATATGATAATATTGATAGTGAAATTAAAGTAAAAATAGTTGATACAGAAAGAGCTAAAGCTGTTTGTTATGATAAGATAATCGGATTAAAAGTAGTTTTAGAGAACTATAAAGGTCAAAAACTTTTTTCAAAACATAAAGTTAAAATAGTATCAAGTGATTTAGCAACTAAATTAATAGTTGCTAAAATATTATAAGTTTATACACTTATTTAAAGATGCTAAATAAGGTTCAACTTTTTCGCTTGTAACATATTGACCAACAAGTCTCTCTTTTTCATTTACAAAAATAGGAGCAACAAGATTTATAATTGAGTGTTCAACTGGATTTTGTGATACTAAAACAAAATATGTAGAAAAATCATCTTTTGTTTTAATCTTTAATTTATCTAAAGATACTTGATCAATTTCAAAATCAAAAGATACTCTACTTAATATATTGATGTTTACTATAGAAATTTTTGAACCATCTTCAAGTTTCAAATAAGAAAAATATTCATCAATTTTTTCTATATCCAGTTTTTCGTTATTCTCAAATCCTAAAATTGGTAGAACAATTTTATACATTTATGACCCCTTTTGTTAGAATAGAAAAAATTATATTGAAAGTAAACTTAGGATACTATTTTATTTATGTATAAAAGTGAATTTGATAAATATTTAAAAAGTGGCAAAAAATTTAGCTCATATATGTTTTATGGACAATCTACATTTATGGTGGAGTTTTATTCGTCTATTATTGCAAAAATAGTTGCAAAAAATGAGGATATTGAAAAAATATATTATGATGAGTACAATTTTAAATATATTCAAAATAGACTTCTTCAATCATCACTTTTTTCATCATCAAATATAGTCTTACTAAAAATAGCAAAAAAAATTCCTAAAAAAGAGTTAGATGCATTGGTTTTAGCTGCAAGTACAAATCAAGATAGTACATTAATAGTTGCATGTTTTGGAGATGATGCTGATTTTAAATCTATGGAGAGTAGTTTTAATACTAAAACTAATTCAGCTTTTGTTAGATTTTTTCCTTTAAAAGATAGCGAAGCAATAACATATTTAGAGAATGAAGCAAAAATTATTGGACTTGATTTTGAAAAAAGTGCATTAAATCATCTATTTTTTATGCATAAAGGTGATTTAAATCTTTGTGTAAATGATTTGAGTAAATTAAAAATATTAAATGATAAAATAACTTCAAAAGATGTTGATATTCACTGTTTTGGACTTGGGCTTGTAAACTTTGATAATTTTTTACATGAACTTTTAAGCTTCAAAGATGTAACCTCTGATTTAGATCTACTTTTAGAAGAGGGAATGGATAGTGTTTTTATTGTAAATCAAATTACTCAATTTGTTCATCAACTTTTTTTAATAAGCTCTTATGCTAGAAGCTTTGGAGCGCCAAATGCTATTGAGATATTAGGATTTAATCCTCCAAAAGATATTTGGGAAAAAAAAGCAAGACTTGCAATAAACACAAATCCTAAAAAATTCTTAAAAATATATGATTTTTTATTAAATTTAGAACTTGACCTAAAAAATTCTAAAAGAATTTCAAATCCATCTTTGTTTTTACAATCAAGTATAAGAAAATTTACAGCTTTATTTAGATAAAATCTCACACTTTACAAAAAAATAATCCTTGCTGATAGGTCTAGGAAGTGTAAAGAAAATCGGCAGAATCTAAAAGGAGAACGAATGTCTAAATTAAAACATTATGAAACAATGTTTATTTTAAAGCCTACATTAACTGAAGAAGAGACTGTAGCACAGCTTGAAGGAATTAAAGCTCTATTTGAAAAAAATGGTGCAGAAATTGTTTCTACAGATAATATTGGTATTAAAGAGTTGGCTTATGAAATAGCTAAACAAAAAAGAGGTTACTACTATGTAATCTATTTTAAAGCTCCAGCTGCTTCACTTGCAGAAATCGAGAGAAATTATAAAAATAATGAAAACTTAGTAAGATTTATTTTTATTAAATATGAGAGTAAAAAAGAGATTGCTTCTTGGACAAAAATGAGCGACGACGCTCTTAAAAAAGCAGCAAAATAATCTTAAAACAAGGAGCCTTTTATGTACAATAAAGTAATAATGGTAGGAAATCTTACAAGAGATATTGAACTTAAATATCTTCCAAGTGGTGCGGCAGTTGCTAGAAGTTCTATTGCAACTTCATACAAATATAAAGCACAAGATGGAAGCCAAAAAGAGGAAGTTTGCTTTTTGGAGTTTAATATTTTTGGCAGAATTGCAGAAGTTGCTAATCAGTACTTAAGAAAAGGTTCAAAAGTTTTACTTGAAGGAAGACTAGTTTATGAATCTTGGACAGCTCAAGATGGATCTACTAAAAATAGACACACTTTAAGGGTTGATGAGATGAAGATGCTAGATAGTAAGGGTTCAAGCGAAGGCTCTGGATATAATAACCAGTCTCAATCTTATGGTAATTCAAACCAAAACAACTATGGTGTACAAGCACCTAAAGATTATGAACAACCTTCTTATGATAACTATGGTGGTGGAGCTATGAAGCCAAATAAGGCTTCAAATATTCCTGAAATTGATATTGATGACGAAATACCGTTTTAGAAAAAGGAGATAATATGTCAGAAAAAAGAAAATATGGAAAAAAATCTTGTAAATATACAGAGATGAAAGTTGATTTTATTGATTATAAAAACATCGAGCTTTTAAAAATTTCTATGAGTGAAAGAGGTAAAATTATGCCAAGAAGACTTACAGGAAACTCTAAAAATGCTCAAGAAATGGTAGAAAAAGCAATTAAAAGAGCAAGACATATGGCACTTGTTCCTTATGTTGTAGATACTCAAAATCTTACAGATACAGCTTACTCAAAATCATTTTTATAATAAATGATAACAAACGAAACAAAAGTTTCGTTTGTTAAGCTTAAAACTTTTAAATTAAAATTTTTTTAAAATCTTATAATTTTTCCCAAACAGTTCCGTTTATATTATCCATAATAGATATTCCAACTCTATTTAACTCATCTCTTATTGCATCAGCTTTTATAAAATCTTTATTTGTTTTAGCTTTGGCTCTTTGTTTTAAAAGTGAATCTATTTTATTTTTTAACTCTTCATCAACTCCAAATTGAAAATAAGCAAAAGCATCACTTCCACCAATTCCTAAAGCTTTTTCAATATAAGCTATGTTTGAAACAATAGTTTGTTTTAAATTTTTATCTTTAGGATTTAAATCTAATTTATCATTTGAGTTATTTATAAATTCATCAATAATAGACAATGCAACTGGAGTATTAATATCATCATTTAAAGCTTTTAATAAACTATTTTCAAAATTTTTATCTTGTAGTTTTGATTCAATACCATAAATTCTCTTTTTTAATCTATAAAGCTTGTCTAATCTTCTTTTAGAAGTTATTAAATCCTCTTCATTAAAGTTTATATCAGCTTGATATTTTGCACTTAACAAATAGTATCTTACAACCTCTGCGCTATAAGATTTTAAAACATCTTTTAAGAAAAATGAGTTTCCTAAAGATTTACTCATTTTTTCACCATTTATATTTACAAAACCATTATGAAGCCAATACTTAGCTAGATTTTGTCCACTATCGCATCTTGTTTGACTAGCCTCATTTTCATGGTGAGGAAATAGTAAATCAGCACCACCACAGTGAATATCTATTTGATATGGTTCATCACTATAAGCTAGATGTTTTTTAATCATAGCACTACACTCTATATGCCAACCAGGTCTTCCTTTACCAAAGCTTGATTTAAATGCTACATCATCACTTTTTTCAAACTTCCAAAGTGCAAAGTCTGCACTATTTCTTTTTTCAATATCACCTTCAACTCTGGCTTTTGAATCTTCACTTATTTTATTTGATAAACTACCATATAATTTATCTTTTGAAACATCGAAATATACACTACTTTGTGTTTTATATGCAATATCTTTTTTGATTAAATTTTCAATCATATTCTTCATGGCTTCAAGATTTAAAGTGGCTTTTGGTTCTAATGAGTTTGGTAAAACATTTAAAGCTTCCATATCTTTTTTATATAAATCTATATAAAAACTTGTAATATCTTCTAGACTTTTACCACTTTGATTCATTTTTTTGATAATTTTATCATCAATATCAGTAAAATTTTTTGTCATAATAACTTCATATCCGTTTAGTTTTAAAACTCTATGAAGAAGATCAAAAGCAATAGCACTTCTAGCATGTCCTAGATGAGAGTTGTCATAAACAGTTGGACCACAAACATATATTTTTACAATACCATCTTTTATTGATTTAAATTCAACTTTTTCTTTTTTTGATGAATCAAATAAAAATATCTTTTCCATACTATTTAAATAGTGCCTCTAGTGATGAAACATCAGATTTTGTCTCTTCTTTTTTTGTCTCATTATCATTTAAATTTATGTTTGTACTACCAAGCTCTTTAATCTCAATATCATATTTTGTAAGCATAGAAGCTAATCTAATATTAAGTCCTTCTTTTCCAATTGCTTTTGATTTTTGTTCACTATTTATTGTTACAATAGCTTTACCTTTTTCACCATTTTTAGGCTCAGTTTCAACAACTACACTATTTACAATTGCTGGACTTAAAGCTCTTGCAATAAATATTTCAGGTGTACTTGAATACTCAACACAATCAATATTTTCTCCATTTAGCTCTTTTGAAACAGAGTTTATTCTAACCCCTTTTACTCCAACAACAGCACCAATAGCATCAATTGTAGGACTTAAAGAGTTAAGCGCAATTTTAGATCTAGTCCCTGGAATTCTAGCACTTGCCTCTATTATAATTTTTTCATCTTTAAGCTCAGGAACTTCAACTGCTAAAAGATTTTCTAAAAATTTAGGACTAGTTCTTGATAAATCAACTATTAAACCTAAGTTTTTATCAATATTTACACCTCTTACAACAGCTTTTAAAGTATCTCCTACTTTAAATTTTTCACCTTTTATTCTATTTTTTCTTTGTAAGATACCTTTGATTTCACCAATTTCAATAAAAGTATTATCAGCTTTATCAACTCTTGTAACTACAGCAGATACAGTTTTTCCTACTTTTTCTTTATATTTTGCCATAATATTTTCTTCAATAAATCTTTGAAGTCTATATTCAAAATTGCTTGAAAGAATAACAGCTGCATTTCTTCCCATATTTTCAAACTCTAATTCATAGCTTAAAAAATCTCCAAGTTCTAAGTCACTATTTATAGCTTTAGCTTCATCTATTGATATAAAATTCTCTTTATTTAAAGGTTTTCCTTCACTATCAACACAACCATCTTGAAGCTTCTTGTCATCATTTGCAACCACTTCAATTTTTTGAAAAAGAATTAATTTTTTATTTGCTCTATCTATTTTTGCATCAAATATCAAAGAGTGGTCAACCATTTTTTGAGCAGTTTTTATTAAAGCCTCTTTTAAAGCTGCTTCTACATCAGTAATTTTAAGACCCTTTTCATAAGCAATAGAGTCTAAAATATCAATTATTTTATCCATAAATGTACCTTTATTTGTTTTTAACATTGAAATGGTGAGTTTGATTTTCAATGCAAGTTTTAGAGCAATAGTATATCTAATTTACCTTTTATAGAAATTAAAGCAATTTTTGAATAAAATGTCCGATTAATTATAAAAAAAAGGTTTAATAAATGGAATTACTACTTGCTAGAAATGAATTAAATGAGAAGCCAAAAAAAGTTCAATTAGATAAGATTAAAGATGAACTAAAAAAAGAGGCTCAGAAGATTTTTTATTTTGATAGAGACAACTCACACAAAGATATGATGGCTTTAGTTGAATCTTTAGAAAAAGAGGGTTTTAATATCTACTTTAGAGAGATAAAGTATGGTTTAGCAGATGATGAGTATATGTATGAGGTTCATGCTCTTTAATTTTTTGAGTATATAAAATATGAGTAAAAAACTATTTATACAAACTTTAGGTTGTCAGATGAATGACACCGATAGTAAACATATACAAGCTGAACTTGAAAAACATAAAGGTTATACAGCTACACAAAATATTGAAGATGCAGATTTAATAATCATAAACACTTGCTCTGTTAGAGAAAAACCTGTTCAAAAACTTTTTTCTGAAATTGGACAATTTAATAAAAAGAAAAAAGAGGGTGCTAAAATTGGAGTTTGTGGATGTACTGCATCGCATTTAGGTCAAGATATAATAAAAAGAGCACCATATGTAGATTTTGTATTAGGAGCTAGAAATATATCAAAAATCAAAGATGTAGTTGATATAAAAGGTGCCGTTGAAATTAGTATTGAAAATGATGATTCACAATATGATTTTGCTACACCAAAAACAAATAATTATAGAACAAGTGTTAATATCTCTGTTGGTTGTGACAAAGAGTGTACTTATTGTATAGTTCCAAGCACAAGAGGAGAAGAGATATCTATTCCTCCTTTTATGATAGTTTCACAAATACAAAAAGCTGTTGATAATGGTGCTGTTGAAGTTATGCTTTTGGGACAAAATGTAAACTCTTATGGAAAAAGATTTAGTAATAGCTCAGATAAATATAGTTTTACAAAACTTCTCCAAGATATTTCAAAAATAGAGAAACTTAAAAGAATAAGATTTACATCTCCTCATCCACTACATATGGATGATGAGTTTATAGAGGAGTTTGCAAAAAATCCTAAAATTTCAAAATGTATTCATATGCCACTTCAAAGTGGTTCAAACTCTATTTTAAAAGCTATGAAAAGAGGATATACAAAAGAGTGGTTTTTAAATAGAGCATTTAGATTAAGAGAGCTTATTCCAGAACTTAGAATTACAACAGATATTATTGTCGCTTTTCCAGGTGAGAGTGATGAGGATTTTAGTGATACTATTGATGTTGTAAATCAAGTTAAATTTGATCAAATATTTAACTTTAAATACTCAGCTAGACCAAATACAAAAGCACTCTCTTTAAAAGATATTGAAGTTTCTGATGAGGTTGGAAGTGCAAGACTTGAAGAGTTAATAGAGCTTCATAAAAGACATTTAGAACAAACTATGCCAAAAATGGTTGGAGAGACTGTAAATGTTTTAATTGAGAGTCTAAAACCAAATGGTGAAGTAAGTGGATATACAGATAACTACTTTTTAGTATTTGCAAAAGGAAGTGATGAGTTGCTTGGAAAATTTGTAGATGTAAAAATAACAGAGGCAACAAGAACATCACTAAAAGGAGAAGTTGTAGCATAATGTGGAAAAAATTTAAAAAAAGATTTGCTCCTAAAATTTTATATTATTTAGTAAAGTTTATATATGCTACAAACAAAAAAGTTTATCACCATCCAAATGATGATAAAGAACCTTTTATAATTTCAATGTGGCATGCAGATTTGATATCACAACCATATAATTACTTTGCATTTAAAAAAAATGGTATTGTAAAGGCTATGATTAGTGAAAATAGAGATGGTGAAATTATTTCTAAATTGGTTGAAAACTTTAATATAGGTTCTATTAGAGGATCATCTTCAAAAGGTGCAGCTAAAGTTATGATTTCTGCATTAAAAGAGTTAAGAATTGGAAATGATATAGCAATTACTCCTGATGGTCCAAGAGGTCCTAGATACAGTATTGCAGATGGTATTGTTGCGATTGCACAAAAAAGTGGAAAAAAGATTAGATGTTTTAATGCGATTCCTACAAAGTATTGGCAATTTAACTCATGGGATAAATTTATTCTTCCAAAACCTTTTGGTAGGATTGATTTTTATATAAGCGAACCCTTTAGTGTAGATAATTTGGAGCTAGATGAAGCAAAAAAAGTTATAAAAGATAAGATGTTAATTCACTCTTTAGATTAATTTAGGAAATAAAAATGTTTAAAAAAGATACTCTGTTTATAAATCTTATAAAGCAAAACAATCAGCTAAAAATAGAACAAAAAAAATTTAAAAAAGATACTCCTATAAAAGTTTCAAGTTCAACATATTTAGTAGATGAGGATATAATTCCTTCAAATATTTCACAAAAATTAAATGCCATTCAAACATCACAGGAGTCATATCTAAGCACTTTATTATTGAGTGATACTACAAAAATTGTTCCTAAAAAAAGTGCTAAAGTAAAAGATTGTACGATTATTGATTTTGATTTAAGACATGATATTGTTGTTCTTGATACTACTTTATTTGAGACTAAAAACTATTTTGCATCTTGTGGAATAGATTTTATATATTCAGCATTTCACATAATGAAGCAACATATAATTAGACATACACCAAAAAGTGAATTAATAGTATTTATTTATAATAGTAGAGCATATATTTTAATAGTTGATAAGCATAGTAATATTATCTATAACGAAGTTATTCCATTGCTTAGTTTTGATACGGTTAAAAAGACACATTTTTATGAAAATGATATAGAGGGTCAAAAACTTTTTGATGAGCTTTATTATCTTGAGTTAAATAATATTTTACAAAATGTCCTTTTAACATTTCACAAACAAAGAGATGATATTTTTGTTCAAAAAATATCTTTGCTTTTACCATTAAAAAATCTATCAAAAGAGCAGATAAATAGTTTAAGTCAAGAGTTAAAACTAAAAATTGATGATTTTGCTGTTGATATTGATAAAGAGCTAGATATTTTAACTAAAGAGAATTTAGGAGTTAATAGTTTTGTAAAACCAAGAGCTAAAAAAGTAAAAAATGATCCAAGATATATTATTTTAGTATTTTTATTTGCATTTTTGATTTATGGTGCATATTATGTATTCAAAGATATAAACTTTATTAATCTTGCACAACAACTAGATTTAATTAAAAAAGAGAAAAAAGTAGAGATTAATCTTCCAAATCATGTAGAAGCAAATGAGTTATTTGCTCAAAAGATTCAAAATATATTTCAAACAGTTCCGCAAAAAGTGATGATTAACTCAATGAAACTAGATAAAAATAGTTTAGAGCTTGAAGTTTTGGTAAAAGATGATACAAATTTAAAACTATTTACAAGTTCACTTAGTGGAATTTATAAAAATTATAAAATGAATAAGCTAGATAATAATCCTGAGGATTTTAGTGTAAATTTGAGCTTTGAAAATGAAATAGACTCTTTAGATTCTATGAAAAAATCTATAAAAATAGAGTATATGAGTGATGATATATTTACAATTGATGAGATAAAAGAGCATCTACAAATACTTTTAACTCAAAATAGTGAGATAGTTTTTGTAAAACAAGAGAGAGTAGATGAGTTAAATAAGTTAACATTTAGTGCGAAAATTAATAATTCAAATCCTCAAGAGTTCTTTGATTTAATAGCTAAGTTAAATGAAGAGTTGTACTCTATAAACTTAAGTTTTCCTATTCTTATGCAAAATAATCAAGAAGATGGAATAGAGATTAAATTTTATTTAGACTATTTTCAAAAGAGAGATTAAATTTTAATCTTCTCTTTTAATATATTTTTAACTCATTATAAATACTATCTCTTTCAACTGGTATAAATCCAGAGTTTTTGATTAAATCAATAAATTCACCTACAGAAACCCCATTTTTACTAGTAGCTCCAGCTGCACTTTGAATTGACTCTTTTTCAATAGTTCCATCAACATCATTTGCACCAAACTCTTGAGCAATAAGTGCTAATTTAACTGTTGAAGTTGCCCAATATGCTTTTATATTTGGAATATTATCAAGAAGTAGTCTTGATATTGCATAGGTTTTTAAAATCTCATTTGCAGTTATTGGTTCTTTTACTTTTAAGTAGTTATTTTCTGTTTGAAATACAAGAGGAATAAATGCATTAAAACCACCTGTTTTGTCTTGAAGCTCTCTTAATCTTAAAATATGGTCAACTCTATGCTCTTTAGATTCTATATGTCCAAAAAGCATTGTTGCATTACTTTTTTTACCTCTTTTGTGCCAAAGTTCATGAATTTTCAACCAATCTTCACTACTAACTTTTCCACCACAAATTCTTTTTCTAATCTTCTCATCAAAAATTTCAGCTCCACCACCTGGCATAGAGTCAACACCACTTTGAATCATAGTATCAATAAGCTCTTCATAGCTTAAGTTGTATTCACTACTTAAAAAATGAATTTCAGCTGCTGTTAAGGCTTTTATGTGAATTGATGGAAACTCTTTTTTTATTTTTTTAAAAATATCCATGTACCACTGTAGTCCAGTGTGAGGATTGTGCGCTGAAACTATATGAACCTCTTTAATTCCATTTTTTGATGAGTCTCTAACAGTTTGTATCATCTCTTCATGAGTTAGAGTATATTGATTTGGATTTTTTCTTGTAGCACTATATGCACAAAATTGACAAACATCTTTACAGATATTTGTTGGATTAATGTGCCTATTTATATTAAAATATGTCTTTTTTTGATGTTTTTGCTCTCTTATTTTATTTGCATAATACCCTAAAGTAATAACATCCAAATCATAAAGTTTTACCCCATCTTCAAAATCTAATCTAATATTTTTCTCTAATTTCTCTTCTAAAGTCATAATTTCCTACTTACAATCTATATCTTTGATATAGTTTCCATTTTTATCTCTATAAATAAAACCAATACAGTTTTTATTTAAATCTAAATCATCAAAAACAACTTTATAAACAGTAGTTTTAAACTTTGTTTGCATATCTTCAACGCTTTGTTTATTTACAACTTTTAGATTTTTTATATTTTTATGATCAAGTTCAAATAAAACTTCACTAAATTTTTCAACTTTTAGAGTTTGAAGAGTTACAAAAGTTAAAATTCCAAGAATAACTATAATTGATATAGTTATTACAGTTTTTTTAGGTAGTTTTCTAGTTTGTTGTTGATTCATTTTGATACTCTTGTATTGGTTTAAAAGAACAATCATTTCCATCATAATACTCTATATTACCATCTTCAATTTTGTAATACCAACCATGAATTTGAATTTTTCCCTCTTTTATTTTTTGTACAATATAGGGAAATGTTAAAAGGTTTTCCATTTGATATACAATTGAAACCTTCTCTGTTGTTCTGTAAATTTGTTCTTTATCATTTTTGTTTAAAGTTGCTAAAAGTGTGTACTCTTTGGCTTTTTTTCCAAGTTCTAACCACTTTTTAATATTTACTAAATCAGGAGAATCTCCTAAATCTTGATATAGACTCTTACAAGCTCCACAATGAGAGTGTCCACAAACTATAATATGTTTTACATTTAAAATATTTACAGCATATTCAATAACAGCACTTGTTCCATGAAAATCCTCATCAGGATTATAAGGTGGCACAAAATTTCCAACATTTCTTAAAATAAACATATCACCTGGTTTTGTATCAAGAACCAAATCAGGTGTCACTCTACTATCGCTACAACCAATAAATAAAATCTCTGGATGCTGTCCTGTGTCTGCAAGTTGTTTTAAATCTGCTTCATATTTAGAAAATCTAACTTCTCTAAATTTTTTATTACCCTTTATTAAATCATTTATCTGCATTTAATTCCTTTATCAATTTACAAACGCTTTTTAACTTATTGTTACTAATATCGATTTTTGCAATAAGTCTAATAATAGCACTTTTAACTGTTGGTTGCCTTATTGCTCCAACTAAAAATCCACTCTCTTTTAAGCTCTTTTGGATCTTTAAAACTTTTTTATTATCATTTACTAATATTGGAATAATAAGTGATTTTGAATCTATTCCTAAATAGCTTTGGATTATACTTAAGTTTTTATTAATTTTTTGTTTTAGTTTTTGCTTGTTATTTAAAATATATTTTAAAGATTCCAATCCAAGGGCTGTGTCAAAAAGTGAAGGAGCTGTTGAATATATAATCGGTTTTGCTCTGTTTTCTAAAAATTTTATGATATCTTTTGAGGCTAATATATATGCTCCATAAGAGCCGTAAGCTTTTCCTAAAGTCCCCATTTTTATATGATTTTTTTCAATTTTTATATTATAAAAATCAAAAATTCCTAAAAGATTATCTCCAATTACTCCAGAACTATGAGCTTCATCTACTACTAAAATAGCGTTATATTTATTGGCTATTTCAAAAATCTCTTTTTTTGCTAAATTACCACTCATAGAGTAAACACCCTCTATTGCAATAATCTTTCTTCCACTGTTATTTGATGATAAAATTTTATTTTCTAAATCTTTCTCATCATTATGCAAAAATGTAACTACTTGATTTTTATCTAAAAGTTTTGAGGCTAAAATACCACTTGCATGATACTCTTCATCAATAAAGAGCATATCACCTTTTCGAACCAGCGCTTCTAGCAAAGAGATATTTGCTAAAAAACCACTTCCAACAATAATTGCATCTTCAAAACCATTTGCAAAAGAGAGTTTTTTTTCAAAATCTTTATGAATTTTTGAATAACCATTTACAAGCATTGATGCTTTTGGTGCAAAGTAGTTGTTTTTTAAAACTCTTTTATATGCTTTTTCAAAAAGTTTTCTATTTTTTGCTAATCCTAAATAGTCATTTGATGCTAAATCTAATAATTGATTATTAAATAGAACTCTATTTCTTGTTCTATTTGCTTTTTCTATTGCTTCAAGCTCTTTTTTATACAAATTCACTCCATTAATTAATAGATATAATAGCTAAAAATTGATTAAATTTTTAAAATGCTAGTTTTTTGCTATTACAAGATTGTAAAATCTTTTTTGTATTTCAAAGTACACTAAAACAAGCCAAAGATGTTTTTGCGACCTTCATCTTTGGCTATTTTTATAAAGTTATATTCTCTAAAAACTCTATTCTATCTTCATTTACAACTATTGCATCAATACAAAAATTAACATCTAAATTTTTAATTTGTAAATAGTAAAGAGCACTTCTTTTTACTTTTGATAACTTAGAATTTGTTAGATTTGATATTGCAGTTTCATAATCTTCACCTGATTTTACTTCACAAAAGTGATAAACACCATCTTTTATTGCAATAATATCAATTTCACCTATTTTTTTTGCATAAAAATTTGTTTCTACAACTGTAAAGCCAAGCTCTTTCAGAAAAAAAACTGCTCTTTCTTCTGCAAAATCTCCCTTAGCTCTACTCATATTTATGCACCTGTAGCGAAAGTTAAAAGTTCAATAGTATCATTTTTTTGTGGTATATAATTGCACCATTCATCTCTTTTTACAATATCCATATTAACTGCACAAGCCATAATTTCATCAATATTTTTTAAATTTTTTATTATCTCTTCTAGTGTTAAATTACTCTCTATTTTTTGTAATTTACCGTTTATTATTACTTCCAAACTCTCTTCCTTTAAAAAATGGGAAGAAATTATACTCATAAACTTCTTAATAGTTGGTTTACACCATCTGTAACTAAAGAGTAACAAATAAAAGAGTATAATCTCATATTTAAAGGAGATTAAATGCAAAAAAAGACAAAAATTTTAGCAACTTTAGGACCTGCAAGCAATAGTTTAGAGATGATTGAAAGATTGATTGATGCTGGTGCTAATATGTTTAGACTGAATTTTTCACATGGTAGTCATGAGTATCATCAAGAGACAATTGATAATATTAGAACTGCAATGAAAAATAAAAATAAAATTGTAGGAATTTTACAAGATATTTCTGGACCAAAAATAAGAGTTGGAGAGCTAAAAGAGCCGTTTAACTTAAAGAGTAAAGATACTATAACTTTTGAAAAAGAGGAGATTGTTGGATATAAAAAATCTGAAAATGAGTATGTTGTATCTATTAATTATCCATATATTTTAGAGAAAATAAAAAAAGATGAGTATATTTACCTTTATGATGGAGTTATAAAAGCAAAAGTTATTGAGACTAAACCAAAGGTTGTTGCTCAAATCGAAAACTTTGGAACATTAAGTTCAAGAAAGGGTGTTAATTTTCCAAATACTGTTATAAATATTGAAGTTATTACAAAAAAAGATGAAGCTGATATTGCATGGGGAGTTAAAAATAGAGTTGACTATTTTGCAATCTCTTTTGTTCAAAATGCAAATGATATGAAAAGAGCAAGAAAGCTTCTTGGAAGTTATAATGGAAAATTAATAGCAAAAATTGAGAAGTTTGATGCTGTTTCAAATATAGATGAGATTATGGATAATAGTGATGGAATAATGGTTGCAAGGGGAGATTTAGGAATTGAAGTTCCTTATTATGATGTTCCTACTATTCAAAAAATGTTGATTAAAAAATCAAATGAAAGAGGAATCCCCGTAATTACTGCAACTCAAATGCTTCTATCTATGACTCAGAATGAAAGAGCAACAAGAGCTGAGATTTCAGATGTTGCAAATGCTGTTTTAGATGGAACTGATATTGTAATGCTTTCTGAAGAGAGTGCTGTTGGAGATAATCCAACAAATGTTGTTGAGACTATGCAAAATATTATTAGCCAAACAGAGAAAATTTATGACCATACAAAAAGAGACTCTTTACCATATTTAGATGAGTTTGATGTGATTCAAGCAACAGTTACAAAACTTGCTGATGATTTAAATGCTTGTGGAATTTTATCTTTAACAAGTACAGGAAACTCTGCTAGAAAGATGTCAAGATATAGACCAAAAACACCACTTTATACATTTACGCACAATAAAGAGACTTTGACACTTTTAACTGCAATGTGGGGAGTTGAACCTGTTGCTGTAATTAAAGAGGCTCAGGCATCTAAAATGATTCAAAAGATGTTAAGAACATTAGAGAAAAATGATGTTTTAAATAAACAAGGATTGTATATATGTACAGTTGGATATCCAGTAGGACTTCCAGGAAGTACAAATACAATAAAAATTTTAACACCAAGTGAAATAGAGTACTATATGAACTTTAAAGAGAATAGACAAAAAGCTAAGAAGAGTAAAAAAGAGGCTAAGAACTAGAGATTTCTAGTTCTTACCATAAATTTCTGAATAAGAGTGCATTCTAGCAGTTACTTTTTGTAGATAGTTTTTAGTCTCATCATAAGGTAAATCTTTTAAAAGTTTATTATAGACCTGTTTTGGAGTCATTGAGTTTATTATTGGTGCTGCATTTGCCATATTTGTTGTTTTTGAAAAAGTTCTAGCAACATTTCCAGCTCCTGTATTATAAGCTGCAATTGCACAATATAATCTACTTTCATCATTTGTTATTCTTGATAGATATTTATAATATAACATATGTAAATATGCTGTTCCCATTGTTATATTGTTTGTTGAGTTATAAAGATATGTATCGCTTACAAGTTTTTCCTCTTTATATAAGAAATTATAAACATCTCTTCCAGCAGAGCTTGGAACTATTTGCATAAGACCAAATGCTGGGATATGTGACCTTGCTTTTGGATTAAAGCTACTTTCAGAGTGCATAATTGCAAATATTAAACTTTTTGGAATCTCTCGTATTTTTCCCTGTTTTGCAACTTCACTTTCATACTCTTTTGATTTTTTAATCATTGCATCACTTGGCATTGCTACAACTACACTATAAACTTTTTGATTTGGTACTTTTGGATTATTTCGTACTTTTATTGTTTGATTGTTTACATTTTTATTTGTATAGAGATTTAACTCTTTATTTGTAGGTTTTTTACCAAATATAACATTTGATAAAATAGATTCATTTTTTAAAGATGAGCTTACAATGCTATTTTTTGGTTTTATATTTGATAGTTTTTTTTCAAGTGGATCTATACGATTAAACTCATCTGTATCAACACTTACTAGAAGTCCTAGTTGTTTTTTTAGATTTTTAGTAGCCTCTTCATAAGAGCTTGCTATTGTTTCAACAACAATTCTTTCATTTTCAAAATCCAATTCACCTCTAGTTTTTTTATCATCTGTATAATTTACTAAAGATTTTGCAGTTGGCATTTTTGCAACTTCCCAAAGTTTTGAAGCTTCATTTTTGAAATCATCAAAAGCCTCTTGTTGAGCCCTTTTATACTCTTCAAACTCTTTAAGAGATTTTTCTTTATAAAGAGTAAAAGAGTTTAAATCACTATTTTTTTGTGCATTAAAAGAGTCTATTCTTTTTTGAAAATCACTCTCCTGCTCTTTTTTATACTCTTGAAAACTTTCTGCTTGTAATAAACCTATAAATAAGGCAAGAAGAGTTATTTTTCTCATTTTTTATTCCATTATATCTGCAGGTGCGTAAACTTCGCCCTTCATAATAATTCTTGCACTTCGACTCATTGTAGCTTTATCAACTATATATTTTCCATTCTCTTTTTTGATTACTGCACCAACTTTTAGTGTTCCAGATGGATGTCCAAACTCAACAGCAGTTTTCTCACCTCCACCAGCAGCAATATTTACCAAAGTTCCTTCAATACAAGCAGCAACACCAATAGCAACTGAAGCTGTTCCCATCATAGCATGATGTAATTTTTGCATAGATAAAGCTCTTACATGAAGATCAATTTCGCTAGCTTTTACCTCTTTTCCACTTGAAGTAGTAAAATCAGATTTTGGAGCAACAAATGCAATTTTTGGAGTGTGTTGTCTTGTCTCTGCTTCTTTTAAATCACTTATAAGACCCATTTTTAAAGCACCATAAGATCTTATTTTTTCAAATCTAGCTAAGGCTTGGGCATCACTATTTATATCAGCTTGAAGTTCTGTTCCTTTGTATCCAATATCAGCAGCATTTAGGAAAATTGTTGGAATTCCAGCAGTAATCATAGTTGCTTTAAATGTTCCAATATCTGGAACTTCTAAATCATCTACTAAATTTCCAGTAGGAAATAACTCTTCACTTGGATCAACAGGTTCTGCAAACTCTAAATTTATCTCTTGGGCAGGGAAAGCAACACCATCAATATAGTAATCTCCCATCTCTTTTACTTGTCCATCAACCATTGTTACATAACAAAGAATTGTTTTTTTGATATTTGCTTGCCAAATTCTTACACAACAAACACCATTTTGCGGAACATTATCAACAAGCCCTTCATGAATAGCAAAAGGTCCAACTGCTGAACTTAAATTCCCACAATTTCCACTCCAGTCCATAAAATCTTTGTCAATTGCAACTTGTCCAAAATAGTAATCAACATCATGATTTGGAACAGTTGATTTACCAACTAAAATAGCTTTTGAAGTAGAAGAAGTTGCTCCTCCCATACCATCCATTTGTTGTTTATAAATATCAGGACTTCCAACTATTCTTTGAAGAAGTTTATCTCTTTTTACTTTGTCTTCTTGTGCTTCTTTTGGAAGGTCTGCTATATTAAAAAATGTACCTTTTGAAGTTCCACCTCTCATATATGTTGCTTTTACTCTTATTTGTGGTATGTATGCCATATTTATTCTCCTTTTAAAATTTTATAAAATAGTTCAAAAACTGCTTTATAAAAATTTATATAGGAAAGTTGTTTTGTAAGAAATGGGACACTTTGTCTTTTTAGGAAAAAGATTTTCGAGATAAATTTCGTTAAAAAAATGAAACTGTTTGAAGCAAACTTTAGTTTGCAAGTTTTTCATTTTTAGAAATTTATTGAAAAAATCCCTAAAAAGGCAACGGGTGTCCCGATTTTCTTTTGTTACTTTTCTTTGTAAAAAGAAAAGTAAGAGCTTAAGTATTATTTATTTTCAGCAATAACATCTTTTGCGAATTTTTGTAAAATTCCACCAGCTTTGTAAACTTCAACTTCTGCAGTTGTATCTAATCTACAAGTTACTTTGAACTCTACTTTTTCACCATTTGCTCTAGTCATAGAAACTGTTAAATCACCTCTTGGTTCAATGTTTCCTAAGATATCAAATGTCTCTGTTCCATCTATGTTGTAAGTGTGTCTTGTATCACCTTTTTTAAATTGTAGTGGTAAAACACCCATTCCAACAAGGTTAGTTCTATGAATTCTTTCAATTGATTCAGCAATTACAACTTCAACACCTGCAAGTCTTACACCTTTAGCTGCCCAATCTCTTGAACTTCCTTGACCATAGTTTGTTCCAGCAATGATAATTAATGGTTGTTTTCTTTCCATATAAGTCTCTATTGCTTCCCACATTCTTGACTCTTTGCCTTCTGGCATAATTTTTGTTAGGCTTCCTTGTTTAACTTTACCATTCTCATCTTTAACCATCTCATTATATAGTTTTGGATTTGCTAAAGTTGCTCTAAGTGCTGTGTTATGGTCACCTCTATGTGTTGCATAAGAGTTTAAATCCTCAAGTGGCAATCCCATTTTTAAACAATACTCACCAGATGCACTATTTGCTTGAATAGCATTTGAAGGTGATAAGTGGTCTGTTGTAATATCATTTGGGAATACTCCAAGTGGTCTTAAGTTTTTAAGAGCTGGCATACTCATAAATGCATCTTCCCAATATGGTGGTTTTTGAATATATGTTGATTTTGCATCCCATTTATAAAATGGCTCAGCTTTTTCACCTTTGTCTGATTTTGCAAACATTGGGTCATATATTTTTGCAAACATCTCTGGTTTTACAGATTTGTAAACAATTGCATCAATCTCTTCATCACTTGGCCAAAGATCTTTAAGTCTTACTTCATTTCCATTTTTGTCAATTCCAATAACACCTGTTTCAATATTAACTCTAATACTTCCAGCAAGTGCATATGCAACTACAAGTGGAGGTGAAGCTAGGAATGCCTCTTTAATAAATGGGTGAATTCTTCCATCGAAGTTTCTATTTCCTGATAAAACAGCAGTTGTATAAACACCACTAGCTGTTGCTTCAGCTTCAATTTTTGGATCAAGTGCACCACTCATTCCATTACATGTTGTACAAGCAAATCCTACAATTCCAAATCCTAATTTCTCTAATTCACCTAAAAGACCAGAATCTTTTAAATATATTTCAGAAACTTTTGAACCAGGAGCAAGTGAAGATTTTACCCATCTTTTTCTGCTTAATCCAAGCTCATTTGCTTTTTTAGCTAATAATCCAGCTGCAACAACGTTTCTTGGATTTGAAGTGTTTGTACATGATGTAATAGCAGCAATTAAAACCGCACCATCTGGCATAACATCATTTGAAATTTCGATTTTTTTAGCAATTCCTCTATCATCAAGAGCTGATACAGGAAGAAGTTTATGTGGTTGAGATGGACCTGCTAATGTTCTTGTAACAGTTGTTAAATCAAATTTAATTGTTCTTGCATATGTTGCTTCTGATAAAGTATCTGCCCATAGACCATTTGCTTTTGCATAAGTTTCAACTAATTTTACTTGCTCAGGAGATCTTCCAGTGATTCTTAAATAGTCAATAGTTCTATCATCAATAGCAAACATAGCAGCACTTGCACCATACTCAGGAGTCATATTTGAAATAGTTGCTCTATCTCCTAAATCAAGATATTTAATTCCGCTTCCATAGAACTCTAAATATGCAGAAATAACATTATTATCTCTTAAAAAAGAAGTTAAAGATAAAGCTATATCAGTAGCCGTAATTCCAGCTCCTCTAGTACCAGTAATTTCAACTCCAATGATTTCTGGAACCCTCATATAAGATGGATTTCCAAGCATTACATTTTCAGCTTCAAGTCCACCAACTCCAACAGCAATAACTCCAAGAGCATCAACATGAGGTGTGTGTGAATCAGTTCCAACAAGTGTATCAGGAGATGCAATACCATCAATATTGTGAATAACTGGAGACATTTTCTCAAGATTAATTTGGTGCATAATACCATTTCCTGGAGGAATAACATCTACATTATCAAATGCTTTTTTAGTCCAGTTAATGAAATCAAATCTATCTGCATTTCTTCTATCTTCAATATCTCTATTTTTTTGGAAAGCATCTGGATCAAATCCACCACACTCAACTGCTAATGAGTGGTCAACGATTAATTGAGTTGGAACAACTGGATTAATTTTTTGTGGATCTACACCTTTGCTTGCAACTGCTTCTCTAAGACCTGCTAAATCAACGAAAGCTGTAAGCCCTAAGATATCGTGACAGATAACTCTTGATGGATACCAAGGGAAATCTTTGTCTGTTCTTTTTTCTATTAATTGAATAAGTGAATCTTTTAAATCAACACTAGGACATTTTCTAAGTAAGTTTTCTGCTAATACTCTTGATGTGTAGTTAAGTTTTGCAAAAGAACCAGGTGTGATATCTTCAAGTGCACTTTTTACATCATAGTATTTAACATCTAAACCATCTAATTGTTTAAGATATTTTTCATTTGTCATTTTATTTTCCATATTTTTAAATTTGATTATAAAAAAAAATTTAGGCTAAATTTAGCCTAAATTTAAAGATTATTTTCTATCTTTTAGAGGAACAAAAGCTCTAGGCTCTGGTCCTGTGTATTCAGAACTTGGTCTGATTATTCTATTGTTAGCTCTTTGTTCAAATGCATGTGCAGCCCATCCAGCAGCTCTTGACATAATAAATAATGGTGTATAGTAAAGTCTTTCAATTTCCATATAGTGGTAAATTAATCCGCCAAAGAAGTCAATATTATCTGGTAAACCTTTTTCAGCTTTTACTTTGTCTCTAATTGCTGTTGCAATATCAAATAGTTTTGGATCTGAAGTTTCTAACTCTTTTAACTCTTTTGCTAATTCAAAACCAACTGGGCTTCTTGGATCTAGATTTCTATAAACTCTGTGTCCAAATCCCATAATTTTCTCTTTTTTAGCAAATAGTTCATCAACAGATTTAAGTGCATGCTCAACATTGTCAAATTGAAGTACAAATTTAATAGCAACTTCATTTGCTCCACCATGTAAGTGACCTTTTAATGTCCCAATACCAGTTGTCATACAAGAGTAGATGTCTGATAGAGTTGATGCTGTAATTCTATTTGCAAAAGTTGATGCATTGAACTCATGTTCTGCATAAAGTGTAAGCATCGCATTCATAGCTTTTACTTCAACTGCTAGAGGCTTTTTCTCTTTAAGTCTTTCTAAAATAAATCCAGCAATTGTTGTCTCTTCAGATTTTAGGCAAATCTCTTTACCATTTTTGTGCCAGTGGTGCCAGTAAACTAAAAATGATGGGAATGCTCCTAAAAGTCTAATAATTTTAGCCATTTGATCAGAAAAATCTTCAGCTTCTGGTTCAACGCATCCTAGTGCTGCTGTTGCAGTTTTCATAACATCCATTGGGTGTGATGATGCTGGGATTGATTTTAAAACATTTTTAACTGAAATTGGTAACTCTCTACCTGCAATTATTTTTCTTCTAAAATCTTTTAATTGTGCAGCATTTGGTAATTCACCAACTAATAATAAATATGCTACCTCTTCAAAATCTGTGTTTAAAGCAAGGTCTGCAATATCATAACCTCTATAGTTTAAACCATTTCCTAAACCGCATGTACAAATAGCTGATTGTCCAGCTGTAACTCCTGCTAATCCGCTCATAAATTCTCCTTAGTAATATCTATATTAAATTTTTATTGTAAAAGCTAATTACTTAGCTTTACCTTTAGAAAATAGTTCATCCATTTTTTGCTCATAAGAGTGGTAGTTTAACATATCATATAACTCCATTCTTGTTTGCATTGTACTAATAACACCCTCTTGAGTTCCTTTATCTTTTAACTCTTGGTAAACATTTAATGCAGCTTTATTCATTGCTCTAAATGCTGAAAGTGGGTAAAGAACCATTGCAATTCCAACACTTGCTAACTCTTCAGTTGTAAATAAAGGAGTTGCTCCAAACTCAGTAATATTTGCTAAAACTGGTACAGTCATAGCATCTGTAAACTCTTTATACTCTTTTAAAGTATGTACAGCTTCAGCAAAAATAGCATCAGCACCAGCTTCAACATAAGCTTTAGCTCTAGCAATTGCAGCAGCTTGACCTTCACTAGCATGTGCGTCAGTTCTTGCAATAATATAGAAATCTGGGTCTAACTCTTTTTTAGCATCAACAGCAGCTCTGATTCTATCACACATCTCTTCAGTAGATACTAACTCTTTATTTGGTCTATGACCACATCTTTTAGCAGCAACTTGATCTTCAATATGCATTCCAGCAGCACCACTTCTAATAAACTCTTTAACAGTTCTAGCCACATTAAATGCATGTCCCCAACCTGTATCTGCATCAACAATTAGTGGTGTATCACAAATAGAAGTAATTCTTCTAATATCAATACAAACATCTTCAATCATTGTCATACCTAAGTCTGGTAAACCATAAGAAGCATTTGCAATTCCTCCACCACTTAAGTAGATTGCTTTGTGTCCTACTTTTGTTGCCTGTAATGCTTGGTACGCATTAATTGTTCCAACAATTTGTAGTGGACTTGAAGCTTTTAGGGCTTCTCTGAATTTTTTTCCTGCACTTGTCATTTCTATATCCTTTAAAAATATTGTCCAAAAATTATATCGATTTTGATTTCTTTTGTATGTACTATTTTAGAATCCAAAACTACAATTTTTATACAATATTTTTAAAATGTACAAAAGTTGTTTTTATGTATTTTTTTTGTACAATATGCAAAAAAATTATTAAAGGGAGCTTATGGATTTTAAAAATTCAATAGATAAATTTATAGAGATTTACAATAGATCAAATCTTAGTATATCTAAATTTGCTAGTTTAATTGATAAAGATAGAAGAACTATAACATCATGGATTGATAGAGTTAGTGGTATTGAAATAAGTAGTGAAATTAAAGCAAAAATTTGTAAAGAGTTTAGATACCCTGAATATATTTGGGAAGATGCTTGTTATGGTGAAGAGTTTTTAAAATCAATCACTTTAATTCCTCAAAAAGAGGTAAGAATTATTGATGAGGATTATAAAGGAAGATTGCAATATATAATAGAGCATGAAAAAAATAGAAGATTTGTAATTCAAGCTCAGTTTCCAGGTCCTATGTATAGAGATAGTGCTGTTAGAAGAGTTTATAAAACATCTACAAGCCCTGATATTGAAGAGCTAAAGCAAGAGAGAATTGATCAAATGTTAAGATATGATTATGACACAACAGAGTGGTACTCTATAAAATCAGTTTTAAGTTTTTGTTTTGCAAGTATTGGAAATTTTTTTACAAAAGATGAAAAAATAAAGATTTTAGAGCTTATGTATGAGCTTTTTAATAATAATTATAATAAAAAATTGTTTCTTTTTGACTCATTCTCTAGAAAAATATATGGGATGGAGACAACATATATATCTATAAATGTAAAAAATAAGATTCTATTTTTTAAATCACCAATTGAGTCGGTATTTATTGAAATAAGAAATAAAAATTTAGTAGAAAGAATGCATAAATACTATAGCTCACCAATAGAAGCTCCATCTCATGTAAATTTTTTGGATTCTGTGAAAATTTTAAAGATACTTCAAGATGCACTCAAATACAATAACACGATTACTCAAGCTTATGAGACAATCAATAGAGAGACAAATTATGGAGAGCTTTTTTACAATAATTTAAGTATAGATTTACAAAAGCAGGTTAGTTTACCAAAAACTTCGCATAGAAGATAATGAAAGGATTAAATATGAAAATAGTAATTTTGGATAGAAAAACATTAGGATTTGATATAGATGTTTCAATTTTTAACAAATTTGGTAGTGTTACATCGTATGATGTTACAAAAAAAGATGAGACAAAAAGTAGAATAAAAGATGCTGATATTATCTTAACAAATAAGGTTTATGTAGGAAAAGATGAGTTAGAGAACTCTAAAGTAAAACTAATTTGTATAACTGCAACAGGCACAAATAATGTTGATTTAAATTATGCAAAAGATTCAAATATTGTTGTTAAAAATGTTGCTGGATACTCAACAAGCAGTGTTGTTCAACTTGGATTCTCTATGATTTTATATTTTGTTCAAAAATTAAACTACTACAAAAATTATGTAGATAATGGAAATTGGCAAAATAGTGATATTTTTACGCATATTGATATGCCATTTTATGAACTTGATAATAAAAGAGTTGGAATTATTGGTCTTGGTGAGATTGGTAGAGATTTTGCAAAAAAAGCAAAAGCTTTTAACTGTGAAGTTGTTTACTACTCTACAAGTGGTGAAAATAAAAATAGCGAGTATAAAAGTTTAAGTTTGGAAGAGTTATTAAAAACAAGCGATATTGTCTCAATTCACGCACCTTTAAATGAAAAAACAAAAGATTTATTAAAATATAAAGAGCTAAATATGCTAAAAGATGGAGCAATTTTACTAAATCTAGGTCGTGGTGGAATTATAAATGAAGAGGATTTAGCAAAAATACTAGACCAAAGAGATATTTTGTGTGGTTTAGATGTTTTAAGTTTGGAGCCAATAGCAAAAGATAATCCACTTTTAAAAGTAGTAAATAAACAAAGATTACTTTTAACTCCTCATATAGCTTGGGCTAGTGTTGAAGCTAGAAAAAGATTGGTTGAGAAAGTTGCTTTAAATATTGAAGAGTTTTTAAAAGAAAGTGGTTACTAGTAACCACTTTAAGATAGTATTACTTTTACCTTATGCAAACCATAAATAATAGAGAAATCCTCTATTAAATTTGCAAGTTCAACAACCTCTTCATTTTTCATTCTAATACATCCAGCACTAACACTATATCCAAGAGTGTTTTCATTTAAAGTTCCATGAATTCTATAAGTAGAGTTCCCATCAACAATATGAGATAGATTTAATTTTGCTTCACCCATATAGTTATATTTATGGTTTGGAGGAACTACATCTGGCAAGATAATTCCTCTTTTGGCAAAACTTTTTTTAGTATCAGATGTTGGATACCAAACAGGATTTAAAGATATTTCTGTAATAAAACCAAGACCTTGAGGTTTTTTGATACTATTTTTTCCAGTTGAAACGACATAACTTCTTAGAAGTATCTCTTCATTACTCTTTTTAGCAAAAAGTTCCATAATATTATTTTGTGAATCAACTTTTAAAATTAACTCATCAAAATCGAAATTGTTTACAGCTCTTTTTCTATTTTTTAGGCTATTTTTTGAGTTGTTTTTTTGATTATCAAACTCTTTTAAACTAACATTGTATAAATCTTCTAAAATATTATTTTGATCTAAATCTATAAAAAATTTATTATTGTTTAGTTCATTTAAAATATTTTCAGTTAACAATTTTGGATATGCCTTTTGCTCTTTTAAATAAGAAGATCCATTTTTTAAACTCTCTTTTGCTTTTTCTAGATTATCAAAGATATTTAAATTTGTAAAATATCTATTGTTTTTTTTAACTATAAAAGCCTTTTCTTTCATACTTTTTTCAATTTTATTTTGACAAGCTTTTGCATATTCAAGTGTAGATGTAACACAAACTCTAATTGTATAGTTTGTAATATTTGCAAATAAAAAATTGATTGAAAGTATTGATAAAATTAATATTTTCATAAAGATTCCCTATTTTTTTATATTTTATTTATTTATGATAAAATGTGAACCATTTTAAAACTTTTAAGGAAAAAATATGTTTAAATCTGATGATTTGACTTTGTTAAACTCTAAATTTATTACAAAATGTAGCCCATTTATGAAAATATTTACACTATTTTTTACTCCAGCACTACTTTTTGCTTTGGTTTTATTGTGCTATTTTGATTATCTACCTCTTAAAATTGAGATTCATACAGTTATTTTAATAGGATTTATATTTTTTATCTATCTATTTTTTATACCACACAACGCATATTTAGTATCATGTAAATTTAAAACAAGATATGAAAATATGAAAAATGAGCTACTTGAGTATGTTAATAATAATCTTTTAACAATTGATAATCAAACAAAAGCAAATGGAAGTGTTGATGATTTTTTAAAAGAGTACACAAGCAATTTAAGAAATAGTAATTTTTCAAATATTGCTGGTGGAATATTTCCTACATTAGGTATTTTGGGAACTTTTATATCTATTGCTATTACAATGCCAGATTTCAGTTCAAGAGATAGTATTGCTTTGGATTTAGAGATTACAAAACTTTTAGGTGGAGTTGCAACTGCATTTTATGTATCTATTTATGGAATTTTTCTATCTATTTGGTGGATATTTTTTGAAAAATTTGGAATGAGTAGATTTTCAAAAGATAGTTATATAATCAAAGAGAGTACAAAAAACTTTTTTTGGACAAAGATTGATATTGAATCAATTCATATAAAAAGCAATATCGATAACTTTTCAAAAATAAATGATATTTTTAAAGAGTTAACATCAAGCAAAGTTATGAAAACTCTAAATGATAGTATTGAAACTAGATTTGAAAATTTAGAGAGAGTTTTAGAAAAAGAGCTAGATTTATCACATAAAATTGATAAAAATATCTCAAATTTTGAAAGATTACTTAGTAGTGCAGAGAGCCTTAATTATAAAATCAAAAATCAAAATGATATTTTTATAGATATGTCAAATGATTTAAATAAAAATATTATTGAGTTAAACTCTCATATGAACAATTTAAGTAGTGAAAATTTAAAAGCTATATATTCAAATATAGTAAAAAGTATAGAGACTATGAAAGGTGATATAGAGAAAATTGAGTGGAAATATAAAGAGGGATTAAAAGAGTCACTAAAACAAATAGATGAACAAACTGTTGCTATTGTTCAAAACTTATCAATATTTAAAGATTTATCAAAGTAGAAAAATGTATAAAAATAGTAGTGAAAAAGAGGATAATTTTTGGGTTTCATATGCTGATTTAATGGCTGGATTACTATTTGTTTTTATTCTTTTAATTGCTTTAATTGTTGTTAAATATATTTATACTCAAAATACGCTTGAAAATAGTGAAGATAAAAATAGCCAACTTGTTTTAAAACTTAAAACTACGCAAGATCTATATAGTAAAAGTTTAGAAAAGATATTTCAACTTGAAAATAACTTAAATATTGTTCTAAATGAACTTGATACTTCAAGTTTAATTCAGTTAGAACTTGATGAAGAGATTCAAAAAGTAAAAGAGGAAAAAGAGAATCTTGAAAATATTTTACAAGATATTGTTAAATTATTTATTGAAATTGATGAGAAACAGCAAAAAAGTTTAGATGAGATTATTATAAAAGAGCAAGAGATTTTAAAACTTCAAAATGATTTTCAAATAGTAAAAGATAAATTAAACTCTCTAAGTGGAATAAAGTTTGAACTTATCTCAAAAATTAGCCAAAAACTAACTAATTCAATACAAATTGATAAAAAAAGTGGAGCTATAAAATTCTCATCAAATATACTATTTGATAAAAACTCTTTTACACTAAAAGAGCTCTCTAAAAAAGAGTTGAAAGATGTTTTAAAAAATTACTTTGATTTACTATTAAAGGATGAAGAGATTAATAGATATATTGAAAATATAATCATTGAAGGTTATACAGATAGTGATGGAAGCTATCTTACAAATCTATTTTTGTCTCAAAGAAGAGCTTTGAGTGTTATGCAGTTTTTATATGAAGAGAAGATTGTGGAGGCTGAGCTTTTAAATAGTTTTGTAAGCTCAAGTGGAAAATCATCTTCAAATTTGATTTATGATGAAAATGGTGTTGAAGATAAAGATGCTTCAAGAAGAATAGAGATTAAATTTACAATAAAAAATGAAGCTGCCATTAAAGAGCTTCAAAACTATTTAAAAAGAGATTTAGATGAAAATGAAAATAAGCAATAGTATCTATACTCCAAAAAATCTTGAGAACCTTTCAAGTGAGATAAAAAAACTTTTAGCTGAAAAAAAAGATAGTAAAAAAAACTCTATTTTTAGTTTTTCAAAAAAAATCTTAAATACAAAAGATGACAAAAAATGACCTATGAAGAGTGGTTTTTAAAACAAGGCAAACTTCATAAAACTGTTTTAAAAAAGTTAGAAAATTTAAGTAATGAAGAGATTATAGAGTATTTTAAATTTGAAAATATGCTTAAGAATGAACCAGATTTTTGTCCTTTATATAAAGAGAGTAAAAAGTGCCACGATATGGAAGATTTAAACTGCTATTTGTGTGCTTGTCCACACTTTAGATTTAATGATTTAGGCATCAAGAAAACAGAGGATAATAAAATTTTATACTCAGTTTGTAGCATAAACTCTAAAAAAGGTAGCCAGTTTTCTACAAATAGTGCTATTCATCAAAATTGTTCAAATTGTTTAATTCCTCATAAAAAAAAGTTTATAAAAACAAATTTTAATAGGGATTGGTTTTTTATTATGAGAGAGGTTAGAGTTTAATCTCTAAAATCTCTTCTCATTTACATCATCAATAATAAGTTTTGCTATATTATTTGTTGAAATTGCTATATCTTTTGTAGCACTTGTAACATTTGCATTCTCTTGAGTTTTTTGATCAAGCTGAGATACTGCACTATTTATCTGCTCAATTCCTAATAGTTGCTCTTTACTTGCATTTTCAAAATCTTTTATTAAATTTATAGTCTCTTGAATATCACTATTTAACTCTAAATAACCATCTATCATCTCATTTGCAACAGTTTTACCACTATTTGCTTTTTTTGTAGCTGATTCAACTAACTCTTTTATCTCTTTTGCAGCTTCTGCACTTCTACTTGCAAGATTTCGAACTTCTTGAGCAACAACTGCAAACCCTTTTCCAGCTTCCCCAGCAGTTGCTGCTTCAACAGCTGCATTTAGACTTAAAATATTTGTTTGAAATGCAATATTGTCAATAACTGTAATAGCTTCATTTATAGAAGTTACTTCTTTATTAATCTCTTCCATTGCCTGTGCTGTCTGTTTTGCTAAATTCTCACCAGAAGTTGCTTTTGATGTAACACTCATAGCTATATTTGACATCTTCTCAACATTTTGTGTACTACTTCTTAAATTTGAAGTCATCTCTTCAAGTGAAGCAGCCGTTTCTTCAAGATTTGCAGCTGTTGTTGTAGAGCTTTCATTTAGTTTTTCAACATTCTCCAAAAGAGTATTTGAACTTTGTGATAGTGTTTCCCCATTGTTTTTATTCTCTATTAGCATATTTGTAATAGATGAACCTAAAGTATTTACACCATTTGCAAGTTTCAAAATATGATTAGATATTTTTGAAGTATCAACTTTATTCATATAGTTATATCTACTATACTCATCAATAACTTTTAAAATATTTACAATATTTTGTTCAAGCTCCTCTGCCATTTGATTAATAACAGATTTTAGTTTTATTAAGTTTTGTTCTTCAACCTCTACATTTAATCTTTGAGATAAATCTCCTTTTTGAAACTTTCCTAAAATTTCTATACTATTATTTATAAAAATATTATTATCTTCAATCTCTTTTCTAGCTATCTCTATGTTTTCATCAAGAGTTTTAGACATTTGACCAATCTCATCTTTTGAGTAGTTTTTTATTCTATTTACTGTTTTACTATCACCATTTAAATATTTGAAAAAAGTTTCAAGTGTATTTTGAAAAATATTTAGTGGTTTTAAAATAATTTTGTTTATTGAAGGTATTATTATTATAATCAAAACAATATTTAAAACTATTGTTACAAAAATTGCTATCCAAAATAGTTTGTCTAAATCTTTTATAACCCTATCTTGAACAATATTAATCTCTCTTTTTATATCATCTGCATATATTCCTGTTACTAAAACCCAATTAAACTCTGGAATATAGATAGAAGAGGCCATTTTTAAAACAATCTCTTTTGTTGCAGGGTTTTCATAGTGATAATATACATATTTTGCATCTTTTGCATATTTAATTAAATCTTCTCTAAAAGCATAACCTTTTATATCAGGAGCTTTAATATTTGTTTTTTGATTATTTAATTTTGGATTTGCTGGATGAAATGCAAAATAGTAATCTTCACCTCTTTTTTCATAAGCAAAAAAGTAACCACTTTTATCATCTAAGTATCTAATCCCAGTTAAAAGTTCAATAACTTTCTCTTTTGCTATTTCTACATCTTTCTCTTTTTTAATAATTGTATTTATTAAAGATTGTACAACTTCAAATTGATGTTTTATTAAAGACTCTTTTTCTCTTGTGATACTTTTTTCGAATCTTTCTAAAGTTGTATCCAATGTTTTATGAGTTCCCTCAAAATTTATACCAGAAAGAATAAAAACACCTATAGAAAAAGGTAAAATTATTATTGCTAGAAGCTTTATTTTTAATGAATTTATCTGCATATGATCTCCTTGATTATAGAAGATTCTACTTTGAAAAATTGAAATATAAGATTAAAATAAGATATTTTTATGATAATTATAAGTAGCTTGTTTCAAAGCTACTCATAAACTATTTTTTACAAATAAATATTAGTTTATCTGCTTTTTCATCTGAATGTAAGAAAAACTCTTTAATATCAACTATAGTAAAACCAGATTTTTCTAAAAGCTCTTTTAAAAACTCTTTTGAGTGATACTCTTGAGTAATACTATCTTGCTCTTTTGAGAAAAGGTTGTTACCTTGTTTTTCAAAAAGTGTTATATTTGTTTGAAGTTTACTATTTTCAAAAAAAGCATCAATTGCTATAAATTTATCTTCAATATCTATATTTATTGACCCTTGTGCAATCTCATCAAAACCAAAATATGTATTTACATCAAAAATAAAATAACCATCTTTATTTAAAATATTTTTTGTATTTATAATAAAATCTTCAAGCTCATTTTTAGGAATATAGTTTAAAACATCAAAAATTGCAGTTGCACAATCAAACTTCTCTTTTATATCTTTTATGTCAATTTTCTTTGCATTTAAACCTTTTTCTTGGCAAACTCTTATCTGCTTGCTACTTAAATCAACTCCTAAATAGTTCTTCTTATTTGCTTCTAAATTATTTAAAAAATAGCCTTGACCACAACCTATATCAATAATATTATCAAGATCATTTACCATTATAAATTTTAAAAAATCTTTGTGAAGATGGTAAATCTCCTCTTCAAAATCTAAATATGGTTCAATTTTTGAGTATAGATCTAAACCCATTATAAAAACTTCTCTAAATTATCTTTTAGATTAAAAATTAGCTCTTTTTTTGCATAAAATGAGTTTTTATTTGCTATTAGATGTGCGCTACTCTCCATAATTGTAGGTCCTACTTCTAAACCATTTTGTTTCATAGTTTCGCCTGTTTCAACAATATCAACAATACAATCACAAAGTCCAACAAGTGGTGCAAGTTCAATAGAACCATAAAGTTTTATTATCTCAACAGCCATAGCTTTTTCTTCAAAAAATTTTTTAGCTATTTTTTCATGTTTTGTTGCTATTGTTATTTTACTTTTATCAAAATTTAGTTTTTCACCAGCTCTAAGTCCAAATGCAACTTTACATCGTCCTAGTTTTAAATCTAAAAGCTTGATTAAGTCGTACTCTTTTTCTTCTAAAACATCAAGACCAACAACTCCTAAATCAGCAGCTCCATGCATAACATAAGTTGGTACATCTTGATTTCGTACATTTAAAAACTTAAAACCACTTTTTTCTAAGATTAGTTTTCTATCTTCAAAAACAAATCTCTCTCCAAAAGCTTTTTCAAATCTATCAAGAGTCTCATCAGCAATTCTTCCCTTAGGCAATGCAATTGTTAGCATCTATTATCCTTTTCATATTTTCAAATATTAAATCTTTTTTATATTGGCTATTTTCAAAAAATGAAGATAAAAACTCTCCATCTCCGCCTGTGAATATTATATTTTTATCTTTACAAATCTCAATTATAGGTGAAATGATAGATTTTAATAAAGCAAAAAAAATAGCATCTTTTGTATGAAGCGGTATTTTATCTAAATTAATATTTTTTTCAAAATCACTTCTATCTATCTTTAACAGAGGCGAAATATTTTCATAAGCTTTTAAAAAGCTATCAACTCCTAAAAATATATAACCACCTTTGTGAACAAAATTTTCTATAATATCAACTGTTATCGCACTTCCAGCATCAATAATAACTGCATCTTTTTGAAAACTAGAAGCTACAACTCTATCAATTCCCATACCTTTATATAAAGTTTTGAAATCTATAAAAGTGCTTAAATCTTTTGCATTTGGGTTTTTTTCTAAAAGCTTTTTTTCTGCTTTTTCATTTACACTTATATAAAAAATCTCATCATTGAAATTTGGAATCTCATCATCTTTAAAGTAATTTTTTACTTCACCATTTATAAAAAATTTTGTGCTTGTATTTCCAATATCACTTAAAATCAACTCTTACGCTCCATTTTAAATCTTTTAAATACTCTTTTGCTTTTGAACAAATTGGGCTTTTTATTAAAAGCTCTTTTACCTTAAAATTGTGTCCAACAAAACTTGATAAAATATTTGAAAATTCAATTAACTCTTCAGCACTTTTTTTTATAAATCTACTTTTTGAATCAATAACAAAAATTGCATAATATTTTAAATTAGTTGTTGTTCCTATAAAAATTTTTATCTTTTTTCTACTATTTAGCTCTTTTGGTAAAATCTCTTTAAAGTCTTTAAATAGTATATTTTTTTTTGTAAAAAACTCTGTAACTTCTCTCATTTATATCCTTAAAACATTTATTATAACAAACTTTAGTATAATTTCTAAAACTAATGAAGCAAGAAATAAAATGAAGAATTTAAGTTACGAAGAACAATCAATAATTACAAGAGGTATTATAAAAGCTGCTGTTTTAATGAGTGAATATGGAGCTGAAAGTATTTTAATAGAGCAAACAGCTCAAAGACTAGGTCGCGCACTTGGTGCTGCTAGTGTTGAGTTATCACTAATTCCATCAGCAATTGTTTTAACTACACTTTATGGTGAACAATCAGTTACAACAACAAGAAGAGTTCATCATAAACCTATAAATATGAGCATAGTTTGTGAGATTCAAAATATTGTTTTAAAAATGGAAAAAAATGATCACGATATAAACTACTTATATGATATTTTAAAAAATTTAGAGACAAAGTATTACAATAGATGGTTAGTTGTTTTTATGGTTGGACTTGCTTGTGCATCTTTTGCATTTTTACAAGGTGGAGATAATTTTGCAGTAGCAACTACTTTTGTTGCATCTTTTGTTGCAATGTTTGTAAGACAAGAGCTTGCAAAAAGAAGATTTGTGATGATTATTACATTTGGAATAACAGCATTTGTAGCTACTTGTATTGCAGCAATGGCTAAAATATTTGCTATAACATCTACACCAAATATAGCCTTAGCAGCCAGCGTTTTACTATTAGCTCCTGGATTTGCTTTTGTTAACTCATTTTTGGACTCTTTTAAAGGCTATATGATGATGGGTTGGGGACGATGGATGGATGGAATGATTTTAACACTAGCTTCAACAGTTGGAATAATATTAGCAATTGCAATTTTGGGTTTAGGAGGATAATTTGGAACTTTTGATTCAACTTTGTGTTCAAGCAGTTTTTGCTGCTATTGCATCTTTGGGTTTTGCAATGGTATTTAATGTTCCAAAACATACACTTAAATATTGTGCTTTTGGTGGAGCAATTACTTACAATTTTAGAACTATCTTTTTAGAACTTGATTTTGGAATAGAGTTAGCTACTTTTTTAGCAAGTGCAATTATTGGGGTAGTTGCTTTATATTGGTCAAGAAAATATAAAGTTCCAAGACCTGTTTATACGGTTGCATCTATTATTCCAATATTACCTGGAACTTATGCTTTTAATGCAATGGTTACTTTAATAAGCATAAATAGATTTGGCGCAAAACCTGAACTGGTTGAGTTATTTATTCATGATGGATTAAAATCAATATCTATACTTTTTGCAATAACTTTTGGACTTGTTTTACCATCTTTATACTTTTTAAGATTAAATAGACCAGTAATATAAAAATATCATAGGTAAAAAGAAGAAAACATTATAAGAAATAGTAATAAGACAATAGATACTCTTAGAAAAAAATAATATTTTAAGTTTATATAAGATAACATTTTTCATTGATAAATTGTCTTCTTAAGGGTATAAATTAAAAAAATAACTAATTTTTTATATTTAATAAAAAAGATTTATACATTTTGACAACAAGGAAAAAATGAATAAAAACTCTCTTAGTAAAATTATTTTAGCGCTTTTAGTAGGACTTTGTTTTTTAGAAGCCAAAACTTATAAAATTGGTTGATTTATGTTTTTAAATAGTTCTAATAGTGAAGTATTGAATGCTTTAGATGAGATTGAGAGATATTTAAATGGTGAAGAGAACTATATAAATATTAAAGCTTTTAAAAAAAATAGTCAAATAACTAAAAAAATAACAAATATCTGTAACATTTTAAATAAAAAAAATGATGAAGAACTACAGATATTTGGTGAGATTATGTTGGTTTCTGAAAAACTTGCAAGTGGAATTTTAGATGATAATATAAATTTTACATCTAGTTCAAATTTTAAATTAAACTATATTGCAAAAACTATAAATAGTTCTTCTAAAAAATGTTGATAAATTAAATTTTTCATCCTCAAAAGCTGCTTCATCGCTTGAAGAAACATCGGCTGCTTTAGATGATGTTACATCAAATATTAGAAAAAATACTAATAATATTTTAAAAATTTCGGATTTATCCAAAAATATTGTCTCTTGTGCAAATATAGGTGAAGATTTGGCACTTAAGACTTCAAAATCAATGCAAAACATTGCTAAAGAGATAAAAACTATTGTAAATAGTGCAACTTTAAAAGCAAATGAGGGCACAGATATATCAAATGATATGATTGATGGATATAAGCAGTTACATTTAAGTATAAATGAGGCTATCTCTTTAATATCAGATATTCAAGTTTCAAGCCAAGAGCAGTTAAATGCTGTTGAGCAGATAAATAGTTCAATATCTTTATTAGATAAACAGACTCAAGAGAATGCAAATATTGCTGCACAATCTCATGAAGTTGCAGTTACTACAGATTTTATCTCTAATCTAATTGTAAAAAATGCAAATGAAAAAGAGTTTGAAGGTAAAAATGATATAAAAGCAAAAGTTTTGTAAGTTTTTATTAAAAGACTCTATTAAAATTTTAAATAGAGTCTTTTAGTTACTACTATATAAAGTTAAATTTTATCAATATCAAAAAGATAGAATTTTTTTATAAATTCATTATCTATATCTATAATTTTTCTCTCATTAAGGCTTTGTAAAACAGATTTTGTACAGTTTACATCTCCTGGCCAACGTCTAGTAAAACCATCTAAAGAGTTTTTATTTGTTCCATCAAGACAGATAGTATTTCCTTCTATATATAAATCTCTACTTGAATCCATATTATTTGTAACTCTCCAAATTAACATATAAGGATTTTCTATATCATTTGTTCTATAATCAACAATTACTAAAATTTTTATATGAGAATATAGAGGTTTTAACTCTTCAAAAAGATATTTTTGACTTCTAGTTTTATCTACACTTATAACACAAATTGGATTTTTTGTATCTTTGTAGTACTGTTTTAAGCCTTTTATCTCTTTGTTTATATTTTGCATTTTGTCTAAAAGTTCTTTATCTTCTAAAATAGTAATTCCTAGCTCTTTTATCTCTTCACCTGTACAATCAAGTCCAAGTTTTCCACCAACTGCAAATTTAGGAGAAGCGTGGTCAAGATGATCTGTAGCACCTCTTGAAACTAAAATATCATCAACATTAATTCTATTTAAAATATATCTTATTATCTCATCATGTGAAGTTAATTTTGGAGCATCAGAGTTTACAAAGATTGCATGTTTTACAAAACTCATCTGTCCTACACCCCAAAATGCATGCATCATTTGACTTGCATGTCCTGGATAAAATGTATCTATTTTCGCTAGTATTAAATTATGATAAACACCATTTTCAGGCATATAATAATCAACTAAATCAGGAGCTGTTGTTCTTAAAAGTGGTAAAAATATTCTCTCTGTTGCATAGCCCATATATTTGTCTTCCAAAGGTGGTTTTCCTACAACTGTTGCTAAAAATACTGGATCTTTTTTGCTTGTAATTGCACTTACCTCCATAAAAGGAAACTCTTCATCTAAAGTATAATATCCTGTATGATCTCCAAAAGGACCCTCTATTTTTAACTTACTTGTATCTACAAATCCTTCTATGATGTAGTCATTGTCTTCAGGAACCCAAATATCATTTGTAATAGATTTTACAAGCCTTGCTGGAGAGTTTTTAATAAAACCATAAAGCATAAGCTCAAAAACTCCAATTGGAAGTGGTGCTTGTCCACACCATATATACATAGGATCTCCACCAATTCCAATACTTACAGGCATTTTTTTACCAGCTTTTTTATATTCATGGAAGAAATGATTACTATCTTTGTGTATTTGCCAATGCATTCCAAGAGTGTTATCAGGAAATACTTGAAGTCTATACATTCCTAGATTTTTAAGTTCACCATTTAAACTTTGAGTATAAACTTGCCCCATAGTAATAAAAGCTCCACCATCTTCTTCCCAAGTAGTAATAACTGGCAAATCACTAAGTTTTGCATCAGCTCCTAGCTTTATAATCTCTTGACAAGAACCTTTACCTTTAATTTTTTTTGGAATTGTGTTTTTAAGTGAGAATAGCTTACCAATAGTTGAAAGTTTTTCACTAAATGTAACAGGTGGTTTTAGCTTTAAAAGTGATTCAATCTCATTTGCTATTTTATCGCCATCTCCAATAAATAGTTTAACCGCTTCTTCATTACAAAAAACATTCATTAATACAGGTTCTTTAAACTTTTTATTCTTTTTTCTATCAACTACATTTGTAAATAAAATTGCTTTTGAATCAGGTTTCTTAACCTCTACATAAGCAACATGTGGAATTTCTAAATTTATATCAAGTTCATCATCTATTATCTTTAAAAGATTGTGTTTTTTTAAAAGTTCAATAGCTTTTTTCATCTCTACCTCTACTTAAATTATTTTGGTTTTAACTTTAGCATTATATTTATTAATGCTATCTTTCATTTGTGAGAATTAATGTTATGTTTCATTTTGTATCAATTAAAATAGCTATTACTTTTTTTCACATATTAAAATTAGAAGCCGATTAATTGGGCTTTATAAAATATAAAAAGTTAAAACAAATCATATTTTTTTGCCTTTTTTACACACTAAAATATAATTTTTGTTCAAAAGTATAATAAATATTTGTTTACTTCATAAAATTTGTGTACAATCAAATTTGATTTTTAATTTTTGAACTAGGAAAAAAGATGTCAGCTGAAATAGTCTTATCTTCTGTAGTTTTTGTTGTAATAGGTTTGATACTAGCAGGTGTTTTTGTACTTACAAAATTCATAGGACCTAACAATAAAAACTCAGTTATAAAAAACAATGTTTATGAAAGTGGTGTTACAAATCCTATAGGAACAGCAAATGTAAGATTTTCTATTAAGTTTTATCTTGTAGCAATCTCATTTTTACTGTTTGATGTTGAAGTAATTTTTATGTTTCCTTGGGCTGTAAATGTTGTTGAACTGGGCTATGCGGGATTAGCTAAAATGTTCATCTTTATGGGATTACTATTTATTGGGTTAATCTATATTTATAAGAAAAAGGCTTTATCATGGGATTAGGAGTTGAGTCAAGTTTAGGTGATAATATACTTACAACAAAACTAGATGCTGCAGTTAATTGGGGAAGATCTTATTCGCTTTGGCCAATGGCATTTGGAACTGCTTGTTGTGGTATTGAGTTTATGGCAGTAGCTGCTGCTAGATATGATGTTTCAAGATTTGGTGCTGAGGTTGTAAGATTCTCTCCAAGACAAGCAGATTTACTTATTGTTGCTGGAACAATCTCTTATAAACAAGCTCCAATTTTGAAAAAAATTTATGAGCAGATGTGTGAACCAAAATGGGTTATATCTATGGGTGCATGTGCTTGTAGTGGTGGTTTTTATGATAACTATGCAACTGTTCAAGGAATTGATCAAATAATTCCTGTTGATGAGTATATAGCTGGTTGTCCTCCAAGACCTGAAGCTGTACTTGATGCAATTATGAGAATTCAAGAGAAAGCTAAAAACGAATCAGTTTTAAAAGATAGAGTTAAAGAGTATAAAGGATTTTTAGATGCTTAAGTGTGATTTATTAGTTGATTCAAAAGATTTAAGATCTACTCTTTTAAATTTAAAAAATAATCAAGATTTTACTATTCTTTTAGATATGACTGCAGTTGATTATCTAAAATTTCCTGACTCTACACCTTCTAGATTTGCAGTTGTTTATGTTTTAAGAAGCAGTGATTTTAAAAAAGAGACAACTGTAAAGGCTTTTGTAAGTGATGATACTTTGAGTGTTGAATCTGTTCATGATCTATTTTCTTCTGCAAACTGGGCTGAAAGAGAGGCTTATGATCAATATGGTATTAAATTTTTAAATCATCCAAATTTAAAAAGAGTTTTAAATCATAAAGAGTTTGTAGGACACCCTTTAAGAAAAGATTACAAAATTACAGATGGACAAATAAGCAAAGAGACTGATGATTTAATGGATGAGATGACTCCTTTGTTAAAATCAAAAGGGTACTCTGATCAAGAGATTGAAGATTTAATGCTTTTAAATGTTGGACCATCACACCCAGCAAGCCATGGAACTATTAGAAACTTTTTAGCAATGGAAGGTGAAACTATAACAGCTTGCGTTACTGAGATTGGATATTTACATAGAGGTTTTGAAAAAGCCTGTGAGCATCATACATATTCTCAAGTAATACCTTATACAGATAGATTAAACTACTGTAGTGCAATTTTAAATAATATTGGTTGGGCAAAAGCAGTTGAAGAGATGTTAGATATTGAGATTACTCCTAGAGCAAAGATGATTAGAGTGATTATTGGTGAGTTAAGTAGAATAATTGACCATATTGTTTGTAATGCTGCAAATATGGTTGACCTTGGTGGATTAACAAGCCTTTGGTATCTATTCTCAGCAAGAGATAAAGCATATGATCTATTATCAAAACTTACAGGTGCTAGACTTACAAATACTTACACAAGAATTGGTGGATTAGAGTTTGATCTATATGATGGTTTTGCAGCTGATTTAGAAGATGTTTTAAAAGCTACAGAGAGTGGTGTTGATGATGTATTGTCGCTAATCGCACACAATAGAATATATCATGATAGAACTCAAGATGTTGGAGTTATTAAAGCTGATTTTGCTTTAGCAAATGGAATTAGTGGACCAAATTTAAGAGCAACTGGTGTTGCACACGATTTAAGAAAAGATAAGCCATATTATGGATATGAAAACTTTGATTTTGATGTAGTTGTTGGAAGTCATGGAGATGTTTATGACAGAATGATGTGTAGATTTGAAGAGATTACTCAATCAATTAAAATTATTAGACAAGCTATGAAAAATCTTCCAGATGGTGCAATAAATGTATATGCCCCAAATGCTGTTTTACCACTTAAAAAAGATGTTTATGGAAATATTGAAGGTTTAATGAATCAATTTAAGCTTACATTTGAAGGAATTATGGTTCCAAAAGGTGAATACTATAGCTCAACAGAGGCTACAAATGGTGAGTTGGGATTTTTTATTGTAAGTGATGGAAGTGGAAGACCTTATAAAGTAAAATGTAGACCACCATGTTTTTACTCACTTGCAGCTTATTCAAAAATTGTTGAAGGTACAATGCTTGCAGATGCTGTTATTACAATGGCTAGTTTGAATTTTATTGCTGGGGAGTTTGATAGATAATGAGTAGTTTTAAATATACACCGCAAAATGAAGAAAAATTTCAAGAGTATGTTTCAAGATATCCAAAAATTGACTCTTGTATGTTACCAGCACTTTGGTTAGTTCAAGAGCAAGAAGGTTGGGTAAGTCCTGAAGCTATGGTTTATGTAGCTTCAAGAGTAGGAAAAAGTCCTATGCAAGTATATGAAGTGGCAACTTTTTATACAATGTTTAACTTAAAACCAAAAGGTAAATATCATATTGAACTGTGTAAAACAGTATCTTGTATGTTAATGGGTGCAAGAGAACTTAAAGCTTATATAAAAGAGACTTTAGGGCTTGAACCTGGTCAAACAAGTGCTGATGGACTTTTTACTTTTAGTGAAGTTGAGTGTCAAGGTGCTTGTGGAGATGCTCCAATGATTGCATTAAACAATGTTTATCATGGAAAATTAACAAAAGAGAAGTTAGAGAAAATAATTTGGGAGTGCAAAAATGATAACTAAAATAGTAAGTAAAAATTTTGATATCCCAAATTCACACAAACTTGAAGTTGCCCTTGCAAATGGAAGATACTCTTCTATTGATAAACTTTTTACTATGAAACCAGAAGAAGTTACTGCTGAAGTTACAAAATCTGGACTTAGAGGAAAAGGTGGAGGAGGAGCTGCTTGTGGACCAAAATGGGAACTTATGCCACCAGTTGATGGAAGACCAAGATACTTAATTGTAAATGGTGATGAGAGTGAACCAGGAACTTTTAAAGATAGACAAATTTTCCAATATGACCCACACCTTTTAATAGAAGGAATTATCTGTACTTGTTGGGCGATTCAAGCAAATCATGCTTATATTTATATAAGAGGTGAGTATAAGTTTTTTATTGATAGATTAAATGAAGCTATTCAAGAGGCTTATAAAGCAAAAATTATTGGTGATAAAATCATGGATAAATATGATTTTAAAGTTGATATTACAGTTCATAGAGGTGGAGGAGCATATATTTGTGGAGAGAAATCTGCACTTATTGAATCACTTGAAGGAAAAAGAGGACATCCAAGACTTAAACCTCACGGAAAAGAGTGTGAGTGGTTTTATGATAATCCAGCAACAGTAAATAATGTTGAAACTATATCATCTGTACCAAATATAGTTGAAAATGGAGCAGAGGGTTATACAAAATATGGTACACCAAAATCTCCAGGAACTATGCTTTTTGCAATTTCAGGACCTGTTAAAAACCCAGGCGTTTATGAACTTCAATATGGAAATAAGATGATTGATTTCTTAAATGAAGTTGGTGGTGGGATGCTTGAGGGTAAAAAGTTAAAAGCAGTTATTCCAGGTGGAACATCATGTCCTATATTAACAGCTGAAGAAGTAGAAAAAGCTGTATTAGATTATGAATCAATGTGGGATATAGGTTCAACTTTAGGTACAGGAGGTATGATTGTAATTGATGATAGTGCATGTATGGTTGATGTTGCTAAAAATATTATTGAGTTTTATCATCACGAATCTTGTGGACAATGTACACCTTGTAGAGAGGGTTGTGGTTGGATTGATAAAATTATAAAAGATATATTAGAAGGTTGTGGAACTTCAAATGATCTACAAACTATTTTAGATGTGTGTGAAACAATGAATGGAAAAACAGTTTGTGTTTTTGCACCAGCTGTTAAAGATATTATTGCAAGTATTATTAAAAAGTTTAGAAGCGAATTTGACGCTTATATTAAAAATAATCAAAACTAAGGAGAACAAATGGCAAAAAATACAATGACTTTTACAGATAACAGAACTGGTAAATCTTATGAGTACAATATTATTGATGGTACAAGAGGACCAAGTGTTGTAGATATTTCTACTTTTTATAAAGACTCTGGAATGTTTACATTTGACCCAGGATATACTTCAACAGCGGCTTGTGAGTCAAAAATTACTTTTATTGATGGTGAGAACTCTGAACTAAAATATAGAGGAATTGATATTGCTGATTTAGCTGGTAAACACTCATTCTTAGATGTATCATATCTACTGATGAATGGAAGATTACCAACAAAAGATGAGTCAAAAAATCTTGATTTAGAGATAAGACATAGATCTTTTGTTGATGAGGGAATTATTAGACTATTTGATGCACTTCCAGATGGAGCACACCCAATGGCAACAATGGCATCTGCAACAATGGCTCTATCTGCATTTTATAAAGATCATTTACATTTAGAAGATGAAGATGAGTATAGAACAATGCAAAATAGAATTATGGCAAAAATGCCTACAATTGCAGCAATGGCTTATAGAAACTCAATTGGAACACCACTAATTTATCCAGATATAAATAGATATTTCACAGAAAACTTCTTATATATGCTAAGAGCATATCCAGGTGGGAAAATGAAATATTTAGGAAATGGTAAAAATCAAGAGATTACTCAAATAGAAGTTGATGCACTTGATGCTATTTTAACACTTCATGCAGATCATGAACAAAATGCTTCTACAACAACAGTTAGAAATGTTGGATCAACTGAGGCTCATCCATATGTTGCAATAGCTTCTGGTATTTCAGCACTTTGGGGAGCGGCTCATGGTGGAGCAAATGAAAAGGTTATGGATCAACTAAGAATGATTGGTGATATTAAAAATGTACCTTCATTTATAGCTAAAGCAAAAGATAAAAATGATCCATTTAGACTTATGGGGTTTGGACATAGAGTTTATAAAAACAGAGATCCAAGAGCAGATACTCTAAGAGATTTACAAGGTAAATTAAGAGAGAAATTAAATCTTGATTCAAAACTTATTGATATTGCAACAGCAGTTGAAGAAGCAGCTTTAAGTGATGATTACTTTAAAGAAAGAGGTCTATATCCAAATATTGATTTTTATTCAGGAGTTATATTAACAGCACTTAAAATTCCAGTAGAGATGTTTACACCAATATTTGTTATAGGAAGAACTCCAGGATGGATTGCTCAATGGGCAGAGTTCAAAAGAGATCCAAAACATAAAATTGCTAGACCAAGACAATTATATACAGGTAAATAAATAATAAGGGGATATGAATTTATGGCTGATCAAGTTAGTATAACAATTAATGGAGTTCAATTTCAAGCTACTAAAGGTAGCTTGTTGATTGATAAATTATTGGATGAGAAAATCCATATCCCTCACTTTTGTTATCATCAAGCGTTGGGAAAAGATGGAAATTGTAGAATGTGTATGGTTGAAATAGAGGGTCAAAAAAGACCTCAAATTGCATGTGATACACCAATAAAAGATGGAATGGTTGTAAGAACAAAGGGTTCAAATATTGAAAAAGTTAGACGTGATATATTAGAACTTGAACTTATAAATCATCCAATTGACTGTCCTACATGTGACCAAGCAGGAGAGTGTAAACTTCAAGATTACTATATGGAATCTGGATTTTATGCTTCAAGAGTAAATCTTGATTATAAAAATAACGCAGACAAAAGAGTTGATTTGGGTTCAAATGTAATGCTAGATCAAGAGAGATGTGTTTTATGTCTTAGATGTGTGAGATTTTGTAAAGATATTACAAAAACAGGTGAGTTAGGTGTAATTAGTAGAACTGATCACTCTGTAATTGGAACTTTCCCTGGAAAGCCACTTAATAATCCTTATGCTATGAATGTTGTTGATTTATGTCCAGTTGGAGCATTAACAAGCAAGGATTTTAGATTTAAACAAAGAGTTTGGTTTTTACAAAGTTTTGAGGCTATTTGTAATGGTTGTTCGAAAGGGTGTAATATAAATGTAGATCATAGAAAAGAGAAATATAAAGATGATATGATTTATAGATTTAGACCTAGAGTAAATAAGGCAGTAAATGGTTGGTTTATGTGTGATGAGGGAAGATTGTCTTATCATAATGAATCAAATAATAGATTCGAAACAGCTTTAATAAATAATAGTGAATCAAACATTTCAAATACTATTGCAAATATCTTCAAAGAGTTATCTACTTCAAAAGATATTTTAATGCTTTTAAGTCCAAATTTATCTTACGAAGAGATGGCAAATTGTAAAAAATTGTGTGAAAAATTGAATATAAAATTAAGTGCTTACTCTCCAAACACTTATGATGAGAGTTTTGCTGATGATTATTTAAGAAAAGCAGATAAAAGTGCAAATAGAGCCTCATTTAAAGAGTTAAATATAGATGAAACTAAAGAGTATTTTGAATCAGCTTTAAATAGCTCAAAAACTATATTTATTATAGAAAATAGTTATTTTGAAAATAATTTAGAGGCATTAAAAGATAAAAAAGTAATATCTTTATTCTCTCATAACTGTTTAACAATAGCAAAATCAAATATAGCTTTAGGTGTTGCATCTTTTTATGAAAAAAGCGGTACATATATAAATTGTGATGGAATTAGACAAAAAGTTGTTTCAAAAATAGATAGAAATAAGCCTATGAAAACTATAACTACAATTATAGAAGATATTAAATATATGATTGAGAAGGGAACTATATGAGTAATACAATTATTATTCTAGTAAATATTATCTTAGCCGTAGTTCTTGCAGTTGGACTTACTCCTGTTTGGGTTTGGTGGGAGAGAAGAATTGCTGGATTTATACAAGATAGAAGTGGTCCAAATAGATGTAATATTGGACCTATGAGATTAGGTGGACTAATTCAAGCTTTAGCAGATATGTTAAAGCTTGTTTTTAAAGAGGATTTTACTCCAGCTCATGTAAGACATAAATTCTTTTTTACAGTTGCTCCTGTTGTTGTTTTTATGGCTTCTTTTCTTACATTTGCGGTTATTCCTTATGCTGATGTTTTAGTTATTGATGGAGAAGCTCATACAATGCAAGCAATTCCAACAGAGCTTGGAATTATGTGGTTTTTAGCATTTGCAGGGCTTAGTGTTTATGGAATTATTCTTGGTGGTTACTCATCTGGAAATAAATATGGACTTTTAGGTTCTATTAGAGCTTCAGCACAAGTTATATCTTATGAAGCTGCAATGGGATTAGCTTTGATCTCTATAATTATCTCTTATGGTTCAATTCATCTAACTGATATGGTAAATGCACAAACTGGAACTTATCTTGGAGTTATTCCAATGTGGGGAATTTTTATTCAACCACTTGCTGCAATAATCTTTATAGTTTGTTCATTCGCTGAAACAAATAGAGCTCCATTTGACTTAGCAGAAGGTGAAAGTGAGATTGTAGCTGGATATCATACTGAGTATAGTGGTATGAAATTTGGACTTTTTCAAGTTGGTGAATATGCTGCTATGAGTGCTTCAAGTGCACTAATAGTAACTTTACTTTTTGGTGGATATCAAATCCCTTGGATGGATACAGCTTCTATAAAAGAGAATATTGATTATGTGATTATGGCACTAGTTATTCTTCTTCCTATTAAAGTATTTATATTTACAAGATGGATGAAGAAAAATAATAAAGCTGTAGGAAATGATAGAAGTAGAGAAAAAGAGACAAAAATTTTAACTTTTGTTTTCTGGACATTATGTTTAGGTGTTGTGGCACTTTTAGTTTCATTTTTAACAACAGGTCTTGGAGAAAATGGAGTTAATATTGCAACAGCAGTTATTCAAGTTGGAGTATTTTTAACAAAATTCTTCTTAATGGCATTTGTATATATTTGGGTTAGATGGACACTATTAAGAGTTAGATATGACCAACTTCAAATGTTAGGATGGAAAGTTTTAATTCCATTAGCACTTTTAAATATAGTAATAACAGCAACATTTGTTGTGGTAATAGGAAATTAATATGGCAGTAAAAGTAGTACCAAGATATGGAAAATCGTTAAAAGATAAGTTATTTCTTCCAGCAATTGCTGGAGGAATGAAGACAACTTTCAAGCACTTCTATAAAAATTTAAAAGATCTTGATAACTTAAATACTTTACAGTATCCAGAGGTTCAGCCAAGTGATATTACTGAAAGATATAGAGGAGTTCATAGACTTACAAAACATGATGATGGAACTGAGAAGTGTGTTGCTTGTTTTATGTGTGCAACTGCTTGTCCAGCTGAGTGTATTTTTATAGAGGCTGAAGAGAGATTTGACGGAGTTGATGAAAAAAGACCAAAAGAGTTTAAAATTGACCTTTTAGAGTGTGTTTTCTGTGGATATTGTGTAGAGGCTTGTCCTTGTGATGCAATTAGAATGGATACTGGAATTTTTTCATTTACAGCTTCTACAAGAGAAGAGTTTGTACTAGATAAAAAAGCTCTTATGAAAAATGAGAGATCAAAGGATTTTGAATAATGGCTGATATAATTTTTATTGCTTTAGCATTTTTTGCAATTACAGGTGCAATTGCTATGCTTGTATATAAAAGCCCAATGTATAGTGCATTAGGTCTTCTAATTACAATGTTAAGTATTGCTGGGATGTTCGCACTTTTAAATGCAACACTACTTTTTATGGTTCAAATAATAGTTTATGCAGGAGCTATTATGGCACTACTATTATTTATTTTGATGTTCTTAAATATTAAAGATGAAGATCTTCCACAAGAACCAGCAAAATATAAATTAATAGCTTTGGGTGTAGCTTTAATGATTCCATTAAATATCTTAGTTTTAAAAGCTGTTTCAAATCTTCCATCAAAGGATTTGTATCCAATAGAAAATAGTGATTTTGGAGATATAAAACCTGTTGGAATGATACTTTATAATGAGTGGATTATAGCATTTGAATTAATCTCAATTCTTCTACTAATTGCTCTTGTAGGTTCTGTTGTTCTTGCTAAAAAAAGAGATACAAAACTAATTTCAAAGGGGGATGAATAAGATGATGACACTAAATTCATTCGCATTTATATCAATGATACTTTTTTCAATTGGTGCAATTGGAGTAATATCAAGAAGAAATATATTTGTTGTTTATATGTCAATTGAACTTATGTTAAATGCAATTACACTGTTTTTAGTAACTTTTGCAAGATACTACTTTGATATAGATCCACAAATTATAACTATTATGGTTATATCAATTGCTGCTGCTGAAGCTGCAATATTCTTATCTGTAATTATTCTTCTATTTAGAGCTAAAAGATCACTTGATACAGATATCTTTACATCTTTATCTCAAGGAGAAAAAAGATGAGTACAAATTTACTAATATGGATAATCTTAGCACCACTTATTGGTGCAATATTAAATGGTGGTTTATACTTTTATAGTATTAAAAAACAAAAAGTTTCTGAACTCTATTTTGCAGCTATAGGAACAGTTACACCATTTATAGCATTTATTATTACACTTTGCCTATTTTTAAATATGGTAAGTGAAAATATAGTTTATAATCAATACCTATTTACTTGGTTAAATATTGGTTATTTAAACATTGACATGGCACTTTTAGGTGATAATCTATCAATTTTTATGTCAATGTTTGTTACATTTGTTGGTTGGTTAATTCATATTTACGCAGTTGGATATATGAGAGGTGATGAAGGGTTTGGTAAATTCTTTGCTTACTTTAATCTATTCTTAGCATCTATGTTAATTTTAGTTCTTGCTGATAACCCAATTATTTTATTTATTGGTTGGGAAGGTGTTGGAGTTTGTTCATATCTTTTAATTAAGTTCTATTATGGAAGTAAAGAGAATGTTGAAGCTGCAAATAAAGCATTTATAGTTAATAGAGTAGGGGATTTTGGATTTTTACTAGGAGTTGCAGCACTATTTTTTGCATTAGGAGAAGTTGATTTATCTTTCTCTTCAATTGAAGAAAATTTAACAAATGTTTCAAACGGTTGGTTAGTAGTAATTGGTATATTACTATTTGTTGGAGCAATGGGTAAATCAGCTCAAATTCCACTATATACATGGCTTCCAGATGCCATGGCAGGTCCAACTCCAATTTCAGCACTAATTCACGCTGCTACAATGGTTACAGCTGGGGTTTATATGGTTGCAAGATTTCACTTTTTATATAGTGGAATTGAAGAGATTGGAATTTTTATTGCATATATTGGAGCATTTTCAGCTCTTCTTGCTGCTATTATTGCAACAAGACAAACAGATATTAAAAAGATACTTGCTTACTCAACAATGAGTCAATTAGGTTATATGTTTATAGCTGTTGGTTTAGGTTTCTATGCAAGTGGACTTTTCCATGTATTTACACATGCTTTCTTTAAAGCAATGTTATTTATGGGAGCTGGAGGAGTTATTATTGCACTTCACCATGAGCAAAATATATTTAATATTGCAAAACATAGAGCAAAATTACCAATTATATCTGCAACATTTTTAATTGGTGTTATTGCAATATCAGGTATTCCTCCATTTTCTGGATTCTTCTCAAAAGATACAATTCTAGCAGCAGCATTCCAAGAGGGTCAATATTTAATATATGGTTTAGCGCTATTTACTGCATTTTTAACAGCATTTTATATGTTTAGATTATATTTTATTGTATTTGTTGCACCAAATAAAAGTGGACATGAAGATTATGTTTATACAAGTAGAACAATTACGTTTCCATTGGTAATTCTAGCGATTGGAGCAGTTGGAGCAGGTTTTTTAAACTTCCCAGCAGTGTTTGGTGGAACTCATTTAGTTGATACTTGGTTAAGCTCTCTTAACTCAAAAGCAATTACTTTATCTCATAGTACAGAGTATATATTAATGGCACTTTCAGTAATAGTTGCTGCAAGTGGTATATTTATTGCTTATAAGAAATATGCAAATTATGATTTAGATAAACCAGAGTTAGAGATAGGATTTATTGGAAGAAAACTTTATGTTGATGAGTTATATGATTTACTATTTGTAAAATCTACAAAAGCTCTATCAAGATTTATTGATAAAGTTGTTGACGATAAGATTATTGATGCCTTTATTATGAAGTCTTCAACAAACTTTGTTGAGATTGGTAAAAAAGTTGCATTAATTCAAAATGCAAATGTACGATTCTATGCAGCATTTATGCTAATTGGAATGGCTTGTATATTTGTTTATTTATATATTTCATTAGGGTTATAATATGAGTGCAGATATTCTTTCATTTATTATATTTTTACCAGCTGTTGTAGCAATAGGATTAATGATTACTACAAAAGATGTAAATACAATTAGAAATATAGCATTTTTAACAACAACTGTTATTTTAGCACTTGTATTAAAAATCTATATAGAGTTTGAGCCAAGTGCTGGTATGCAGTTTGTTACAAATGTATCTTGGATAGAAACTTATGGTATTAATTACTATATTGGATTAGATGGTTTCTCTTTAACAATTCTTATGATGATTGCAATTTTAATTCCAACATCATATCTTCTTTTATGGGAAGGGAAAACTAAAGGTTATTGGATAAATATGCTTTTAGTTCAAACAGGAGTTACAGGAGCTTTATTATCACTTGATTTAATACTATTTTATTTCTTCTGGGAAATTATGCTTCTACCAGTATTTTTAATGATTGGTCAATATGGATTTGGAGATAAAGTATTTACAACAATTAAAGTAACAGTTTATACAATGGCTGGATCACTTTTAATGCTTGTAGGTATTTTATATCTTGGAGTTGCTTACTTTAATGAGTTTGGAGTTTGGTCTTTTGCTTATGATAATTTAATGATGGTAACAGAGCTTGATAGATCAACTAGAGTTTGGTTATTTTTGGCATTTCTAGCAGCATTTGCTATTAAAGTTCCACTTTTTCCACTACACACTTGGATTATGGAGACATATAAAAATGCTCCAACAGGTGCTGTTTTTTTACTATCATCAATAATGGCAAAATTAGGAGTTTATGCAATTGTTAGATTCTTAATTCCAATTTTCCCAGATGTTTATGTTGAATATGCTACTTGGTTTGTAATTCTTGGTCTATTTGGTTTAGTATATTTTGGAGTTGCAGCTCTTATGCAAGACGATATTAAAAGAATGTTTGCATACTCTTCAGCTTCTCACTTAAGTTTTATTGCTGCTGGTATATTTTCACTAAATAGTTATGGTATTAATGGAGCACTATATTTAGTAATTGCTCACGCAATTGCGACTGGAGCACTATTTTTACTTGTTGGTTTAATGCAAGAGCAAACTGGATTTAAAACAATTAAAGATTTAGGTGGAATTGCAAAAAAAGCACCAATATTTACATTTATTTTTGCAATTATGCTTTTTGCAAATGTTGGATTACCTGGAACAAATGGATTTGTATCTGAACTTTTAATTATTTTTGGAGTATTTAATTTTAATCCTTATTTAGGAGCAGTTGCAGCACTATCTGTAATTATTGGAGCTTCATATATGTTGTGGATGTTTCAAAGAGCAATATTGCAAGATAGACCTGAGGGTTCAGCAGAACTTAAAATGAGAGATTTAAAAATAAAAGAGATTGTTGGATTAATTCCATGGGTTATTTTAGTGTTTATAATGGGTGTTTATCCAGAGATTTTTATTGATAAATTTGAACCAACAGTTACTCACTATTTACAAGATATTTTACAAATTGGAGCAACAAAATGATGAGTGAATTTATATATTTAATGCCAACTTTGTTGGTATTGTTTGGAGCTATTACACTACTTTTTATGAGTATGTATGATAACATTACTATAAAGAGCCATATATTTGTATCATCACTTTTTTTAGTTGTTGCTTTGGTATTTACACTTTTTAATGTAAATACACTATATTCAGTTCAACCATATGAAGGATTTTTGAATAATGTATTAACATTTGATACTTTTTCAAACTTCTTTAATATTCTTCTAATTTTAGGAACACTTCTTACAATTTTAATTGGTGAACACTATATTCAAAATAGAAAATATTTTAAAGGCGAGTTTTTTAGTATTTTATTATTTGCTCTATTTGGAATGATGGTTTTAGCACAAGCAAATGAACTAATAACTGCATTTATTGCATTAGAAATTGCATCATTTAGTGTTTATATTATGGTTGGATACAATAGAGATGACTCTAAAAGAGTTGAAGCAATTTTTAAATATTTAGTTTTAGGTGCTTTTATTGGAGCATTCTATCTTCTTGGAACTGTATTAGTTTATGGAGCGGTTGTAAGTACAAATTTAGCTGATATATACAGTTATGTTATAAATCCAAATAGTCAAACTTTACCATTAGTTTATATAGGATTAACACTAATTTTATTTACATTTTTATTTAAAATTGCTGCATTTCCATTCCAATCATGGGTACTTGATATCTATAGAGGTGCTCCAATAGTTATTACAGCATATATGGCATCAACATTTAAAATTGCAATTTTCTCATTCTTTTTAAGAATAATGTTAGAGTATATATCTCCAATAGTTGATTTTTGGGATGGAATATTACAAGTAATTATTATATTGACTTTAGTTTTTGGAACATGGTTAGCAATTACTCAACAAATAGTAAAAAGAATGTTAGCAGCTTCATCAATTGTTCATACAGGATATTTACTACTAGCATTTTTAGCATTAACATATGCCGATGATAGAATTATAAATATTGATGCTGCTTATTCAATAATGTTTTATCTAATTGCTTATTTATTATCAGCTCTTGGAACTTTTGGTTTAGCATCTCATATAATTTCTGATACAAATACAAAAGTTACTTATGATGATTTTAAAGGTTTGGCAAAACAAAGACCATTTTTAGCAGCAATGATGACAATATTTCTTTTATCACTTGCTGGAATTCCAGGAACTATTGGTTTTATAGGAAAAATTTATGTATTTACTGAAACAATTAAAGCTGGATATATTGCTATTGCTGTTTTAGCAATAGTTGCAACAATTATATCTATGTACTACTACTTAAGATTAATTGCAGTTATGTATTTTTATCCTGCAAATAGTGAGTGCAAAGGTGAAGAGTTTGATGATAGTAGAGTTTCAACTTATGCAACACTTTTTGTAGCTATTTTAACGCTGATTGGAGGAATTGGATCTGCTATTGTATTCTTTATACCTGTATTAAATATTGATACATTAATTAATTTTGCACAAGTAGCAGTACAATCTCTTTTTTTAAAATAGAGTATAATTTTTACACACTTATTAAATAAACATTTAGCCTTTAATAGGCTAAATGTAACTTTTCTACAATCTTACAGATAAAACCGATAAAATAACATTTACTTGATATATATTAAATCTATATTTGGATATTATTTTATGTAAAAATTAAATCTTGAAGAAAGGATAGGATATGAGTGACCTAGTAGAGGGTTATTTAGGAAAAACAACAGAGGGTAAAAAGAGCAGACTTCCTGCAAAACTTGATTTTATTCAAAGTTTTACAGGTGGATTTTTAGCTCTATTTATGTGGGCACATATGTTACTTGTTGCATCAATTTTAGTGTCAAATGATTTTATGTACCAAGTTACTAAATTATTGGAGGGTAGCTTTATATTTGAAGGTGGAAATCCACTTTTAGTATCTATTGCTGCTTTAATTATTTTTATTATTTTTATAGTTCATGCAGCTTTAGGTATGAGAAAATTACCAGGGAATTTTAAACAGTATCAAGTAATTAAAGCTCATTCAAAAAGTATGGGTCATGATGATACAAAACTTTGGTTTACACAAGCATTTACAGGTTTTGCAATGTTCTTTTTGGGTTCAGTGCATTTATATGTAATTATGACTCATCCAGATCAGATTGGACCATATGAAAGTAGTGCTAGAGTTTGGGATGAGTATATGTGGCCACTATATATTCTTTTACTATTAGCAGTTGAATTCCACGGAACAATTGGTCTATATAGACTTTGTGTAAAATGGGGATGGTTTGATGGTGAAAATCCAAAAGCTACTAGAAAAGCACTTAAAAAAGTTAAATGGGCTTTAACAGTGTTTTTCTTAGTTTTAGGATTTGCTTCATTAGCAGCTTATATGAAAATAGGTTATGAAAACTCTAAAAATAATATTCCAAGAGATTCATTCCAGCCATCTGCTAAGATTATGAATTATGAAATGAAAACTAAAAGTGTTGGAGGAATCGCATAATGAAAATTAATTACTGTGATGCATTAGTAATTGGTGGAGGACTTGCAGGTCTTAGAGCTGCTGTTGCTACACAAAAAAAAGGTTTAAGTACTATTGTATTATCTTTAGTTCCAGTTAAAAGATCTCATAGTGCTGCTGCTCAAGGTGGTATGCAAGCATCTTTAGGAAACTCTAAAATGAGTGATGGTGATAATGAAGATTTACACTTTGCAGATACTGTAAAAGGTAGTGACTGGGGATGTGATCAAGATGTTGCTAGAATGTTCGTACACACTGCACCAAAAGCTATTAGAGAGTTAGCAAGCTGGGGGGTTCCTTGGTCAAGAGTTGAAAAAGGTACTAGAGAAGCTGTTATTAATGCTAAAAAAACAACTATTACTGAAGATGAAGATAGACACGGACTTATCACTTCAAGAGATTTTGGTGGTACTAAAAAATGGAGAACATGTTACACAGCTGATGCAACAGGTCATACAATGTTATTTGGTGTTGCAAATGAAGCTTTAAAACATAATGTTGATATTAGAGATAGAAAAGAAGCAATTAGCTTAATTCATGAAGATGGAAGATGTTATGGAGCAGTTGTTAGAGATTTAATTACAGGTGAATTAGAAGCTTATGTTGCAAAAGGAACTTGTATTGCAACAGGTGGATATGGAAGAGTATTTAAACAAACTACAAATGCTGTAATTTGTGAAGGTACAGGTGCTGCTATTGCTTTAGAGACTGGAATTGCAACATTAGGAAATATGGAAGCTGTTCAGTTCCATCCAACACCAATCGTTCCATCTGGAATTTTATTAACAGAGGGTTGTAGAGGAGATGGTGGAATTCTAAGAGATGTTGATGGTCACAGATTTATGCCAGATTATGAGCCTGAGAAGAAAGAATTAGCATCAAGAGATGTTGTTTCAAGAAGAATGATTGAGCATATTAGAAATGGTAAAGGTGTTCCTTCTCCTTATGGATATCATGTTTGGTTAGATATCTCTATTCTAGGAAGAGAGCATATTGAGAAAAACCTAAGAGACGTTCAAGAGATATGTCAAATTTTCAACGGTATTGATCCAGCTGATGAGGGTCCAAAAGGTTGGGCACCAGTTCTTCCAATGCAACACTACTCTATGGGTGGAATTAGAACAAAACCAACTGGTGAGTCACAAAACCTAAAAGGTCTATTTGCTTGTGGAGAAGCTGCTTGTTGGGATATGCACGGATTTAACAGACTTGGAGGAAACTCAGTTTCTGAAACAGTTGTTGCTGGTATGATTATTGGAAACTATTTTGCAGATTTCTGTTTAGAAAATGATGTAACAATTCCAACTTCTGTTGTTCAAAAATTTGTTGATGAGCAAGAAGCATATATTGATGAGATTTTATCTTACAATGGAAATGAAGATATTTTCAAAATTAAAAATAGAATGAAAGAGTTAATGGATGAGAAAGTTGGTATCTTTAGAAGTGGTGAACCACTAAAAGAGGCTGTTGAAGAGTTAAAAGAACTTTTAGCTAAAACTAAACAAATCACAGTTAAATCAAAAGAAAAAGCTGGAAATCCAGAACTTGAAGAGGCATATAGAGTTCCAAAAATGTTAAAAGTTGCACTTTGTGTTGCTAAAGGTGCAAGAGATAGAACTGAATCAAGAGGTGCTCACTATAGAGAAGATTATTTAATGAGAGATGATAAAAACTGGTTAAATAGAACTTTAACATCTTGGCCAAATAAAAATGATATGGAACCAACTATAACTTATGAACCACTTGATATTATGAAAATGGAGATGCCACCAGCGTTTAGAGGTTATGGTGCGAAGGGTATGATTATTGAGCATGAATTATCAGCAGTTAGACAAGCTCAAGTTGATGAGATTACAGAAAAAATGCAAAATGAAGGTAAAGATAGACATGAAATTCAAGATGCATTAATGCCATTTAATTTACCAATGAACTACAAAGAGAAAAACGAAAGAGCAGGAGATAAATAATGAGCGCACAAAAAGGTAGAGAAATTACAATTTCAGTTCTTAAATATAATCCTAGAAGTAAGGTTTCAAAACCTCACTTTGTAGAGTTTAAATTAGAAGAGACTCCAGGTATGACTCTTTTTATTGCATTAAACTTAATTAGAGAAAATTATGATGCTGATTTATCTTTTGACTTCGTATGTAGAGCTGGAATTTGTGGAAGCTGTGGAATGATGGTAAATGGAAAACCTGCACTTGCTTGTAGAACACTAATTGCAAACTATCCAACTGGAAAATTACAATTAATGCCTATGCCTGCATTTGAACTAATCAAAGATTTATCAGTAAACACAGGTAAATGGATGGATGCTATGAGCAAAAGAGTTGAATCTTGGATTCACTCAAATGAAGAGGTTGATATCTCAAAAATGGAGCAAAGAGTTGATCCAAAACTAGCAAACGATACATTTGAACTTGATAGATGTATTGAGTGTGGTATTTGTGTTGCTTCTTGTGGAACAATGCTAATGAGACCAAACTTTGTTGGACCAGTTGGATTAAATAGAATTGCAAGATTTGATATAGATCCACATGATAATAGAACTGCGGAAGATTTCTATGAGTTAGTTGGAGATGATGATGGAGTATTTGGTTGTATGTCATTAATGGCTTGTGAAGACCACTGTCCAAAACATTTACCACTACAAAATAAAATTGCTTACTTAAGAAGAAAATTAGTAGCACTAAGATAAAAATTTATGAGAGTTTTACTCTCATAAATCTAAATAATAGAAAAAGTTAAATATCATATTTAAATGGTATTTAACTTTTTTTATTTTAGGAGAGAAGATGAGTTTAGCAAGTGACTATTTTTTACTTTATCATGGATTAATATTTGAAAAGAGTTTAGATTTAGAGCCTTTAAGAGATAATTTAGATGATAATCATTTAACAATTTTTGCACTTATAATTTGTGCAAATCGAAAAAACTACAATAAGTTTATAAACTTAGAATCATTTAAAGATTTATGTAGACAGCTAGATATAAAACCTCCAACAAGTTTAAGTGAGTTAAATCATATTCAATATGAAATTGTTGATAATATTGCAAAAAATAGTACAAAAAATAGCTTAGATACTATTCATAACTCACTTTCATACTTAAAAGATCAACATATAATAAACCAAGAGAGTTATACAAAACTTACTTCACTATTTGATTATAAAGAGTTAAATTTAAATATTGAAAAGATTGATACGAAAGAAGAGATTGAAAAAATTTCATATAAAGATTTAAAAGCCAATTTTGAGAATTTAATAAGAGATTTACAAGAGTATATAAAAAGTAGTGAATTAAAAAATGAGCTTGCAACTATAAATGAGTATTTAAATAATCAAAAATTTTCTATTGGAATAACAGGTGTTATGAATGCTGGAAAATCAACTATGTTAAATGCTTTAATGGGAAAAGAGATTTTAGGAAGTGCGGTTGTTCCTGAAACAGCAAATTTAACTATAGTAAAACATAATCCTACACCAAATGCAAAAGTTTTTTATTGGGATAAAAAAGAGTGGGAAAAGATTGAAAATAGTGCAAAAAATTTAGAGAGCATGAGAGAGTTTGTTGAAGAGACAAAAAGAGTATTTAAAGATGATTTAAAAAATTATATAAAAGATAGTTCAAGATTTGATGAAGTTGATATAAACGATTTAAAATCTTACACATCAGCGGATCATAGTGGAAAAAAATGTAATCTTGTAAAATATGTAGAGTTAGGTGCTGATTTAAAGTTTTTAAGTGATGGTATTGAAATAGTTGATACACCTGGACTTGATGACCCTGTGATTCAAAGAGAGGAGATTACAAAAGAGTATATAAGTAAGTGCGATATGATGTTGCATCTTATGAATGTGTCGCAAAGTGCAACATTAAAAGATGTTGAGTTTATAATTGATGCTGTTTTATATCAAAATATCTCTAAACTATTAGTTGTAATTACACGAGCAGATACTGTTTCTAAAAAGAGTTTGGAAGAGGTTATAAACTATACAAAAACTTCAATTCAAAGACAACTAAAAGCACAAAATAAAGATTCACAACTTGACCATATTTTAAAAAGTATAAAATTTATTCCAATTTCTGGATACATGGCACTTCTTCATAGAACAGGAAGAGAAGATGAGGCTTTAAAAGCTGGATTTAAAATCGAAGATACTGGAATTTTAGAGATTGAAGAGTATTTATATGAGTCACTTTTTGGTACAAATTCACAAAAAGGTGATTTGGTAATTCAATCAACAAAAACTCAACTTTCAAGACTATTAGAGAAACAAATAAGCTTTTTTAATTATGAGTTAAAACTTCTTGGAAAATCAAAAGATGAATTAGAAGCTGAACTATCTGAGCTTAAAAAAAATAAAGAGAAAAAACAAAGAGTTTTATTTAGTATAAAAGAGGATATAAACTTTTATAAAAGCGATGCAAAAAACTACATAGAGTCACTTGATACATTTTTGCAAAGTGAGTTAATTGAGCTTCAAAATGTTGTAAAACAAAGAGTTATAAATGATGTTAGATATAGTTTCCAAAAAGATAAAAAAAGAGCTGATGAACAAAGGGTAAGAACTATTGTTCAAACAGCAATTAAAGATGGAATAATTGATATTATTAGAGATTATAGATACAAATTTATAAAAAAATCTCAAACCATTGGTGAGCAGTGTGAACAAAAATATCATGATTTAGGATTTACTTTAGGACACAAAAATGATAATTTTGATGCTAGAGGATTTTTCCAAGATGATTTTAAAAGTGGTTTTCTAACTTCAAGTAATGAAGTATTGGTAAATTTAATTGTAAAAGAGACAAATAACTCAAAAGAGTCAAAATTAAATGAACTAGAAAGAGCTTTACAAGATATTATAAAATCAGAGTTTGAACCAATTGTAAAAGATATTCAAAGTAAAGCAAAATCTTTAAGCCAAATTTTAATTGATAACTTCTTTAAAACTTTAAATACTCCAGTTATTGCTTATGAACAGAAGATAAAAAATGATGAAGAAACTTTAGAAAAAGAGCTACAAAACTTCAAAGAAAATGATGAAAATAGGGCTAAAAATTCAGTTTTAATACATCAAAATATTAAAAAACTAGAGTCAATATTAACAGATATTAAAGGATTAAATTAATGAGTGCAAATTTAAATATCTTAAAAAATTTTATTGAAGAGTATAATCAAAATCTAAGTGATAAAGAGATTGTTTATGAAGATGGATTAGTTGGAGAGATTAAAAAAACGATAGATAAACTTTTAGATGAGAAGTTTTTACCATCAAGTGAATTAAAAACAATTTTAAATAAACAGATTCGTCGTGCTAGATATCCTATGGAAGTTGCAATTACTGGACAATTTAGTGCAGGGAAATCGACTTTTTTAAATGCACTTTTATCTAGAAATATTTTACCAACTGGTATTACACCTGTTACTTCAAAAGTAAATTTTATAAATTATGGAGATGAGTTTAAATTAAAAATAACTTACTACTCAGGAGCAACAGAGTATGCACCAATTGAGAGTATTGCTGATTTTACAGATCAAAGACAAGATGATATGAAAAATATCAAATACTTAACACTTTATGCTCCAATGCCAATTTTAAAAGATATCTCATTTGTTGATACTCCAGGACTTAACTCACAATCTCAAAGTGATACAGATGTTACAAGAAGAGTTTTAAAAGATGTTGGTGGAATTATATGGCTTACACTTATTGATAACGCTGGAAAGCTATCTGAGGCTCAAGTTTTAGAAGAGTATATGCAACATTTTAAAAATAAATCTTTGTGTGTTTTAAACCAAAAAGACAAATTAACTCCACAGCAAGTTGAGACAACAACAAACTATGTAAAAGAGAAATTTAGTAAATATTTTGCAAAAGTTGTTCCAATATCTGCTATTAAAGCTTTAGAAGGAAGAGCTAGTCATAAAGATATATTAATTGAAGATCAAAATAGAGATTTTATAAATAGTTTAAAAAATGAGCTTAAAGACTTAAATGAGAGCAAAATAGACTCTTTATTAAGTGAATATAAAAACAGCATTAAAAATATAAAAAATAGTGATACAAGTGATAATACAAAACTTCTTGAAGAGTCAAATATTCAAGAGGTTTTAGATTTTATTAACAATTCAATAAGACCACAAGCTCAAGAGGCAAAAGAGTTTGCAATTAAAAAAGATTTAAGAAGTTTTTGTGATATTTTAATAAAAGAGTATGAGACAATTTTAAAAGTATATGATGCTTTAGTTGAAGTTTTAACTAACACAGAAGAGAAAGTTTTAAAAGCTTTTGATGAGATATTATCAAAATATTCAAAAGATCTATTTACAATATATAACTCACTAATTTCAGTTATGGAAAAAATAGCTCATGAAACATTTAAAAATATCAAAACAAAGAAAGCTTTTAGATTTGATGAGTCTAAAAATTTCTTTGGTGAAAAGATAGAAAAAGTTGAATATGAAACTTATTGGATTGATTCAGATGCAGTTTATAAAGCTCTTTTTTATGATGATCAAACAATAGATAAGATGTTTAAGCGTTCAATTAAACTCCTTAAAAATGTTGAACTAGATAGCGATGAGGCATTTAGAGATGTTTATAGAATGATTAGAAATGATGTTGTAAATTGGCAAGAGCCTTATGAACTTATAAGAAAAAATAGAGAGATTGCATCTGATGCTGAGTTTTCAAATACAAGACATTTTGCAGCAAAAGTTTATGAAAATGTTTTAAGAGAGTACCATAAAGCAATATTAGAGAATATTTCAGCTTTAAGAAAGAAATTTGCATATTTTAATGGAGCTTTATCTTATTCATATATTCAAACAACACAAGCAACTATTGCACACTTTGAGCAACAAATTATTGAAAGTGAAGAGTTATATAAAAAAGAGCCAACTAGATTTTCAATCTCTCATCCAAGAGAAGATGAGATAGTTGCAAAATTAAAAGCAAACTTTGCATTTGAAAAAATTGAGGATTTTTTGACATCAAAAAGAAATTACCTATTTAAAATTATAAAATACTCTAAAGAGCAATATTTAGAGATAAATCAAGATAGAATAGAGTTTGTAAAAAATAGAAAGAATCAATATTTAGAAAAAATTAAAGATTTAGAAAAGATAAAAAGTGAGATTTAAATGTTAAAAAATATATTAAGAAATCAAAAATATATAGATATATCTTCAAAAAATGTAAAAGAGTCTATAGAGTTTTTACTTGAAGAACAGATACATTTTGGAATAGTTGCAAATATTAAAAATATTAGTTTTAATCCAAAATTACCAGAAGAGATATCAAAAAATCTAAATGAATACTCACTATTTTCACTAGCTGGTTATACTTTTGAATCAGCACATACAAATGAAAATGATTTATTTTTTGAAGCTGGATTTGGGCAAGATAATTTTGGGAGTGTGCTAAAAGTTCCATTTGAATCGATATTTCAAGTTATTGTGGATGAAAATATATTAGTTTTAAATTTATGTGCAACTATAGAAAAAGAGAGTAAAGAACCAAAGAAGAACTCTTTTGATGTTTTTAAAAATAATCCAAATAATAAAAAGTTTAACTAAAAAATAGTTTTAAAACTATTTTTTAGGTGAGAATTTAAATAGAGCTGATCCCCATGTAAGACCACCACCAAATGCATCAAATAAAACTGTATCACCAGCTTTAATTCTACCTTGCTCAAAAGCATAATTCATAGCCATAGGAATTGATGCGGCTGAAGTATTTGCATATTTATCAACAGTTACAACAGTTTGTTCATCTGTTAAATTCAAAGCTTCTCCAACTGCTTTTATAATTCTATAGTTCGCTTGGTGAGGAATAAAATGATTTATATCTTCATTTGATAAATTATGTCTTTTCATCATCTCTTGTACATCTGAAGTTAAAGTTTTAACAGCTAGTTTAAAAGTCTCATTCCCTTTCATAGAGATACATGCCATTTTTGCATCTAAAACCTCTTGAGAACAAGGATGTTTACTCCCTCCACCAGCTGTTTTTATTAAATCTTCATAAGTTCCATCACTAGAGCAACTAACATCAATAATAGCTTCGCTTTTATCATTCGTTGCACTAATAATTGCAGCTCCAGCGCCATCTCCAAATATAAAACAAGTCGTTCTATCTTCATAGTTTAAAATTGAACTATATTTCTCAGCACCAATAATCAAAACATTTTTCTTCAAACCTGACTCAATAAATGCTTTTGCAATATTTAAAATATATACAAATCCTGTACAAGCAGCACTAACATCAAATGCCATAACATTTGTAATACCAATTTTAGATGCAATCAAACAAGCAGTTGAAGGCATACATAAGTAATCAGGAGTAACAGTTGCACAAATAATCAAATCAATCTCATCTTTTGATATATTTGCTCTTTGTATAGCAAGTTCAGCAGCTCTTGCTCCTAAATCAGAAGAAGCTTCCTCTTTTTCAGCTAATCTTCTCTCTTTTATACCTGTTCTTCTTGTAATCCACTCATCAGTAGTATCAATAATTTTTTCAAAGTCTGCATTTGTCATAATCTTTGGTGGAATGTAAGCACCAATAGATCTAAAAGCTGCATATATCATAAATTAATCCTTCATTATAAAGTAGTTGCAGTTGTTTCGCAATTACTCTCTTCTTTAGCAGAATATTTTGCTAATCTCTTCTCAATAATATCTTCAAGATTTGAACTAGCAGATAAAAGTGATTGAAATATTGCATTTTTTATAGCTTTTGGATTTGATTTTCCATGAGATATAATAACAGGTGCTTTAACTCCAAGTAATGGTGCTCCACCATATTCAGCATAATCAACCTTTACCTTTAGATTTTTAAATACTTTTCTCATTAAAACTGCACCAGCAATTGCAATTAAAGAACGCTTTAAATCTTTTTTCATAATTTTACTAATTGTATCAGCAACACCTTCTGCTGTTTTTAATAGAATATTTCCTACAAAACCATCACAAACAACAACATCAACAGTTCCTTTGAAAATATCATTACCTTCAACATTACCAGCAAAGTTTGGAATTTTAGAGATTAGTTTATAAGCTTCTTTCGTAACTTCGTTACCCTTGCTCTCCTCTTCACCATTACTTAAAAGTCCCACTATTGGTTCATCTAATCTTAATACAGTTTGAGCATAAGCTTGACCCATAACTGCAAATTCAAATAAATTTTTAGCATCACTATCTACATTTGCTCCAACATCAAGTACTAAAGTATTTTGATTTTCACTTGTAGGCATTAGTGTAGCAATTGCAGGTCTACTTACACCTTTGATTCTTCCAATTCTTAAAGTAGCCAAAGACATAGTAGCTCCTGAATGTCCAGCAGATACAACAGCATCAGCTTTTCCTTCACGAACTAATTCAATTGCTTTATAAATTGTTGACTCTTTTCTTTTTAATGCATCAGTTGCATGATCATTCATACTAATTACATCTTTAGTATCAATAATTTCAATTCTATTTAAAAAGGTAGTAGGGATTAGTTTTGATAAAATATCTTTATCACCAACAGCAAGTGCTGTAAAGTTATTGTTGTTTCTAATGGCTAATATAAGCCCTTCTATAATTGGCTCAGGACCGAAGTCCCCGCCCATTGCATCTATTGCTATTCTTATCATTAGTTTTTATATTCACCAGTGTTTGGATTAACCATATGAGGCATTTTCCAAGAACCATCACTATCTTTTACAGGTTTTTTAAGTGTAATTTTATAATGTGTTCTTCTTTTAGCCGCTCTTGAGTGTGAAACTCTTCTTTTTGGTACTGCCATATTATTCTCCTTTTAAAATTCTTTTTCAAAATTAGTGTTGTCATTTTTGCAATCACTACATAAATAGTAATCACTTTTTATACTATTTATTTCACTTTTAATAATTTCATCAAAATCAATAATTTCATCAACTTCAATTACTAAAAAATCATCCTCTATGCCTTTAAAAATACCATTTGATATAAGAAGATTTAAATCTTCATTTAACTTTAACTCTATATCTTTAGGACATCTAGAACAATCAACTAAAACTTCACCTGTAAGTTTTGCTTCTATTTTTACTAAACTAGGTGAAATTCTACAAAAAGTACCTTCAATATTTACTGAATCAAAAGATACTTTTAAATCTTTTTTATCTTGTGGTACTTTTTTAAACTCTATTTTCATAGTTTATTAACAAATCTCTCTTTGTGAGAAGAAAAATGCAATTTCGATTGCAGCATTTTCTAATGAGTCACTTCCGTGAACTGCATTTGCATCAATTGATTCAGCAAAATCAGCTCTAATTGTTCCAGCTGCTGCTTCTTTTGGATTTGTTGCACCCATTAACTCTCTATTTTTTGCCATTGCATTTTCACCTTCTAAAACTGAAACTACAACTGGTCCAGAGATCATAAATTCAACTAAATCTTTGAAAAAAGGTCTACTTGCATGAACTGCATAAAAAGCTTCAGCATCAGCTTTGCTTAATTGCATTTTTTTAGTAGCTGCAATTTTTAAACCAGCACTTTCAAATCTGTCTAAGATTTTTCCTACAACATTTTTTGCTACTGCATCTGGTTTAATAATTGATAGTGTTCTTTCCATCTTTAATTCCTCTTTATTTTTTTAAGTCGCGGATTATATCTGAAATCTTATAAAAAAGCAAGTTTTTTAATAATTATTCAACTACTGGTTCTCCAGCAGCTCCTCTATCATCTTTCTCAATTTTACTAGAACCTGCTTCATCCCAAACTATACAACCCTCTGTAGGACAAGCATCAGCACATGCAGGTGCATCATTGTGTCCAACGCACTCTACACATTTATCTTTATATACATAATAAATATCTTCACCTGTTGGGTTATCATCATTATCAACAATTGCTCCAACTGGACACTCATCTAAACAAGCATCACAGCTTATACAAATATCAGTAATTAAAACTGCCATATTAATATCTCCATAATTTTTTTAGAAACTTTAGCTAAGTAAAAATAAAAATATTATTAAAGATAATTTTTATCTTTTAAAAAACTTTTTTATATTTAAGCTATTTCTAAATTTTTTTTGTTAAAATTCCACCATCAATTTAAAATTTATACAAAAGGATTAAAAATGTTAGTTACAAAAAAAGCTCCTGATTTTACAGCTACAGCTGTTTTAGCAGATGGAATGATAGTAGAAGATTTCAATCTATACAAAAATATTGGAGAAAAAGGTGCGGTACTATTTTTCTGGCCTTTAGACTTTACTTTCGTATGTCCATCAGAAATTATTGCATTCTCAAACAGAATTAAAGAGTTTGAAGATAGAGGAATTCAAGTAATTGGTTGTTCAATTGACTCTCAATTCTCACACTTTGCATGGAGAGAAACACCAGTTGCAAATGGTGGTATTGGAAGAGTAAAATTCCCAATGGTTGCTGATATTACAAAACAAATTGCAAAAGATTATGATGTATTATTTGGTGAATCAGTTGCATTAAGAGGATCTTTCTTAATTGATAAAGATGGAACAATTAGACATGCAGTAATCAACGACTTACCACTTGGAAGAAATGTTGATGAGATGATTAGAATGGTAGATGCAATGTTATTTACTAACGAGCATGGAGAAGTTTGTCCAGCTGGATGGCAAAAAGGTGACGAAGGTATGAAAGCAGACAAAGATGGTGTTGCTGAATACTTAGGAAAAAATTCAGAAAAATTATAATATTTAATTTATCTTTACAAAAGAGGCAGTAACTGCCTCTTTTTCTTTTTTCTTGACAAATTATAAAATATTAATTAAAATTTCACTTTACTTTATTACAAAGCTACAAAAAATAGATATATTTCTATCTAAAATCAAAGGTAACAACTTTTATGGAAGAATCTAAAGAAGAACAAAAAACGAAAACTACAAAAAAAACAAGAACTCATGTACCTGTTGAAGGTTATAGGATAGAACAATTAAGAGAACTTCCTCTTGAGACTCTAATTGATATTGCAAATGAACTTGAAGTTGAAAATCCTCAAGAGTTAAAAAGACAAGATTTAATGTTTATGATACTTGCTTCTCAAATTGATGCAGGTGGTTTCATATTATTTACTGGTATTTTAGAGATAAAAGAGGGTGGATTTGGTTTTTTAAGAGCAATTGATGGAAATTTTTCTGATACATCAAATGACTCTTATGTGAGTGCTACACAAATTAGAAAATTTGCATTAAGAACAGGTGATATTGTTACAGGGCAAGTTAGACCACCAAACAAAGATAGTGAGAAATATAATGCACTACTTAAAATTGAAGCAATAAATTATCTACCAGTAAAAGATTCTAAAAATAGACCTCTATTTGATAATTTAACTCCTTTATACTCTACTACAAAATTTAAGTTTGAATTTGATTCACAAAAATTAACAGGGAGAGTTTTGGATCTTTTTGCTCCAATGGGTAAAGGACAAAGAAGTTTAATAGTGGCACCTCCAAAAACTGGTAAAACAGAACTTTTAAAAGAGTTAGCACACGCAATATCAAAAAATCATCCAGAAGTTACTTTAATGGTTCTATTAATTGATGAAAGACCTGAAGAGGTTACTGATATGCAAAGAAGTGTAAAAGGTGAAGTATATAGTTCAACATTTGACTTACCAGCACACAATCATGTTAGAGTTGCTGAAATTGTTATTGAAAAAGCAAAAAGAGTTGTAGAGATGAAAAAAGATGTTGTAATTTTACTTGATTCTATTACAAGATTAGCAAGAGCTTATAATACTGTAACACCATCATCTGGAAAAGTTCTTTCAGGTGGAGTTGATGCAAATGCTCTACACAAACCAAAAAGATTTTTTGGAGCTGCAAGAAATATAGAGGAGGGCGGAAGCCTTACAATTATATCAACTGCACTTATTGATACTGGTTCAAAAATGGATGAAGTTATTTTTGAGGAGTTCAAAGGAACAGGAAACTCTGAGGTTGTATTAAGTAGAAATGCAGCTAATAAAAGAGTTTATCCAGCTATTGATATTGTTAAATCAGGAACTAGAAAAGAGGAACTTCTTTTAAGCCCTGATATTTTACAAAAAACATGGATATTAAGAAATGCAATGGCAGAGATGGATGAAGTTGATGTTCTTAAATTTTTATATCCAAAAATGCAAAAAACAAAAAATAATGATGAGTTTTTTGCCTCAATGAATGAGTAATAGTTACTTAAAATCTTCTTAAAAATGTATATAAATGTAAAATATTTACAAATTTGTAGATATTTTACATCTTTTTCAGCAAAATCAAATAAAACCTCTGGTAAGATTGTCTCCCGAAATTTGAACTAAAGGAAGGACAATGGCAAACTTAAAAGAGATTTTAGAGTATCTAAAAAGAACTAGCCCAGCACAAAATGAGTTTCATCAGGCCGTTGAAGAAGTAGTACACTCACTTGAACCACTATTCGATAAATATCCAAAATACAAAGACCAAAAAGTGTTAGAAAGGTTGTTAGAACCTGAAAGACAAGTAATGTTTAGAGTAACATGGATTGATGATAAAGGTGAAATCCAAATCAACAAAGGTTATAGAGTACAGTTTAGCTCAACATTAGGACCATATAAAGGTGGATTAAGATTCCATCCTAGTGTAAATACTGGAATTATTAAATTCTTAGGATTTGAGCAAATATTCAAAAATGCTTTAACTGGTTTACAAATTGGTGGTGGAAAAGGTGGAAGTGACTTTGATCCTAAAGGAAAAAGTGAAAATGAAATCATGAGATTTTGCCAAGCCTTTGTAACAGAACTTTATAGACATATCGGTGCAACTACAGATGTTCCAGCAGGAGATATTGGAGTTGGTGGAAGAGAAATCGGATATATGTTTGGTATGTATAAAAAATTAGCAAACAGATATGATGGAACTTTTACAGGTAAATCTTTAAAATGGGGAGGTTCGCTAGCTAGAACTGAAGCAACTGGTTATGGTTGTGTATATTTTGCAAAAAATATGCTTGATGCTAGAGGAGAGACTCTTAAAGGAAAAAGATGTGTAGTATCAGGTTCTGGAAATGTTGCAATATACACAATTGAAAAACTGTATCATTTAGGTGCACTACCTATTACTTGTAGTGATTCAAAAGGTATGATTTTAGATGAAGAGGGAATTGATTTAGATTTACTTAAAGAGTTAAAAGAGAATCAAAGAGCAAGACTTACAGAGTATGTGAAATATAGAAAAAATGCAAAATATACTCCTGTGGAAGATTATCCAGCTGGAAGAAATGCAGTTTGGTCTGTTCCTTGTTTTGCAGCATTCCCAAGTGCTACTCAAAATGAGTTAAATTTAGAAGATGCAAAAGAGCTTATTAAAAATGGATGTTTTTGTGTAAGTGAAGGTGCTAATATGCCATCTACAAATGAAGCTGTTGATTATTTTGTTGAGAAAAAAATAGCTTATGGACCTGGAAAAGCAGCAAATGCTGGTGGTGTTGCTACAAGTCAATTAGAGATGGCACAAAATGCAGCTATGATTAACTGGACATTTGAAGAAGTTGATTCAAAACTAGAGCAAATTATGTTAGGAATTTTCCAAAGAGTTAGTAAAACTGCTGAAGAGTTTGGACAACCTACAAACTTTGTTTTAGGTGCAAACATAGCTGGATTTAGAAGAGTAGCTGATGCTATGATTGAACAAGGTGTTGTTTGATAAAAATATAGCTTAAGGAAACCCTTCCTTTTGCTTAAAACTTGACTGTTTCTTATCGTTTTTTAGCTATAATTTTGCGAAAAAATTAAATAAGGAATAGTTTGAGAGTAGGACTTTTTGACTCAGGTATTGGCGGATTAACAATACTAAATTCTATCGTAAAAATGGTAAATCACACAGAGTTTTTTTATGTTGCAGATACATTATATACTCCCTATGGAGAGAAAGATAAATCAATTATTTTAAAAAGATGTGATGATATTACAAACTACTTATTAGATAATTATAAGATTGATATTTTAGTTATTGCTTGTAATACTGCAACATCTGTTGCAATAAAACATTTAAGAGAGAAGTTTAAAGATTTACCAATTATTGGAGTTGAACCAGCACTAAAACCTGCTATAAATTTTTCAAAAAATTCAAATATTGCTATTATGGGAACACCATCTACAATAAATGGTGAAAAGTATAAAGAGTTAGTTGCAAATTTGACAAAAGATAAAAAGTTAAATTTGTACCATATTCCTTGTTCTGGTTTAGCAAAAGAGATAGAAGATGGAGAGGTAAATAATCCTAGAACAAAAGAGATGCTAAAACTATATTTAGAACCTTTAAAAGATAAAAATATTGATAGTTTAGTTTTAGGTTGCACACACTATCCAATAATTAAAGATGAAATAAGCTCATTTTTTAATAGCAATATAACACTTTTTGATTCAGCAAATGCAGTTGCAAAAAGATTATTTGAACTAAGTTTATTAAAAGATTATGGAAGACATAGCTCAAATATCACTATTTTATATAGTAGTAAGATAAATTTCGATAAGGTAAAATTTATTTTAAAAGATAGTAAATATGAGCTAAGCGAGTGTAAAATATGAGTGAAAATATAGTAGAAAATAGAGTTTTAGCTCTAAAATATAGACCAAGAAGATTTGAAGATTTAGTAGGACAAACTACAATTTCTCAAACACTATCTTTGGCTTTAGATTCAAATAGATTATCTCATGCTTATTTGTTTTCAGGATTAAGAGGAAGTGGAAAAACAAGTACAGCAAGAATAATGGCAAAATCATTTTTATGTGAAAAAGGACCTACTAGCAAACCTTGTGAAGTTTGTGAACACTGCCTTAGTGCAAATAGTGGAAGACATCTTGATATTATAGAGATGGATGCTGCTAGTAATAGAGGAATTGATGATATAAAAGATTTAATAGAGCATACAAAGTATAAACCAAGTAGTGCTAGATTTAAAGTTTTTATAATCGATGAGGTTCATATGCTTACACCTCAAGCATTTAATGCACTTTTAAAAACTTTAGAAGAGCCTCCAGGATTTGTAAAATTTATACTTGCAACTACAGATGCACTAAAATTACCAGCTACAATTTTAAGTAGAACACAGCACTTTAGATTTAATAAAATTTCTCAAAGTGATGTTGTAAATCATATTTCATCAATTTTAAATAAAGAGCAGATATCTTTTGAAAAACAAGCACTTGAGATTATTGCAAAAAGTGGACAAGGAAGTTTAAGAGATACATTAACACTTCTTGATCAGGCTATAATTTTTTCAAAAGCAAATATAGATGTTGCAAGTGTTGTTGATATGTTAGGACTTATTGATCCACAAATGATGGATAAAATATTTAAAACAGTTTTAAATAAAGATGATTTTAATCCACTTTTAGAGGAGCTTCAAAATTATGAAGCAAATCAGATTTTAAATGAGATGACAAACTATTTAAAAACTGCAATGCTTGAAAAAGATAGCAGATTTAATACATTTTTTTATGAGAGATTTTTTAGAATAATTGGTGATTCAAAACAGCTTTTATCACTTAATAGTGATGATAGTTTTGTTCTTATTTTAACTTTTATGAAACTTATAGAGGCTACAAATTTAAAAAGTATTGATGAGATTTTAAATCAAGTTGAATCTATAAAACCAATTCCTGATAAAAAAATTGAGCAAATAATTGAATCAAAATCGCAAATAAAAGTTGAAACAAAAGTTGAACCTCAAATAGTTCAAAAAAGTTTAGAAGCACAAGTTGTTACAACTGATGTTGATGAAGTTGTTTATGAGGCTATTGAAGAAGAGAGTGATATTTTTATGGATAAGTATCAAATCTTAATTGAGAAGCTTTACGATAGAAGTAGTGAACTTGGAGAGTGTTTTGAGAGAAACTTTATTTATAATGGTTTTGAAAATGAGACTTTAAACATTGTATCTTATGCAAAAGATGAGGATAGAAACTTTTTATATAAACATTTTAATCTAATCAAAACATTTACTTGTGATATTTTTGGAGTAAATACTAAAATAGATTTTAAAAAGGATGATGCCACCATAAACGAAACATCAAAGCCAATAAAAGAGCTAAATGAAGTTTTAAATCCTAAAGAAGAGGAGAGTTTTGCTACAAGTTCAGGTTGTGTTGCAAGTAGTTTGGATAGTAGTGTTGAAGGCTTAAATCAAAAAGAGCTTGAGGTAAAAGATCTTTTAGATACAAAGATGATAAATCAAGCAAAAGAGCTTTTTGATATTAAAAGAATTGTAGTAAAACCAAAAATTTAATAGGAGAGATTATGAAAAATATATTTAAATTGGCACTTTTTTTTGCTATTTTTTTTAATGTAGTTTTTGCAAATGATAACTTAGTAATTGAGTTTGAGAAAAAAAGATTGAGTCAAAATCCAAATATTGTTTTAAATAGTGTAGAGGTTTTTTATAAGAAAAAACTTGATATAAAAGGTGATTGGAGTGCATATGTACTAAATTTAGATTTAGATACACAAGATGGAAATATGAGAGTAAAAGATATTTTGTTTTCAAATAATGAAGTGGTTACCACTGAACTTTTTGATTTAAAAAGTGGTACCTCTTTTGGTTCTAATATTGCACCTGATATAAATGAGAGTTATTATGATAATTCAAGATTAATTGCTGGAAAAAGTAATGCAAAAAATAGATTAGTTGTTTTTTCAGATCCTTTATGCCCATTTTGTCAACACTATATTCCACAACTTATAGATTTTGTAAATAAAAATGAAGATAATATTGCTTTATACTACTATGCTTTTCCACTTACAAGAATTCATAAAGCATCAAATGATTTATCAAAATTAATAGAAATAGCTAAACAAGATGATAAAAATATTATAAAAAAAGCTTATGAGATAAGATGGGAAAAATATTTTGATGCAAATAGTGAAGATAGAAAACTTATATTAAATAGTTTTAATAAGGCTTTAAAAACTAACATATCTTTAAAAGAGCTTGAAGATGAAAAATATCAAAAAGCTTTAGAGAATGAGGTTTTAATGGCTGAAAAACTACTTATTAGTGGAACGCCAACTATTTATGTAAATGGTAAAAAAGATAATACAAAAGAAGAGTATAAAAAGTTAAAAGGAGTTAAATAATGCAAAAATTAGTTATTGCAACAAGAAGAAGCCAATTAGCACTTTGGCAAAGTGAGTATATAAAAGCCGAGCTTTTAAAACACTATCCAAATATGGAAGTAGAGCTTCAAGAGTTTACTACAAAAGGGGATAAGATTTTAGATGTTCCTTTGGCAAAAATTGGTGGGAAAGGGCTTTTTACAAAAGAGCTTGAAGTTGCAATGCTTGAAGGAAGTGCTCATTTAGCTGTTCACTCACTAAAAGATGTACCAACACAGTTTGAAGATGGTTTAGTTCTTGCTGCTGTTTCAAAGAGATTTAATCCACAAGATGCACTTTTAAGTAACAAATACAAAACAATTGAAGAGTTACCAAAAGGTGCTGTTGTTGGAACTACAAGTTTAAGAAGAAGAATGGCTATAAAGATGTTAAGACCTGATATTGAACTTAAAGATTTAAGAGGGAATATCAATACAAGAATAGCAAAACTAAATGCAGGTGAGTATGATGCAATAATACTTGCAGCAACTGGAATAGAGAAGTTACACTTAGAAAATGAGGTGAAATATTTCACTCCTATTTCAACAGATGTTATGATTCCATCTATGGGACAAGCGACTTTAGGAATTGAGACAACAAATGATCCAAAAATAATAGAGATAGTAAAAGTTTTAAATGATAAAAATGCGCAAATTGAGTCAACAATTGAGAGAGGTTTTGTAGATACTTTACAAGGTGGTTGTCAAGTTCCAATTGGTGTAAAAGCAACAATTTTAGATGAAAAAAGTGTAAAAATATCTGCAATTGTAGGACTTCCTGATGGAAGTGAATATATAAAAGATGAAAAAATTATAGATATAAACTCTTTTGAGAGTGCTGGAAGAGATTTTGCAAATGAGTTTATAAAAAAAGGTGCAGTTGAGCTTCTAAAAAGAGCTGAAGCTATGGCTTTTAAATAATAATTTCTATGATTTAAAAGCTAGTTTCTAGCTACACTATTTTGATATATTTCTTTTTCAAGACTTTATTAAATGAACGGTTCCTTTAAAATGGGAACCATTTAAAAGGAGAAAATATGAGAATAAAAATAGAAGATACACTTTTTTGTTTAGTTGATGTTCAAGAAAAGCTTTTTCCACATATTGGAAACAAAGATGAGCTTTTAAGAACTCTTCCAATACTTGTAAAGGGTATGAAAACTTTAAATGTTCCTATTATTGTAAATGAGCAGTATAAAAAAGGAATTGGGGAAACAATAGAGCCTTTAAAAGAGCTTGTAAATGAGTATGAAGCCTATGAAAAAACTACTTTTTCAGGATGTCAAAATAGTGACATTTTAAATGCTTTTAAAAAATCTGGTAAAAAAAATATTGTTGTTGCTGGAATAGAGACTCATGTTTGTGTTCTTCAAACTTGTATTGATTTACTTGAAAATGGATTTAATGTTATTTTAGTAACAAACTGTTGTGGAAGTAGAACAAAGCTTGACCACAAAATGGCAATAAAAAGATTAATTCAAGCAGGTGCAATTCCAACTACTTATGAATCAATTTTATTTGAGCTAACTTTAGATTCAAAGAATCCAAACTTTAAAGCGATATCAAATTTAATAAAATAGAGCTTTGCATTATTTGCAAAGTTCTTTTAATACATCTTCAATTTTCAGTGGTGGTCGTACTATAAAAGCCTTGTTTTCTCCAACTAAAATTGGTCTTTGTATTAAAATTGGATTTAGCAAAACTGCATCTATTAACTTATCTTCCTCTTTTATATTTTCTAGTTTTAAATCTTTGTAAATCTCTTCACCTGTTCGCACTAAATCAAAAATAGAGATATTTAATTTTTTTAAAAGCTCTTTTAGTTCATTTTTTGATGGTGGATTTAGTAGATAATCTCTTATTAATATTTCAAAACCATTTTGATCTAAAAAATCTTTTGCACTATTTGATTTTGAGCAAGAGATACTGTGCCATAACTCTAATTTTTGCATTTTAACTCCTAAAAATAAAGGTTTATTGTAGCTAAAAATGCTTTGGAAATTAGACTTTAGTCTAATGTGATTTTATTTAAATCATACTCTTTTATTTGTTTTCTTAGATTTTCTAAATGCTCATCAATATTATCTTTTGTAACTAAAACTCCAAAATCTTTTGGAACTTCTACTGATTTGTCATTGAAGATTTTTGCAAAAATTAAATTTGATATTTTCGGTTTAAAATGCCACCCATTTTCATCAAAATTATATTCATCTAATGTAATTTCATTAATTCCATAAAAAGACCAAATTTGTGCATTTGTATTTTTTACTAAAAGTTTAATAGCACTAAAATATTTTTCTTCAATATCTTGATATTTCTGAAATAAAATATAATGATAAAAATGTTTAGGATAAATTATAAAAATATCATTTTTATTTGAATTTTGTGCAAGCTTTAAAATTTCATCATCTTTTACTATTTCAAAATTTGTATATGATTTTTTATTTCCTTTATTAGATAAATCAAGGTGTTCTTCCACGCCATCAATTGTTACTTTACAAACTTTATTATTTTCTAAAATAAAATATTTATATAAATCTATTTTTAATATTTTTTTTAATATGTCCTTAATATTTAATAAAAAATAATCGATACTAAAATATGTATTAATATCTATATCTTCATTTATTGCATCTTTAAATGAGTAGTATCTATTTATTAAATCTTTTTGTTCTAATCTATTTTTATTTAGAGAAAAAGCATCAAATCCATATATAAAGTTTAGATTTTGTTCTTTTAACTTAAAAGCTAACATAGAATTTTCTTTAAATGTTGCACCTGAAATATTTATATTATAAACTTTTTTATGATTTAAATATTTTTCAATTAGATTTGGATCAATTCTCATTACTCGAGAAGTACCAATTAAATAATAACCTGCTTTAAATTTAATTTTTAAATTTGTCACAGAAGGATTGTTGATAGTAGTTAAGTTATTAATATATTTATTTTTATTAGAATTTAAACCATAAGCATCAACAATATAATTAACTCCACCAATTAATATAGCAACAAAAAAAGATAAACCTAAAACAATTTTTAAAAATTTTTTACTACTCATAACTCACCTTTAAAAATTGAAATATAAAAATTCAGATACTTTATTTAAAGATAAAATTCCAAAAATAAAGCAAAATGCTGTTAAAAAAGCCAGTTTATAGTTTGGTTTAAAACTATCTCTTTTTTCCATACTATTTTTGAAAAATAGAACTAAAATAAATGCAAAAAACATCATAGGTATTAATGTTTTTCCACCATCATTATCAAGATTTGAAATAAATCCACCAAATTCAACTCCAAAATCTTTTAAGAATGCTAATTTTGTAGCTAATGGATTTGGCAACACAACATTATCCAAACTAAACATTGAGCTTAAAACCTTAATAGCATCATCCCACTCTTTAGCTCTAAAAAATATCCATGCTATATTTACAAAGTTAAATGTTATAAACCAAGCTAAGATTGTATTCATTTTAAATCCTAGGTTTGTCCATACTCTATGAATTATCAAAGCAAGACCATGTAAAAATCCCCAAAATACAAATGTCCATCCAGCACCATGCCAAAGTCCACCTATTACAAAAGTTGCTAAAAGATTTGAGTATGTTCTAAAGCTTCTTTTTTATTTCCACCTAGGGGAATATATACATAATCTCTAAGGAATCTACTTAGAGTAATATGCCATCTTCTCCAAAAATCTTGTATATTTAAAGCTTTATATGGAGAGTTAAAGTTAATTGGAAGTTTTATATTAAACAATAGTGCTATTCCTATTGCCATATCTGTATAACCACTAAAATCAA